>NICF_comb_assmDRAFT_10002851_pt1 | contig 12782 bp, 8 predicted proteins | sample NewIslPassag4_SG_FD_11279 | JGI IMG/M metagenome (IMG submission 11279) | reverse complement strand
GGCTCGCCGACCAGAAGCGCCAGCGTCCACCGCGGAATCACCGCGGCGTAGGGCCCCTGCGGGTGCTGGCGCGGGCCGAAGACGTTGAAATAGCGCANGCCGACCGTCTCCATCCCGTAGCAGCGGGAAAAGACGNCGGCGTAGATCTCGTTGACGAGCTTGGTGGCGGCGTAGGGCGAAAGCGGCCTCCCTTCCCTTCCCTCCACCTTGGGGAGGGTGGGCTCGTCGCCGTAGACCGAGCTCGAACTCGCGTAGACGAAGCGCCGGACCCCCGCGTCGCGCGCGGCCACGAGGACGTTCAGAAAACCGTCCACGTTGGACTCGTGACTCGCCACGGGGTCCTCGATCGATCGCGGCACCGAGCCCAGCGCGGCCTGGTGCAGGACGACGTCCACGCCCTTGCAGGCCTCCGAGCAGATCTGCGGATCCCGGATGTCGCCGAGGAGGAAGCGGAAGCGCGCCGCGCGCCTCTCGCCCACCTCCCTCAGCACCTCCTCGAGGTTCTCGCGAAACCCCGTGGAGAAGTTGTCCAGGCCGACCACCTCCTGGTCGAGATCGAGCAGCGCCTGCACCAGATGCGAGCCGATGAAGCCGGCGGCGCCGGTCACCAGCCAACGCCGCGGCCTCTCCCGCAGCTCCCGCATCACCGCTTCGATCTTCATCAGAGGCTCCAGTAGACGAGGTTGGCCGGAAGGTCGGAAGGCTCGAAAACGCTCTTGACGTCCATGAAGACGCCTCCTCCGCGCAGCATCGCCCCCAGCCTCCCCGGCCCCATCTCCAGGTAGGCGCGGTGCGGCACCGCGAGGATGAGCGCATGCAGGTCGCGGAAGGCGGAAAGCTCGCAGAGCTCCACGCCGAATTCCTGCCGCGCCTCCGCGGGATCGGCGAGCGGATCGTGGACCATCGCCTCGATGCCGAAACTCGAGAGCTCCTGGAGGATGTCGACCACGCGGCTGTTGCGCAGGTCGGGGACGTTCTCCTTGAACGTCAATCCGAGCACGCCCACCCGCGCACCCTTGACGAGGTCGCCGCGGCTCGCCAGCAGCTTGACCGCCTTCTGCGCCACCCAGGCGCCCATGCCGTCGTTGATCCGGCGGCCGGCGAGGATGACCTGCGGGTGGTAACCCACTTCCTCCGCCTTGAACGTCAGGTAGTAGGGGTCCACCCCGATGCAGTGTCCGCCGACGAGACCGGGGGTGAAGGGGAGGAAGTTCCACTTGGTCCGCGCCGCCGCGAGGACGTCCTTGGTGCGCAGCCCCAGGCGGTCGAAGATCAACGCGAGCTCGTTCATGAAGGCGATGTTGAGATCGCGCTGCGCGTTCTCGATCACCTTCGCCGCCTCGGCGGTGCGGATCGAGGGTGCCCGGTGCACGCCCGCGGGGACGATGGCCTCGTAGACGGCCGCCACGCGCTCCAGCGTCTCCTCGTCCTCGCCCGAGACCACCTTGGTCACGCGCTCGAGGGTGTGCTCGCGGTCCCCGGGATTGATGCGCTCGGGCGAGTAGCCGAGCTTGAAATCCACGCCGCGCCGAAGCCCCGAGGCGCGCTCGAGGATCGGTCCGCAAAACTCCTCGGTCACGCCCGGATAGACGGTGGACTCGTAGACGACCACGGCGCCCCGCGAGAGGGCGCGTCCCACGGTCTCCGACGCGCGCCGCAGCGGTTCCAGGTCCGGGCGCCGGTTGGCATCCACCGGCGTGGGGACCGCCACCACGAAGAACGTGGCGGAGCGGAGATCTTCGGAGTCGGAGGTGAAACGGATCGTGCTTTGGCGAAGCTCCTCGCCCGAGACCTCGCCCGTAACATCCACGCCCTCTCGAAGCGCGCGGATCCGCGACGGATTGATGTCGAAGCCGATCGTCTCGGGATACTTCCTGGCGAGGGCGATCGCGACCGGGAGTCCAACGTATCCCAGTCCGACCACCGCGATCCGTTCGCTCATGCGCTCACCCGTCTGCCGTTATCGAGCGGGCGCAATACCACGAACGAAGCGGGATCCGCTACTTCGCCGACCTCCCGAATGCATGGTAGGTGAAGCCCAGGCTCTGCAAACGCCGCGGGTCGTAGAGGTTGCGACCGTCGAAGATGACCGGGCTCTTCATCGACGCGCGAAGGCGCTCGAAATCCGGGTGGCGGAACTCGTGCCACTCCGTCACCACGAAGAGCGCGTCGGCGCCCTCGGCAGCCTTGTAGGGCGATTCGGCGTAGAGCACGCGGTCGCCGAAGATGCGCCGGGCCGTGGGCATGGCCACCGGATCGTGAACGGTTACCTTCGCGCCCTTGCCGAGCAAGCCCTCGATCAGCGGGATGGCCGGCGCCCCGCGCATGTCGTCGGTCTTCGGCTTGAAGGCCAGCCCCCACACGCCGAAGGCCTTGCCGTCGAGGCCTCGGTCGCCGAAGTGGCGCAGCGCCTTGCGCAGGAGCATCTGCTTCTGCTCCTCGTTGACCTCTTCGACCGCCTTCAGGATGGCCAGGTCCAGACCGTGCTCGCGCGCGGTGGCCCGCAGGGCCCGGATGTCCTTGGGAAAGCACGAGCCGCCGAAGCCGGGCCCGGGAAAGAGGAAGGCGGGGCCGATCCGATGGTCCGCGGCGACGCCCTGTCGGACCAGCTCGACGTCGGCCCCCACCTTCTCGCAGAGGCGCGCGATCTCGTTCATGAACGAGATCCGCGTGGCGAGCATGGAATTCGCCGCGTACTTGCAGAGCTCGGCCGAGCGCGGGTCCATGAAGAGGATCCGGTTGGACTTGCGGAGGAAGGGAGCGTAGAGTTCGGCCACGAGGGAGCGCGCCCTCTCGCTGCGCGCCCCGATCACCACGCGGTCGGGGGAGAGGAAGTCGGAGACGGCCGCGCCCTGCCGCAGAAACTCCGGGTTGCAGACCACGTCGAAGGGCACGCGTGTCACGCTCGCGATCTCCTCGGCGATGCGATCGGTGGTCCCCACCGGCGCGGTGCTCTTCTGGACCACCACCGTGTAATCCCGGATGGCCTCGCCGATCTGCCGCGCGGCGGCCAGCACGTAGCGCAGGTCCGCGGCGCCGTCCTCGCCCTCGGGCGTCTGAACCGCGATGAAGACCACCTTCGCGTCGCGAACCGCCTCTGCGAGGTCGGTGGTGAAGTGGAGCCGCCCCGCCCTCACGTTGCGGTGGACCAGCTCCTCCAGGCCGGGCTCGTAGATGGGGATTTCGCCCCGCCGCAGCGCCTCCACCTTCGCCTGGTCGACGTCCACGCAGGTGACGTCGTTGCCAAAGTCGGAAAACCCCGTTCCGACGACCAGGCCGACATAGCCCGTGCCGATCACCGCGATGCGCATGGGGCGGATCTAACAGATCCCGACCGGGGCAACCACCAGGAGCACGCGAGCGGGGCGTCCCGCTTGCCGCCTGTCGTGGAGGTCCCCAGGTTGCTGGCGATGAAGGTCCTGCACGTCGTCGGGGCGCGGCCGAACTTCATGAAGATCGCACCGGTGATGCGGGCGCTCGACCGGCGCGGCGTTCACCAGGAGCTCGTCCACACGGGTCAGCACTACGACCCGTCCATGTCGGATGTCTTCTTCGCGGACCTCGGCCTACCGCGCCCCGACCTGCACCTGGGAGTGGGATCGGGAAGCCACGCGGAGCAGACCGCGCGGATCATGCTCGGCTTCGAGAAGGTGCTGAGCGAGCGCCGCCCCGATCTCGTGGTGGTGGTGGGCGACGTCAACTCCACCCTGGCCTGCGCCCTGGTGGCCGCGAAGATGCACATCCCCTGCGCGCATGTGGAGGCAGGCCTGCGCTCCTTCGACATGACCATGCCGGAGGAGATCAACCGCGTCCTCACCGACCGGATCTGCGATCTCTTGCTCACGCCCTCCGAGGACGCGGACGAGAATCTCCTGCGCGAGGGAACCCCGCCCGAGCGCATCCGCCTCGTCGGCAACGTCCTCATCGACGCGCTCGCCGCCCACGTCGACCGCGGCCGCGCGCGCGAGCCCTGGAGGGTTTACGGCCAGAAGCCGGGAGGCTACGCCCTCTTCACACTCCACCGCCCCTCCAACGTGGACGATCCGGCCGTTCTCTCCCGGGTCCTCGGCGCCATCGAGGAGGTCCAGCGAGAGATCCCCGTCCTCTTCCCGGCACACCCCCGCACCCGGAAGGCGATCGAGGCTCTCGGGCGAACGCCTCGGGGCCTGCTCCTCCTCCCGCCGCTGGGCTACCTCGACTTCCTCGGCCTGACCTCGGCCGCGCGGCTGGTGCTCACCGACTCCGGAGGCCTGCAGGAGGAGACGACCGTGCTCGGCGTGCCCTGCCTGACGCTGCGCGAGAACACCGAACGTCCGATCACCGTGAGCTGCGGCACCAACGAGCTGGTCGGGACCGATCCGCAGCGGATCGTTGCCGCCGCACGTGCCGTCCTCGAGGGCCGGGTCAAGACGCCTCGAACTCCCCGCTTCTGGGACGGCAGGGCCGCCGAGCGCATCGCCGACGCCCTCTTTCGCTGATCGCCTGCGATTCCGAGGCGCGATTGGCGTCGAGGGGGGTTGCGGGGTATCCTGGGGCTTACGCCCGGGAGGGCGGCCGCAGGCTCCCGGCCTGCGCGATCTGGAGGTTGGATGCGGCGGATCGCGGCGCCCTGGCTTGCCCTCGTCTGCACCGCCTGTGGCGCGAGTTCTCTCGAGAGACCGGGAGAGGTCCTTCTCGATCCCGTGGCGATCATCCTCTCCGAGGAAGTGGTCGATTTCACCGCCATCGGCGCGACGCGAAGGCTCTCGGCGGTGGCGGTGGCGGCCGACGGGCACCCGATCTTCGGCGCGCCCATCGCCTGGTCTTCCACGGATCCGACGGTGGCCTCGGTGGACTCGCACGGCCTGGTGACGGCGCTTTCCCAGGGTCGAGCGGACATCGTGGCCAGCTACGGCGGCGTGGCGTCGCGGGCCCTGGTCCGCGTCTCCCCCGTCCCGCGCGACCTGGCCAAGCTCGCCATCCTTCCCAGCGCTCCCCTCCTCACCTACCTCGGTCAGACGCTCGAGCTGCGCGCCGTCGCGCTCGACCGCAACGACAACGTGCTCGGGGAGGTCCTCGCCACCTGGGAGGTGGAGGATGCGCAGGTCGCCACTGTCGACCGCATGGGCATCCTCGTGGCGATGGCGCCAGGCGCGACCCGGGTCCGCGCCACCGTCGTCGACCGCAGCCTCTCCACCGAGACGACCATCACGGTTCGCCCTCTCCCCTCCACGCTGATCTTCCTCTCCCTTCCCGTGGACGTGGAAGCCGGCCAGCCTCGATCGGTCCGCATCGAGGCGCGAGATGCCGGGGGCCGGCTGGTGGGCACGCCCGACCTGACCGTGGAGCTCTGGGCGGAGTACGCGGACGGATTCTCGATCCATATCGGCCAGCGCGTCCTCGACCTTGGCATCGCCACCTTCGACGAGGTCGTCTTCCAGCGTTCGGGGGAGGTCCGCCTCGTCGCCCGGCATGGCAGCGTGGAGGCCAAGAGCGCCTCCTTCCTCGTCGTCCCCGGCCCGGCTTCCGGTCTGCGCTTCCTCGACCCGCCGGAACGCGTGGAGGCGCGGACCCCCTTCGAGCTGCGGGTGGCGATCACCGACGAATTCGGCAATCCCGTTCCCTCGACGAAGGCGGTGATCCACCTCTCTCTTCGCGAGGCCAATCCATCCGGCCTCGAACTCGGAGGCGAGACGAGCCGCGAGGTCATCGACGGGGTCGCCACCTTCTCGGACTTGGTCCTCGACGCCGCCGGCGACGTCGTCGTCGAGGCCGCCTCCTTCCCGTGGGAGGCCGCCGAGATCCCGCTGCGCGCGCGCTACGTCTTTTCGCGACTGAGCGCCGGCTCCGACCATACCTGCGGCGTGCTTTCCTCCGGAGAAACTCTCTGCTTCGGAGCCAACGACGGCGGTCAGCTGGGCCTCCCTTCCGACGATGCACAGGCGGCACCGGTTCCCGTCTTGGGCCTCCCCCTCCTCCGAGAACTCGAAGCGGCCTTCCGCTACAGCTGCGGCATCTCGTTCGAGGACGAGGTGATCTGCTGGGGGGAGGTCCCGGGAATCGTTCCACCGCCAGCGGGGCCGGTCGTCCTGGCCCTCCCGGCCGCGGCACCCCGCTCCCTCGGCCTCGGCGCCGACCACCTCTGCGTCGCCTTCGACGACGGCCAGGTCCACTGCCTCGGCGACAACACCTTCGGTCAGCTCGGTGACGGCGGTACCGTGGCTCGGCCCGTTCTCGCGCCCGTCTCCACCGGTGCCTCCTTCGTGAGCGTCGCCTCCGGAAACGGCTTTTCCTGCGCCCTCGACGACGACGGCTTTCCCTGGTGCTGGGGCCGAAACGATCTGGGGCAGCTCGGCGGCGCGTCGGAGGAACCGATCTCGCCTTCCCCGGTTCGCCTGGGCGGGATCCGGCTCGCCTCGCTCGCCCTGGGGGATGCACACGCCTGCGGCATCAGCCGCGAGGGCGAGGTGATCTGCTGGGGCGACGGCCGCTTGGGCCAGGTTGCCGACAGTGAATTCCCCTCGAACTCGGAGCCGCGAACCGTCGAACTCGGTGGCCGCGCGGTCATGCTCGCCGCCGGAGCGCTTCACGTCTGTGCCCTGCGCGAGGACGCCCACGTCTTTTGCTGGGGCGAGGGCGCCGAGGGCCGGCTCGGCACGCCGGATGCCGACGACGCCCCGAGCGCCGTCCCGGTTCGCGTGGAGTTCCCCTTCGCCGGCGCCCGCTTCGTGCACCTGACGGCAGGCGAAGCGCACGCCTGCGCCATCGAGGCAACGGGTCCTGCGTTCTGCTGGGGGAGAGGCGGATCCGGTCAGCTCGGCGACGGCGCCACCGCCTCGCGGGCGGCCCCCGCGCCGGTCGCGGGAACCGCCCCCTGAGCCAGCTGGGCCATTTCCCTCAGGGCTGCCCCAGTGCGCGGCGGATGAGAACGGCCTCGCGGACCACCTGCTCGAAGAGCCTGAAGTCGAGCGAGTTCGGCCCGTCGCAAAGCGCGCGGTCCGGATCGGGGTGGATCTCGAGGAAAAGCGCGTCGATCCCCATGGCCACGGCGGCCCGCGCCAGCCCGGCGACGAAGCGCCGCTCGCCGCCCGACTTGCCGTCGGCGGCGGAGGGAAGCTGGACCGCGTGGGTGGCATCCATGCAGACCGGCACGCCGAGCTCCCGCATCAGCGGAAGCGAGCGCATGTCCACCACGAGGTTGTTGTAGCCGAAGCTCGCGCCGCGCTCGGCGAGGAGGATCTCGTCGCAGCCGCTCCTTCGCAGCTTCTCCACCACGTGGCGCATGTCCCGCGGCGCCATGAACTGGCCCTTCTTGACCAGAACGGGGCGGCCGGTGCGAGCGCACTCCACGAGGAGGTCGGTCTGGCGGCAGAGGAAGGCCGGCACCTGAAGCATGTCCACCACTTCGGCCACGCGCTCCACCTGCCACGTCTCGTGCACGTCGGTGACCACGGGCAGGCCGGTCTCTGCTTTGACCGCGCGGAAGACCTCCAGGGCCTTCTCCATGCCGGGGCCCCGATAGGAGGAGAGGGAGGTGCGGTTGGCCTTGTCGAAGGAGCACTTGAAGACCGCGGGAAGCCCATGGGCGCGGGAAACCCGCAGGACCTCGCGCGCGGTGGTGAGCACCTGCTCCTCGGTCTCCACCACGTCGGGGCCGCAGACGAGGAGAAGCGGCTGACCGTCGCCCGCGGCGACGCCGTCTCGGATCCGGCAGCGAACCTCCATCTTCACTCTCCGCTCGCCCCCCGCACCGGGACGAGGCGGGAGGGCTTTTCCTCGCGGGTGTCGCGGTACTTCACCGCCGCATCGATGAAGCCGATGAAGAGCGGATGCGGCGCCATCGGCCTGGACTTGAACTCGGGGTGCGCCTGGATGGCGAGGAAGTGGGGGTGCTCTGGCAGCTCGACGATCTCCACGCGGCTCGAGCTCGGCTCCACGCCCGAGACGACCATCCCCGCCTTCTCGAAGCGCTCGCGGTATTCCTCGTTGAACTCGTAGCGGTGGCGAAAGCGCTCCGAAACCTCCTCCTCGCCGTAGAGCGAGCGAGCGAGCGTCCCCTCGATCAGTCGGATCGGATGAGCGCCGAGCCGCATCCCCTTCTCGTTGGGCGGCGGGGCGATGGGGACGATGATCGGATGCGGCGTGCGCTCGTCGAGCTCGAGCGAGTTCGCCTTCTCCAGGCCGAGGATCGAGCGGGCGAACTCGACCAGGGCGAGCTGCATGCCCATGCAGATCCCGAGGAAGGGAACGCGATTTTCCCGCGCCCAGCGGATCGCGCGGATCTTGCCCTCCATGCCCCGGGGTCCGAACCCGCCGGGCACGAGAACCGCGTCCACGCCGCGCAGCAGAAGATCGGGCCCCTGCGCCTCGATGGCCTGCGCGTCCACGTATTCGGGCCGGATCCGAACGTCGCCGACGATGCCGGCGTGGGTGAGCGCCTCGTGCAGCGAGCGGTAGCTCTCGGTGAGCTCGACGTACTTGCCGACGATCCCGATCACCCCCTCGCCGTTCTTCGGGCTCTCGATGCGCTCGAGGATCCGCTCCCACTCGCGGAGGTCCGGCGCGCGAGACCAGATGTTGAGCAGCTCGGCGATCTTCTCGTCCACGCCTTCCTTGTGGAGCGCCAGCGGGAGCGCGTAGATGGTGGAGACGTCCACCGCCGAGAAGACGCTGCTCGGATCGACCGAGCAGAAGAGCGCGATCTTCTGCTTGAGATCGACGGGGATGGGCTTCTCGCTGCGGCAGATCAGGATGTCGGGCTGGATGCCGATCTCCCGCAGCTTCATCACCGAGTGCTGGGTCGGCTTGGTCTTCAGCTCGCCCGCCGCGGCGATGTACGGGATGTAGGTGAGGTGGACGTAGAGGCAGTTTTCCGCGCCGACGTCCTGGCGCATCTGCCGGATCGCCTCGAGGTAGGGCAGCGACTCGATGTCGCCCACCGTGCCGCCCACCTCCACGATGAGCACGTCGTTGCCCTCCGCCGCCTCGTGGATGACGCCTTTGATCTCGTCGGTGATGTGGGGGATGACCTGGACCGTCTTGCCCTGGTACTCGCCCCGCCGCTCCTTCTGCAGGACCGAGAAGTAGATCTTCCCCGAGGTGTAGGTGTTGAGCCGCGACATCTGGGCCGAGGTGAGGCGCTCGTAGTGGCCCAGGTCGAGGTCCGTCTCGATCCCGTCCTCGGTGACGAAGACCTCGCCGTGCTGGATCGGGCTCATGAGGCCCGGGTCCAGGTTGAAGTAGGGGTCGAGCTTGATGAAGGAGACCCGGATCCCCCGGCTCTCGAGAAGAGCGCCGATGGACGCCGAGGTCAGTCCCTTGCCCAGGGAGGAAACCACGCCTCCCGTCACGAAAATGAACTTGGTGGATCTACGCCTACCTCTGGCCGCTGTCATGATCGCCTTCTTTCCGGGCCAGGTCGCCAGAGAGTCGCCGCGCTCGCGAACAACACGCCCCCCTCCAGGCGATCGCGGCGTCGCACTCGTGGGTCGGCCCGGTCGCTTTTACACCAATGCTGAAGATGGGGAAACACCCGACCCCAAAAAAATCGCGCGCACGCGCTCCAGGTCCTCGGGCGTGTCCACGCCGATCGAACGGTACTCGGTCCGCAAGACGCGGATCGCGTGGCCGTGCTCGAGCGCGCGCAGCTGCTCCAGCCGCTCGGTGAGCTCCAGTGGCGTCGGCGGAAGCTCGGCGAAGAGCTCGAGGAAATCCCGGCGGTAGCCGTAGAGCCCCACGTGCGCGAGGGGCTCGGCCCCGCTTCCCCGCACGAAGGGGATCGGCGCGCGGGAGAAGTAGAGGGCGTTCCCACGCAGATCACAAACCACCTTGACCACGTTGGGATTCTCCCGCTCCTCCGGATGCAGCGGGCGAGCAAGCGTGGCCATGCGGACCGAGGGGTCCTCGAAGGCCCGGGCGAGCGTCTCCACGGCCTCGGGGTCGAGGAGCGGCTCGTCTCCCTGCACGTTGATCACCACCTCCACGCCGGGAAAGCCGCGGACGGCCTCGGCGCAGCGATCGGTGCCCGAGGCGCAGTCGGGCGAGGTCATCACCGCCTCGCCGCCCGCCGCGCGCACCGCCTCCGCGATCCGCGCCGAGTCCGTGGCCACGAGCACGCGATCGATGCCCCGCACCCTTTTCGCCCGCTCCCAGACCCGGACGATCATCGGCTTGCCCGCGATCTCGGCCAGCGGCTTTCCGGGCAGCCGCTCGCTTCGCTCCCGGGCCGGGATCACCACGACCGTCCTGCAGCTCGCCTCGCTCACGGCCCCGCCATACCACGGCGGGCGCGCGCGGCAAAAGGGTGCCCTTGCACCTTTCGCCGGCCGAGCCCTACCTCAACGACACAACCACCGCGTGGAGGCCGTCATGAACGATCGCTGGGGCAACTGCCGAACCTGTCGCTACTTCGCCAGCCCGTCGAGTGCCCCCACGTCTGCCGAGCAGGCGCGTTGCCTCCACCCGGTCCACGCCAAGCTCGACCTGGTAGTGCTGGGAGCCTGCGGCTGCTCGGGCTGGGAGCTCCGCCCCGGCCTGACCCAGCAGCAGCAGGAGCAGGCCGAGGCCGAGCTGCAGGACCAGCCGCCCGCCTGATCCGCCGCTTGCTCTTCGAGCGGCGGAACTCCCAAGGGGCGACGGGCGAGGGATCCGACCAGAGCCCGAGCCGCGCCTCGCGCGCGCGGGCCTCCGCCGCCTCGTAGGCGGCCCGGTCCTCCGCCGACTGGTTCCGCGCATATCGCCGGAACCACCAGGCCAGGCCGCTTTCGACCTGCGCGAGCCCGACGTCCAGCGAGGCAGGGCAGTCCGCCGCGGCGCAGTCGGGTGGGGCCACCAGCACCTTGCCGACGATGCGGCCCCAGCGATCCCGCCCGCGCTGGTGCACCTCCACCCGCTTGCGGAAGACCAGGCGCGCGAGGTTCTGCCTCGACCGCTCGGAGAAGGGCTGGCTCCGCTCGGGAGCATCGATGCCGAGCAGCCGCACCCTATGCATCCGCCTGCCCTCGTCCAGTACGGTGAGGGTGTCGCCGTCGCTCACGCCCACCACCTCGCCCCGCAGGACATCCGACCTCGCGGAGCACGCCGCCAGCCACGCGACGAGGAAGAGGACCGAAACCCGCGCACTCATGCGCCCCTCATAGCGCCCGCCCGGGGAAAGTCCAGCGGGGCGCTCCACCGGGGCAGGGGCCGCGTGGGAAACCGCTCGGCAGCTTGAGGGCGGATGGACGCCCCGGGGATCGCCCTGCTCTGCGCCATCGCCGCGCCCCTCGTCCTGGCGCCCGGGCTCTGGCTTCTTCCCGGTCGCTGGGGGGCGCGCGTCTCCACCGTCGTCCTCGCCGCGGAGGTCGTCGTCTTCGCCTGGCTCGGCGCGGACGACGCCGAGCCGCGCTTCGCCCTCCCCTGGATCGACGCGTGGGGGATCCGGATCGCCTTCCGGCTCGACTCCCTCGCCCGGACCTTCACCCTGCTCGCCTGCGGCATCGGCGCGCTCGTCTTCGCCTACTCCGACGGCTACATGCCGCACGAGCATCACCGCCACGGCAGCCGCCGACCGCTGCGCCCCTTCTTCCAGCTCCTCCTCCTCTTCGTCTTCTCGATGCTGGGGATCGTCTGCGCCGACGACCTCCTCACTCTCTATGTCTTTTGGGAGCTCTCGACCGCCGCATCCTTCCTCCTCATCGCCTACCACCTGCGGGAGGTGGAGGCGCGTGCGGCGGCGCTGCATGCCCTGGCGCTCACCGGCGGAGGCGGCATCCTCCTCCTCGTCGCCCTCGTCGTCCTCCTCGTCGTGGGGGGCGCCTCCTCCATCTCGGAGCTGGTCGCTCGCCCGGCAGGTTGGCTCTCGCCCTCCCCTCTCGCGCCCCTCTTCGCCTTCGGCATCCTCGTGGCCGCCTTCGCCAAGTCCGCGCAGTTCCCCTTCTACGGATGGCTGCCGGACGCCATGTCGGCGCCGACGCCGGTGAGCGCCCTCCTTCACTCGGCGACCGTGGTCGCCACCGGCGTCTTCCTCCTCGCGCGGCTCGGTCCCCTCCTCGCCGACCTGCCGGGCCTTTCCTCCACCCTGGTCCTCGTCGGCGCGGCGACGGCGCTCCTCTCCGGCGGGGTCGCACTCGCCCGCACCCGCATGAAGGAGATGCTCGCCTGGTCGACGGTCTGCTACCACGGCCAGGCCGTCCTCCTCCTCGGCCTCGGGGCGGAGAGCGCGGCCCTCTACCTCGTCGCCTATCACGCCGTCTCCAAGGCCGGGCTCTTCCTGGTGACCGGCTCCCTCTCGTACACGACCGGCGCCGACGACGTCCGCGACCTGGGCGGCCTGTGGCGGACCCACCCCGTCCTGATGGTCCTCACCGGGATCCTGGCGCTGGGGCTGGCGGGCCTGCCCTTCACCGCGGGCTTCTGGATGAAGGAGGTCCTGTTCGCCGAGGTGTACGCGAGGGGCGGGACGCCCCTCGTCGCCGCCGCCATGGCCATCGCCATCCTCTCCGCGGCCTGCCTGGTGCGCTTCTTCTGGGCCGTCTTCTTCGCTCCACCGCACGTGGCCCCGTCCCGGCCCGAGCCCGTGCCCTCGGCCATCCTCCTCGCGCCGGGGGTCCTGGCCGCGACCTCTTTCGCCGCGGGGATCGGACCCCGCTGGGGCGCCGAGCTCCTCGTGGCCGGCGCCGCCGAGGCGCTTCACCTCGAGGTGCCCTGGCCCTGGCCGCCGCGCGTCTACACCGGCGTCTTCTGCCTCCCCCTCGGCGCGGTCGTATTCGCCTGGCTGCAAGCGCGGTGGAACCAGGGGGAGGTTTGGACCGTCGGCACCGTGG
>NICF_comb_assmDRAFT_10002850_pt1 | contig 12783 bp, 10 predicted proteins | sample NewIslPassag4_SG_FD_11279 | JGI IMG/M metagenome (IMG submission 11279) | reverse complement strand
TCTTTTAGGGTTTGAAGGAGAGCTTTTCCCTTCCTTGTCCCAAGGACGAGCAAAAGGCTAAAAATAAAGGACCAAAAAATCCGGTTTACCAAAATCCCCATGGCATCAACCTGCTCCATTTGCTTCCAATAGATCGGGAGCACGCCCCAAATGAAATAGGACAGAATGGCATAAAAGACCCCTGTTTGCATCAAGCTTTTTCCAACGGAGCTTCCTTCCCTTTCCATAACTCTTCTCCCCTTTTCCTATCTTTCATAAACGATTTTACCATCCACCACCGTCATGACCACCTTTGTTTTAAGCAATTCATCGGGATTAATTTCAAAGATATTCCGGTCAAAAACGGTAAAATCCGCAATAAAATCCGGTCTAATGATTCCTTGAATCCTTTCATTGCAAGATGCATAGGCATTTCCCTTGGTAAAAAGGGAAACCGCTTCATACATCGTTAACCTTTCTTCCGGATGATACACCTTGCGGTACTCATCAGCGACATTTTTCCTTGTTACCGCAGCATGGATGCCAAGGAGGGGATCCACAGGTTCGATTGGGGCATCCGATCCTCCTCCGCAAGGGATTCCTTCCTTAATAAGGGATTTCCATGCATAAAGGTAATCCGGACGGAAATCCCCAAGGCGGTTTAAAACCCAAGGGAAATCAGAGATTATAAAGCGAGGCTGTATATCGAGCACCACCTGTAAATTTTTTGCTTCTCTGACCAATTCCTTCCGAAGGATTTGAGCATGGATGATACGATCCCTTCCTTTCCCGGGTAATGGGTTTTCTTTTATCGCTTCCAAAACCCATTCAAAGGCAAGGTCACCAATGGCATGGATTGCGACAGGGAGCCGGTAACTTCGGGCTTTTTCTACTAATTGGAACAGCTCCTCTTTCGTTTGGATGGCCACACCGTTTGTCGATGGATCATCACCATAAGGACGGCTAAGAAGAGCTGTCCTGCTTCCAAGGGAGCCATCGGCAAAAATTTTCATTCCCCCAAACTGGATATAAGGATTTCCCGGTAAACCTTCCTTTTCCAACCGTTTCCATTCTTCCACTACACCATGATGCACCAATAAATGGGTTCGATAAGGTAATTCCTCCACCCCTTGACGAAGGGCTTCATACGTATGTAAAAAACTGCCATAATAATTCAAGTCCTCCGTATGGGAACCAGTTAAGCCATATGTATAACAACTTTGAATGGCTCTTAACGCCAGGTTTTTCAAATACGAAAAACTGTAGGATGGCATGGCTCTTTGAAGCAAATCAATCGCTTTATCTTTGATAAAACCGGTCGCATTCCCGTCATGATCCCTTTCAATCACACCACCGGGGGGATTTGCCGTGTCCTTATGGATTCCAGCAAGTTGTAGGGCTTTTGAATTTGCCAGAACAGCATGCCGGCAAACCCTCTTTAAAACGGTGGGCATACCTAATGATGCTTCATCTAGTTCAGAGAGAGTAGGAAGAATTGGCACTTCCCAAAGGTTTTCATTCCATCCCTCACCAATCAGCCAATCTCCTTCCTTCAATTCCATTGTTTTTTTCCTTACTGCCAAAAGAAGTTCTTCCTTTGATTTTACTTTCGACAAATCCAGGCGAATTAACGATTCACCATAACCCAACAAATGCATGTGACCGTCCACAAGACCTGGAATCATCGTACCTCCGGCCAAGTTTACCTTTTTTTGGATATGATCTCTGAAGGTAGTTTCCAGATCGAAGAGACTACCAGTTGCAATGATTTTCCCCCTATCGGTAAAGACAGCTTCTACCTTTTTTCCATCTGATTCCATTGTATAAATATGACCGTTATACCATAAGACTCCCAAAATCTCACCTACATTTCTTTGTCCTGATTATTTGATTATACATAAAATTATAACAATAAAAAAGCAAAGGAAATGAAAAAGGCGGGGAATCCCCGCCCATTAGCCATTCTATATGAAGTTGCATTAACCACGACCACTTAATTGTTGTTGAGCCATTTGAACTAGGCGTTTGGTGATTTCCCCTCCAACGGAACCATTGGCACGGGAAGTGGTATCAGGTCCAAGATTCACTCCAAATTCTTGGGCAATCTCGTATTTCATCTGTTCAAGAGCTTGTTCTACCCCAGGTACTAACAATTGGTTACTGTTGTTGGTAGCCATGTGATTGTTCACCTCCTTGTGTCCATTAGAGTGTGCCAATCCCATAGCTTTCATGCAGTAACCCGCTAGGTAAATGTTAGCAGGTATCGGTAAGAAACCCGCCAAAATTTTTTCTGGAATATATAGCCCTAGAAGAGATCTTGAAACTCATGAATCGTTTCCAACTCTTGGGGGTAAAGTTCCAATGTTTCAATACCATCCACTGCTTTTTGTATCAGTGAATCAAATTCCATGTAACTTTCAAATTTGTGAACCCGCTCCCGCTTTGGTTTCGTTTTTGGCTGGGCAGGTGTAAAGATGGTGCAGCAATCTTCATAAGGACGGTTTGAAATATCCAATGTCCCTATTTCCCGGGCAATGTCAATAATGTCAGTTTTATCCATCGTAATTAAAGGGCGAAGTATCGGGATATTTGTTACTTCATTTATGACAAACATACTATCTAATGTTTGGCTGGCCACCTGCCCTAAACTTTCACCGTTTACAATCGCCAGCGCTTCTTGTTTTTCCCGGATTTTATCCGCAATTCTCAACATCATCCGCCGGGTTACGGTCATCGTATAGTTTTCGGGTACCTTTTCTTGGATTAATTGCTGGATTTCCGTAAAAGGCACGATATGAAGAACAAATTTCCCGTTCACTTTGGCCAATACTTTCCCTAAATCGATTACCTTTTGTTTCGAACGTTCACTCGTAAAGGGAGGACTGTAAAAATGGATTCCCTCCAGCTCAAGTCCCCGTTTCATTGCCAAATAGCCGCTCACAGGGCTGTCAATACCCCCAGAGAGCATCAAAACAGCTTTTCCGCTGGACCCTACCGGGAGACCTCCTGCTCCTTTGATCACTTCGCAGGTCAAATATACGCCATCAAAGCGGACTTCTACCTTCAATTCCAAATCCGGATTCCGAACATCCACTTTTAACCCGGGAATATTGGACAATAAATGTCCTCCCAGAATATTGTTCAATTCATCCGAATTGTAGGGATAATTTTTATCAGCCCTCCGAGCGTTGACTTTAAAGGTTTTGCCTTCCGCCTCTAACTTTTTAAAAAGGACTAAGCAGGCATCCTTTACAATGTCAATATCCTTCTTCGTTTTTACAACCGGGCTTAAAGATTGGATGCCAAAAACTTTGCTTAAACGTTCTGCAATCGGCTCCCAAGGTTCGCCATTTAAATGGATATACATTCGATCGCGGTTTGCCCGAATTTTGAGTTTTGGAAAATCCTGAAGGACATATCTCACATTATCCCTTAATTTATCAACAAAAAAGATCCGGTTTTTCCCCTTCGTGGAGATTTCACCGTAACGGATTAAAATTTGATCGTAAATCATATTGATCTCCCCATCGTTTTTTTCAATTGGTGTATGCTGTCGACAATGGCCTGTACTCCTTTTACCGCTTCTTCCATAGTATTTTCATAGGAAAGGCTAATCCGGATTGGAGAATCGGCAACGCCTTGAGGGCATCCCATGGCCAAAAGGGTTTTGCTCGGTTCATTTTTCCTTGAGTTACAAGCACTAGTGGTGGAGACAAAGACGCCTCTTTCGGAAATGGCATGGACAAGAACCTCTGCTTTAAAGCCAGGGACACTAAAATTAATGATGTGTGGCGCAGCGTTTTCCAAAGGCGTGTTTATGATCAGCCCCTCAACCTTTTCCAATTCCTTTCTTATGAAGGTGTTTATCTCCTTAAGCCCATTTAAATTTCGCTTAAAATGATCCATTTGCAAACGGAGTGCTTTAGCCATTGCCACAATTCCAGGTACATTTTCCGTACCGCTTCTGATTCCTCGTTCCTGCCCACCTCCAGCAAGAAGAGGTTCTAGCTTCAAACCATCTCGGACATATAAAGCTCCGGTTCCTTTTAAGCCATGGAATTTATGGGCAGAGATGGTCAGAAGGTCTATGCCATATTCATGGATTTGAATGGGAACCTTCCCTACCCCTTGGACATGATCCACATGGAAAAGAACCTTCGGATAGTTTTTTAACAGTTCACCGATTTCTTTGATAGGCTGAACCGACCCGACCTCATTATTTACATGCATAATGGATACTAAAATGGTATCGTCCCTTAATGCCCCTTCCAGTGCCTCTAGACTGACCCGTCCATCCTTTCCAACCGGTAAGAAAGTTACTGCAAATCCTTCCTTTTCCAATTGAAGGCAAGTATTGAAAACAGAAGGATGTTCAATTGCGGAGGTGATAATATGTTTTCCGCGGGATTTATATTTATAGGCGACTCCTTTAATCGCTAAATTGTTCCCCTCGGTGCCCCCGGAGGTGAAAAAGATTTCCTGTTCCTTAACACCTAAGAGAGAAGCAATCTGCACTCTTGCCGTTCTGACCAATTTTTCTGACTCCAGTCCGAAGTGGTGAATGGAAGACGGATTGCCAAAAAAATCCCTGGCCACTTTTTGAAAGGTATCAAGAACGAGCGGATTTGGCTTTGTTGTTGCACTATTGTCGAAATAAATCATACTTCCAATCTCCCTTATTTTATATCATTACCGGAAAAACGAAGTTTGAATAGTTTTTATTCGTCCATTATACAATCCTGTAAAAGTTCCTTCAATAAAAAACCCGCCAAAGGGCGAGTATGGGATGGTAAATAATCGGACATATCGAAGGTGAATAAAGTTGGTATCTTAGCCAAACATTTCACTTAGTTCCTCATTCACCACTTGTTCAATTTTCTTTAAAGCACCTGGTTCCACAGCTTCGACTGCGGACGCGGCTTCTTCCAGAGCCATTTGGTAATCGTATTGTCGGAATGCCAGTTCAGCCTTCTTTAATCTCTCATTGAGTTCGGAATCAAATCTTCTGTATCGATTTCCATATTGAATGATTTTCTCAATTAAAAAGACATTTTCCACCATTTCTGTTACAACCTTAACAAGATGAGTAACTGTCGTTTCCGCCCTTTCTAAAGCCATGTTCACCGCTGGCATCGATAATGGCTTTTGTTCCAAATTGCGGTATGTTTCTTGAATTGCATCCCTGGCATCAAAAAACTCCGCTTCTATTTCATGAGGAATACCGGGAATGTTGCTTCGGGTAACCAATCGATTAGCTTCGTTAATTTGTTTCTTCAGTTCAATTATCTTCTCCCGTGCAAACATTTCATCTTTTCTTAAGGCGTGCAACATTTCGGAAAAACCTTGCTGTTTCTGCTCTATTTCAGCAACTTCCTTGATAAGTTCCTCCAGTTGGGCTTTCACGACACTATAAGCTGACGGCTCTTCCTTTTGATCAGAGAACAAAACCTGCAATGTCTGCTTCAGGTAAGCTATTTTGTTCCCCATTTCGGCAAGCATCATCAAGTCTGAATCCGGTAACTGGTAGCTCAATTTTATCGTTTCCGCGACCTGGGTCAAATCCCGGTTCACTTCACCGGCCTTTTTGATGGATTCTTGGATGGTCTGGCGATTTTCAAATACAAATTGTTTTGCATTGACTTCCTTAACAAGAAGGTCGTAGAACAATTCCAATTGCTCTTTCATTTCTTGAACGCCCGTCATGACTTCTTCAATCTCCGTATTTTCAAGGAATTCCAAATAAGCCTTCAAGCGTTCTTCCATCCGCTCCATTTCCTTTTCAATACCCAAATGCTCAAAAATATATCCTTCTTCCTTCATTTCCTGAATGCCCGCTTTGATTTCTTCCAATTGATTAGGAATCTGATGTTGACATTCATTTAACAAAAGAGGGATTTTCTCTACCTTTTCCTTTATATCATCCATTTCTTGGGAAATCCTTTGAACAATTTCCCGGGCGGTCAAATAATTCCCGCTTGATGATTGTTCCATATATTCTTGAAAATGGTCATCAATAGCGCTCATCAAAACTTCCAATTTACGAATCGAATTACCGTAGGAATGGCGATGGGCCAAAAGAGCTTTTTTTAGGGATTTATACTGATCTTGCAGATTCAAAATTTCTTCCCGATTTTTTTCGTCACTTTCAATAATTTGATTGATGTGGATGACCATTTCATCAATCTTTTGGACGGATTGACTCAACTTGTTTTCAATCTTGGAGAAAATTTCCTTAACTTGGTTGAAACGGAACTTTCCGACAAGGTGCTCCGCATCTATCAACCATTCCTCCACTGCCGGCAAATCCTCTGTTACGATTTTATCCCAAGTTTTCCTCCAATTTTCAAAATACTCTTCCGCTTGTCCAGACATATTTAACTGTTTAATTTTGCCAACCTCATCGAGTACAGGGCGGTTCATCACTTCAATTTTCCATGCTTCAAGCCTGTCGATCTCTGAATAATATTTTCTTTTCACAAAAAAACCGATGACGAATAAAACAATTAAAACCAGGACAATTCCAATAACGATTTCCATAATGTGCCCCCTGTTCCCAAAAGCAAACTTAATCTATGTTAACTGATGTAAATTCTTTATTATGCTATTATGATACCATGAGATTGACAATTTTTGACGATTAATTTTACATTTTTCCATGTTTTTCACCTTTTTGGTCCAAAAAAAAAGAAACGTTAGAAAAAACTTACTTGAGTTTACTGACTTTACAATTTATCATATTTTCATTTTTTCAGCCATCAAAAAGCAATCCACCCAGCGACATAACTCCTCCTTATATTTTTCAAAATAGAATCGGTCGCTAAAATGAACACTCCAAACTTCAGCGGTATAAATGCTGTTTAAAAAGGGCATCATCATTAAACCTCTTAACTGAATGATCATCATCCCTGGGGAAATCTTTGGAAATTCTCCCCTTTCAATGCCAAAACGGATCATCTCCTGAAGGTAGTGACGTTCTTTCATCAAATAGGTCGACATGATTTCCCGAACAATTTGTCGATCGATGGAAACTTCCCGCCAAACAAAGCAGGATAAATAGAAATGGCTATGTTGGAAATCCATTAACGCTTTTATCGTATCTTTCAAGCACCGGAGGGCTCCTTTTTTTTCCAATTCGGATATATGCCGTTCCATAATTTCCAGATAAGGTTCAAAAAAGCTTACGAAACTGTATTCCAATAAACCTTCTTTGCCATTGAAGTAATAGGATATGGTAGAAATATTTGCCCCTGCCCTTGAGGCAATATCACGAACCGAAGTTGCTGCAAATCCTTTCACATTAAAAAGGGATACCGCCGCTTCAAAAATCTTCTCCTTCACTTCCTGTACCCTTTCCACAAATCCACCCCCATATGAAAAAGAGGTATAGTCCTATCATTAATTTCTTTTCTTAAGTCCTAAAACCTTTCTTAAATTGTCGACAAAATATGCTCTTGTTTGTTAATATGAAAAAAAATATTTATGAGGGGGCTTGATCATGTTTGTCCGTGAAAATTATAAAGGGGATCGAAAAGAGCAATATGAAAGGGTCATTCGTCAATTGGAAGCCCTCGTCGAAGGAGAAACCAACCGGATCAGTAATTTAGCTAATGCCTCAGCATTGCTGAACCAATTTTTAGATCGTATCAACTGGGTCGGTTTTTATCTGATGGATAACGGAGAATTGGTCCTCGGACCTTTCCAAGGGTTACCGGCATGTGTCAGAATCCCCGTCGGTAAGGGAGTTTGTGGAACAGCGGTAAAAGAAGGACGTACTATAGTCGTTGCCGATGTTCATCAGTTTCCCGGCCATATCGCCTGTGATGCAGCCAGTCAATCGGAAATTGTTGTTCCGCTATTTAAAAACGGGGAGTGCATAGGTGTCCTTGATATTGATAGTCCCGAAAAAAACCGGTTCGATGAATTGGACAAGGAAATGCTTGAAAAGTTTGCAGAAACTTTACTGCGCTCCATTTCCTAATCCAATCAATCGAAAATGATATTGTAAATCGAAAAGGTATTCTTCTAAAGGTGATAGGGATATCCAACGTTCAAGAGGGAGTATTTTTATGGACACACTGATGGACTTTAACCATTTTTCAACCTAATGGTCGATGGAAACGGGGGGCTTATTGTAGATAAAACCTACATCCGAAGGTCTTGTCTATGGGGCCCTCAGATATTCCTCCCCCGCCTACCCATTGGATTATTCCCGTAACGATGAATGAGACGGGAGACTTCATTCGACAAACAGATTAGATCACATTATTTTTTGTACCTTCCCTGCATTTTCAGCCGTATACTTGATTTTTGCCTCTCTCCTTAGCAATATACATAGCGTCATCAGCTCTTTTAAAAAGGGTAAAGGGAGTGTCGTAACCAGCCTTACTCCAGGAAGAAACCCCAATCGATAAAGTCACCTTCGGGGTTGTTTGCTTTTCCGCCATTTCATTGATTGATTTTGCCAACTCGATCCCTTCATCAAGGGTTTGATTTGGCAAGTAGACTGCCAATTCTTCTCCACCCCATCTTGCCGCAATCGCAGGACCCTTAATTTGCTCCTGGATCAATCTGGAAACCTGTGTCAGCACTTCATCCCCCACTTGATGTCCATATCGATCATTGACCTTTTTAAAATCATCAATGTCAATCAAAAGAAAAGCTCCCTGATCATCCCTTTCCATTGAAATGGTCATTTGATCATCCAAATATTTTCTTGTATACAATTTGGTCAAATAATCGGTGATGACCATTTTTTCCAATTCTTCCCGTAAAAGGACATTGGTCAGTGCCAATGAAATATGGTGGGTCAGTGATTGGAAAATTTTGTATGCGTTAAAGGAAAAGGCATAGGTTTTTTTGCCAAGAACGATTCCGAATCCTACTCTTTTCCCATCCTTCTTTAACGGTTCAGCCATCAAAGAACGAAAAGGGATTTTCCCTTCTGTTGTGCGACCGGAAAAATTGCCGGCAAAAACAGATTCCCCCTGCTCCTCAATTTTATCCCGGATATGCATTAAGAGCAGTTCATAATCATGTTTGAAAAAGGAAGGGGAGCTACCTGGTAAAACTTTTAAGTGATCCCTTTCATAAAGGACGTAAGCCACTTTATCGGCATGGAAACTATCTCGAATCATTTCTGTTGCATATTCAATAATTTCTTTCAGGGAAGTACGAGCATTCAGCTTCTCTGTAAATTCGGTTACAGTCCTCAAATCCGCCACCAACTGTTCGGATTGCAAATATAGTTGTGCTTTTTCTATCGCATTGGCCGCAGACTGAACCAAAATATCAATAAATTCGGTGTCCTGTTCGGAGATGGATTTCCTTTGGTTTGTTACGATCTTTACCACACCATATATGCCCTGCTTTCCTTTCAAGGGAAAGTATAGTAAGGTACCTTTATGTTTTTTTCTATCAACGATGAGAATTTTCCCCGTCAAGAAAACATCCATGACAGCAGATTGGTTTTGTTGGTAATCAATTAATTCAATTGGCAAACTTTCATCCTGAACCGTATCATTCGAGAGTAAAATGGTGTAATGATACGAAGGATAAATATCCCGTAATGCATTTAACATGGCCTTCAAGATGGAACCTATATCCATGGATGCATGGAATTGACTTGTTATTTTATATATGTTTTTGAAATTTTTCTTATCGTTTTCATTTATTGCTGCTCGCAAAGTGTTTTTAATATACTTGTAGAAGATTTGTGCCAATTCTTTCCAAAATTCTTGGCTAAACCTAATAGCTTCCTTATCCATAACGCACAGAATTGCACCTTTTATAAGATTGGAAGAGTTTTTCAAGAGCAACATCTTATTATAAACGGCATTTGGGAAAACATGGTCGATCAATACGTCTTCATCGACATGAATCGAAAGGAATTTCTCATTTTCCCATTCTTCCAGGTATGTGGACAATAAGTTTCTTGGATATGAAACTAAAATTTGTTCTTCTGCACTCAAGATATCTTTATTGACTACAATGCGTGCTTCTGTAATATGAAGAAACTCGTTCAAACATTCCAGTATGATACGAAAATTTTTTTCCAGTAAAAAATGATCCTTATATAATCGAAAATTGTCAAAGAGTTTTGCCTTTATTTCTAATAGAATCATACGTTCCTTTTGGATCATAAATAACATCCCCTCATCTATCAGATGGGAAAATAGTCCTAGATAAACCGCAAAAAAAAAATGAAATAAAAGTCATGTTCAAAAAATTATTATATAGGAATCAATACCTTTATATCTAGACTCACAAAGAAAAACGTTATCCGGCGGATCCGCCCTTTTTCTTCCAATGATTTCCTCCTAAGGATAAAATGATGTATTTATTATATCATAGGTTTAGTAAAATGATGATAAGCTTTCAGAAAAAACATAGTTTTTCTCCTTTAGCATCCGTTCTATTGACTTTACCGTCCAATTTTCATATAATGTTCTTTGTGTAAAATATTGCAGCCTATGTTTACATGTTTATACGTTCATTTTGTTACTTGGATATTCCAAGTTGCATCGTGTAACCCTCTGCTGCTGGGGCGAAGGTGCAGGACAACAAAATGGCGGTAAACGTTGTAGACATCTGTTTTTATTTTACCAAAATAAAAACATAAAGGAGGAGCTTTCATGGCTCGTTATACAGGTCCTACATGGAAAATTTCCAGACGCTTAGGTATTTCCTTGAGCGGTACCGGAAAAGAATTAGAAAGACGTCCTTATGCACCGGGACAACATGGTCCAAACCAACGGAAAAAATTGTCCGAATATGGTTTGCAATTGCAAGAAAAACAAAAACTTCGTCATATGTACGGCTTAAATGAACGTCAATTCCATAATACCTTCGTTAAAGCCGGTAAAATGAAAGGGGTCCACGGTGAAAACTTCATGATTCTCTTGGAATCCCGTCTTGACAACTTGGTATACCGTCTTGGTCTTGCCCGCACTCGTCGTCAAGCCCGCCAATTGGTAAACCATGGTCATATCTTGGTAGACGGACGCCGTGTAGATATTCCTTCCTACATTGTAAAACCGGGTCAAACCATTGCTGTTCGTGAAAAATCCCGTAACTTGCAAATCATTAAGGAAGCCGTTGAATTGACCAACTACATTCCGGAATACCTAAGCTTTGATGCTGACAAATTGGAAGGAACTTATACACGTTTACCTGAACGTGCAGAACTTCCTGCAGAAATCAACGAGTCCTTGATCGTTGAGTTCTACTCCCGTTAATAGACTGGATCATATTCTTCAGCATATTCAAGCCCTGAAAATCTTGAACAAGATTTTCAGGGCTTTTTCCTTATAAACATCTTTCTCATTCCAAAAAACAACTTAAATTCAGTATAAATATTTTATATGTTGCATTTGCAAGAGTTTTTGAAACTGTCAAAAAATACCAAAAAATATTATTGTGAATTTCTTAACATTTTAGTAGATTCAATATTAGAAAACAGGCATTTTTGGCGCTGGCTTATATTTACTTATTCCTTTTCTTTAACGAAAACAGCATAGAACGTAATCCCAACCTATCCAAATCGATAAAAAGGGGTGTTTTCGTAATTGAAAAAACATAGTGAATTACAGCTCCATAAGGTTCCGAAGGTTTTCCAATCCATTAAAGGCAAACTGATTTCCATCTCCCTCTTGCTTTTGGCCATCCCATTATTGATATTAGGTATTTTCAGTTATGTAAACAGTGCCAGAAGCCTTGAAGAGCTCGGGAAAACAAATGTCAAAAATAGTGTGGAGATGACCATCGAAATGATTGAAGAAGTCCATAGGCAGGAAAGGCTTGGGAATTTGACCCTTTCGACCGCTGAAGAAATGGTTCGGAATTTTATTTTGGGAAAAAGAAACTCTGATGGAACCAGAAGTATGACAAACAACATTGACTTGGGAGAAAACGGTTACTTATTTATCTTGGATCAGGAAGGTACTTTTGTAGCCCATCCCTATTTGGAAGGCAGAAATTTTTTCGAAAGCAATAGTGAAAAAGAGATTGAAATCGTCAAAAACCTGTTGGCTGCCGGAGCAAAAGAAGACGGGGATTTCGTCTATTTCGATTATCAATTGCCTACAGATGAAAATCGGATTGAAAAAAAGATCAATTTTGCCAAAAATGACCCCTACTGGGGCTGGACCATTGTCGGTGGAATATATTTGATTGATTTTAATAAACCCACCCAGGCTCTTGCCCATGTCGTGACCATTGTGTCAGGAATTATGCTTACCATTGGATCCATTGTCATTTTTCGCTTTTCCAACCGGATTTCCAAACCGATTCGAAATGTAACGGAACGAATGAAAAAACTGTCTGAAGGTGACCTTTCCGGGGAGGCCCTTATCTGTCAAACAAAGGATGAAGTTGGACTAATGATCGAAGCAATGAATCATCTTCAGGATCGTTTAAAACAAATCGTTACGGAAATTACCCATTCCACCCATGTTATTTCAAAAGCAAGCGATCATTTGAGCCAATCTGCTGAGGCTGTGCAAATCAGTTCTGAACAGATCGTAGCCACTATGCAAGAATTGGCATCAGGGGCAGAAAATCAAGCGAATACATCAAGCAAGCTTTCCTAAACGATGTCATCCTTCAGCTCCATGGTGACTGAGGCGAACAGCCATGGTGAAAATATAAGGTTGACCGGAGATGAAGCTCTTCTATTGACAGAAAAGGGGACTCAACTCATGTCCTCCTCTTTCATGCAAATGGAGAAAATTAATGAACGTATCCTTGATTCCTATACCAAAGTCCAGCATTTGCAAAATCATTCTCAGGAGATCACGAAATTCGTTA
>NICF_comb_assmDRAFT_10002846_pt1 | contig 12794 bp, 18 predicted proteins | sample NewIslPassag4_SG_FD_11279 | JGI IMG/M metagenome (IMG submission 11279) | reverse complement strand
CCCCATAAGCCGCGCAGGGTGGGGCGCGGGGACAAGCATGTGCTGCACAACCGCCGCAATCGGGGGTGCGGCGGTGGATGCGGAAAAGTGCCATTGTGCGGCTATGTGCCGCACGCATTTTTGGTGATCCCGCACCGGGAAAAAATTGTGACGCGCTAACCCGGTGCGTGACACATATGCTCCAGAGGGATCGGGGTTAGCCCGGTCGTGGCGCTAGAATCCGCCAGCATGCCCCTTTGCATGCGCAGAAGCATTTGCTTCGGCGGATTCCCTCGCTTTTGTGCGGTTGAAGTCTGTAAAGGTTGGCAACCCGTTAACAGCCTAAGACTTTGGCGGTTTGATAGGAAACCGCAAAACCGCACATTTCCGCGTCATGGGAATGCGCATTCGTTAGCCTGTGACGCGGGCCTATATCACAAATATGCGGTCGCAATGCGGCCGTTTTTTGTTGGTGATAGATATGTCTTTGGATAAACTTCTGAAAGAGCATGCGGAAATTAAGCGGAAAGAAAATGGTCCGCGACAGCCGGAAAAGTGCGCAGGATGCGTGTGGGGCCGTTGGGAAGGCACTAAGCAGTATTGCCCTATCATTCGGGGGTGCGTTCGCGATGATGTGCGTTAAATGTGGTGAGCGTCCGGCAAAGCCTGGTAGTGATCATTGCAGCTATGGATGCGAGATCAAAGATACCAGTGACAAGTATTTGGGCAAGAGAAAATAAGAGCCGCAGCGGTGCTTCCGCATGCGGCACTCTCATCATATCATATTTTGCCGAATTATGGTAGTATGATGTGGTGGGAGGGGATATTATGAGCTTGAAAGAAGCGCTTGATCACCAAATAAAAAAGCTTAATGCCAAACTAAAGGAAATTTATACGTTTGCTGATGGAAAACAGTTTGACATTCGTGAGGAATTGCAAAAGTTGGAGATTCTCGAAAGGGTTTACTCAGTTATAGAGGCTGACGGAATTAAAGAAGGCAAAATTTACGAAGAATACAGCAAATATCTTTCAAATGTGAGAGAGAGAATAACCTTTTTGAAGCAAAAGAAAGCTGAAATCGAAAGGGAAAATGCAGCGGATATTAAAAATATCGAACTCCTGCTGGAAAAACTACAGTAAATGAGCGCCTTCGGGCGCTTTTCTATTGAGGTGGTGATCATGAACTTCGTCCAACCGATCCGGGATAAACGGGTTGTGGAAGCGATCCGCGATTATCTCCGGTTGCGCAGCGAGCGCGATTATCTTCTGTTCAGTCTGGGGGTATATAGTGGACTTCGGGTTTCTGACCTCCTGAATCTTCGGGTTCGGGACGTACGGGGGACGCATGTTGAAATCGTCGAGAAGAAAACGGGGAAGCGCAAGCGGTTCCTCATTCATCCGGAAGTCAAAAAGGACCTTGACAAATACATCGAGGGCAAGCACGACCATGAATTTCTGTTCCCGTCCCGGCAGCGGAAGAAATCGAATGGCCTGCCGAATCAGCCTGTCGACCGCGCCACGGTGTACAAGATGCTGAACAAGGCGGCGCGTAAGTTCGGGCTGAAAAACATCGGCTGCCACACGATGCGGAAGACGTGGGGTTACCACCTTTACATGGACAATCCGAGAAACCTCGCGTTATTAATGCAAATGTTCAATCACAGCTCCGAAACCATCACTTTGATGTACCTTGGACTCACGCAGGATATGATGGATGCAGCAATTTCCAAATTGAGTTACGCATAATCCGGCCCATGTTGCACTCGCAACATTTGGGAGCCGGTTTTTTTATGTTGCACTGCGGAAAATCGAGAAAATGACGAGTGCAACAGAATATAGGGTGTGTTGCATGGATTTAACAGAAATTGTGGTGTTGTGAGAAGTGAAGAAAGTTGGGGGCGGGAAACTGTAAAAAGCTGTTTTATAACGCGACGTTACGAAAACCCCGTCGCGTTGGCACAAACTCAAATCATCAGAGTGAGCGTGGTAACAGGTGGAAGACTTGATCGAACGCATGGAGGCGCTGGCGTCCGGCGAGTGCGGCGATATTGAGGCAAACCACGTAAAGGCGGATGAAATTCTTTGCGAGGCCCTGCGGCGGCTTGGACAGGATCGACTGGTTGAGTTATTTGAGAAAGTCGAAAAGTGGTACGCATAGCCGCGACGGGTCAGATTGAAGTCAGCACCATAGGAGGACGTGAGATCCCTACGGTTTTTTCGGAGGTGGGGTGGATGTAGTGGCCAGACAACGCAGCACCAACCGTGCCTTAGCGCTCAAGATGTGGCTGAAGAGCGGCCGGCAGATGAAGCTGAAAGACATCGCCGCCGAACTTGGCGTTTCAGACGTCCAGGTGCGCCAGTGGAAGTACCTGGACAAATGGGACGAGATCCCCGCCAAGCGGCCACGTGGTGCGCCGAAGGGAAATAAGAACGCGAAGGGGAACAAGGGCGGCGGCGCGCCAAAGGGTAACAAGAACGCGCTCAAGCACGGGCTGTATAGCAAGTTCCTGCCGCAGAACCAAGAGTTCCAGGAGCTTCTTGCGATCGTCTCCGAAATGGACCCGCTGGACATGCTGTGGCACGCGGTGGAAATCGCGTTTGCAAAGTTGCTGTGGGCGCAGCGGGTGATGTTCGTTACCGGCAAGGACGAGATGATCAAGGAGCTGAAAAAGAAGAAAGTCACATCATTTGGCGGCGAAGATGGCGGCTATACCGATGAGACGGAGTGGGAATTCCAGTTCGCTTGGGATCGCCAGGCGACAGATATCAAGGCTTATGCGGCGATCGCCAAGGAATTCCGAGCCGCTGTCAAACAGTTCCTTGCCGCGGCACCAGAGAACGACGAACGCCGCTTGAAACTCGCGCTTATGGAGGCGCAGGTGGAGAAGATCAACGCCGAAACTGAAAAGGTCAAAGGCGGCGGCAAGAATCCGGAGGCTGAAAACTGGATTGACGCACTGAAGAAGGTTGCGGAAAGCCGGCGGGCGCAGGTGAATGGTGATGGGTAAGAAGGCAAGTGCGCTGGATGTGCTCGTCGATCTCATAGACCTGTACTGGGACGATCCGGTTGCCTTCGCGGTCGATATGCTTGATTTTGAACCTGACGACTGGCAGCGGGAAGCCATGATGGACGTCGCTAAGCACCCGCGTGTTAGCGTACGATCCGGTCAGGGCGTCGGGAAAACAGCCTTCATGTCGGCTATCATCCTTTGGTTCCTGTGCTGCCGACCAAATCCCAAGGTCGTCTGCACGGCGCCGACGCGGCAGCAGCTTCATGACGTGCTGTGGGCGGAAGTGGCCAAGTGGTTGGAGAGTTCGAAGATCAAAAACTTGCTAAAGTGGACCAAGACGAAAATATACATGATTGGCCACGAGGAACGCTGGTTCGCAACCGCCAGGACAGCGACGAAGCCCGAAAATATGCAGGGCTTCCACGAAGACTACATGCTGTTCATCGTCGATGAGGCGTCCGGGGTGGCTGATCCGATCATGGAAGCGATTCTCGGCACGCTATCCGGCCCCGAAAACAAGCTGCTGATGTGCGGAAACCCTACTCGGACGAGTGGGGTTTTTTATGATTCGCACAACCGGGACCGGGCGAAATACCGCACGCACAAGGTCGACAGCCGCGACAGCAAGAGAACGAGTCGCGAGAACATCCAGATGCTGATTGACAAGTACGGTGCCGACAGCGATGTCGTGCGCGTGCGGGTGTACGGTGAGTTCCCGAAGGCCGAATCCGATTCCTTTATCCCGCTTGAACTCGTCGAGCTGGCCGCGAACGCAAGCGTCGAACCCAAAGGAGACACGCTCCACTTGGGCGTGGACGTAGCGCGGTTTGGCGATGACGAGACGGTTATCGCGCCGAGGATCGGTATGAAGGTTTTCCCGCTGCATTGCTACCGGAAACAAGACACGATGGTCACGGCCGGCTGGGTCATCGCGACGGGGAAAGAGATGATGCAGCGGTTCCCGCAGCTTCGCCGTGTGCTGATCAAGGTTGACGACACCGGCGTTGGCGGTGGCGTCACTGACCGGTTGAACGAGGTGATCCGCGAAGATCGCCTATACGACTGGACGGTCGTACCGGTCAACAACAGCGGCAAGCCGACGTCCGACGAGGATGAGCATTACGAGAACCGCGGCACCGAAACCTGGGCGACGGTCCGGGATCTGCTACAGGAAAGCTTCTCGCGGCACATGCGGGGAGAAGCGCCGACGATCGAGCTGCCGAACGACGACCGGCTGATCGCGCAACTGTCGCAGCGCAAATACCGAATGACGAGCCGCGGAAAACTGGCGCTGGAGCGAAAGGAAGACATGAAAAAGCGCGGTTTGGACTCGCCGGACCGGGCGGATGCCGTCGTGTTGGCGTTCGTGGAAGAGCAGAGCATGCCGTTCAGCAGCCAACGTCCGGCGGGCTGGTGATTATTCTTGAAAGGGGTGATTCCTCTGACGATCCAATACGAGCGCAAGCAGTTTCCACCGCCACCGTTCGACGCCGAGGTCGCCGAGGCCAATTTCTATCGCAAGCTGTATGATGGCGACCATGCCGACATTTTCCCACGGGCTCGCCTTGCGGGTCGAGATAAGCGATACCGTTGGCGCCGGAAATCACTGAAAGAGTGGGAACGAGTCGAGGAGACCGTCGAAAGCGGCGTGCCGTACATCGTGGTCAACTTCGCCGGCCTGATCGCGGAACTGCCGGCCGACCTGCTGAACCGCGCGCTCGGCAACATCTCGGCCGACTCGGAAAATGATCCAGAACTCGAATTCGTATCGGGCGTCGTCGAAGCGTCGAAGGTCGGCGCAAGTCTGTGGGCGGCCGTCACGCAGCACCAGGTCGACGGTATGGTCGCGTATCGCATCCGTCGCGATCCTGTGCGCGGAAGGACATGGTTCGAATGGGTCACACGCGATATGTTCTTTCCGCACCAAGACGGGCTCGGCGCTGACATCGCATGGATCGAGAACCGCGGCGACTCCGACAAACCGAAAATGTATCTTCGCGTCGAACGGCATCGCCTGACCGAAACCGGCCTGACCGTTCAGCAGATGGTTTTCCGGATGGAAGGCGATGCCGTCGCCGAGAGAATGGACGTGCAGGAATATGCGCGGCAATACAATGTCGAGATTCCGGAGGATATGGAGCTTGCCGGCGTGACCGAGCTCATGTGCGGCATGGTGACGAACGATGAAACGCTCGAACGGCCGCGTGGTCGGTCGGCACTCCGGAACGTCGCCGTTATCCAGGAGGAAATCAACTGGACCATCACCCGGGACGCCGTAGTGTTCGAAAAGCACGGCAAGCCGAAGCTCGCGATCCCCCGGTCTCTTTGGGATACCGTGGCCCGAACAAATCATGAACACTATGGCGCGTTTTTCGTCCGGAACGCCGACCTTGAGGTCGTCAGTTACGACGAAAACAAAGGTGCCGTGCCGCAATACATCACGTGGGATGCGAAGACGCAGCAATCGTTTGAGCATGTGAACAGGCTCATCAAGTACATGCTCGCGATCACGAAGACGTCGCCGCAGGCCGCGGGCCTTGAGCCTGGATCAGGATCGTCGGCCATTGCGCTCCTCTACCTCTGGATTCAAAGCGTAATCAAGGCCGAGGCAATCAAGGCGAAGTTCGACACGGCGATCAAGGATGCCGTCCGCAAGTGCATCATACTCGAAAACGCGCTCGGCGGAACGCAGTACGAGGTCAAGGCGCCGGTCATCGAGTGGGGCGACATGCTGCCGAAGGCCGAGGAAGAGCAGAACAAGGAAGAGCGGGCAAACTACGAAGCCGGCGTGCAATCGCTCGAGACAACGGTTCGTCGCCTGCACCCGGATTGGTCGGAAGAGGCGATCGAGGAGGAAATTCGCAAGATCCAGGACGAAAAGGCAGTCGATTCGCTGAACCCGACATACACACAGCCGCCGCGGGTGACGCTGGAGTGATGAGCCATGCCATCTGTCGAGGAACTGATCGCGCTTTATACCCGCGCGGACGAACGTTTGCGTGCCTTGGTGCAGTCGCTCGAGGAAGGATCGCTTTCCCGCCGGCGCAAGGAAGAGCTGCTGCGGCAAATCGAGGCGATCATCGCCGACCTGACCGACGAGGCTGGAAACCAAATGGCCGGAATCGTGAGTGAGTCGTACCGTGCCGGCGCATCGGAGGCCGTTAGCGGCATGATACAGGCCGGCATGGCGCGGGAAGCGATCAACAGCACGCTCAAGCCCCTCATCCACCAGCGTGCGGCACAGGCGATCATGGACGAGGCGTTTTACTCGATCCTCGAGGCCAGCGACAACATGAGCGCGGATGCGAAGTGGCGCGTCGAAGAGGCCGTCAGGCGGGCGAATGAGCGGTCGCTGCTGACCGGCATGAGCCGCCGAGAAGCGACGCATCAGGCCGTCGCCGAGCTGAACCAGCAGGGCATCACCGGCATCGTAACCCGGAACGGCGCCCGGGTGCCGGCCGACAAGTACATGACCGGCGTGATCCACTACCACCAGCGCAAGGCGCACGTCACCGGTGCCGAGAACATGATCGTACAAAACGGCATCGACCTGGTCTACGTGAACTACGTCGGCATCACGTGCGAGCTGTGCGCGAAGTATCAGGGGCGCGTCTATTCGATCAGCGGGCGCGATCCGCGGTTCCCGAAGCTGGAAGTGCGACCGCCGTACCATTCACACTGCGTCCACTCAATCAGCGCATGGATCGAGGAATACACGCCGGCGGACGAGGTTGAGAGGATGATCCGGCAGTCCAACAGGCCGTTCGTCGACAACCGGACCGAGGCAAACATCCGGCGGTATGAGCGCATCCAGCGCGAGAAGTCGCGGAAAAACGAGACGCGCAAGCAATGGATCAGGTACAAGGCTGTTCTGCCGGACGAAACACCCGATCTTCGGACGTTCGCCAGCATGAAGGCGCGGAACACGAAGGCGTATCGGGAATTGCAAGAGGCATACAGACGGATTAACTCTGAAATCAAAAAGGGGATGAACTGAAATGGCTCTTTATCGCAAGAAACCCATTATGGTTGAAGCTCATCGGTGGTTCAAGAATGGTGATCACCCGGAAGACCAATGCCGAATCATAAAAGACTCCGAGGGGAACGAGTTCAAAAGCGAAGGCAAGGTCGTCCGGTACTATCGCCATCCGTACGTACGCGGCGATCAGGTATGCGGTTATTGCGGCCATGCGATGCATGATCATGGCTGGATCGATACGCCGGAGGGAGGCCACACGGTCTGCCCGGGAGATTACATCATTCGCGGCGTAAATGGCGAATTCTACCCGTGTAAACCTGACATCTTCGTAAAAACGTATGAGCCGGTCGAGGGTGCTGTAACATGAGCGCCGTCATTCTCACGGAGGAAGAGCTTCGCGCCAAATGTGCGGAGTGGCAAAAAATTCTGCGGCTGCAGGATTGGATCGTCGACGTTTCGATATGCCGCGAGCGTGACATGCAAAACAACGGCTGTTGCGGTGAGGTCGAGTGGACGCTCGAGAAACGCATGGCGCAAGTTCGGATTCTCGATCCTGTCGATTATCCCGAGAGGGCAATGGAAGGGCATGACATGGAAGAGACGCTGGTCCATGAATTGCTGCACCTCCACATGGCGCCGTTCCGGCCGGATCGATCGGATGAACTTCGATATTGCGCGATGGAGCAGGCGATCGACGCAATCAGCCGCGGGCTTGTGGCGTTGAAAAGGCAGGCAGACAGAGGAAACGACCACACTTTTGGTATCCCCGAGAAACTGAAAGTCATGACTGAGGGCGGAAAAGAAGTGGATATTGTGAGGCTTTAAACTGTCATAACGGGCCCCGGATGAGACTTCCGCGGGCCCTTTTTCATGACCAACACGCCGTGAAGTCGTTAAAAGCTCCGGCGGAAAAACAGCCGACCCAGGCTTAAAAACGGAGGTTTGATCGAGCATGAAGGACTTTCTCGAACAACGGTTCCCGCTGCCGATGAACCTGCAACTGTTCGCCGGCGAAGGTGGGGACGACGGCGGCGGAGACGGCGCAGACAACGGTGGTGACGACGGCGGTCAAACTCAAGAACCCAAAGGTGAAGGAAAGAAGCACTTCACCCAAGAGGAACTTGACCAGCACGTCAAATCCCGCCTGGATCGCGCCAAGAAAGCCGGCCAACAGGCGCTTGCAAAAGAGCTTGGTTTCGATTCGGTCGAGGCTTTGAAGGCGGCCTTGAAGCCCGCGAGCGGCCAAGGCGACGACAAAAGCGCCGGCTCGATCGACATCGAAAAGCTGCTGGACGAGCGCCTGAAAGAGCAGGCCGAAAAGACGTTCCAACGCCTGCTTACCGCCGAGGTAAAGATCGTGGCGAATGAACTCGGGTTCGCCGACTGGGAGGACGCCTTGAAGCTCGCGGACTTGTCGAAGTGCAAAGAGAACGACAAGGGCGAGATCGAGGGCGTAAAAGAAGCGCTCGAGGCGCTGGCCAAGAAGAAGCCGCACCTGTTGAGGCAGAAACCTGGTGCCGGCCGCTTCGGCGCAGACGTCCGAAACTCCCCGGACGAAAAGAAGAAGTCTCTCGAAAAAATCATTGAACTCGCCAAAAACCGCGGTGTCGCAACCAAACCCGAAAACGACCCGTGGGCCAAGAAATGACGGAGGTGTAAAAGCACATGCGACTGCAACCGAAGGAGCAGTTCATCGTCGACGACGATTACGAAATCCTGGCGTCGCTGGAAGTCGTCCGCGAGGTGACGAACGGCATCACCATCGACTCGTCGAAGGTGCCGGCAGATTCCAACGGCGACAAGATCATCAAGAAGGGCATGCCGATGGCGAAGTTGGCTAACGGCAAATACGTGCCGTACAACCCGGCAGGAAACGACGGCAGCGAAAACCCGTCGGTCATCCTGAAACGGACGGTGAACGTCCGGGATGGCGACCACATCGTCGGTGCTTTCGAGGTGGCCAAGGTGATTGCTGCACGAATCCCGGTCACCGTGGACGACACGCTGCGGCAAAAGATGCCGCACATTGTCTTTGCTTAATTTCGACAGAAGGGGATGAAATGGAATCATGGCAGACGAACTGTTGATGCTGGAAGAAGCGCTGTCGGGCGAAGAACTGCTCGTATACGCGCGCAACCTTTCGATTCCGAACGACTATCTGCATGAAACGTTGTTCCCGTCCCGGCAGACGGATGAACTGACGGTGGACGTCATCGTGAGCGAAACTCGCCTTCCGGTCATGGCGCAAATTGCCGCGCTGGGCACGGAAACGAAGTACGGTTCGCGTGAAGGCATGAAGGGTCAACGTGTGGAAATCCCGAAGATTCAACGCGGCCGCTGGATGGACGAAAAACTGGTCCGTCTGCTCTTGATGGCAGCTCAAGGCGGCGGCCTGCGTCGGCAAGAAGTCGCGCAAATCATTCGCGAACAACTGAATGATGTTCAGTACCTCGTTGACGGCATCCGTGCGCGGAAGGAATGGATCGCCATGCAGGCCGTGTCGCTTGGCGTCGTGGACTATTCCGAAGGCGATGTGCATGTGCATGTCGACTGGGGCTACACGCCGGAGCAAAAGCCGGTTCTGTCCGGCACGAGCCTGTGGAGCGACACGGAAAACAGCCGGCCGCTGGAAGACATTCAGAACTGGCGGAACTACCAGGCAGATCGTGGCGTGCGACTGACGCGTGCTTTCACAAGCCAGCGCGTTCTGTCGTATCTGCTGCAAAACCTGTCGATCCGCCGGCAATACTTCGGCAATCCGAGCGGCACGGCACAACCGCCGCAACTGAACCGAGAGCAACTGAACGCCGTGTTGGAGTCGCTCGACCTGCCGCGGATCATCGCGTACGACACGCAAGCACGCGTTGAACTCGATGGGCTGGAAAACGGCAGGCCGAAATACCAGACGCTCCGCATGGCGCCGGACGACCGGTTTGTCATGCTTCCGGAAGGTCCGCTCGGGAACTATCTGTGGGCGACGTCCACGGAGGAACTCATGGACGGCATCGAAGCGGAGGCCACAGGCGATATGGGGATTTACGTATATCGAGACTTGGTGTCGAAGCACCCGATCAAAGTCCGCACAGTCGCCGTGAACCTGGCCTTCCCGGTGTTCCCGTACGCGGATTCCGTCATGTCGGCAAAGGTGATCTGATGAAGGGCGCCCTTCGGGGCGCTCTTTCTCTTGGAAAGGGTGACGAAACGTGGATCTGAAGGTGAAAGGCGTCGTCAAGCACGACGGCGTTTGGTACCGGCCCGGGGATGTCATCAAAGACGTAAAACCCGAATACGCCAAGCGCCTTCTCGATTCCGGGATTGCCGAGGTTGCGGCAGAACCGGTTGAGCAGCAGTATCAGGCGGCAGAAAAAGCGACGAAGGGCAAGGGAAGCAAGAAATCCGATGATGACGGCGGGTGATCGCCATGCCTACCGTTCACGAGGTCGGCGATTGGATCGCGGGGAACCTGCTGGATTCCGAAGCGTGGGATAAGGCAACCGATCAGAAACGCGCTGTGGCTGTCGCGCAGGCCGTCAGGAACCTTTCGCGGTGGTACCCCGATACAAATGTCTTCTCCGTCGAAATCGTCGCTCTGCAGGCCGTCTGGGAGCTTCAGGGGCTTGACCCGGCACTGAAGTATCAGAAGCACGGAGTAAAAACCGTCAATGACGGCGGTGAGTCGGTAACCTACAAGGACGACGTGGAACGCCCGGCGCTCTCGCCCGTTGTGCGTGAAATTCTCGGCCCGACAGCGGAAGAACTGGCCGTGCAGCAGCAGTTTGGCGGTGTGCTGATATGAGCCTGTTCGGGTACCCGGCGAAGGTGGTGCATTATCACTCCGAAAAGGACGACTGGGGACGGCCATTGCCCCCGACAGCTACCGAAAAAGCCGCCAAGGTGGAAGAGGAACAGCGCCTGATTCGCAACGCCCGCGGTGAGGAAGTCCAGATCGCCTATACCATCCACCTGGAAGGGCCGCACGCGATCGGTTTCGACGACTACTTCGAATATACAAACAAGCTTGGCGTGACCGTTCGGTGCGATGTGGCGCACTTCGAAGCGAAGAAGTATCTCGGGACCGACGACGTGAAGAAGGTGATCGTCTATGGCCGGCCGCAGCAGTTTTGAGATTCGGCTCGACGGACTTGAGGCGATCATCGAAAACCTGGACCGGATGGAGCGCGAGCTGGATCAACGGATCGAAAAGAAGTTGGTGACGCGGGCCGAGAAGGTAATTCACGATGGAAAACGTTTGGCTCCGCTTGACACAGGCGATCTGGAAGCTGCGCTGGTTGTTGGTGAAGTCCAACGAACAGGCGAGGGCATGCACATCGAACTTGGCGCCAGCCCAGAAGTCGACAGCTACTCCGTCGTCCAGCATGAGGGGTTCATGCACACCAAAGACGGCCGGTTGGTCGAACTCACGCCGGGCGAGAAAACACGCAGTAAGGGCATGTACAACGGGTATGCGCCGGGCAAAAAGTTTCTCGAAAACGCCTTGAAGATGAACGAACAGCCGTTCTTCGACGACATGGCGGATGTGCTGAAGGGGTGACCCGCGATGCTCGCGAGCGATCTGATCGCGTATCTGACGGCCGCTGGTTTTACCGTATACCCGGATCCAAACTTCATTCCGGCCGACCTGCCAGAAAACAAATACCCGTGCCTTTTCGTTTTTGGAACCGGCGGGTCTGCACCGCATGAGTATGTGCCGACTGAACGCCCGACGTTTCAAGTGATCGTGAAAGGCAAGTCGTACAAAGCCAATCCCGCCAACATGGCTTCGACTGAAGAACTTGCCAAAAACCTGATCCAGCACCTGCACCGCCGGGCAAACTTCAAGGTCGGCGAAGCGAATGTCTTTTCTTGTCTGGCACTTCAATCCAACCCGATCTATCTCGGGCTGGACAGCGGCGACAGGCCAATGTATTCAACCAATTTTGTGTTCTTCACAAGGGGGAATGATCCGTGGCTGACGTGACGAAGGTTTACGCCGGTCCCGCTATTTTCGAGTGGGGCATCGACGAGCAAGGCCAGCTTGAAACGGATGGCATCATCATCGACGTGACACAGGGCGGCCTCACGTTCACGACGACGACAAACTACTTTGAACCGACCGTCGACCAGTTCGGCACGGCGCCGGTCAAGTCGATCGTGACGGGGGTTGTCGGTGCGATCAACTTCGAGACGCCGGACATCGACTTCGAAAAGGTCGTGAAGTTCAACCCGAACGCGGACAAAATCGTCGACGGCACCGATTCGCAAAAGGTCAAATATGAGGTCTACGGCCTTGCCGGCAAGGAACTGCCGCGCCGGCGTGCTGTCATCAAGCCGCTTGGCGTTAATGATCCCAGCCGGTTCATCTACATCGAATCCTGCGGCATCAAGTTCGACATGAACGCCGCTTTCACGGTCGACAACAACCTGCGTTTCACGATTTCCGCCACCGCGTATCCGAGCACCGACCCGGCCAAGTTCGGGTTGCTCTATACGTGGGGCGACATCACAGCAACGGCAACGCCGTAACAAAAGAGGGGCCACGCGGCCCCTCTCTCATTTATCCCAAAGGGGGCATAGTGATGTTTTCTCTTTTCAAGCAAGACCGCGTGTGGCTTGGAAAAAAGCAAGTCGAGATCCCGAAATTGACACGTGCGCGACTGAAAAAGCTGACCGAACATATTGGCACGATCGGGGATTTCCTCGTCAAACTGTTCCTGACTCCCGAAAATGAACGGGCGGTGTTCATTGTGGCCGCCGCCGACGTTGCGATAGATGAAATCTACGAACTGACATCGCTTTTGAGCGACCTTCCGATCGAGTACCTGGAC
>NICF_comb_assmDRAFT_10002845_pt1 | contig 12796 bp, 16 predicted proteins | sample NewIslPassag4_SG_FD_11279 | JGI IMG/M metagenome (IMG submission 11279) | reverse complement strand
ATCCCCGCCGGGGCGGGGATTCTGGCGGAGCGGGAGACGGGACTCGAACCCGCGACAGCCTGCTTGGAAGGCAGGAACTCTACCAACTGAGTTACTCCCGCCCGCGTCCGTACGCAGGTGTCAGGTAGGCCTCCCGGGCCTGACACCGGAATGACACCGGATCGGCAGGGAGGTGCCCCATGGCCACCGGCTCCGTCTACCAGCGCTCCTCCGACGGCCGCTGGGTCGCCGCCCTCTGGGTCGGCGGCCGCAAACTCACCCGATACGCCCCAACCAAAAAACAGGCCCAGGAGAAACTGGCCGCCCTCCAGCGCGAGCTGGGGCTCGGCCACCTCGCTCCCCCGACCCGGCTGACGCTGGCCCAGTGGGCAGACCAGTGGCTTGCCGGCAAGACCCTCAGAGCCTCCTCCCGGGCCACCTACCGGCGGGCACTGGCTGCCTGGTGCGGGGTGCTGGGGCCAACCCGCCTCCACCGGCTCACCCCGGCCACCCTCCAGACCCTCCTCTGGGGCTGGCAGCGGGATGGGGTGGGGGCCCGCTCCCTCCAGCAGCGCTGGGCCTACCTGCATGCGTGTCTGGCCGATGCCGTCCGGCTGGGGCTGCTCCCCGCCAACCCGCTCGACCAGGTGCCTAAGCCACAGGCGAGGCCCACCCCCAAGGTCTACTGGACCCCGGAGCAGGCACGGGCCTTCCTGGCTACGGCTCTGGCCTCGGATCGTGCCCATGCCGATCTGGTCACCTTCCTACTCCTCACCGGTCTGCGACTGTCCGAAGCCCTGGCCCTCACCCCGGCCCGGCTCGAGCAGGACCTGGCCCACATCGCCGAGGGACTGGTCTGGGTTGAGGGTCGGTGCTACCCCGAGGCTCCCAAGAGCCGGACCGGCCGGCGCCGGGTGGTGCTGGTCGATCTCGCTCAGGCCATCCTGGCGCGGCGAGCGGCCGGCAAGGGGCTGGAGGAGCGGCTCTTCACCACCAGGTCTGGCTCACCACCGCGCAAGGACAACCTGGCCAGGCTGATGGCCCATCTCTGCCGGGAGGCCGGCGTGCCGCGGCTCGCCCTGCGGGACCTCCGCCACGTCCACGCCAGTCTGCTGGTCCGGGGTGGGCTGGACCCCAAGAGCCTGCAAGCCCACCTGGGGCACAGCCGGGCCAGCCTCAGTCTGGATGTCTACGCCTACAGCCTGCCGGCCGGGGGGCGGGTGGTCGAGGCCTGGGACCTGGTGATGGGGAGCTAGATCCCGTGCCAACTGTCCCAGATGGCCCACTCCTCCCAAACGTCCCACTCTGACCACGGCCAATCCCAGGGGATGGGGGCCGGCTCCGCATCCTGGTCCAGTCCCCAATCCTCAGGAGAAAGAAAAGCGTGATACAGGTAGTGGGCCGGGTGGAGGTACATGCGCAACTCTTCCTCGTCGGCCCGCTCCAGATGCCGGCGTAGGGCCTCGTCCTCCCACTCCCTGGTCCAGCCTTTGGGGTAGAAACCGAGTGCTCGGGCAAATGGCTGCCGTATGGACCAACGGCTCAGTTGTTCTACCGGGGGGCGGTCGTCCCACTGCCAAGGATTTAACCGCTCGTACCAAGGTCTGACTTCCCCAAATTCGCTCCAGGACACCGCCACCACCTCCCTAGGTCCCCAGCAGCACCCCCATCCGACGCAGCCGGTCTGAGAGGCTCAGCTCCGGGTCCCCGTGGTCCAGGGCCACCAGCATGGCCTCGGTCAGTGACCGGCGGGCGTTGGGGGAGAGGCGTTTGAGCCAGCTGATAGCCCGCTGGACAGGCGGGTCGTGGTCTCCCAGGTAGTAGCCCTCCACCTCGGCGTGGATCTCGGACAGCTCGAAGGGGGCCGGCCGCCAGCCGTCGACCGCCTTGGCGATAGCCAGCAAGGCCGCCTCATCCCGGGTTGCGGGGCGATCCTCGAGCATGGCGTGCAGGTAGGCCGAGACGATGAAGCCCAGTCGGTCGGCGAGGTTCTCCGACCAGGGCTCGAGCTGGGACAGGGCCCACCCGTCGAGGTTGACCACGGCCGGGTAGAGCTGGGGCAGGGACGTCGGCATCGCGAATCTCCTTTCACCAGGCCGTACGTACACCCCGAGTATAGAACAGATGTGTCAAGCGTGTCAAGCCCTGGGGCGGCTAATAATTGCGGTGGGACTCCGGTCGCGAACGCACATGCGCAACCCCTACCGGCTCCTATCCCCCCACCCAGCCAAGGCCTCGCCTCTCTTCGCTGCGCGGGGCGGGTGGTGATCTCACCATGGGTGGTGGAAAGGAGGTGGTGCTATGTCTGTCCTCCTCCTAGGCCCAAGGTGGGTCCCACCCTAGTCCGACCCTATTGGTTTTCGCTTCGCGGGTCGGATGGTGACCGGTCAGGGGGACCGGTAAGAGGCTAGAGTGGGCCCACCAGGGCCCAGGGAGGTATCAGATGGCTGGTATTATAGTCAACCCGGTGATCCGCGTCAACCTGATCGACTACCTCCTCAAGACCAAGCCCGAGGAGGTCGAGGCCGTGGGGCGCCATAACCTACTGCGGGCGGCCCGCCGGTTCCGCACCCCAGCCCCGGGCGAGCTCTACTCCCAGGCCTTCACCCTGGAGATGGAGGCCCGGGACCGGCTGGCCAAGGAGCTCGAGGCCAACGGGATCATGGCCTTCATCCCCTCCCGTAACATCCGGCTGTACGCCCGGCCAAACGAGATCTTCGTCGGCCTGGAGGGCGCCGGGTCGGACTACCCCGGTAACCCCCAGAACCAGCCGGTGGCCTACGAGGCGACCAAGGAGGTGGCCCGCTGGCTCCTCCAGACCGCCGGCTCCCAGCTGCTGGCCCTGGCCCAGGCACAAACCCAGGCCCCCGCACCCCAGTCCTCCCCCTCCTCCCCCTACGCGGTGACCCGCCTGGAGGACCTCTTCTAGGCGGCCAGGCCCGGCTCCCCACCCCGGGGGGCCGGGTCTCTTTTTTTGGTCCAGGGCTTCGGTCACGAATACTCCCCCAGCCTGTCTCCACGGCTTCTGGCCCCGGGGACGGGGGCTGGTGACGGTGCCTAGTCCTGGGGACGGTGACGGTGCCGAGGGCTTGGACTGGGGCTTGGACTGGGGCAAGTCCCGGGGCAACCCGGCCCGATGGCGACCCGGCAGGGCCAGCACCCCCCGGTAGGCCAGTCGCCGGGCCTTCTCCGGGTCGTCCAGCACCAGGGCCACCCGGGCCTGGGGGTGCCAGAAGTCGACCAGCTCGCCAAAGACCGGGTGGACCTGGCGCCAGCCCCGGGCCCGGTCCAGGTGCTGGCCCAGCAGGGACCGGGCCGAGGTCCACCCGGCCCGCAGGGCCCGGACCCGCTCCGGGTCAACCCAGCCCCGGCGGACGACCTTGGCCGGATCCATGGGGCTCCAGGCCTGGACCAATGGGCTTGCCATCCCACCCCTCCTGTCCTGGTGATGGTTAAGCTCTAGCCCCTGAGGACCTCTCCTGTCCAGGAAGGGGCAAGCCCCCTTCCCCACCACCAACCAGGGTCAGGTCCTGGTTCGTCCCTGGCCCCGAACCATGGTCCCCTGGTTCCTACCAGCCCTACCCTGGTTAGGTCCAGGTGAGGACCACCCTACCCTGGTTTGACCAGACCTGGTTAGGTCCAGGTAAGAACCAGCCTGCCTTGGTCCCTACCAGACCTATCCCTGTACCTGGTTTGACCAGGTAAGGACTACCCTACCCTGGTCCTTACCAGCCCTATCCCTGTACCTGGCTAGGTCTAGGTGGGAACCACCCTACCCTGGTCCCTACCAACCCTACCCTGGTTAGGTCTAGGTGATAACCACCCTACCCTGGTTTTACCAGACCTATCCCTGGTTTAACCAGGTGAGGACCACCCTACCCTGGTCCCTACCAGACCTACCCCTGGTTTAACCTCCCTGGTTTAACCAGGTTCTGGTTAGGTTACCCCCTAACCCAACCAAGGTCAGGAAGGACCTTTCCTGTACCCGGCCCATAGGGCCGGTCTAGAGGCCACCCCCCCCCCCCCCCCCCCCTCCTCCTGGGGGCCGACCTCGGTGTACGGACAGTGTAGCAGGCCAGCATCGAGGCGACAAGGGGGGCGGGACCGGATGTCACATTGTCATAACCGTGCTTCTCACTTGACATAGCTCTCGGGCCCGGCTATCCTTGGGCGTACGTACAGAACGTTCGTTCGACTTGCCGAGAGGAGGCACCGTGGACCCAAGTAACAGCAACGGCACCAAGTTCGACCCCCGCCCGCACCTGATCCAGCTCCGCTCGCGCGGTGGGGTGAGTGACTACCTCCCTGTCCAGAAGCGCGTCCTCTGGCTCCGAACGGAGTACCCCGATGCGACGACCGAGATTGAGCTCTTGCACTGGTCTGAGGACTTCGCGCTGGCCCGCGCCACCGTCACCATCCCGGGCCGCGGTAGCGCCACCGACTACGGCTCCGAGACCAAGGCCGACTTCGCCGACCACATCGAGAAAGCCTGCACCAAGGCCCTGGGGCGGGCCCTGGCTGGCCTCGGTTTTGGCACCCAGTTCTGTGGGGACGAGCTGGATCTGGTCAACCCGGACGGCACGGCCCACGTCGTCGACACCCCGGTCCAGCGTCGGACCGTCGTCAGCCCGGCCCGCATCAACCCCGATGCCCCCTACCGGCGGGCGGCTGCGGGCACGTCTGGCGCGTCGTCGCGCGGCTCGTGAGGAGGCCGACGGGCTCACCCAGCTCGCCGTGGCCTACGCCCAGGTGCTGGACCGGCTCGCCGCGGCCGAGGAGGCAGCCGAGGGCCCAGAGCAGGAGGTGGCCCGGCGGCTCTCGGTCTACGCCGCCCTGGCCGAGCAGTTCCTGGCCACTGCCCCGGCCCGGCCCAGCACGCCGGACCCGGACGAGGCCCCGGCCCGCGACCCCCTGGCCGAGATCCGGGCCGAGGCCGAGGCCGACCGGCGCAACAACGTCCTCTACCAGCTCTGGATGCAGCAGCGCCTGACCCAGGGCCCGATCGACCTCGAGCTGGAGGAGTTCAGCGAGGTAGTCGCCGGCCGGGCCCTGGTGCGGTTGCTCTTCGCCGTGCCTCGGGGGCGGGAGCTCCTGCGGGGTCTGGCCCCCCAGGACCACACCGACTGGATCCCGGAGCAGGCGGCCGTCCGTCGCTTCGTCGCCAGTGGCGGGCTGGCCGAGCTCGATCCCCAGACCTTCCTGGCCCGACTCTTTGCCGAGGTGTCGGGTGCCCGGCGCGCCCTCTACCGCCTGCTCGGGGCCTACAAGCAGGTGGTGCGCCTGGCGGCCGAGCGGGCTGGGGAGCCCTACCCGGGTGAGCTGCCGGGAGAGGACTACACGCCCCGGCCGGTCACCTACGACGCCCTGGTCCGCCTCTTCGGGGTACCGCCCCAGCCGGAGGAGCGCCTGGCGGCCGCCACCGCCCGGTATCTCGCCGGCGCCTCGCTGGCCGAGGCCGCCCGTGCCTACGACATCCCCCGGGACCGGCTCCGGGCACACCTTGTCGACATTGGTGCCCTGCGTGCCCCCGGCCGGCCCCGGGCCCACATCCCGGAAGGAGCGCACATCCATGCAGCAGCAGATCGCGAGTCTTGAGCGCGCCCTGCTCGAGGCGATGCGCCAGCTCGATGCCCTCAAGCGCCAGGTCGGCTACCAGGGTGGGCCGGCCCGGGTGACGACGGTCAGCCCGGCACCGACCCTGCCCTACGACCAGTTCGTGGCCGTGCTCGAGCAGGCCCTCATCGAGGGTTGGGGGGACCTGCGGGACTTCACCGACCAGACCTTCCAGCGCCTCTTCGAGCTCTCCGGCGGGGATGGACTGACCGTGGCCACCTTCCTCCGCCAGCTGGCGACGCGCCAGCCCAGTCGCCCCATCGATTCCCTGGCCGGCTACACCGTGGGCGTCATCCGGAAGGTCGGCGTGGAGCAGCTGCGGGCCGAGCAGGTCCAGCGGGGCCTGGTCCCGGCCGACCCGGCCCCACCGCCCGCGCCCGGGTCGGAGCCGACCTGGGAGGAGCGGACGGCTGGGGCCGACGAGCGGCAGGACCCGCCGCCCCCGGTCCCCATCAGGGCCGAGGTGCCACCGGCCCAGACTACCGCCGAAGCGGGCGACCCGGTCGTGAACGCCCTCTGGGACGAGATGTGGGGTGGCCGGGGTGAGTAGCCAGGTCCAGCTTCCGGCCACCGTCCCCACCCAGGCCCACCGGCAGGAGACGGGTGATCTGGCCCGGGTGGCCCGCGAGCTCTTCGAGGCCGAGGCCCAGTGGGCCGAGCGGCGGGAGCGGGTCTGGGGCCGATCCACCGGCTTCCCCTCCTGGGACGAGATCACCGGAGGGCTGCACCCGGGTGAGGTGACCGTCCTCGGGGCCCGCCAGTCCTCCGGCAAGACCGCGCTGGCTTTGCAGGTGGCGCTCGCCGTGGCCCAGGAGCTCGACCGTAGGCGGGAGCCGGCACAGGTGGTCTACGTTACCCCGGAGATGACCGACAAGGCCCTGGTGGCCAGGATGGCCTCGATCCAGTCGCGCGTCGGCTACCGGGCTATCCGTCGGGGGGAGGCGGACCCCTCAGAGCGGCAGGCCTGGAGACGGGCCCTGGTGGAACTCGCCGCGCTCGAGCCCTACCTCACCCTGCGGGCCGTCAGCTACGACATCGGTGATCTCGTGGTCGACGTCGAGACGCTGCACCGGGAGCGGCCGGTGGCGCTGCTCGTGGTCGACTACCTCCAGGTGATCGGGTCCTACGGCCGCTCCCCCTACGAGCAGGCCACCGAGACCAGCCGCCGGCTGCGGGCGCTCGCCAACCGGCTCGAGATCCCGATCCTGGCCCTCTCCCAACTCACCCGGCCCCAGGACAAGCTCAACGAGCCGCCCCCCTCGCTCTACGAGCTGCGGGACTCGGGCAACGTCGAGCAGGACGCCGACAACGTCCTCCTCCTCTACCGCAAACTCTCGCTCGGCGAGGGGGCCATCAGCCGCTCCTCGCTGGCCCAGGTGACGGTGGCCAAGCAGCGCAACGGCCCCCACGGCTTCTTCACCCTCCACTTCCACGGGGCAACCACCCGCTTCGAGGACCTGGGGGAGGTGGTGATCTATGGCGAGTGACCGGGACCGGGCTCGGGCCCGGGGGCGAGCCCTGGAGCGCCGCCTGGCCGATCGGCTCGGTGGCCTGATCTGGGCCGGAGAGCGGGGGGATGTCGTGGCCGGCCCCTGGGTGATCGAGGCCAAGTACCGCCGGGGCTACCGCCTGGAGCGCCTCGACCAGCTGCGGGAGTGGGTGGCCCAGGCCAAGGCGAACCTGAAGGATCCCCGTCACCGGGACCGGCCCTACTGGGTCATCGTCTGCTACGGGGGCCCTGGCACCGAGTATCTCGCCATCCTGCCCCTGGCCCAGTTCCAGCAGCTGGCCGGGCTGGGCGTGCGAGAGGAGGCGGCCCATGCCGACCCGCGCTCCTGAGCTCGACCGGCTGACCGCCGCGGCCGCGCTCGCCGAGGTGCGGGAGCTGCTGGCCCAGCACCAGGAACGGGTACTCCACCCCGCCTACGTCGCCACCGGCCCGGTCGGCCTCTGCTCCGATCTGCACCTGCCGCTCATGGACGCCGACCTCTTCGCCCAGTTCCTGGGAGCTCTCGAGCGCCACCGCTGCCGCGAGGCGGCCCTGGTGGGGGACCTCTTCGACCAGGAAGCCTTCTCCTCCCACCCGCCGGGCCTCCGCACGCCGTCAGCCGACTTCCAGGTCGAGCTCGAGCTGGCCCGCCGCACGCTCTTGGCGCTCCTGACCCACGTTGACCGGCTCTACCTCCTGCCCGGCAACCACGACGTGCGGGTGCTCCGAGCCCTCAAGTACCAGCTCGGCATGCTCGACCTGGTCCGCGTCATCCTGCCCGAGGCCGGGCTCCTCCGGGGCGGGACCGGCACGGTCCGGGTGGCCGGCAAGGACCGGGAGCTGGTCGTCTCGAGACTACCGCGCCTGGAGCTCCGGGTCTATGACCAGCCCTGGGTCCTCCTGCACCCCGCCTCCTACTCGAAGGTCAGGGGCCGGACAGCGACGCTCTTTGCCGACCAGGAGGCATCACACGTGGCGATCGGCCACGTCCACCACTTCCACCAAGGCCTCTCGACCAACGGCCGCTGGCACGCCCTCGAACTCGGCGGCCTGTTTAATCCCAAGCTCCTGTCCTACGTCCATGAGGGGCCGAAGCCCGGCACCGCCATGACCCAGGGGTTCTTCATCCTGGGCCCCGAGGGGCCGATCGGCTACAGCCCCGACCCGGGAGGGGAGTCATGAGTACCTACCAGCTCGTCAACCTCGACTACGAACGACTGCGCGAGCTTGCTGACCCCGTTGCGGTCGACATCGAGACCGGCGGGCTCGACTTCCACGGCAGTCCGCCCAAACTGATCGCCCTCGCCGACGACCGCCAAGCCCTGCTGGTGGTCCCGCCCGAGGACGCGCTCCTCCGCATGGATCTGGCGAGCAAGCTGGCCGAGCTCTTCCGCACCCGGCGGATCCTGGTCCACCATGCCACCTTCGACCTCGCCCGCCTGGTCTACCACTACCAGCTGCCGGTCCCCGAGCGGATCTGGGACACCATGGCGGCCGAGCAGCTCCTGGTGGCGGGGACCGGTGCCTCGGTCTCGCTGGAGGAGACGGTGCTGCGCCGGCTGGGGGAGAAGCTGGACAAGTCCCTCCAGAAGAGTTTTCTCCTAAGCGAGTTCTTCNCCCCCGACCAGTACACCTATGCCGCCACCGATGCCCGCATTCTCCTGCCGCTGGCCCGCCGGCAGTACCGGGCCCTCCGCGAGGCACGGCTCATCCCGATCTGGCGGCTGACCCAGCTGGTCCTGCCGGCCTTCGTCCGCCTGGTGGCCCGGGGCCTGCCGGTCGACCCGGCGCGCCTGGAGGAGCTCGCCACCGAGCTGGAGACCCGGGCCGCCGATCTGCGCCGCACCGTCGAGCTCCGCTTCGGCCAGCTGGTCGAGGAGGCGCGACTGGCCGAGCAGGAGGCGCAGCAGCGGGCCCTCAACCAGTGGGAGGCAGAGAAGGCCGCCGAGGAGCGGCGACTCGCCGCCGAGTGGGCCGAGCTGCGGGAGTCCGGAGCGCTCGCCGCTCCGCCCTACCACCCCCTGATCGCCGCCCGTCTCGAGCAGGGGTATGACCCGGTCCGGCTCATGCGCCTGGTCCTGGACGAGACCCCGGGCAACCTGGGAATGCCACTGGGCCAGCAGCGTTTCGTCCGCTGGGGGATCCAGGCCTGGCGCAAGGCCCACCCCAAGCCGCCCAAGCCGAGTCCGACGCCCCGCCCCTTCAACCCCGACTCCTCGGTCCAGGTGCGGGAGGCCTTTCAGCTACTCGGCTACGACCTCCCCTCGGTCAGCGTGGATGCGCTGGCTGTCGCCGACATCCGGCCGGAGCACCGCGAGGCGTATGTCACCCCGCTCCTCGAGTACCGCAAGGCGAGCAAGCTCCTCTCCGCCTTCGGCCGGCCGCTGCCCCAGTACGTCAGTCCTGACCGGGCCATCCACGCCAACATCCGGCCGGTCGGCACCGCCTCGGGCCGCCCCACCGCGTCTGAGCCCAATGTGCTCCAACTGCCCCGGGACAAGGCCTTCCGTCGGCTGGTGGTGGCCCCGCCCGGGCACCGGGTGGTGGTGGCCGACTACTCCCAGATGGAGCTCCGCATCCTGGCCCAGCTCTCGGGGGATGCCGCCATGATCCGGGCATTTGCCGCCGGGGAGGACATCCATGCCGCCACCGCCCGGGCCATGTTCGGCAACGCGTTCGGGGACGAGGAGCGGGCCGTTGCCAAGACCCTCAACTTCCTCATCTGCTACGGCGGCGGGGCCAGCAACCTGATGGCCCAGGTGGCCCAGAAGGGGATTGCCCTGTCGCTCGCCGAGGCCAAGTCCTTCATCGAGCGCTGGCAGCAGGGCTTTGCCCAGGCCTGGGCCTGGCTCGAGCGCACCCGGCATCAGGTCCGCCGCACTGGCGAGGCCCGCTCCCCCTGGGGCCGGCGGCGAGGGTTCGAGCCAGGCACCAACCTGGAGGAGCGTATGCGCTCAGGGGCCAACCACGTCATCCAGGCGGCCAACGCCGACATCACCCTGCTCGCCATGGCGGCCGTCGACCGCCAGATCGCCCCGTGGGGTGCCTGGGTGGCCCTGCAGATCTACGACGAGCTGGTGGTGATCTGCCCGGCCGAGCGGGCAGGTGACGCGGCCCAGGTGGTGGAGTCGGCGATGGTCGGCGCCGCCAGCAAGCTCCTGGTCGACGTGCCGGCCAAGGTCAGCGTGGCGGTGGGTGACTCCTGGGCCGTGAAGGAGTGATGCGATGGACCTGATTCATGACCTGCTGCGCCAGGCCCGGGCCCTCGGCTTCCGGGTCCCCCCCGAGCGGACCCGGCACGGCCGCTGGAGACTGGACCACCCGGTCACCGGCCAGGTGGTGCGGCTGCCGCGCCAGGCCCGGGCCCGGAGCTATGCCAACTACCGGGCCCTGATCCGCCGGGCGGCGAAGTTGGAGGTCCGCTGATGCCCCTAGTCGGCTGGGAGGTGGACGGCGTGGTCTACGACCTGGACCAGGTGGCAGCGCTCGCCCGGGCGGGGGAGCTGGTCGGTGGCCGCTGGCCGGCCGAGGTGCTGGCGGTTCTGGCCGACCAGCCCCGGGATCCGTATCGCCTCCGGGCCTCCGACCTGGGCGGCTGTCTGCGCCAGAAGGTGCTCGAGCACTACGAGCCCTACACCCTGCGGCCCGACGACCGCTGGGAGGCCCTGGTCGGCACCGGGGTACACGCGGCGATCGCTCGCCAATCCGACCCCGACAGCCTGGTCGAGGTGCGACTCTCGGCGCCCCTCCCGGTCGACGGCGAGACCCTCACCCTCTCGGGCCAGATCGACCGCTACCACCGGCCCAGCCGGACGCTCACCGACTACAAGACCACCGGATCGGTCGTCCGGGTCGGTCAGCCCGGACCGGACCACAGCTACGTCCTGCAGGCCAACGCCTACGCCTGGCTGCTCCGCCAGCACGGCGAGGACCCGGTCCGGGCCCGGCTCTGGTTCGTCGAGCGCCAGGGCTCGGTCAGCCGGGCCACCGGCCGGCGTCAGGTGCGGAGCCGGCTGGTCGAGGTGGATCTCATGGACCCCAAGGCCTTCGAGGACAGGCTGGTCGAGATCGGCCGGACGCTGCTCGCCGCCCACCGGGAGGGGAAGCTGCCGCCGGCCCTGCCCGCGGATCACCCCTTCTGCCGCTGGTGCCCGGTGGTGGAGGTCTGTCGGCAACTCGAGCAGGAATCGGGAGGAGCTGGGTGATGGATGAAGGGAGCCCCTGGGCTGTCCGGCCTCTTCGGGATGGCCCCCGGGGTCGTTGGTCCCCTGACGCGGTCTCAGGACCGGGAGGGGATCGTCCTCGGTCTGGTGGCACTACTCTGGGCCGTGCTCTACCTCGGCCTGGTGTGTTTGGGAGGGTAGCTATGGTCCTGACCAAGGAGGAGACGCTGGAGCGGGCCTACACCCTGGTAACCGGGGAACGCAACCGGACCTACGGGCCGCCCCGGAAGAATTTGGAAGTCACGGCGCAGATCTGGTCGGCCCAGCTGGCGCACGTACTCCTGCGTCCGCTGCGGCCGGACGAGGTGGCCCAGCTGATGGTCGGCCTCAAGCTGGCCCGGCTGGTCGAGAGCCCCGACCATGCCGACACCTGGGTCGACGTGGCGGGCTATGCCGCCATCGGTGCCGAGGTGGCGACGGTGAAGGAGGAGGAGTCGTGATGGAGCTGCCGCGCCTGATCCGCGTGGGCCCGCTCGACTTGGAGGTCCGGCTCGACCAGCACCTGGCCGAGCACACCCAGACCGACGGGCGCTGCTGGGTGTCGCGCCAGGAGATCGTCCTCAACCCGGCCAACGGGCCCGACTACCAGGCGGTGGTCCTGCTGCACGAGGTGCTGCACGCCCTCTGGGCCACCACCGGCCTGACCGAGCGGGTCGAGGGTGAGCTGGCCGAGCAGGTAATCTCCGCCCTGGCCCCGGCCCTGGTCGACACGCTGCGGCGCAACCCGGAGCTGACCATGGTGGTGGCCAGCCGTCCGGGTCCATACCTGGTCTACGTCGACCCTGAGGTGCGGGCCGGCCAGGCGCTGGCCCAGGACCGGGAGGGATAACGGTGGGTGCCCCGGCCCAGATCGACCTGGCCGCCCTCTTCGGGGTACCGCCCGGGACGCGCTACGTCACCCTGGTCTGCCCGGCCCACCAGGATGGGGGGCGCCCAAATCTCGTCGTCTGGCCGGACGGTAGCTACTGCTTCCGCTGCGGCTTCCGGGAGACGCCGGCCGAGCTGCTACGGCGCCTCGCTGCCCACCCCGAGCAGGCCCGGTCGGTGGTTCCGGGGCGGCGCGGAAAGCCCGCCGCGTCGATCGACTGGGAGGTGCGCGCCCATCTGGCCCACCACCACCTGGTCCGGGGGGCTCGCCGCCAGCGGCAGGACTACCTGGTCCGGGAGCGGGGGCTGGCCCTCGAGACGGTCGAGCGAGCGCTCCTGGGGCACGATGGTCTGCGCTTCACCGTCCCCTACCGGGACCAGGACGGCCGGGTGGTCGGGATCAAGTACCGGGCCGACCCGGCCTATGCCTGGAACGGGCCGCGCTACCAGAACTCGCCCGGGCTGGGGACCCGCCTCTTCCGGCCCAACCCGCGGGGCTGGCCCACCCTGGTGGTCGAGGGGGAGCTGGATGCCTTGCTCGCCAGCCAGTACGGGGTCGACGGGGTGACCGTCTCGACCGGGGCCGCCAGCCTGGCTCGGCTCACCGGGCCGCTCCCGCGGCGGG
>NICF_comb_assmDRAFT_10002840_pt1 | contig 12802 bp, 9 predicted proteins | sample NewIslPassag4_SG_FD_11279 | JGI IMG/M metagenome (IMG submission 11279) | reverse complement strand
GGGTCGGTCGAAGCGGTGGCGGATGCGATCCGCACCATGCAGGTGCGCGGCGCGCCGGCAATCGGGATCGCCGCGGCGGCAGGGATGGCGATCGCCGCACGGGGCGCGCTCGAGGAGGGACAGCCGGTGGACGCTGCCCTCGCCCAGGCGGCGCGGACGTTGGGGCAGACGCGGCCGACCGCGGTGAATCTGCACTGGGCCGTCGAGCGCGCGCTGCAGGAGGCCCGAGGCGCTCCGGACACGGCGACGGTCGTGGAGCGGCTGGATCGACTGGTGCAGCGGATCATCGAGCAGCAATTGGCCGCGGACCGCGCGCTCAGTGCACTGGGGGCAGCGCTCCTGCCCGACCGCGCTCGGGTGCTGACCCACTGCAACACGGGGGCGCTGGCGACCGGGGCCTATGGCACCGCGCTCGGGGTGATCCGGACCGCCCACGCGCTGGGCAAGGTGGCGATGGTGTACGTCGACGAGAGCCGCCCGCGCCTGCAGGGTGCCCGGCTCACCGTCTGGGAGTTGCGCCGGCTCGGCGTGCCCCACACGCTGATCCCTGACGTTGCGGCTGCGGCCCTGATGGCGCGCGGGGAGGTTGATGCGGTCGTGGTTGGGGCCGACCGGATCGCCGCCAACGGGGATGTGGCCAACAAGATCGGGACCTATGCCGTGGCGCTGGCGGCACGCAGCCATGGGATTCCGTTCTACGTCGCGGCGCCGGTATCGACCCTGGATCCGCACACACCCGACGGGGCCAGCATCCCGATCGAGGAGCGATCGTTCGACGAGGTGCGCGTCGTGGACGGGCGCCCGATCACCGTGACCGATACGCCGGTGTGGAACCCAGCCTTCGACGTGACGCCGGCGGATCTGGTCACGGCCATCATCACCGAACACGGGGTGTTGAAGCCGCCGTACGACGAGGCGATCCGGCAGGCAGCCGCGGCGGCGACAGAGTAGACTGAAGCGACGCCGCGGCACGGCGCGGTGGGACGACGAGCGGAAAGGGACATGGATGGCCGGGAGCACGGACGTCAGGTACGACATCAAGGATATCGGGCTGGCCGAGGCGGGGCGCCGCCGGATCGCCTGGGCGGCTCGCGAGATGCCGGTGCTCGGGTTGATTCGGCAGTCGTTCGAGCGTGATCGGCCACTCGAGGGCGTTCGCATCGTCGCCTGCGTCCACGTGACCACCGAGACGGCCAACCTGGCTTATACCCTCCGCGCCGGGGGAGCCGAGGCGGCCATCTGCGCCAGCAACCCGCTCTCGACCCAGGATGACGTGGCGGCGGCGCTCGCAGCGGACGGCTTCCGCGTCTACGCCATCAAGGGCGAGGACAACGAGACCTATTACCGACACATCCATCAGGCGCTCGACCTACGCCCGCACATCGTGATCGACGACGGCGCCGATGTCGTCACGACCATCCATCGCGACCGCCGGGAACTGATTCCGGAGATGTACGGCTCGACAGAAGAGACGACGACCGGCGTGATTCGGCTCCGAGCGATGGAGCGCGACGGGGTGCTGGCCTTCCCGGTCATCGCGGTGAACGACGCCGACACCAAGCACTTCTTTGACAACCGCTACGGCACCGGACAGAGCACGCTCGACGGGATCATCCGGGCGACCAACATCCTCCTCGCCGGGAAGACCGTAGTCGTCGCAGGTTATGGCTGGTGCGGCAAGGGGATTGCCATGCGCGCTCGCGGCATGGGCGCCAAGGTAATCGTCACCGAGGTCAACCCCATCCGCGCGCTCGAAGCGGTGATGGACGGCTACCGCGTGATGCCGATGGTGGAGGCCGCCCCGGAGGGTGATATCTTCATCACCGCGACCGGCAACATCAACGTCATCGACCGCCAGCACTTCGAGGCGATGAAGGACGGCGCGATGCTCGCCAACGCCGGGCACTTCAATGCCGAGATCAACCTGACGATGCTCGACGACATCGCGGTCGAGGGGCGCGAGGTGTTACGGCCCTACGTCGAGGAGTACCGATTGAGCGGGGGCAAGCGGATCATCGTGCTCGGCGAAGGGCGCCTGATCAACCTCGTCGCCGCCGAAGGGCACCCGGCGAGCGTGATGGACATGAGCTTCGCCAATCAGGCCCTGTCCGCCGCGTATCTCGTTCGAGAGGCCGGTCGCCTGGAGAAGCGGGTCTACCAGGTGCCGGAGGAAATCGACGTCGAGGTGGCGCGGCTGAAGTTGAAGGCGATGGGGATCGCCATCGATCAGCTCACGCCGCAGCAGGAGGAGTACCTGCGCTCGTGGCAGTCGGGCACGTAGAGGAGCGGCATGCGGCATCCCCTGCGGCCGGATCGCGTACTAGCGAAAGGGCAACCAGTGACGACCAGTTTCATGCGCGCGGCCAAGACACTCTTCACCTCGGAATCGGTCACCGAGGGGCATCCGGACAAGCTCTGTGACCAGATCTCCGATGCCGTCCTTGACGCCATCCTGGCCGAAGATCCCGACGCGCGCGTGGCATGCGAGACGGCCGCCACCACCGGGCTGATCGTGGTCTTCGGGGAGATCACGACCAGCACCTACGTTGATATCCCGGCCATCGCTCGGCAGGTGGTGGAGGATGTCGGCTACACCCGCGCCAAGTACGGCTTCGACGCCACGACGGCGGGGGTCATCACCTCGATCAAGGAGCAGTCGCCGGAGATCGCCGAAGCGGTCGACAAAGCGCTCGAGGTACGCGACCAAGACGCTGGCGACGGCTTGGATGCGCTCGGCGCGGGCGACCAGGGCATGATGATTGGGTTCGCGTGCACGGAGACGCCTGAGTTGATGCCGCTCCCCATCTCGCTGGCCCACGCGCTGACGCGCCGCATGGCTGCCGTCCGCAAGAGCGGGGAACTCGGCTTCTTGCGCCCGGACGGCAAGAGCCAGGTGACCGTGGAGTACCGGTATGGGCGGCCGGCACGGGTGGACACCATCGTCCTCGCAGCACAGCACGACCCGGGGGCGACGAACGAGGAGATTCGGGACGGCCTGCGCGAGGTCGTCGTGAAGGCCGTGGTCCCGGAGAATCTCCTCGACGATGACACGCGGGTTCTGATCAATCCAAGCGGCCGCTTCTCGGTCGGAGGGCCGATGGGCGACGCGGGCCTGACCGGCCGCAAGATCATTGTCGACACCTACGGCGGCATGGCGCGGCACGGCGGTGGCGCCTTCTCCGGCAAGGATCCGACAAAGGTTGACCGCTCCGGGGCGTACGCAGCGCGGTACGTCGCCAAGAACGTGGTAGCCGCCGGGCTGGCCGACCGGTTCGAGATCCAGATCTCCTACGCGATCGGCGTAGCGCAGCCGGTCTCCCTCCACATTGAGACGTTCGGCACGGCACGCATCGACGAAGAGCGCATCCTGGAGCTGATTCGGGCGCACTTCGATCTCCGTCCGGGGGCGATCATCAGAGACCTCGACCTGATGCGGCCGATCTACCGCCAGGTCGCGGCCTACGGGCACTTCGGGCGTCCTGACCTGGATCTGCCCTGGGAGCGGACCGACAAGGCCGCGCTGCTGCGTGACGCCGCCGGCCTGACCGCCGCCGAGATTCCGGTCGGCCGGTAACGCGCGTGGCCGGTCGGACGGCGGATGTGACGCGATGCGGGCACTGATCACCGGCGGCAGTGGCTTCGTCGGGCGGCATCTCGCGGCGCACCTGCGCGCCGAAACCGATTGGGAGATCGTCGCAATCGGCGGGCGGCAGGCTCCCGTGTTGCCGGGGGTCACCGGGGCGGCGTGCGACCTGGCGGATCGTGCCGCCGTGGATGCGTTGCTCCGGCGCTACCCGCCCGATATCGTCTTCCACCTCGCCGCCCGGACGTCGGTGCCCGAGGCGTTCGCCGAACCGGGCGCGACGCTGATCAACAACGCCATCGCCCAGATCAACCTGTTCGAATCCATCCACGCGCTGGGCCTGGACCCGGTGATCCTGGTGGCGGGGTCGAGCGAGGTGTACGGCCCGGCGCCGCCCGAAGCGATGCCCCTCGACGAGCGGCAGCCCTTTCTGCCTGCCAACCCGTACGCGGTGAGCAAGGTGGTGCAGGACATGCTGGCCGTCCAGTACGGCCTGAGCCATAAGATGCGCATCGTGCGGGTCCGCCCGTTCAACCATATCGGTCCGGGACAGAGTGAGCGCTTCGTGGTCGCCAGCTTTGCGCGCCAGATCGCCGCGGCGGAGCAGGGCCTGACCGAACCCGTCGTTCGGGTCGGGAACCTGGATGCGCAGCGCGATTTCCTTGATGTCCGGGACGTCGTGCGAGCGTACCGCCTCGTGGCACGGCCGGAACTGGCCGGCGAAGTCTTCAATGTCGCCAGCGGCGTCCCGCGTTCGATCCGTCAGGTGCTCGACCGTCTGCTGGCGCTCGCCCGGCGGCCGATCGAGGTTCGCCCGGACCCGTCGCGGCTACGTCCCTCCGACGCACCGGTAGTCTATGGATCATCCGCCAAGCTCCAGCAGAGCACCGGGTGGGAGCCGGAGATACCGTTCGAGCAGTCGCTGATCGACACCTTGGACGATTGGCGGAAGCGCGTCGCCCGCGGGGGCTAGGGATCGTTCTCTCCTGTAGCGACTTCAGCGTCGAGCACGCCGTCCACGACCTGGATGGCGGTTCCGCCTGGACGGTGCTGGATCGCTGCACCGAGGTGGACTCCCGGCCGGAACCCCAGCACGTGGGTGATGATGAAGGTGCGATGACCATCAGTGACCCATGGCCGGTAGCCCAGCGGCAGGACGCCGCGGGCGAAATGCCAGGCGCGGGCACAGGTCCAATCCGGAGCGATTTTCAGGTCGTCGTCCTCCGGCCAGCCCTCGTAGCTGGCACCTGTCGTCGGCTGCGGACGTGGCTGAAGTGTCCCCGCGACGGCCTGCGCGACCACCTGTACCAATAGGTCTGCGCCGACTTCAGCGCAGCGTGCCTCCAGCACGTCGCCGGGGAGCCCCGGCTCCACGGGGATGGCCTGCTGGGCCACGATGTCCCCGGCGTCGAGACGGTCGGAGAGAAGATGCACGGTGACGCCGCTGTGTGAGTCACCGGAGCGATACACCCAGAACAGCGGGTCCGGCCCCCGGTGCCGTGGGAGGAGCGACGGGTGGAGGTTGACCGCGGCGCGCGTCGCCAGTGACCGCACCTGCCCAGGTATCCAGAGCGGAAAACACGAGACCGCGATGACGTCCGGCTCAGTCTCGGCGAGAGCGTCACGGGCGGCGATCGCGCGGAGGTCCGTGACCTCGAACAGCGGTGCGGCGACCTGCGCGGCCAGAGCGTCCAACGTCGGTCCCTGGGACCGGCCAGCGAGCGGTAGAGTCGGGCCGCGACGCGGTTGGCGCTTCCGGATCGGAGTCATACGCGGTTCTGGCCGCGGCGGCGCGGGTGCGACCACGCCGACGATCTGCGCGCCCGCGTCGATCAGTGCCCGAAGGGGCACGGCCGAGAGGCGGCAGTGACGGCCGAAGAAGAGGACGCGGCAGCCCCGCACGTGCCCTACGTGCGCCGCCTGGTCACCGCGTTCCAAGTGCGCGACGTTTGACATCCATCGTCCCGATCCGCTACGCTAGCGAGTCGACAGTTCGATGCAGCCGAAGGAAGGGCCGCATGGCCAGACTGGTGAAGTGTGCCAAGCTGGGGCGTGAACTACCGGGGCTGGAGAAACCACCGTTTCCTGGTCCATTGGGCGAGCGCATCTACAACGAGATCTCCGCCGACGCCTGGGAATTGTGGAAGCAGCAGCAGACGATCATCATCAACCACTATGGCCTCAACCCGGCCGATCCCGATGATCGGCAGGTGCTGCGCGACCTGATGGAAGAGTTCTTCTTCGGTGAAGGCGCGCAGATGCCCGAGGGATGGACCCCAGTCGGTGCCGGCGGTGCCCCGGCGAAAGGCGGCGGCGCACCTCGCCGCAAGAAGTAGCGCCATCGGGTGCGTGCCGCGCTCAGCGCGCTGGACCCACGATCGGCCGGAGCCTGATCTCCGGGGTGATGTGGATCTGTAGGCGGCCGTGCGCCTCTCGAAGCGCTGCCTCGACTGCGTCTGGGGACTCGGCGCGCGCGAAGATGAAGCCGAGATAGCTAGCCCCCTCCGGCAGCGCCGCGATTGGATGGTTCAACCGGGCGGTGATTTCGACTCCGGTGATGCCCGGCACCTTGCACGCTTCCTCGACACCATCAACCCGACGCAGGATCCCGGATGCCGGGATTGGGATCATCATGACCCCGACCGCGGGTGCGGCCATGTCTGGATCGGGGATCGGCTCGCCGACCGCCTGGAGCAAGATCAAGTCTTCGAGCTTGTACCCCGTGCCGAACTCGAGCACGGTGGAGCAGAGGCCGCCGATGGAGCGCCCGGCCATCTCGATGATCCATGGCCCCCGCTCGTTAATTCGCAACTCCGCGTGGATCGGCCCCTGGCGCAGCCCGAGCGCCGCCGCCCCACGTGCGGTCGTCTCCGCGATGGCCGCCTGGGTTTCTTCAGGAAGCCGTGAGGGCGTGACGTAGATCGTCTCCTCGAAGAACGGACCGTCGAGCGGATCCGGCTTGTCGAACAGCGCCAGCACCTGGAGTCCGCCTTCCGTCAGCAGGCCCTCGAGGGCGACCTCGAATCCCGGCAGGAACTCCTCCACCAGGATGGACGCGGTGTCCGGCGCCCAGCCTTCAGCCGCCAGAATCTCCCGGGTGCGGGCGAAGGCGGCCACGAACTGTTCCGGGTCGTCGGCGCGGATGACCCCTCGGCTGCCGGAGAGGAGCGTCGGCTTCACCACGCACGGGTAACGAACCTGCCCGGCGATCTGGACCGGATCGCTGGCGGCTGAGAATCGCTGGAAATGGGGGACGGGCACGCCCCCGGCCGCAAGCATCTCCCGCATCACGAACTTGTCGCGTGCCGCCAGGGCCGCATCGGGTGCGTTGTGTGGCAGTCCTACGCGGGCGCAGGCCAGCGCCGCCAGGATCGTCGCGCTGTCGTCGAGCGGCAGGATCGCATCGACTGGCTGGTCCCGGACGAACGCGGCGACCTGCTCTGCGGCACGCTCCGGCTGCGTGAAGTCCACACCGAGCGGGACATTCCACTCGCGCGCCAGGGGCTCGGGCAGGTCCACCGCCTGGATCGCTTCCAGCCCGAGCCGTTCGGCTGCTGCCAGGAACGCGGGCGTCCGGTAGCTGGACGGAGTGGTCAGGAGAAGGACTCGCTTGCGCTGGTACCCGTTCGTCTGGCCCATCGGGACTCTCCGGCGTCGGGCGAAGGTGAAGGCTGAACCGGTCATCGGTCAGCCGGTCACCGATCGGTCTACGGCCGATGCCACACAGAAACTATAACAGAGGCACCGCCGGTGCTTTCCCCGCGCACCATCTCGGCGGTCCCAAACGTTGCCCACGCAGATTCCTATGGCTGCGCCTCCGCGGCGCCCGCTCGCGGACTCCACTAGGCCTGGCGGGCTTGCTCCTTCCAGGCTCGCAGCTCGGCCTGCATCGCCGCGAAGTTGTCGGCGGATGCGGGGTGGAGTTGTAGCTTTGGCCCTGGTGGGTCGAGGAAACGCCCCTCGATATACCCGGCCATGCCGTCCGCGACGATGAACCAGCAGCGCCCTACGCCCTCAAAGGCGGGCTCCGGCGCCGTCGCGCCGAGGGTGCGCGCGATGTCGCGCGCTGCGGCTTCGGCTTCGGCGGTCGCGAAGACGGCCGCCTTCGGTAGCGGCATCCCGTTGGCCATGGGGACTGCCGAGGCATCGCCGATGGCCCAGATCCCCTCGAATGCGGTCCGTAGCGTGTGGCGGTCGGCAATGAGCCAGCCGCGCTCGATCAGCCCGGATTCGACCAGCACCCGCGGCGCAGCGTGCGGCGGTACGGCGACAAGCAGATCCCAGGACTCCTCGCGCCCTGAGGCAAAGGTCGCGCTCCGCTGCTCGTGGTCGACCGCCGACAGTTCCTCGCCGGTGTGCAGCGTGATGCCCCGCTCCTGGAGTGTGGAGCGGATCGCCTGCCCCATCTCCGGCCCGCCGGCCGCGATCGGGGACGGCTCGGGAGTAAAGAGGTCGATCTGCACCCCTGTTTCGACACCACGCTCCCGTAGCCGGTCGGCGATGAGGAGCGCGGCCTCGTACGGCGCGGGCGGACACTTGTAGGGGAGGCGGCTGATCACGACGCACACCCGGCCGCCGGAAAAGCTCTCCAGGCGTCGCCGCAGGCGCGAGGCGCCGGGCAGGCTGTAGAACTCCTCAACGGCGTTCGCGTCGAGCGCTTTCTTCAGCCCAGGAACCAGGTCGGCCCGGAGGTCGGCGCCGAGCGCCACGAGCAGTGCATCGTAGGCAATTTCACCCGTCGAAGTGCGGACGCGCCGCGCACCCGGGTCGATCCCCTGCACCTCGGCTTGGACGAATTCGACCCCCTCCGGGAGGGAGCCGCGAACGGAAACCGATGCCGCGTCGGCGTCGAGCCAGCCGCGCATGATGAGCAAGTGGCTGATCCCAAGTGTCAGACGGTCGGTTCGATCGACGACCACGACGCGGGAGCTGTCCGGCAGGTAGCGTCGCAGATGATGGGCGGCAGCCGACCCGCCGGGGCCAGCGCCGAGCACGACCACGGTTCTCGCCTGCATGACCCTTCCTCCCTCCTGCTGCCCTGGATGGCTGAAGGCCATCCCGTACCTCCGGAACCGTACCGCGACTCGGCGGCACTGGCTAGAGCGTGTTTCGCTTGACAGGACGTCGCGTGCCCGACGAGAATCGCCCCGCGGATGCATGCGGGAAACGAGCGGCGGGCGGTGGTCACCGCGAGCCGAACTTCCGGCGGAGCTAGGCACTCGCTTGCCGGTCGGTGAGGAGGGAAGCTGTGGACCCGAGGCTGTTCCGGTCGCTGGAGTGGCGCTGCATCGGTCCCCATCGGGGTGGCCGCGTGTCAGCCGTTGCGGGTCACCCGAACGAACGGGAGACCTTCTATTTCGGCGCGTGCGCCGGCGGCGTCTGGAAGACGACGAGCGGCGGCGCGTACTGGGAGAACATCTCCGACGGCTACTTCAAGACGTCGGCTGTCGGCGCAATTGCAGTCGCTACCTCCGACCCGAACGTCATCTACGTGGGCACCGGCGAGTCCAACATCCGCAGCAACGTTTCCCACGGCGACGGTGTCTACAAGTCGACCGACGGTGGCCGCACGTGGCGTAATATGGGCCTGGCGGACACCCGCTACATCAGTGACATCCAGATCCATCCGGCGAACGCGGACATCGTGTTCGTCGGCGCGCTGGGGCACGCCTGGGGCCGCAACGAGGAGCGCGGAGTGTACCGCTCGCTCGATGGCGGCGTTACCTGGGAGAAGGTGCTCTATAAGAGTGATCGGGCAGGCGTCGCGGATCTCTCCATGGACCCCAGCAACCCGCGCGTCATCTTCGCGACCATTTGGCAGGCCCAGCGCTACCCCCACGCACTGATCAGCGGCGGGGAGGACTCCGGGCTCTGGCGCAGCCTGGACGGTGGTGACACCTGGGAGGACATAACCCGCAATCCCGGTCTCCCCGGTGGGATCTGGGGCCGATGCGGTGTGGCGGTGTCCCCGGCGAAGCCCGGGCGCGTCTGGGCGCTTATCGAGGCTGAGGATGGTGGACTCTACCGGTCGGAGGACTACGGGAATACCTGGCGGAAGGTGAACGACGACCGGGAGCTGCGGCGGCGCCCATGGTATTACATGCGGGTCTTCGCCGACCCCTCAGACGCCGACACTGTCTGGGTGCTGAACCTCCAAGCGTGGAAGTCGACCGACGGCGGAAAGACGTTCTTCGCGGTCCCGACGCCGCATGGCGACAACCACGACCTCTGGATCGACCCGAACGACTCCAACCGCATGATCGAGGGCAACGACGGCGGCGCCTGCGTCACCTTCGACGGCGGCCGTACCTGGTCCAGCATCCTCAATCAGCCGACGGCCCAGTTCTATCACGTCATCACGGACGACAAGGTGCCGTATAACGTCTATGGCTCGCAGCAGGACAACTGGGCGATGCGCCTGCCGAGCATCGGCTTTGAAGGTGCCATCACCTGGGCCAACTACGTCGAGCCGGGTGGCGGCGAGAGCGGCTACATCGCGATCAGCCCCAAGCCGCCGCACCGCGTGTTCGGCGGCGGCATCGGAACCGGCGCCGGGCACGGGCGGCTCATCGCCTGGAACCCTGAGACGGGCCAGAAGCGCAACGTCACGGTGTGGCCGGAGGTGCACGGCTTCGGCGCCGGGGCCGAATCCCTGAAGTACCGCTTCCAGTGGACGTTCCCGGTCCACTTCTCGCNCCACGACCCGAACGTTCTCTACATCTGCTCGAACCACGTGCACCGCAGCACGGACGAGGGGTCGAGCTGGGAGACGATCAGCCCCGACCTGACCCGCAACGACCCGGAGAAGCTGCGCCCCTCGGGCGGGCCGATCACCGATGACAACAGCGGGGCGGAGATCTACTGTACTATCTTCGCCTTCGCCGAATCGCCGCACGAGCCGGGCGTCCTCTGGGCCGGCTCCGACGACGGGCTGATCCACCTCTCGCGCGACGGCGGACAGACCTGGCAGAACGTCACGCCGCCCGACCTGCCGGAGTGGGCGTTGATCTCGATCATCGAGCCCTCGCCCCACGATCCGGCGACGGTCTACGTCGCAGCGACCTGCTACAAGCTCAACGACTACGCCCCGTACCTCTACAAGACGAACGACTACGGGGCGACCTGGACCCGGATCACCAACGGGATCCCGGAGACCGAGTACACCCGGGTGATCCGCGAGGATCCGGAGCGGCGGGGCCTCCTCTTCTGCGGCACCGAGACGGGCATCTACATCTCGTTCGACGACGGCGTCAACTGGCAGCGCTTCGAGACGAACCTGCCGGTCACGCCGATCCACGATTTCGTGATCAAGGGAAGCGACCTGGTCGTGGCCACGCACGGCCGCTCGTTCTGGATCCTCGACGACATCACCCCGCTCCGGCAGGTTGAGGCGGGCATCGAGGCGAAAGACGTGCACCTCTTCCAGCCCCGCCCGACCACCCGGTTCCGCGTCTATGGCCGTGCCTACACGCGGGATGCGGGGACGGTCAACTACAAGATGGCGGGGCCGGTGACGGTGGCGTACGTGCCGGTCGAGACGCCAATGGGAACCTCGGTCGAGAAGTTCCTCGACGCCGGGCAGAACCCGCCCGACGGCGTGATCGTGCACTACTGGCTGAAGGACACGCCGGAGGAGGAGGTGACCCTGACCTTCCTCGACGCCGAAGGCAACGTGATCCGCTCCTTCTCCAGCAAGTCCGAGACGCCGCCGCGGGTGCCGGTGAACCCCGGTGCAAATCGGTTCGTCTGGAACCTGCGGGGCGAGAAGGCCACGCCGCTGGACGAGCCGGTCAGCCGTGACCGGGCCGCTCAAATGGCGGAAGAGGGGGTCGCTCCCAAAGTCCTCCCGGGCGAGTATCAGGTGCGACTCCAGGTGGGCGACACGGTGCTGACCCAGTCGTTCCGGGTCGAGCCGGACCCGCGGCTGCCGGTGACCTTGGAGGAGCTGAAGGAGCAGTTCGAGCTCAAGTGCGCCATCCGCGACCGGCTCTCCGAGGTGCATGAGGCGGTGAATCAGATCGGTCGCATCCGCAAGCAGGTGGAGGAGTGGGAAGACCGTGCTCGCCGCGTCGGGAAGGAAGCGGCGATCGCGGAGGCCGCGGCCCAGCTCAAGGACAAGCTGGGTGCCGTGGAGCGCACCCTCATCCAGGTGGATGCCAACAAGCCGAAGCCGGGCCTGACGCGGCTGAAGGAGAAGCTGACGACCCTCAGCGGGATGATCGACGAATCCGACGACGCGCCCACCCAGGGAGCGCGCGAGGTGTACGCGCTCCTCGCCGCCCAGGTGGAGGCCGAGCGGGCGAATCTGGACCGGATCATCCGTGAGGATCTGGCCGGGTTCAACCGGCTGCTCCAAGAGAACGACATCGCTCCGGTTGTCGCCTGACGGCCGGAGCTACCAAGGAGCCGGGGCAGAAGCCCCGGCTCCGCCCTTATCTGGAAGTTCTCGCGGCGCTACCAACCGTCGAATGGTCGGACGCTGCGTCTAGAACGGAAGCCCCTTGCCGCCGAGGACACCCTTGAGCGCGCAGACCTCGCCGGTGTGATGTGCGGCGTGCCCGGCAACGATGTTGGCGAGGAAGGTTCCGACCGGGATGTCACCCAGTCTGCCGAAGGTCACCGTCTGATCGAGGTCGGCCTCGGTGAGCGATCCGAGGTAGTCGTCGGTCGCCGCGTAGACCCGTTCGGCGAAGGCGCGCAGTCGCGGGAAGTTGACCCCCCGCAATGAGGCTTCCCATTCCTCGTGCGAGCCGCCCCGAGCGGGGAACGGAAGGATCCCCGTCTGCTCGGCCCAGTTTTCCCGCTCGAAGAGCGGCGTCTGCTGGAGGAACGATTGACGAGCCAGTCCTCGGCCTGCACGCAGTGGGCGTAGATCGCCGCGATTGATCGAATCGTCCACCCCTCACCGCAGTGGTGAAGCTGCTCCTCGCTGAGATCGGCGACCGCCTGCTCCATCAACCCGTGCGTCCAGCTCAATTGGGCGCGCAGGATGCTGAGCCCATCCACCAGCATACTCCTCTCGTTGCTCAGCATGACGCACATTTGTTCTGCACGTACAGTAGCGCCTCGCGAGGCTAGCGTCAAGAGGTTTGCAAGTGGCTGAATTGACAGGCAATCGGCGAAGTGGTCTACGAGTGGCAATGGTAAACGCGAGTGTGGGGAATTTGTCTCTGGAGGCGGCTCGCCGAGAACTCTCGGCGAGCCGCACCGGCCCATCGT
>NICF_comb_assmDRAFT_10002839_pt1 | contig 12803 bp, 10 predicted proteins | sample NewIslPassag4_SG_FD_11279 | JGI IMG/M metagenome (IMG submission 11279) | reverse complement strand
TTCACCAACATCGTACCGTTTTCCTTCAAAATCATAGGCAAAGACCCGCTGGATTTGATTCAACTTTTGGATTGCATCCGTTAGCTGAATTTCTCCCCCTGCCCCAGTCTCTTGTTTTTCAAGGAAACGGAAGATTTCCGGAGTTAAAATATATCTGCCCATGATTGCCAGATTCGAAGGCGCTGTTCCAGGAGCCGGTTTTTCAACAAATTGCCGTACTTGATATCTGCGACCTTCTTTATCGATCGGATCTATGACCCCATAGCGATGGGTTTCGTTTTCCGGCACCGGTTGCACTCCGATTACCGAAGAAAGCGTTTCTTCATATTGGTCAATGAGCTGCTTAAGGCATGGGGTCTCGCTTTGGACAATATCATCCCCTAAAAGAACGGCAAAAGGTTCATCCCCGATAAAGTTCCGGGCGCACCAAACCGCATGTCCCAATCCCTTCGGATCCTTTTGGCGAATATAATGGATATTGGCGAGATTGGATGAATAACGGACCTTCTCCAATAGAGACAATTTTCCTTTTTCCTCCAAAATCCGTTCGAGTTCAGGCGCGTTATCAAAATGGTCCTCGATTGCCCGTTTTGTTTTTCCCGTGACAATGATAATATCTTCAATCCCTGAAGCCACCGCTTCTTCCACAATATATTGGATCGTCGGTTTATCGACAACCGGAAGCATTTCCTTTGGCATTGCTTTTGTTGCCGGGAGGAATCTCGTACCTAGACCTGCCGCTGGGATAATTGCTTTTCGAACTTTTTTCAACGCTATCTTCTCCTTTCAATCCTTCCAAAAGAATATTTTTTTTCAAATTGTAATCATTAATTCCCATAATAGTAATAATAATGGGTGCCTTTATCTTGTTTTTTGTTATTGAGAATTGCCCCAAGTAAGTTTCCTTTGCTTGCTTCAATTAAACTTTTTGCCTTTTTCGCCTCTTCCCGATCCGTAGTGCCGCTTGAAATGACAAGGAGCACCCCATCGGTCTTACTGGCAAGAACTTGGGCATCAGTGACCGCGAGAATCGGAGGGGTATCAAAAAGGACTAGCTCAAAGACATCGGTTACTTCTTTAATCATTTGTTCCATCGAGTTGGACGCAAGTAACTCTGCCGGATTGGGTGGAATAGGACCGCTTGTAATCACATATAGACCTTCCACATCCGTTTCCCGGATCGCTTCCTTTAAAGGAACTTGTCTTGTCAACACATTCGTAAGCCCAATCGTATTCGGAAGCTGCATTGTATAATGCACTGTTGGCTTCCGTAAATCCGTATCGATTAATAATACTTTTTTCCCTTGTTGTGCAAAGACTACCGCCAAGTTCGCAACAGTTGTCGATTTTCCTTCCCCAGGGCCGGTTGAAGTTATTGTTATCGATCGAATGTCTTTATCTACTGACGCAAATTGGATATTTGTCCGGATCATCCGATACTGTTCGGAAATGGGGGATTTCGGTTCCAATTTTGCAATCAGTTTACGCTTGTTTTGCAGATTCGTTTGTGTTTTTTTTGCCAATGCTACTTTCCACCTTTCAAGGAACGTCCTTTATTTCTTCCACCTTTTGCCGGCAAACTATCAAAGGCAGTAACCGTTCCTAATACTGGAATTTGCAAATATTTCTCAATATCCTCTTCTGTCTTGATGGATGTGTCCAAATATTCCATCAAAAAGGCAATTCCTATACCTGCCATTAAGCCTAGCACAATGCCGATAGCAATATTCATCAGCGGTTTTGGTTTAATGGGAGACATATTCTCCGATAGCTTCGCCTCTGCCAAGATGCTGACATTATCCACATTCATCAGATTTGGGATCTCCCTTTGAAACACTTCCGCCACTTTATTGGCGATGAGTACCGCTTGTTTCGGATCGGCATCCTCCACATAGATTTCCATAATCTGATTTTTGCTGCTCTTTACGGATATCTTATTTTTCACTGCACCTACCGATAAATCAAGATGTAACTCATCGATAACCGGTTCTAATATCCTTGAACTTGTCAAAATTCCGGTATATGTATCAATCAACTGGATATTGGTTTGCACTTCATTTGTATTGAAGTTTTGTCCCACCTGATTGCGGTTAACCAATAGTTGGGTGGAAACTTGATAGATTGGTGTTGATATAAAAAAGCTAAAAACCGCTGCAACGAGTGCAGTGGTAAAGGTCAAAGTAAAAATTAAGCTTAGCCGCTTTCGCAACATTTCAAAAATCTCTTTTAGACTAATTGATTCCTCCATGTCTTCCTCCTGTACTAATCCAGAAATCCATATTTTGTCTTTATGTACTTATGTAAGTATGTATTCTGAAAAAATGGTTTTTGACTATTAGATACTATATCACAGAATTGTATATTTTTACATAATAACCAGGAAAAATCCTCCATTAGATATAATGGTATTTTTCTGACATTTTTTTAACATTGGGATTCTATTGCGTTTATTAGCTTGAAGCTGACTTTGGTTTCAGTTTGATTCATTCTTTTCCGATTTTCCAATCTATGTTAATCTTAAAATTGCAATATTCTATTTAATATGGAGGTCATTATGGCTAACCGAATAATGGCGGTCATATCAGTGATTCTTTTTATCCTTTTCCTCATTTTTGGCATTAATACTTGGAATGCCAAGCAAGCTGAGACAGTATCGAATGCCATCGAATCATTAAAATATACAGGAGAAACCGCGGAAAAAGAGAAAGAGCGCAATAAAGAAGATACACAACAAAAACTAAACCGGGTTCAGTTGGGAAACTTAGTTCAAGATTTCCCTGAAGCTGTGATCGCCCGCTTTTCTGAAGCCTTCAATGGCGGTGACCCGGTAAAACTGGTGCTGGTCGGGTCAAGCAGTCTTGAATATGAAAACAACGGTTGGAGTACCATTGTGGAACAGGAATTGGAAACTTTATATGGAAAAAACCTGCTCGATGTCATTGTCTATTCCTTTGAAGGAACGACAACAGAATTTATCCAAAGCGGAGCCATCAATGAAGTAATCGACCTTCATGCGGATATGATGTTATTCGAATCCCTAACACTGGAAGATAATTCAGGGCTTGTGACCATTGATCAGACGGTGTCAAACTTAAAGGATATCGTAACCACTTTAACCGAAGCGAATCCTAATCTTTATTTTGTTCTTCAACCTCCTCAGCCGATTCGCACAACAGTCTATTATCCCGACCAAATTGCTCGGGTCAAACAATTTGCTAGTCAAAACCAAATTCCATACTTAAATCACTGGGAATTTTGGCCGGATTACGCTACCCCTGAAATATTGGATTTTTTAACCGACCGAAGCATGCCTAATGAAAAAGGTCATGAGTTGTGGGCCAAGGCTGTCTTTGACTTTTTCGGTGGTAGACATATGGAGTAACCAACTTTCTTAACTTAAATCCTTTTTGAGTCTTACTAGGATAGTATCTCATTTCTTCAAATCAATTCATTAAAAAAATTTTATGGAAAAAGCGGGCACATCAGTAATATGTATGCCCGCTTAATTTTTAGTCTCTACTATAAATATCCCTTGTGTATACTTTTTCAATGACATCTTTTAATTCATCCGTAATCCGGTTGGCTACGATGACATCGGATTCCCGCTTAAATTCATCCAGATCTCTGACCACTCGTGAATTATAGAAGTGGCTTTCCTTTAATGCCGGCTCATAAATGATGACTTCCACGCCTTTTCCTTTAAGCCGTTTCATGACCCCTTGGATGGCGGATTCCCGGAAATTATCCGAGTCGGTTTTCATTGTTAACCGGTAAACTCCTACAACCTTGGGATTTCTTTTTAAAATTTGATCAGCAATATGGTCTTTACGGGTCCGGTTAGCATCAACAATAGCTTGGATAATATTGTTTGGTACATCCTTATAATTGGCTAATAGTTGCTTCGTATCCTTTGGCAAGCAATAACCGCCATAGCCAAAGGACGGATTGTTATAATGGAGCCCAATTCTCGGATCAAGTCCAACCCCTTCAATAATTTGCTTCGTGTTTAACCCCCGAAGTTCGGCATATGTATCCAATTCATTAAAAAATGCAACCCTTAATGCGAGATACGTATTGGCAAAAAGCTTGATTGCTTCCGCTTCCGTTGAATCGGTAAACAATACGGGAACATCTTTCTTGATCGCCCCTTCTACGAGTAAATCCGCAAATACTTTAGCCCGCTCCGACCTTTCTCCAACAATGATCCGTGATGGATATAAATTATCGTATAATGCTTTTCCTTCCCTCAAAAATTCCGGAGAGAAAATAATGTTTTCGGTGTTGAATTTTTCTTTTATTTCCTTTGTATATCCGACCGGGACTGTTGACTTGATTACCATGACAGCTTTTGGATTGACCTTCAGAACATTCCTAATGACTTTTTCCACGGATTCAGTATTAAAGTAATTTGTTTCCGGGTCATAGTTGGTGGGAGTTGCAATAATGACAAAATCTGCGTTTTTATAGGCCACTTCATCATTGGTAGTGGCCGTTAAATGCAAATCCCTTTTAGCCAAATATTCCTCAATTTCCTTATCGACAATCGGTGAACGTCGATTATTGATCATCTCTACTTTTTCAGGAAGGATATCTAGTGCCACTACTTCGTTATGTTGTGCAAGAAGTATCGCATTAGCTAATCCTACATATCCTGTTCCAGCAACTGCAATTTTCATTGTAAATCCTTCTTTCTTGAAATTTTTCAAGGATATTTTTATTATAGCTTCTTTCCTCAACATTATTAGTTGATTCTCATGTAGGAAGCTTTCTTATGTTTAACTACCTATTAGATGTAGAGGAAATCGTTTAAAATGCTTCTTTTTACTTGCATTTTTTGTATATCACTTCACAGAAAGATTCAACTTTTAGTTCTCCTCAATAATATGTTTCATAAATTCCAGGATTTCATTGTGTAGATCGGGATCCTTTATGGCAAATTCAATAGTCGTTTTTACAAAACCAATTTTCTCTCCAACATCATAGCGTTTCCCGTCAAAGTCATAGGCAAAAACCCTCTGGATTTGATTCAATTGCTGTATAGCATCCGTCAGCTGGATTTCCCCTCCGGTACCAACCTCTTGTTTTTCCAGAAAATGAAAAATTTCCGGAGTTAATACATATCTTCCCATAATCGCCAAGTTTGATGGAGCAGTACCAGGTGCCGGTTTTTCGACAAATTGTTTTACTTGATAAAGACGTCCTACCTTGTCAATTGGATCAATAATTCCGTAGCGATAGGTTTCATTGTCAGGCACCTGCTGAACACCAATGACAGAAGAATATGTTTCTTCATATTGGTCAATAAGTTGTTTCAAGCAGGGTGTTTCACTCTGAACAATGTCATCCCCTAATAGTACCGCAAAAGGCTCATCCCCGATAAAATTCCGGGCACACCAAACCGCATGTCCCAACCCTTTCGGTTCCTTTTGCCTGATGTAATGGATATTGGCAAGATTGGAGGAATACCGAACCTTTTGCAATAGGTCTAGCTTTCCTTTTTCCTCCAATGTTCGTTCCAACTCAGGTGCATTGTCAAAATGATCTTCAATTGCTCGTTTGGTTCTTCCCGTAACAATGATAATATCTTCTATTCCGGAGGCAACCGCTTCTTCAACAATATATTGAATGGTCGGCTTATCAACAACGGGTAGCATTTCCTTTGGCATAGCCTTTGTTGCGGGCAAAAATCTTGTTCCAAGTCCTGCAGCAGGGATAATTGCCTTTCTAACCTTTTTCATCATAAAGTCTCCTTTCATCGTAGCCTTGTCAATGATCCAAACACGAAATCCCGGTTAATTATTGTTCTTTTGTTTTACCTGTTTTTTGTTAATGGATTTTAACAAGAATCAATCTTGGAAATGACCACTATATTTGTACCAAACGAAAAAAATCCATTTAAACGAATATCATGCGTTAATGATTATCACAACAGTAATAAATATAACATATTTCCCAAAATATTAATAGGTTAGCTCAACCTTACTAAGGATATATAGGATCTTCAAAAATTTCCTTTTGAACGGAATTTTTTATCAAAGTAAGATTAGCCCCATTATTATGGAAATCTGATTTTACCAGTTTCTGTAACATTTATTGAAGAAGCGGTTAACATTTTTTGTCACAATGGTAAACATAAGAAAAAATATTGAAATTCCTCTAAACTTCCGCTAAAGTGATTGGAGAATGTCTTTTTTTGCTTTTTTCAGTGCGGCTTCTTTTTATTTTTAATTGTTGCCAAAAAAGGAGAATCAATCATGGTAAATTCCAGAGGAGAACGTAAAATAAAGAAAAATAAAGGTAAGAAAAAACGGGTTTTAAAATGGGTACTTCTGACTTTGTCAGTGTTGTTAGTCTGTATTACCTTATACATCGGCAATCTCTATATGAAAGCAAATCAGGTCATAGACAAATCCTTTGAAAATGACGGTAGAGGAAATAAATCAGCATTGCGGGAAAAAGAAGTTGATCCCCTAAAAGATAATGTTTCCGTGCTTATTATGGGAATTGATGAAAGTGAATCAAGGGCTGATGAAGGAGTCTATCGTACCGATGCATTGATCTTAGCAACACTCAATATTGACAACCATACTGTCAAAATGCTAAGCATTCCCCGGGATTCCTACGTATATATTCCCGAAATTGATAGGATGGACAAAATTAATCATGCCTATGCTTTTGGTGAAACGAAAGCAACCATCGAAACAATAGAAAATTTGTTGGAAATTCCGGTTGATTACTACGTAAAAGTGAATTTTGAAGCTTTTATTGATGTAGTTGACTCCCTTGGAGGAATAACTGTGGATGTCCCCTTCGAGTTTAAAGAACAAAACTCGAAAGATCAAAAAGGAGCAATTCATCTTTACCCAGGAGTACAGGAATTAAATGGAGAAGAAGCTTTGGCACTGGCTCGGACGAGGAAATTGGATAACGACATTGAGCGAGGAAAGAGGCAGCAAGAAATTATCAAAGCCGTCGTGAAAAAAGCAGTTTCTCTCGGTTCAGTCTTTAAAATAGGCGATTTGATTGATGCAGTTGGAGAAAATATGAAAACCAATCTGACCTTTAACGATATGAAAAGTTTTGTTGCCTACGGTATGGACGGCAAGTTGAATATGGAAACATTGACATTACAGGGTTACGATGACTGGAGTACTGGTATTTACTATTACAAATTGGATGAGGCAAAACTCGAAGAAATTAAACAAGAATTGAAAAATCATCTTGGGTTTTAATAAAATAGATGCAAAAGTTTCATTCAAAAAACAGCCACAATCCTCTGTGGCTGTTTTTTATTTCATTTTTGTTCTAGTTAGGTCTGTAGCTGGCTGGTCCTGCCTTTTTGATAATAATAAAAACCACTTATCCACAGGCAAAAATTTCCTGAGCCAATTTAGGATTGGTTGATGGTTACCAAAGGTCATTCCGGAGATTTCTCCAATCAATTGGATCCCTAATAAAATGATGATAAAAATGACCAAAGAAGAAAGAAGGGTCGATTTACTAAAAATAATTGCCATTGCACCGAAAAAAGTACTGAAAACATAAATAATTAACACGGATGTTTTATGGGAAAATCCTTTTTCCATTAACTTGTAATGAATGTGCTTATGGTCCGCTGTTGCGATGCTTTGTTTCTTCATTAATCTCCTTATTATTGCTTGCGTTGTATCAAATATTGGTATGGCGATAATGATGATTGGTACAATAAAACTAAAGAATGCCACCTTTTTAAATAACCCAAGCATCGATACAATAGCAATTGAATAACCAAGAAACAGCGCACCGGTATCTCCCATGAAAATCTTGGCAGGATAATAGTTGTAAGGTAAAAACCCTAGATTGGCGCCTACCAAAATGGCACAGAGCATAACTACAATCATGCGTTGGTCAAGGAAGGCAATCACAAGTATACTTATCAAAGCAATAGATGACACTCCGGAAGCGAGGCCGTCCAAACCGTCAATTAAATTGATGGCGTTGGAAACTAAAATGATCCAAAGGATCGTTATCCCAACCCCAAAAAGTCCTAACTGGACTATCCCAAAAAAAGGTAGGGTTAGTTTATCTATGATCAATCCTGAATTAACGACAATTATTGCTGCTCCTAATTGTCCAAGCAGCTTCTGATACGGTTTTAAATTATATATATCATCTAACATGCCAGTTATAATCATAATAATTGCTCCTAAAATTATCTCTCCCATATACTCATTTTTCGGTTGTAACAAAATATATCCCGCTATTGTTCCTAGGAAAATGGCTAAGCCCCCCAAATATGGTTTTACCTGTTTATGGGTTTTTCGGATGTTATCGGGAATATCCACAATATTGAATTTTAAAGCGATCTTACGAACTACAGGTGTTGCCATAAAAGTAACAGCGAAAGAAACCAAAAACGCCATTACTATTTCATCCACACGCATATTAACACCCACTTAATCATATTTACTACATATCCTGCACCATTTAACCTGCAAATAAAAATCAATATGTCATTATTTTGTTACCAAGGCAAACAAGAAGTGGGAGAGACCTGAAAATCATATTCCTATCCTGCACCTATTCTTTTTAGAAATATCCCTTATATTTGGATATCCATTATTGGTTCATCCTATTCCATCAAAAAGAAAAACATCTCGAAAAGAAAAAGAAAATTTTCTCCGAGATGTTTATTGTCATGTAAATCATGGGGAAATGCTATCTAACGATGTGTTTTATTGCCGTATCCGTCGGGATTTTGGGTTTGCCAACGCCAGGCATCTTGACACATCTTTTGAATGTCGTATTCCGTTTTCCAGTTCAACAACCGATTCGCTTTTTCCGGGTTGGCATAACAAACTGCTATATCTCCAGGTCTTCGATCTGTAAACTCGTAAGGAATCATGACGTTATTCGTCTTTTCAAAGGCTTCTATCAGATCAAGTACACTATATCCGGTTCCTGTACCAAGGTTGAAAGCCTCTACCCCGGTATTTTTTTCCAAATACTCAAGAGCCTTAATATGACCTTTAACTAAATCTACCACATGAATATAGTCTCTTACCCCTGTTCCATCATGGGTATCATAATCATTGCCGAAAATATACAATTTTTCTCTTTTCCCTACTGCAACTTGGGTAACGTAGGGCATTAGATTATTCGGCACACCGTTGGGATCCTCCCCAATCCGCCCGCTTTCATGGGCACCAATCGGATTAAAATACCGAAGCAAGACAATTCCCCAAGTTGGATCTGCTTGATAAACATCCTTAAGAATTTCTTCAATCATTAATTTTGATCTGCCATAGGGATTAGTTGCAGATAACGGGCTTAACTCATCCACAGGAACTTTATCTGGGTTACCGTATACTGTTGCCGAAGAACTAAAAACCATCTTTTTTACATTATATTTCTGCATTAGTTCGCACAGATAGATGGTTCCGGTTAAGTTATTGTGATAATACTTCAAAGGTATTTGCACAGATTCTGCAACAGCCTTCAAACCCGCAAAATGCATGACAGAGGTGAACTCATATTTTTGGAATAGTTGTTCAATCGCATCAAAATCCAATAAATCAAACTGATAAAAAGGAAACTCTTTCCCCGTCAGTTCTTTCACCCTGTTTATTGCTTCAATATGGCTGTTCGATAAATTATCGACTACCACAATGTCATATCCGTTTTCCAACAACTCGACTGCTGCGTGACTGCCAATATAGCCCGCTCCACCAGTAACCAGTACCGTCATTCTCATCACTCTTTTTATGTTTTTATTCCTTATTTTGATTTTCTATAGGATTTAGGTGAACTATATATTTTTCTGAAGTCAGTTTAATTTATAGTATTTTACATACCAATCTGCAAATTTCTGCAATCCATTCTCAATGGAGGTTTTTGGCTTAAAGCCCACCGCCTCATATAGTGCGTCAGTTGAAGCATAGGTGGCTGGAACATCTCCGGGTTTTATTGGTTCAAAGATTTTCTCAAATTGGACTTCCCGTCCTAGTGAATTGCTTAATGCCTTCTCAAGGGCTTGTATAAAATCCATTAATTTTACCGGCTGATTATTCCCGATATTAAAGACTTTATGGGGATCAGCACCAGTGGGAGGAACTTGAATAATCCGATAAATACCTTCCACGATATCATCTATATATGTAAAATCCCGATATAAGTCATTGGAAAAATCCCCATTATTGAAGATACGTATAGGTTCACCGGCAAAATATTTATTCACAAAGCCGAAATAGGCCATATCAGGTCTTCCAAGTGGACCATAAACCGTAAAGAACCTTAACCCAGTTGCCGGAATGTTAAACAAGTGACTATAAGTAAAGGCCATCAATTCATTTGATTTTTTCGTTGCCGCATAAAGAGAAACGGGATGATCGACAAAATCCGTTTCTTCAAATGGTACTTTTTTGTTCGCGCCATAAACTGAACTGGAAGATGCATATACCAAGTGTTTCACTGGATAATGACGACAGGCTTCCAAAATATTGAAGAAACCCAAGATATTGCTTTGGATATAAACATCTGGATTTTCAATGGAATATCTGACCCCAGCTTGTGCAGCTAAATTTATGACATAATCGGGGCGGTATTTTTCAAATATTTCCATCAACGAATCTTTATTCGCTAAGTCCGATTTGATAAAAGTAAACTTTTCAAAAGGTTCCAGTAATCTCAACCTTTCATCTTTCAAGGCCGGATCATAATAGTCATTCAGATTATCTAGTCCAATGACTTGAAACCCTTCCGAAAGAAGGTGTTTTGACAAAAAATATCCAATGAATCCGGCAGCTCCAGTAACTAAAAATGTGCTGTTCTTATCTAGATTATTCACCTTTATCTACCTTTCTTCTTTAATTGTAGCAGGAATGGTTTTATTTCCATGCGAATGCTTGGGAATATGGAAAGGATTGCAAAGTAAAAAATGATACAGAAGAAAATTGAACTGATTTGCCACAATAGACCTTCATTAACAGAATTTAATAATGCTCCGAAGAATCCCATAACCACAGCTGAAAATACTGTGGGAAAAACATTTTTTAACGTCTTACCAATGGAAAAGTCAAATTTATATTTCATAATGGCAAAGTTGACCAATACACCTTGCATTCGTATCCATGATCTGGTGTAAACAAGTGCCCAGAATCCGAACTTTGCCGAAATAATACATGCCGGTACAAGGAAAATCAAGTGCAGGATCTGGGACAAAAAGGATAGTTTGGGTTTCCCTTTTGCCCGATACACTTCACTAGAAAAGTGGGAAAGAACAATCTGAATTGAGCTTGTTAGGGCCCAGACCCCTATAATCGGACTGGCTTCATACCATTTGCTTCCCAGCAGAATCTGAGTGGCCAAATCACTAAACAAAAATACCCCGACACCCAATGGAAATACAATGACAGACACAAATTTTTGAAATTTAAAGTAGATATTTTTAAACTGGGTGTCATCATCTTGTAGCCGGGAAAGTGTCGAAAATAAAACTGGCATAATGGCCGCCGTTATTATTGCCATCAATGTATTGACCATTGAGGTTGAAGTTTTATATAAGCCCAATTCATATTGGCTTAGCACGCTAGCAATGATAAATGAATCCACCCAAGTTGTTAGCCATATTGAAATTTGCTCGATCAATGACCAAAAACTAAATGAAAACATTTTCTTAAAAACCGCGCCACTATAGAAAATCTTAGGTTTCCATTTTGATTTTACAGTTAGTACGATTGCATTGGATAATCGGATGGCTAACGTTCCAATAATCAGCGCCCAATAATTCAACCCGATAAAAGCAAGGGGAATCGTAACAACAAATGGGATGACAATGGCAATGATTCGCACCAAGAATAGGGTTTTAAAATCAAAATCCCGCCTATATAATGCCATTTGGATGCTGGAAAATGCAGTCAGAGGAAGCTGAAGGCTTGCTATCGCAAGCACATCACCTAAACCTGGGCTTCCCACGATGGCTGCAATTGGTTCACGAAATAGAAAAATGATAATCCAAAAAGCAATGGATAACCCCAAGTTTGTCCAGAACGCCACATTTGTAAACCGGTATTTTTCCTCATCGGATGTAAAGTTTTGCTGGACCAAATATTTCTGAAAACCAGAATCGGTAAACATATCCGCAAAACTGATTACCATTGTTACAGTGGCTACCACTCCAAATGCTTCTGGAGCAAGTAACCTGGCCAAAATCATATTTGTTATGGGACTGATTAATTTTGCCATTAATTCTGTAATGGTTGACCACTTTGCGGCATTTAAAACTTTCGCTTGAAGGTTCCTTTCACTGCTCCTATTCAAAATGTATATCTCCTTTTAACTTTAGGAAAATAACCTGATTTTTTAGCTTTCATTTGGTTTTTCCGGTAATTTCAACCAACTACCTAACAAATAATCATACTCTTCAGGGGTGAATTCTTCCAACCCTGAACCAGGATAAAATGTGAGCTCCCCAAAATACAGATGTCCATTTATATCATAAAAATCTACTCTTACAAAAGGGAAGTCCATGGACAACAGCTTTGCAAAGCTGACCATTTGTTCAAAGGATTTTGGCTTAGGAATTTTAATGCCACTTCTTGGGTATTTTCTTTCAAAAGGCATTAGATTCCAATCCATATCATAAAAATCCATCTTCATCCCTGATTCCGAATGGCGTTCGGATGCGACAAATAAGCATTTTGGTTCACCATTGAAGCAAAAGATTTTATAATCCTTTAGATCATAGCCCGATTCATCTACCATAAATTTTTCAGCAATAATTCTCGGTTTTATGTTTTTATAGGGCCATTCCCGATGTTCAAAAT
>NICF_comb_assmDRAFT_10002838_pt1 | contig 12804 bp, 12 predicted proteins | sample NewIslPassag4_SG_FD_11279 | JGI IMG/M metagenome (IMG submission 11279) | reverse complement strand
GAGATCAAACAGTCTCGTCCCGCCGGAAGATGACAGGGGGCTCAGTTGCCCGACAAACGCTCGATGTCGACTATTGATACCATTGAGCCTGTGCGGCAAACATCCGGGCGTAGTGCCCGTTGGCTTTGACCAGCTCATCGTGGGTACCCTCCTCCACGATTCGCCCGTCCATCAACACGACGATCCGGTCGCATTGCCTTGCGGACGCCAGACGGTGGGAAATGAGGACGGAGATCCGCCCCTCGGACAAGGCCGCAAAGCGCCGGTACAACGCCAACTCCGAAAGAGGATCGGCTGCCGCCGTCGGTTCGTCGAGGACGACCAACTGGGGAGAAACCGGCATGAAAGCCCTGGCCGTGGCAAGGCGTTGCCACTCCCCTCCTGAAAGGTCTCTGCCGCCAAAGGTAGGGCCGAGGAGGGTTTCGTATTGCTGGGGGAGCCCTTCGATGACCTTGTCCGCCTCGGCAGCCATCGCCGCATGCGGCACACGGTCGGGACGGTCGAGATCTCCGAAATGAATGTTGTCAAAGGCTCGCAGATGGTAACTGACAAAGTCCTGAAAGACGGCGCTGCACTGCCGGACCCACGCTTCGCGACCTTTCGGGTCCAGCGGGCGGCCGTCGACAAGGATCTCGCCGCTCGTCGGGGCAAGAAGCCCAAGCAAAATTCGAGCCAGGGTCGACTTTCCGGATCCGTTGGGGCCGACAAGACCCACCCGCTCGCCGGGATGAAGCCGCAGCGAGATGTTTTGAAGCGCAGGTTTTGCCTGATTGGGATACGAAAACGAAACGTCCCGGAGCTCGATCACCGGAAGAGCTAAAGGCTCACCGGCTGCCCCGTTTGTTGCTTTCGTATGTGCCAAGAAATCGGCTTTTTGGACTTTGGGTTCTTCCTCCCCGATGGGTTGATCGACAAACTCGTACAGATCCCCCCTTAGGCCCAGCATGGCGATGCCGATGTACTGCAGTTGAAAGGCTGTATTGTACCACAACTGTTCCAGATCCCCGAGAGCCGCGAGCGCCGCCACAAAGGAGCCCGTCTCGATGCCGCCAAGGACCGCCTCGCGCACCAGCACCCCCAACGAGACGCCATAGAGCGCGCCCCGCATCACGTCAAGCCCCGACCGGCGCACTCTTGCCCGTCCCAACAAGTCGAGCCGTCCGCACAAGACCCGGTTGGCCAAGCGTTGCCAACGATCGATCCACAACGGCGCGGCCTGGTAGAGCCTCACCTCTTTTGCGGCGGTCCGATCCGTGAGGATGTGGGCCAGGGCATCCTGCTGCCGCTTTTCCAAGGTGTGCGCTCGATCGTACGCGTAGATGTGGGCAGCAAACCGAGAGCCGCTATACCATGCCGCGACGCCCCCCACCGCCGGGAACAGCATGATGAGCGGGTGGACGTACCACAGGGCGGCGCCCAAGGCGATGGCTCCCACCAGTTGCTGGGTGCCGATGGTAAGGTCGGAGATAATCTGGACCAAGTCAGCCCCCGTAATGGCTCTTGCCCTCGCGATGCGATTTTGAAAATCGTCGCTTTGGAGGTCGACCAACTCTGCGTCCGCGACACGCCTTGCGAGTTCGCTTTGGATCCAGACTTCCACGCTTTCTGTCAAATTGGCTTGGATCGGTCCTCTCAGCTGGTCTAAGGCAGCAGCGCCGACCCGCAAGAGGAGAAGATAGCCGAGCCAGGGGACGACGAGCCGCCACCAATCGGGCTGCCCGATCGCATCGAGGATCGCGCTGACGAGCCCCCGGTTGACGACGAACCCCAAAGCCGGTAGGAAGCCTGCGAGCAGGATAAGCGTCAACATCGTGACGGCTTCGACCGGGCCGGCGTTCCAGACGGCTTTCGCGGTGCGCCAATATCCCCAGCACGTCCCTTTGACCGCGCTCCACGCGTTAAGCAGAGACCTCATCTCTGGGGCCTCCGGAAAGCGAAGGGTCTTGATACCACTGGGCTTGCGCCTCCCACATCTGGGCGTACAATCCCCGTTGCGCAAGGAGCTCTTGATGCGTTCCGGATTCCACCAGCCTCCCCCGGTCCAGCACGAGGATCCGGTCGGCGAGCCTGGCCGATCCCATACGGTGAGAGACGAGAATCGCTATCCGCCCCCGGGCGATGTCGGCAAACCGGCGGTATACCTCGACTTCAGCTTCGGGATCTAACGCTGCCGTGGGTTCATCCAGCACGACGACCTGAGGATCTCGCACCAAAGCACGGGCGATCGCGATTTTCTGCCACTCGCCCCCCGACAGCTCGCCGCCTTCCCCCGGTGGAGCAAGCGACGGATCCAGCACCGTGTCGAGCGCGTGCGGGAAGGAGCGTATCCTGTCGCCCAGCCCCACCGTTTCCATGATCTCCCAGAGCTTGTCATCGTCGCGCTCAATGGATGCGTCGCCCGCTGCGAGCTCTTCACGCACCGGCCGGCGAAAGCGCGCGAAATCCTGAAACACAGCCGAACAGTTTCTCGCCATCGCCGCGGGGTGGATCTCCCGGACGCTGACGCCGTCGTACGTGATCTCACCCGAGTAGTCGTGGTAGAGGCCGAGCAACAGCTTAATGAGCGTTGACTTGCCGGCCCCATTGGGACCGACGACGGCCACCATTTCATTGGGACCAATCTCAAAGGAGATGTCCTTCAAGACCATGTCAGGGCTTTGAGGATAACGGAAAGAGAGGCTGCGGACTCTTATACCCTCGACGAGAGGCCGTGGGAACTCTCTTTCTCCAGCGGACGACTCCAAAGCAGCTGCGGTATTTAAGAAGCGATGCAGATCTTTGAGCACCGGCAGATCCTGCGCCAGATAGCGGATTTGCCATAAGAGGCCTTCCAGTTCTCCCTGAAACGCGGCAGCGGACCCCGCAAGCACCACGTAGTCGCCCGGCTGCAAGGCGCCGCGGGCGATCAGCCCCGCCAGCACACTGACAGCGCCCGCATAGGCCAGCACCTGCACCGCCGTGGTGCCGATGGCCGCCCGCACCTCCACCCAAGCCTTGCTTAGCACCTCTTTGCGCCATCGCCGGTGGGCTGCAAGCCAACGGTCAGCCAAGTGGCTAAAGAGCCCAAAGATGCGAACCTCCGGAGCGGCGTGCCGGCCGAGCAGCAAGTCTTGGATGTAACTCATCTCGCGCCGGACAGGGGTGGCGTTGTAGTCGTGTACATACCCCGACCGCGCCGCTCGCACTTTAAACGCCACCGACGGGATCGCCGGGAGCACGACAATCAGCGCCAAAAGCGGGGTGACCGAAAAGAGGACAGCACCGTATGCAAAGAGCGCGACGGCGTGTCTGATCATCCTTGCGAGAAAGCTCAACATGTTGGTGAGCCGGTACCCCAAGGCGCTTCGCGCCCGCACCATCAAATCGTACGTCTCGGCTTCCTCGTATCGTTCGAGTTGCATTCGGGAAGCTGCCGTCAGGAGTTCCTTTTCCAGCCGCAGGCCGATGAGGGGTTTCAGCCGCACGATCAGGTCTTCTCTCCAGGTCCCCGCAAGGTGCCCGGCCGCGGCGAGGACTGCAAGAAGCGCCGCCCACCGAGCGATCACCGAGACCTGGTTGGGCGCGCCGGTGTTGAAGGCAATCATCGCATTGACGAGCTCCCGGCCCGCCCACAGGCTTGCGGCTGGCAACACGCCTTCAACCAGCGTGAGCAGAGCTTCAGCCAACGCACCGGCGGGGCTCGCTTTCCAAGCCTCCGTTGAAAACCTGAAAAGAGTCGACCACTCCACTCTATACGGCTTGTCCTCGAAAAGATCCCTCGACATTCCGAACAGGGCCCTCCGAATCGTCCACCTCTCACGAACATCCACCAAGGCTTGCAAACCCTGGCATTTTCCATGCGCCGGACCTTGTTGTTGAGACGGAACAGTTCACGTTTCGATAAGGCTGGCCATCCCAGGTGTGGACATCACCCGATCAATGATGGTAATATTCGCACTCTTAATCGGTTCCCTGCCACTTGTCGCGCAGGCGCCCAATGCGATTCATCTAATAATAATCAATCCTCAGAAATATAGAAAGGAAAAAACCGGCACGCCTCTAATATTAAAATCAAATATCTTTAATAATAACCCATTATTCCAACCGGACGGCCGACCGGTGTCTGGCTTCACCCGTGGATATGCTGGTTTCGGACCGGGAAAGTCAGGCTAATCGCCGGTAAAGGAGACCGTTCGAAATTGAGCGATTGGGGGGCTTCGTCGATGAAGAAAAGAGCTTTCATGTGGACGGTGCTCGTGATCATGGTGTCGTTGTCTCTTTCTGCGTCGGCTAAGACGACGCTGCTCGTCTCCCGCACTGTCGGCATGCGCGGTCAAGACTTAGTCGACCAGTTGTTCATGGAGCTCAATCCTGACATTGAGATCGAGATCGTCGGCCAGGCGGGGGGCTTGCAGCTCGCTGAAGCAGGAGGCGAAGGACTCGTGGTCCAGCTGGTCAGCGGCCTCGTCCCCGACGTCGCCCTGATGGCTGACGCCACGATCGGCAGGTTCGCGGCTGCCGGCGCCTTGACGGATCTTACCTCGCTCCTTGAGCAAGGCGGCTACTTCTCCCAGTTTTGGCCGACCGCCTGGGACGCCGTCAGGTTGAACGGCCGCTATTGGGGCGTCCCTTACGTCACCGACACCCGGGCCTTAAACTACAACACCGATCTATTCGCCAAGGCAGGAATCGGCACAGCCCCTCAGACTCTCGAAGAATTGGATGCGATTGCCTCGAAGCTCACGATCACCGCGCCGGACGGCGCATACGAGCAGTTTGGCTTTTGGCCAAGAGGCGGCAACTGGTGGCTTTGGGGATGGGGTTGGCTTTTCGGCGGCTCGTTTTACGATGAAGCGACGGGCCGGATCACCGCCAACGATCCCCGGATCGTGGCGGCACTCGAATATGAAGTCTCATACGTCTTTAAATACCAACAGCCTGCGGGAGACTTCTGCACGGGCTCCCTGGCGATGCAAATCGACGTGAGCACCGCCCTGCCGTATTACAAGCAAGAATGCTCCGCTCTCAACTACGCGACGGCGCCAGTCCCTCCGCCTCAAGGACGCCAGACCGCCACGTGGTCAGGCATCTGGGTCTGGGCCATGCCTAAAGGAGCCCCCAATCCCGAAGCCGCTTGGCGTTACCTCCAGTTCATCATGACCCCAGAAGCGCAGCGCATTAAGGCAATCGAGACCGGGGAGATCCCAACCAACTGGCAAGCCAATATGGAGCTCGTCGACGAGTTCATTTCCGAATACGGAGAGTCCGGCCGAGTGTACTTGGACCTCACTGCTTATACGCACGTGCGTCCGGTCATTCCCATTTCGAACGAATATTGGAACGAGCTCGAAGCAGCCCGGAACAAGGCCTACGCCCTCGAAGCAACACCACAAGCGGCCCTGGATGAGGTGACGCGGATTCTCCAAGCCAAGCTCGACGAGATTCTCGGGCCGTAAGGCTTCCCACTGCGGCAAAGCCGCGGCGGTCAACGGCACGACCTTGCCTGCCATTTACGTCGTGCCGAGAGCGTGTTCCGCCGGAACATCGTCGTGTACAGCAACGGTGCCGCCCTCTTGTGGGACGCGCACGAGCACACCTGGAACAGGGACCGGCTCTCCGAAGTCGACGCGAACCTCTACTGGCACACGGGCGGGCTCAGGCTCGACCGACTTCCGCTCAGCATCACGCCCGAGGGAAACTTCACGGCATGGCGGGTCGCCGGTTTCGACCGGACGTCGCGGATCGCCGACTCCCTGCTCCTCGGGTGGAGTAAGGAAGAGTTCGGCCTTGCGCCCGACTGGCCGGCGTGGGAGCTCGGCTTTGAGCCGATCCCGCTCGAGCGTATTGGACCGGAGGGCTATACGCGGTGGAGGCGATGTGAGGGCCGTGCCAGCGACCGGATGCCCCCAACGGATCGAAGACCTCTTTGATTCGACCCTGCGGGAGCCGGCAGACAAGGTACCCACGCAATTCGCGGAGAAGACAGTGAAAAGGCGCTCATGTGCGTCCTGCCTGGCCTCTTTCCTTGCTGCCGGAGATTCCCGGGGAAAGCTCGGTAATGCAGGCACACGGACCACGTGCGAGCGCACAACTGAAGCTTGAGGAAGATACCTATGATTCGACGCAACCCTGCACGGCCGATTATCACGCCGCAACAGATCCGGCCTTCTAGCCCCGACGTGGAGGTGATTGGCGCCTTTAATCCGGGAGCAGTGCGCGTCGGCTCGGAGATCGTGCTCGTCATCCGAGTGGCTGAGCGGCCTCTTTGCCCCGAGCCCGAATGGGTCGCCTTCCCCACGGTGCGACCCGACGGAGAGGGCGTAGAGATCCTTAGGGTACGCCGGGACGACCCCGACATCGACGTGTCCGACCCGCGCGTCGTCATCTACCGCGGCCGGATGTACCTGACGTCCATCTCCCACCTGCGGGTTGCCCGCAGCCGCGACGGCGTCAACTTCCAGATCGATCCCGAACCGAATCTCACTCCGGAAAACCCGTATGAGTGGTACGGCCTGGAAGACCCCCGCATCACTCCCCTGGAAGGGCGGTACGTCATCGCCTACACCTCCGTCTCCCACCTGGGCGTCAGCGTCTCCCTGGCGGAGACAGAAGACTTCCGGCGTTTCCACCGCCTGGGAGTGATTTTCCCGCCCAGCAATAAGGACGTGGCCCTCTTCCCGGAACGCATCGGGGGGCGTTACGCCGCGCTCCATCGGCCAAGCGACGTCAGCATCGGCCGGCCTGAAATGTGGCTTGCCTTCTCACCAGATTTGCGCCACTGGGGCGAACACCGCCACATCCTCGCCCTCCGGCCGGGCCGCTGGGACGGTGCGCGGCTTGGAGCGGGCGGCGTGCCGTTCCTCACCCCTGAAGGCTGGCTTTCCATCTACCACGGCAGCGACGGCCACCGGTACGGCCTGGGCGCCTTGCTGCTGGACGCCGAGGCTCCCTACGTCGTCCGGGCCCGCTCCGAAGAACCCATCATGCTCCCCGAAGCCGGGTACGAGACGAAAGGCTTTTTCCCCAACACCGTCTTTACGTGCGGGACTGTGGCTGAAGCCGATGGCACCTTGCGCATCTATTACGGCGCCGCCGACGAGTCCATCGCGGTCGCGGTGACAACCGTCGAAGAGGTCTTGGCGAGCCTAAGACCTTTCAGGACCAAAGACTGACGCTGAAGTCGACGACGCGGTCAGCAATTGCCGGCCCTTCATCAGCGGCTCGGAGATCACCGCGGACGAGGAAGCGGCCGTCGGCGTCCTGCACTGCTATAAGGAACTCAACGACAACGGGCCGCTCCTCACCCGGACGGTCGTCGATCCCTTCGCCACTGAGCATCTGGCAAGGGGATGGCTCATGGCCTCCCCTTGCCTCCTTTTTGCTCTCGTTTTCTTCTTTATCCCGCTCCTTTGGAGCGTCGTGCTAATGTTCAGCGACTGGAACTTGATCTCGCCCGACAGGCGCTGGGTGGGGGTGCAGAACGTCCTCGAGGCGCTGCAAAGCCGGCGGGTTCACCAGGCGTTCTTCTCATCGTTCCGCTTCATAGCCAACATCATCCCCTTGGGGATCGCGGTTTCGCACGTCATCGTGACGCTGCCCACCATCCTCGTCTTCGTGGCCTTCTCCAGGCACTTCAACCAAGGGGTCCAGCTGGTGCTGAAGTAGGCGTTGGTGCTCAGCCAACACTTTGACGCTTTACGAGAGCGAACGTTTCGGGGAGCGGGCGCGCCCCACCCCCTGCTCATCCTTCCAAGAAGCAGGACTTCCTCACCATCGTCATCACGAGCGTCCCGAAACGGACAGGGCAGAGAAGTCAACCCTCTTCGCTCAGGCGGGTCCGCAATACTCCCGTCCCAGCGGTTGCACCAAATTTACGTGGAATTCGAAATCCCCTTGACCCTGAGAGCGAAACATATATAATCTCACATGCATTGTCATGCATTTCGTATCTAACGAGTCTGGCATTCCGATCATCAACCAGCAGCTATGCGTCGCGTTCAATACAGATCGTACCGGCAGCGGAAATGATGATGCCCGTTCCAACGGTGACTCGGCTCATGTAGCCGCGAACGAGACGAACGAANACTGTGGAATCCCAAAAATAAAAGGTCGGCTTTCTTGTGTCATCCCACTAGCTAATGATTCTGCATCGATCTCGCATCGTCCCGCAAGCTGTCGATGTGATAGAACTTGATGCGGGGCACGGGAGAGGGGATAAAGATGTCCATTTCTTCTCTGGAAGAGCTCCAATTACCGAAGGGATTCAGTTTTCTCGGCAAACACATTGGAGTAAAAAGGAAGAGACGAGACCTAGGAGTCGTCTACTCCGACGTTCCGTGCCATGCTGCAGCGATGTTCACGCTGTAAGGGTTTCCTCCATCCCCTGGGGAACAGGCAGTGGCGACTCACCTGCTCGAAGGAGTCGGTCTTCATGCGAAGGGATGCGCTGGATCCCATCGCTAGAGACCCGCACCCAATTTGTCGTCAACGCCGCTGGCTCCAATCCCGGCGCCAGCGGCGGCTTCTCCTTCGCTGCGTCCCCCGCTTTCACTTATGACCTTAGCCTGAGCTATTTGTCCTTCTTCTCCTTCTTTTTATCCTTCTTCTTGTCCTTTTTCCGCTTCTTTTCCTCAGCTTCGCGCTCCCTCTTCCGCTTCAGCTTGTTCCACCAAGCATCGGGATGGTCCCAGTCGTAGCCGTAGAGCACTTTGGTGACGGGCAGGACCGGCTTTGAGGGAATGGTGATCGGACAGCCGGGCGGCAGGTAGACGTAAATCCCGCGAGCTCGCGCCAGGGCGAGAAGGTAGCGGACAGCCGCCCACTGGTAGCGGTACTCCTCTTTGCTGGTCATGTCCACGCCCCACATGCCGATCCCCTGGAACTTCTCGTGAATGGCGAGGCCGAGGATGTACGAGACGGAGCTCGTGAAACACCTGCCGCAGTCTTTGAGAACGGCGTCAAGGGGATAGGCGACGCTGTTGGGAATGCGAGGATGCCGTTTTTGCATGTAGACAGGACACTTCAAACTCGCAAGGAATCGCATGTGAGCATCGAATTTCTTGCCCCGGATTTTGTCGTAGTAGTAAATGAGCTGTTGTTCAGAGTGCATTTCAAACCAGCGGTCGGCTCTCGGAAGTTTGAACCTCTCGGTGCCGAGCCCCCAGATCTGCCACGATCGGTCCCCGACGGGAGCGAGCCGGCGCGACGGCGCCCCGCCCACGATGGCCACCTTCTTGATGGGCAGCCTCATCCAATCCGGAGTGTCGGCTTTCAACGCACATCACCACTTTCGTCCAGGTCTTTGTGAATAAAGACGTTCTGCGATTATGAAAGGACCTGGTACATCCTTATACACTCCGGAACAAAGCTGCTACGGGATTTGAAGACCGTTTGAAATACTACAGAGTAAACGGATCGAAAGAAAAGATGCACAGGTACTCGGCGGGAAATGTACGACTTTTCGTCAAGGAGAAATGCGCGACTGCCCGCTGCGTGCAGGTCTCGGAAAGCCAAAACGGCTCCTACGGGGCCAGATCGAAAAGGCTTGGAGGGCAAAGGTCCCGTTCCGGCGCAACCTGCGACTCGACGTGTTGGATCGCGGCCCGATTCAGCTTCGGTGCGTTGAAGAGGCGGACCGCTTCTTCCAGTGCTCCCGCCGTGTCCAACTCCGCGATGACTCCGTGGATCCAGTCGTACGAGCGGACGTAGGCGAAGCACAAATCAGCGAGGTTCTCCCTCCCGAGGTCATGTGCCAGGGCGGCGAGTTTGCCGCGGAGGGCGTCGCGATCGACGCCGGGCAGACTGGGCCGCCGCTGCGGCCAGGGCGCGTCCAAGACCACGGGGGGAACCGGGCTGCGGGCGTGGACGGTCACGTCAGCCCGCCGTTGGACTGCGACGTCGAACCCACTCTCTTTCCAGCGCCCGTCCAGGATGTTGAACGGTATCTGTACGTGCTGAACGTCCGGATCGTCTAGGGCACCGAGCGCCTCTTCAGGCGTCGCGACTGCCACCCCGAGGGCGCCGATCACCCCCTGGTCCCGGAGCTCCACCAAGCGCCTCCACACCGCGCCTTTCCAACGGTTCCGGTCGGCCGCGCGCTTCACGAGCAGCGCGGGGACGGCGAAGCACCGCAGCTCACGGCACGAACGAAAAACGCTCGCATCGACCAGGTTCGTCAGGAACCTCGGCGAGGCGTCTTCCTCCACGTCATCGAGGGGAGCTAACTTCGTGACGACGCGGACCTCGGAGGCGCGCGCTTTCGAGAGTGCAGCACCGATGAGACGCTCGCTCGCCCCGTAGGCGGGCGCCGTGTCGATGTGCGTCACCCGGTGACGAACGGCAGTGAGGACGAGCTCTGTCGCCGTAGAGACCGGGGTTCCCGTGCGAGAGCCGAGCCCGCCCTGGGCCACGGGTGTCGCTGCGGGTTCCCTGCCCAGCCGTGCCGTGCCCAGCACGAGGTCGCTGTGCACGACTCCCTGGTGCATCTTCACGGGGAGCACGCAGCGAGGCGTCCCAGGCGATCGTTCAAGCCGGTCGAGCAGCTCGGTCCAGGGAGCCCGCACCGGGTCGGCAACACCGTCGAATGCCCGGGCGACACGGAGATAATCGTCCAGGGTATCAATCGTGCACCGCAACCGGCCCGCCCCCGGCGAAAGCGCCTTCGGCCGGAACACGGAGACGCCAAAGGCCCGCCGGATCCAGGGTGTGACGTGCTCACGGTCGGCTGAAAGCGTCGCCTTGCCGGCGGCTTCCCGCAGAGCCCCCGCATGGAACAGCTCGACCGTGAGCCCTTGAGGAACGTCCGACGTCGGGGTCCACGTGATCAAGTAGCGGTAGCGCCCGCGGGCGAACTCGCCCAGCGCCTCCTCGACCAGGCGGGCATCGGGCACGACGTTGTCTGCCGTCAGGCGGGCGACGATCGCCTCGTCCGGCAACCCGNCCNCGGCCAGCACAAAGCGGGCNAGGACGTCNTCGAGCGGCCCGCGGACAACCGCAAGTCCATANGCNCGNCCCATTTGCGCCAGCCGGTCGTCGGTGGGGTCGTCCGATGTCGCAAGGACGCTCTCCCAGTCCGGATGGGAGACTCGCAGGACAGCAAGGACCGCTGCCGGAAAGCCTCCGATCGGAAGAAGGCCCTTTCCAGGCAACCGGCTGGAGGACGTGCGCGCTTGGATGATCACCCGGCACTTCGGCGGCATGAACCCCACCTCGCACGACAGGCTTTGGTCCATGGTATGACGCGGCGGTGCGAGCGCTCCCCCGCCGGAAGTTTGGGGACGCCGGGAGCGGCAGGCGGTCTTCAAAGGAGCCCTCCCACGTGAGGTCGCCTATCGCGAACGCTGCGCCGCCTACCGCTTTGAGAGGTTCGCCTTCCGCCCCAAAGCGCGACGTTTCGCCCCAGGACGCTTCCGGCTGCCGGCCCGGGCCTTGGGTTTCGAGGCGGCCGGCGCGCCGGACTTCAGCTTTGAAGCAGCGGCCTTTGACTTCGAGGTCCTTTCCTTGACTTTGGGTGTGCGCGCCGTTTTCCGGGCCTTTGCCTTCTTCGTTTTCCGCTTTTTTCGGGCCCTCTTCTGGTTCCACCACGCTTCAGGATGGTCCCAGTCGTACCCGTAGAGCACCTTGGTGTGGACCGGCTTGGGGTCGTCGGGTACCCGGAGCGTGGTCTCTTCCGGCAGGTGCACCGCGATCCCGTTCTTCTTCGCCACCCCCAGCAGGTACTCCACCGTCGGCCGCTGGTAGACATATTCCTCCTTGTCGGATAAGTCCACACCCCATAGGCCGAGGCGGTCGCACCCTTCCATCATCGCGAGGGCGATGGCGTACGATACCGAGCTGGTAAAGCAGCGGCCAAAGCGGCGGATGGCGTCATCCAGCGGGTACGAGACGCTCCTTGGGATGTCCGCATGTCGCCGGATCATGTAGACGGGACACTTGAGCCGGCCTAGGAACTTCCAGTACTCCGGGTACCACATCTTCCTCTTCCGGTCGCCGCGGAATCGTTTCATCTGCTGGACGGAGTGCATTTCAAACCAGCGGTCCACCCGCGGGATCGGAAGCTTGCCCCGGCCGAACATCCAGATCTCCCACGACGGATCGGAAAAGGGGGCCTGCGAGCGGCTTGGTCCGCCGCCGACAATCGCGATGCTTCGAGAGGGCGTTTTCTCAACAACGTGTTTCACGCGGCCTCATCTCCCGGTCTTAACTTTGTCTGATTTCGGGATATCGTAAGCCGCGATGTGGGGCGCGGGTGCCGGGAAACGGACACCGTTCTTTCAAATCGCAGTGCGATTTGAAGATTGTTGCGGGCTCGGACCGCCTCTCGAAGTTAGGGTAATCCTTGGTTTAACTCCAAGGAACTTCACATGAACGTCACACGCGCATGTCCTCGACCCGGTTCGTATCCAAGTTCTCCGAGTACCAGCGCGCCTTTAGGCGATAGAGCGAAGCGTAGTGGCCCCCTTGCTCCATTAGATCCGTATGGGTCCTCTGCTCAATCAAACGGCTGTTGTGGAAAACCAGAATCCGGTCAGCCAACCGACACGAGCTCAACCGGTGCGATACGATCACGGCGGTCGATTGACCTGCCATTTGCACAATCTGTTGGAACACCTTAACTTCGGTCCACGGATCAAGAGCGGAGGTCGGCTTATCGAAGACGGTGATCTCGGGCTGTCGAAAACAAGCGCGCCCGATAGCCAGCTTCTTCCATTCCCCGTCGGAAAGCTCCACCCCTTCGTGGAAGTCCTTACCAAGCCTCGTGTCGTAACCGCGCCGCCAAAGATGCCCTTGGCTGATTCGAGCTTATGGTGGTACCTCTCAATTTCC
>NICF_comb_assmDRAFT_10002832_pt1 | contig 12817 bp, 11 predicted proteins | sample NewIslPassag4_SG_FD_11279 | JGI IMG/M metagenome (IMG submission 11279) | reverse complement strand
GGCTCGCCGAGCCGGTCTTGATCTGGCCGCATTCCAGCGCCACCGCCAGGTCGGCGATGGTGGTGTCCTCGGTCTCGCCGGAGCGGTGGCTCATCACCGCGGTATAGCCGGCCCGGTGCGCCATGCGGACCGCGTCGATGGTCTCCGAGAGCGTGCCGATCTGGTTGACCTTGACCAGGATGGAGCTGGCCACGCCCTCCTCGATCCCCCGCGACAACCGCTCGACGTTGGTGACGAAGAGGTCGTCGCCGACGAGCTGCACCCGATCGCCCAGCCGCTCGGTGAGGAGCTTCCAGCCCTCCCAGTCGTCCTCGGCGCAGCCATCCTCGATGGAGGCGATGAGATAGCGCTGGCAGAGCTCGGCGTACCAGTCGACCAGGCCCTGGCGATCGAATTCCCGGCCCTCGCCCGAGAGCACGTAAACCCCGCGCTCCTTGTCGTAGAGCTCGCTGGAGGCCACGTCGAGGGCGAGGACGATCTGGTCGCCCAGGGAATAGCCCGCCCGCTGGCAGGCCTCGGCGATCACCGCGAGCGCCTCCTCGTTGGAAGGCAGGTCGGGCGCGTAGCCGCCCTCGTCGCCGACCGCGGTCGAAGCCTTGCGCTCCTTGAGCACCCCCTTGAGCGCGTGGAAGATCTCCGCCCCCCAGCGAAGCCCCTCGGCGAAGGAGGAGGCGCCGACGGGCATGACCATGAACTCCTGGATGTCGACGCGGGTGTCGGCGTGAGCTCCGCCGTTGAGGATGTTCATCATGGGGACCGGCAGGGTCCTGGCGCGGACGCCACCCACCCACCGGAAGAGAGGCTGGCCGTTGGCCAGGGCGGCGGCGCGCGCCGTCGCCAGCGAGACGCCGAGGATCGCGTTCGCCCCGAGCTTGGACTTGGTCGGGGTCCCGTCGAGCTCGATCAGTCGGGCATCGACCGCCCACTGATCTTCCGCGTCCATGCCGAGGAGAGCCTCGCGGATGGGACCGTTGACGTTCTCCACGGCCCGCAGCACGCCCTTGCCGCGGTACCGCTCCCCGCCGTCGCGGAGTTCGAGAGCCTCGTGTTCGCCGGTCGAGGCACCCGAGGGAACCGCTGCCCGGCCCACGTCTCCCGTGACGAGTTCAACCTCCGCCTCGACGGTGGGATTGCCCCGGCTGTCGAGGATCTCCCTGGCACGAACGTCGACGATCTGCAGCATCTGGCCGCTCCTTGAAAAAATGGCGGCCAACATAGCGATCGCGCGCCAGCCAGGCAAGCGAGCGTCGGATGGTCGCGTCGGGAAAAGAAGGTCGCCGATATGGCGAGAAGAGGCGGGAAAAACGACCTCGGGAGAGGAGGTCCATGACCTCCGGATCAGAGGTCGATGACGATCACGCCACGCTCCGGCGCCTTCTTCTCCTCTTCGCGCGGCTTCCGAACGGGATACTCCGGCACCGGCAGCGGGATCTCCAGCCGGGGCCTTTCATCTTCGCGGATGCGTTCGGCCCGCTCCCGTTCCTTCTGGAGCTGGTCGATGATGAAAGCATCGAGCATGTCCCACGTCCTCCTACCGAGTCGCCTCTCCGGCCGCCGCCACCTGCCCCGTCCCTAGCTCTTGCAGCTTCGATGCCACGGGACCGGAAAGGTCGCGCCATGAAAACCATTGGCGCGCGCCCATTCTGCCCCGGACCTTGCTCTCCACTTTCCTCATCGGTGCGGGCCAGCCCGGCTCGATTTCCGATTCGATCTTCCCCGGCATGTCGGAAAGAAGTCAAGAAACGCTTCTGAAAGCGAAAAAGCGCTTGAATGCCCGCTTGCCCTCCCCGCGAGGGCACCTATACTCGGGTCGAACCACCTGCCCCGGGGGTCGACATGATCAGACGGACGATTCCTCTCCTGCTCGCCATCGCCTTCGTCGCGTCCTGCAAGCGCCAGGCGGAAACCCCTCAGCCTCCCCCCACCGCCGATGAAGCCAAGGAGGAAAAGGCTGCCGCTGCCGAGGAGACGGCCAACGATGCCTCGGTCGCCAGCGTCTCCGGCAAGAGCGATCCGGCCTGCATCGGACCGATCTGGACCGGCGAGCCGAGCACCCTCACCATCGGCGACCGGAAGTACACCCGCAACGGCCACGAGCTGCGCATCGAGGGCGAGGCGCCCGAGGGCGCCGAGGTGCGGATCGGCGTCTTGGCCAACCTCAACGTCGCCAACGGGGAGAACCTCTTCAACGTTCGTCGCTACCTGGCCGAGTTCGAGNAGGCGGGCGTGGAGTTGATCGTCGTCGCCGGCGACAGCGGCGACGAGCTCGACGCCATCGAGCGCAACTTGCGGGCCGTGGCCGAGGCCGGCGTCCCCGTCCTGGCGATCGCCGGCAATCGGGAGCGGACCCGGGACTTCGTGGCGGCGGTCGAGAACGTGCGCAAGGAGAAGCCGAACCTGCTGAGCGGCCACGAGATCCGCCTGCTCGGACTGCATGGCGTGGACGTCGTCACCCTCCCCGGCTACCACGACCCGCGCTACATCCACCCGGAGGAAGGCGGCTGCCAGTACTTCCTCGAGGACGTCAAGGCGGTCCAGACGCTCGCCTCCCAGGCCAAGAACCCCGTCCTTCTCCTCGCGCACGGCCAGCCCAAGGGGAAGACGGCCCAGGCCCTGGACGTGATCGCCCCCGGCGGCGAGCACATCGGCGATTCCAACCTCAACGAGCTCATCCTGGCGGCGAAGATCCCCTTCGGCATCTTCGCCAACGTCAAGGAGGCCGGCGGCAAGGCCCTGGCCGACCTGGAGGGCAACCGGATCGTCCCCCAGGGTGAGTGGTCGGAGACCCTCTATCTCAACCCGGGCGCGGCCGACTCGCTGGAGTGGACGATGAACGACGGCACGCCGGCCCACGGCATGGCGGCCATCCTCCACGTCAAGGAGGGGAAGGCCTCCTACCGCATCTACCGCGCGCCGAAGCTGACCGAGGCCGAGCGCGAGGAGGCGGCGAAGCTCGCCCCGGCGAAGGTCGCGGCGGAGTGAGCGCCCTCTGAGCCGAAGGTCCAGGGCCCCCTCTCCGGAGGGGGCCTTTTCGTTGCGCGCAGTCGAACGGGATCTCGATGGAGTCCGCCCTTTCCTTCGCGACACCCTTCTTCGGCGCCTAGATGCACGACCCGCCGGGACGACGGCTCAGGGGCGGCACTGCCGGATGGTTTCCACCGCCTCGCGAGCGGCCTGGCGGACCTGGACGTGGTAGTCGGCGGCGGCGAGCGCTCGCAGCAGCGGCATGGCGCGAAAGTCGCACCGGGGAGCCAGCACCCGCGCCGCGGCGGCGCGGATCTCGGGCCGGTCGTGCGCCAGGTGGAGACGGGCCGCCTCGCCGGCCACCTCCCCATCCAGAGCCGCCAGGGCGAGCAGCCATTCGGGCGTCACCACCCCGTCCGCGCCGGGCTCGAGGAGCGCCCTCGCCGCCTCCGCCCGCCCGAGCCGCGCCAGCGCCTCCGCCGCGCGCGGCGAGCCGCTCTGGCGAAAGATCCGCAGCAGCCGTTCCGCGTCGCCGCGCCGCTCCAGGGCCTCGACGGCGAGCCGCCCGATCTCGCCTCCCTCGACCGCGAGGGTGGCGAGCCGCTCCACTACCTCCTCGTCCTCCACGCGCGCGAGGGCCTCCAGCGTCGTCCGGCGCGCCTCGCCGGAGAGATCCTGCGCCGCCAGGGCGAGGAGCGGCTCCGGGTCGTCGAAATCGCCCGCGGCGAGGACGGCCCGAAGCTCGGCGGCGCGACTCGGCCGCACGGGGCTTTCGGTGGATCGGTCCTCGCCGGCTCCAACCTCGGCGGTTTCGGCGGCTGCATTCTCGGCCGCCGGGCCCACGGATGCCGGGTCATCGGCGGATGGGTTCTCGTCAGCCGGGTTCGCGGATGCTGGGCCCTCGGCCAGCCGCGTCGCGGCAGGAGGAGACTCGTCGGACCGAGTCTCGGCGGCGGCCACGGGCTCCTCGTCGGTCTCCTTTTCCGGCTCGCACGAAACGCCCCGCCCCCGCGCGTATCGGGCCAGGAGCCGGGCCGCGACGGGGTTTTGCGCGGCGCGCGCCGCCTCGCAGGCCTCCGAGCCCGCGGGTTCGAAGCGCAGATAGGCCTGGGCCGCGGCCATCGCCTCCTCGCCCTCGCGAACCGCCGCGGCGCGCAGCGCCTTCGCAGCCGCGGGATCGTCGAGGCGCTCGAGCGCCTCGATCGCCGCCATACGCCGCTCCGGGATCTCGGACTCCAGTAGCCCTTCCAAGGCCTCTCTCGCGCGCGCTCCCCCCTGGCTGAGCGCCAGCGCTCGCGCCGCCGCCACCACCACGCGGGTGGACTGGCCGTGTAGAAGCGCGATCAGCCGCTCCACCGCCTCCTCCCGGCCGGAGCGCCCCAGAAGCTCCAGGGCGCCGACGAACTCCGCCACGCCCCCCGATTCGAGCGCGGCCGCGTTGCGCTCCCAGATGGCTCGTGCCTCCTCCTCGATCAGACGGCGCAGCTTCTCGGCGTCCTCGCCGAAGGCGGCGACGATGGCCGCGCGGCCCTCGAGCCCGTGGAGCGGATAGGCAGCCACGAGGTAGGGATCCCGCGCCGGCGACTCGAAACGCAGCAGTGCCTCCAGCGCCGCGCGGCGAACGCGCGGGTCGGGGTCGTCCACGCGTTCCCCCACCCAGTCGACGATCTGCGGCTCCGCCCGCGCCGCGGCGATGGAGAGGGCCAGAGCGCGGATGGCTGGAGAGGAATCCGAGAGCAGGAGGCGAAGGCGAGGGAGGTCGAGATCCCCGGGCCGGCGCGCGATGGCCTCCAGGGCGGCGACGCGCTCGGCATGGGAGCCTCGATCGAGGCGAGCCAAAACCTCCTCGGCGGCCTTTCGATCGCTGCAGGCGGAAAGGAGCGCGAGCGCGAGCAGGGCGGTTCCGATCCTTCTTGCTGCCACGACCGTTCAACTACCGCCCCGCGGCCAAGCGATCAAACCTTGCGGCCGCGCGGGCGCCCCTGCGGGCTGCGCGCGCGGGGGCGCGCCGTGCCCAGGATGGGGTCCCGAACTGCGCCCGCACCGGGGCGGCGCCGGCGCTTCGGGATCCCGCCCGGCGGCAAGGATGCCTCCTTGCGCACCGCCTCCTCGAGCTTTCGAACCTCGCTCTCCCCGAGGAAGCGGAGCTCTCCCGGAGTCATGCCCTCGATGCCGATCCCGGCGTAGTCGAGGCGGATCAGTCGGTTCACCGGATGCCCCACCGCCTCGCAGAGCCGCTTGACCAGGTGGTGGCGTCCCTCTCGGACCACGATCCGGAGCCAGCTGTTGCGCACGAGGGTGCGCTCGAGTTCCACCTCGTCGGCGCGCGCGGGGCCGTCCTCCAGCCGCACGCCCCGCCGCATGCGCTCGAGCGCCTCCTCTGTCGGGATGCCCTTGACCTTGGCCCGATAGGTGCGCGGCACGCCCCAGCGGGGATGCGCCAGCTTGTGGGCGAGGTCCCCGTCGTTGGTGAGGATCAGCGCGCCCTCCGCGTCGTAGTCGAGCCGGCCCACCGGGAAGACGCGGATCTTCAGCGGTCGAAGGAAATCGCCCACCGAGCGCCGGCCCTCGGGATCGGAGAGAGTGGTGACCACCTTCGGCGGCTTGTAGAGCAGCAGGTGGACCTTCTCTTCCACTCTGGCCACGGTCTTGCCGTCCACCGTGATGGAGTCCACGTCGGGATCGGCGCGGGTGCCCAGCTCCCGGACCACCTTGCCGTTCACCCGAACCCGTCCATCCAGGATCATCTGCTCGGCCGCCCTGCGGGAGGCGACACCGGCTCGGGAAAGGATCTTCTGCAGCCGCTCCCGGGCCATGCTCAATCTCCGTCGGTGCCGGTGGCCGGCGAGCCGAGGACCTTTTCGACCGACCGGCTCTTCTCCTCGGCCTCGGCCACCGCCTGCTCCAGCTCGGCCAGAGCCGTCTCGCTCTTTTCGATGCGCTCCTTCTCGGACTCGACGTAGGCGGGATCCACGAGCTGCTCGATCGTCGTCTGGATCCCCGCGAGCGCTTCCGGCCCCAGCTCCTCCTCGACGATCGCCTGGCTCTCCTCGGTCAGCTCGTAGTACTCGCGTAGCGTCGGCAGCGAGGCGAGATCCTTGAGTTGGAAGAACTCCAGGAATTCCCGCGTCGTCCCGTAGAGGAGGGGCCGGCCCACCTCGTCCTTCTTGCCCAGGATCTTGACGAGCTTCCAGTCGAGGAGCGCCTTGATCACCGCCCCGCTGTCCACGCCGCGGATCTCCTCGATCTCCGGGCGGGTGATCGGCTGCCGGTAGGCGATGATCGCCAGCGTCTCGAGCGCGGCGCGGGTGAGCCGACGCGGCTTGACCCGGAGGAAGCGCCGCACGTACTCCGCCGACTCCGGCGCGGTGCGTAGCTGCCAGCCACCCGCCACCTCGACGAGGATCACGCCCGAGATCCCCTCGCGCAGCTCGCCGGAAAGCGAGTCCAGCGCAGCCTGGATCCGCGCGGGGGGAAGTCCCGTCACCTCGCGGATGCGGGCGACCGTCAGCGGCTTTTCCGCGACGAAGAGGAGCGAGTGGACGACGTTGCGCACCTGCTCGTCGGTGAGCCGCCGGGCGCGCGCCTCGAGCTTGTCGAAATCGCCCTCCTCCGGCTCGGCGATCTCGGCGGGCGGCTCCTCTCCCTCCTCCTCGCGCGACTGCGCGATGGCCTCCTCCTCCGCCGTTGGCCTTTCCTCGGAGAGCGCCTCCCAGTCGGCCTCGGCTCCGCCGGGCTGGCCGTCCTCCGCCTCGGGCGGCGTCGCTCGCCCTTCCGCGGCGGCGCCGGTCTCGGCGGCCGTCGTGCCCTCGCCATCGCCCGAATCGGCGGCCGCATCGGCCCCTGCCACGGAGGCAGCCAGGGCGGCGTCGATTTCCTCGACCGTCATGCGCTCCGCGTGGACGGCGGCACCGCGGCCCTCGTCCAGCTCCGTCGCCGCATCGCCGCGTTCCGAGTCGGTCGTCGACGCGACCGCATCGGCCGCGGCCGCGTCGACCTTTTCGACGGAGGCGAGCGTCTGGTCCTTCCTTTCGTCGCTCAAGGAGATCTCCCGTTCTCCGCCTGCTTCAGGCGTAGTCGTCCTGGATCTCGACTCCTTCGGCGCCGAAGCGATCGCCCCGCAGGATCACGATCGCGTCGTCGGTCGACCTCTGTAGCACGCGCGCGAGGCGAAGGCGGACCATTTCCAGCAGGCCGAGGAAAGTGGCGATCACCCGCGGCCGCTCGAGGACGCCCTCGAAGAGGTCCCAGAACTCCAGCGATTCCCGCTCGCCCAGCGCACGCGAGATCCGGTCGATGGCGTCGGCGATCGAGACCCGGTCGAGGCGGACTTCGTGCTGCCGTTCCGGCTCGAGCTTCTCGAGCACCTTGGCGAGGGACTCGACCAGCCGCAGCACCGGGACCTCGCGCAGGCCCAGGTCGCCCTCCTCCGGCGGAACCTCCGCCGGGCGAAAACCGCGGGTGAAGACGGTTCGACCGAGGATGTCCTGACGGGCCAGATCCTCCGCCGCCGCCTTGTACTTCTGGTACTCGAGCAGCCGGCGGACGAGTTCGGCCCGCGGATCCCCCCGCTCCTCCTCCGCCTCCTCCGGCGGTACCTCCTCGCGCGGAAGGAGCATCCGGCTCTTGATGTTAGCGAGCGTGGCCGCCATCACCAGAAACTCGCTCGCCACGTCGAGGTTCATCGCGCGCATGCGCGCGAGGTATGCGAGGTACTCGTCGAGGATGAAGGCGATGGGGATGTCGAAGATGTCGAGCCGGTGCTCCCGGATCAGGTGGAGCAAGAGATCGAGCGGCCCCTCGAAAGAAGGAAGCCGCAGCCGGAAATCCGCCGACGCCGCCGCCAGCTCCGCGGAAGGCTCGATCTCGCTCGCCTCGGTCCTCGCCACGATCCCTACCCCGCGATCGCCCGGGTGATGGCGAGCATCCAATCATGGATGACCACCACGGGCCAGCGGATCAGGCTGCCGCCGAAGAAGACCACCGCCAGAAGGAGGAAGGGGGCGTAGGGAAAGATCTGCTCGTAGGCCAGGGCGGCGCGGGGTGGAAGCAGGCCGTGCAGGACCTTGCTGCCGTCGAGCGGCGGAACTGGCAGGAGGTTGAAGACCGCCAGCCCGATGTTGAGGACGAAGAGGCTGGCCAGAAGGCTCACCACCGCCTCCCCTCCCCAGCCGAAGCGAAGCGCCAGCCCCAGGAGAATGGCCGATACCAGCGCCAGAACCAGGTTGGACGCGGGTCCAGCCGCCGAGACCAGGACCGTCCCCTTCGACATGGAGATCCGGCGGGAAAAGCGGGTGGGATCGATCGGCACCGGCTTGGCCCAGGCGAAGAAGACCGAGTCGGTGGCGAGAACCTGAAGCGCCGGAAGGAGCAGCGTCCCGACCGGATCGACGTGGGAGATCGGGTTCAGCGTCATCCGCCCCATCCTCGCGGCGGTATCGTCGCCGAGCCGGTACGCCGAGGCCGCGTGCGCCCACTCGTGCACCGAGAGGGAGAGCATCACCGGGACGAACCAGAGGATGGCGGCGAGGATCGGATCCACGTGCAGGCAACAGGCCGGGGGGCTGGTTTCGTCCCCGGGCGCGGCCGTTGGGGTAACAACCAGGCGACCGACCTGTCAATTCGTTCTGTCCCGGACCGCGCGCCTGGGATATGGAGAGGGCCGATGTCCGAAAGCCGCGACCAGCAGCCGAGAGGGCGCCTCCCCCGGCAGATCCCCTTCATCATCGGCAACGAGGCCTGCGAGCGCTTCAGCTTCTACGGGATGAGAAACATCCTCACCCAGGTCCTCGTCGGCTATCTCTTGCTCGACCGGGGAGAGCTCGCCGTTCGCGAATCCGAGGCGAAGGAGATCTTCCACCTCTTCGTGATGGGGGTGTACTTCTTTCCCCTCCTCGGCGGATGGCTCGCCGACAAGTGGCTGGGCAAGTACCGCACCATCCTCTACCTGAGTCTGGTCTACTGCGCCGGCCACGCCTGCCTGGCCCTCTTCGAGTCGAACCGCACCGGCTTCTACACCGGCCTCTTCCTCATCGCCCTCGGATCCGGCGGCATCAAGCCCTGCGTCTCCTCCTTCGTGGGCGACCAGTTCGACCAGTCCAACAAGCACCTGGCGCAGAGGGTCTACGACGCCTTCTACTGGATCATCAACTTCGGCTCCTTCTTCGCCTCGCTTCTCATCCCCCTGAGCCTCGAGGCGTGGGGCCCGAGCGTGGCCTTCGGCATCCCGGGCGTGCTGATGTTCGCCGCCACCGCGATCTTCTGGGCGGGCCGCCGGCACTACGTAAACGTCCCCCCCACCCCGCGCGACCCGCACGGCTTTTCCGCCATCGCCCGGACGGCGCTTCTCGCCCCGGCCGCCAACGGCCGACGCCCGGGTCTGGCCGCGACGGTGGCCGGCGTCCTCCTCGGCCTCGGCTCGCTGGCCACCATGCCCTACCTCGGCTTTCTCTCCTCCCTCTGCCTGGGGCTCGTGGTCTTCCTCGCCTTCTTCGGCTTCGCCCTCGCGCGCCAAGTCGACCGCGCGCACGGCGTCCACCCGCCCGAGGACGTGGAAGGGGTGCGCACCGTGCTGCGCATCCTCGTGATCTTTTTCCTCGTCACTCCCTTCTGGTCCCTCTTCGACCAGAAGGCCTCGACCTGGATCCTCCAGGCCCGGGAGATGGAGCTTCCCGACTGGGGCTTTTTCCGCAGTCCCTCGCAGATGCAGGCGCTCAATCCCCTGTTGGTGATGCTCCTCATCCCCTTCAACAACGTGGTGCTCTACCCGGGCCTGCAGCGCCTGGGGATCCGGGTGACGCCACTTCGGCGGATGACCGCCGGCATGTTCTTCGCCGGCCTCTCCTGGATCGCTGCCGGGCTGATCCAGCTCGCCATCGACGGCGGCGCCCGCACCTCCATCCTCTGGCAGGTCCTGCCCTACGCCCTTCTCACCTTCGCCGAGGTTCTCGTCTCCGCCACCGGGCTGGAGTTCGCCTACAGCCAGGCGCCCCACAAGCTGAAGGGCGTGATCATGAGCTTCTGGAGCCTCTCCACCACCGTCGGGAATCTCTGGGTCATCCTCGTCAACGCGGGAATGCGCTCCGAGACGCTCCAGGCGACGGTGGCGAGCACGGGGCTGAGCCAGATGGCCTTCCAGATGTTCTTCTTCGCCGCCTTCGCCATGGCCGCCGGCGCCGCCTTCGGCCTGTACGCAACGCGCTACCGGATGGTGGACAACTACCGAGCCGCCTGAACGAGGCCAGGTGGGCGTCCGACCGGGTTTCACGGCCATCCACGACATGCACCGGCGCCGCGGTCCCGAGACCCGAGTGAACGCCGCTCGGATCGCCGGCGGCCGATGCAGCCGGCCCGTCGGACTCGAGGGTCGCCCGTGACTCCGGCCGGGCGTGGCCTTGCCCCCGGGGGCTCGGCCTACCTCCGCGGCAGGACGGATTGCGGGTCGATCGGGGTCGTGCCGCGGCGCACCTCGAAGTGCAGGTGGGGTCCGGTGGCGCGGCCGGTCCGCCCGACGGTGGCGATCTTCTGGCCCTTTCGCACCCGCTCCCCCTCCCGCACGAGGTTTTCGCGGTTGTGGGCGTAGATGGTGACCAACCCACCTTCGTGCCGGAGGATGACGAGGTTGCCGTAGCCGCGCTGGACGCCGGCGTAGATCACCTCCCCGTCGGCGGCGGCGAAGATCGGTGTGCCCTCCGGCGCGCCGATGTCGATGCCGTCGTGGCGGGACCCTCCCCTCGGCCCGAAGCGGCTGTAAACGACGCCCTTGACCGGCCAGGCCAGGGCGGGGGCGGCGTTGGACGGTGCGGCCGAGACGGCCGGCGGAGGCGACGAGGGCCGACTTCCGACCGACGCGGCAGCCGGAGGCGGCGCCTGTTCGCGCGCGCTCGCGGCCCGCGTCGGCGTTCCCTCGCTCACCCGGACGGGGGTATCCACCCCGCGCTCGCGGCGGGGTGGCAGGACGAGCTCGCGCCCCACCGCCAGCGTTCGCGGATCCGAGATCTGGTTGAGGTCCATCAGCTCGTCCAGGTCCACCCCGTACTGGCGGGCGATGCGGTAGAGCGTCTCGCCCTTCTGCACCACGTGGACCGGGCCGCCGCCCCCATGACCTCCGGCGCCCTCGGTGGAGACGGGCGGCGGTGGCGCGCTTTGCGGGGGTGGTGGGGGTGCCGAGACGGGGCGCTCCCGCCGGATCCAGGTGGCCTGCGGCGGCACGCACGCCCCGACGGCCAGCGCGAGGACGAGGGGGGGGAGCGCTCTGGCAGACCACCCGGACATCTCCCGAAACGTCCACTGCTTTCCACGCCTAGGTCAAGAACGCCTCTGTGGGAAACGCCGACTTGCCGACCGGCGCGGGCCGCCCCAGCTTCGACCCATGGCCACGGTGGCTCCGACCGCGCGCCTCCTTCGGATCCTCGCCATCTTCGTCGTGACGATCCTCGTCCTGCTTCTCCTCGTCGCCCTCCTTCTCGTCCTCTTCGTCCGCAGCGAGCTCTTCGAGGAGCAGGTTCGCGAGCGCGTCCTCCCAGAGGTATCCGAGCGCTTGGGGCGGGAGGTGACGGTGGAATCGGTGCGCGGTCAGGTCCTGCCTCGCCCGGGCGTGCACCTCCGGGGGCTGCGGGTGGCCGGCCAGACGGCGACGCCCTTCCTCGTGGCCGAAGACGTCGAGGCCCGCATCTCCATCTGGCCGCTTCTCGCCAGCCGCGGACGCCGCATGGTCCTCAGTCGCCTCCACGTCGAGAGCCCGACGGTCCACCTCGTCCGCCTGCCCTCCGGCGCCTGGGACATTCCGCGCACCACGCCCTCCGCTCGGAAGATCGAGACGGCGCTCGAAAACATCACCGTCTCCAAAGGCCGGTTTCGCGTCCTCGACGCGCGGGGCCCGCGGACCCTCTTCGAGGTCGAGGATCTCGATGCGGCCGCCTCTTTCGTGAACTCGGTGCTCGCCTTTCGTTCGCTCGAGGCCGAGGCCTACGGCGCCTCGCTGGACGGCGGGGGAACTCAGGTCTACGCGGGTTCCGAACCGATCGCCTGGGACCTCGATGCGGCGGTGGAAGGCCTCGACCTCGAGGCCCTGCCGCTGGCGCGAAGTCCCCTCGGCGGCACCCTCGCCTTCACGCTGAACCTGGCGGGCCGGGACGTGGTCCCGGCGCGGATGGGCCGCACGGCGACGGGCAAGGGCCTGGTGGAGAGCCAAGACCTCGTCTGGCGCAGCCTCGACCTCCAGGGCGCGCTCGCCCGCGAACTCGGCTCCCTGCTCCGCCGGGCGGGGCTGCCGGCCCAGGAGCCGGCCGGCGCCGGCGAAACCCGACTGGGCGATCTGCGCCGCTCGGTGACGGTCGAGCAGGGATGGGTGCGGCTGGAAGAGCCGGTGGAGATCGACGCGCCGATGGGGCGAACCCGGCTCGGGGGAAGGTGGCGCCTCGGCATGGAGCTGGACCTTTCCGGCCAGACCGATCTCACCCCGGACTTCGTCTCCACGCTGACGCGGAACGAAGTCCGCCCGGACTCCGCCGTTCCGATCCGCTACCGGATCCGGGGGACCTTCGCCCGTCCCCGGCTCGAGGACGTGGACGCCAGCGCCTTCTTGCCGGTGCTCATGGAGGAGGGAGCCGACAGGCTGCGACGCGAGCTGGAGAAGATCCTGCCTCCCTTCGGTACCACCCCGTGAGCGACCGCGCCGTCGCCGGCAGGCGGGTGACGGCAATCCGCTCCTAGATCCGCTCGACCGAGTAGACGCCCTTGATCCGCTCGATCGCAGCCATCACGCCCTGCAGCTGCTTGAGATCCGAGATGGCCACCTCGAAGGTGTTGACGGCCCGATCGTCGCCCGTCGACCGGCAGTTGGCCTGGGAGA
>NICF_comb_assmDRAFT_10002829_pt1 | contig 12824 bp, 14 predicted proteins | sample NewIslPassag4_SG_FD_11279 | JGI IMG/M metagenome (IMG submission 11279) | reverse complement strand
CCCGTTATCGGCATGAACTCGGCGATTTCAATCTCCTCGGCGTCAGGCCAGTGGCGCCGAAGGACCATTACGAGTTGCTCCTGCATGCAACTCCCCCCTCCCTGGAACGGTGCTCTTCCCGTAAGGCGCGCAGTCTAGCACGTGGATCCGTTTCCGAACATCATTCGCGAAAGCGAGAAGGCTTCCTTACGACCCGGGTGTCGCTCCCACCCCGCCTGCACCTACAATCGGTGCACATGCGAGGGAAGCTGGCAGCGGTCCTGGGGATCCTTTGCGGACTCATCGTTGGCGGCGGGGCCTACCTGCTGCTCGAAAGCAAAGGGATCGCCGGTGGCCTCGGCATCGTGACCGCCTACGTCGTCTGGGGCGAGTTCGGCGACTTCCTCAACGGCCGCAGCAACACTCCGCGCGAGATTCCCCCCGGCACACCGCTGCTGCGCCATCCCGTGGTGCGAAGGCGCGTTATCGGCATCGTCGCCATGGGCGGCGCCGCCGCGCTCATCACCCTCGAGCTCATGATCGGCGACGTCCGCGCCGAGGATGTGCGCGAATGGATCGACGGCCTCGGCATCTGGGGCCCGATCCTCCTCATCGCGGTGCTCGCCGCCGCGATGGTGTTCGCGCCCATCCCCAACCCGCCGTTCATGATCGCCGCGGGCATCGCGTGGGGCACCTTCCTTGGCGTCGTGTACTCGATCATCGGCCAGCTCATCGGCTCCATGATCATCTTCGCCATCTCGCGAAGGTTCGGCCGCCAGTTCATCCCGAAGCTCGTCGGGCAGGACGCCGCCGCCCGCATCGACCAGGTCGCGCAGGACATGGGCCCCCAGCTCGTGTTCTGGTGGCGGATGATGCCCGTCTCGTTCGACTTCGCCGCCTATGCCGCCGGCCTCACGAACATGTCGTTCCGGCTGTTCGTCCTGCTCGTGTTCCTCGGCTCCATCATTCCGACGAGCGTCGTGGTCGGCTTCGGCGACTCGTTCGATAGCTCGTGGACCGCGCGCGGCATCAGCGTCGCCCTCATCATCGTCTCGGTCTCCGTCCCCGCAACCATCTTTTATCTTCGAAACCGCTCCTGGCTCCCCGGCCCCCGCGAAGCCATCCGGATGGCCCTTTCCGGCACCACCCCGAGCCGCGAACCCGCCAGCCAGCCCACCGCCGAGTAGCCCGGGCCGTCGAGGTCCACTGCGGCCCCCCTATCGAGTGCCCAGTGCCCGGTGCTCAGTGCCCGGAGGTTTCGTCGCCCCGCTGGCGGAGGCGGCTCACGCCACCAGCGCCGACATCCATGCGTGAGCCCTCCAACCCGACGGCCGAAAGCCGATAGCCGATAGCCGACCCGGTAGTCGAAGCCCACTGCGGCCCCCTATCGAGTGCCCGGTGCCCGGTGCTCAGTGCCCGGAGGTTTCGTCGCCCCGCTGGCGGAGGCGGCGCACGCCACCAGCGCCGACATCCATGCGTGAGCCCTCCAACCCGACGGCCGAAAGCTGATAGCCGACGGCCGATGGCCGGCAGCCGGCAGCACGGCGTGCCCCTCCTCCGCGGGGCGCAGCGGAAGGAGGGGCCAGGAGAGCGAGGGGACGCTCGCTACTTATCGCTCGCCAGCACCGGCAACCGCACCTTCCCCGGCGACGGCGGCGGAGTCACCGTCGGCGTCGCCGTGACCGTGGGCGGCGGCGTGGCGGATTGCGTCGGCGGTGGAGTTGCCGACTGTGTCGGCGTCGGGCTCGGAGTGAAGGTTGGCGTGGGAGAGGGGGTCGGCGTGAAGGTAGGAGTGGGCGATGGAGTCGCGGTGGATGTGGGCGTGGGTGGCGTCGGAGTCGGGGTCGGAGTTGCGGTGGGTGGCTGCCCGGTTTCCACGTAGGAGTCTAGGGTGCAGCCTAGACTCTGACATCCACTCAGGAGCATGCCGAGCAGCTCGTCATCGATTCGGGAACCCCTGTTGTACGTTCCAAAGCCATGAGTGTGAATCCCGACCACATAACCGAAGTACGGGTTATTAATGTTCGCCGAGAAGATAGCTGAACCGCTTTGGCCGGGGGCTGTATCGATATCGTAGTAAAGGTAGATCGCCGACACCGAAAGGAAACTCGGCTTGATTCCGCCCCACATAGTGGCCGGAGGAGTAACGTCACCTGGGTACCCGACAATAGCAGGCATGAAGTTCGAGTTTGAAAGAGTTTCGGTCCGCAAGTTGGCGACACGGAACCAGCCGGTGGTATTGCCGAGATTCTTGTTAGGCAACTTGAGAAGGCCCCAGTCCCACTCGGGATATTCAGCCAGTTGCCAATTGATCGGCGTCCAAGCAGATTGCGCCCAAGCGGATCCGAGTGGTTCTAAGGACCCGTTCTTCCCTGGAACTACGCGAATGTACCCTGCCCATCCGCCCATGTCGATGTCGTACAGGCAGTGGGCCGCAGTGAGTACCACGTCAGGTCCAACGAATGTTCCAGTGCAACTACCGGCTCGGTACCCGAACTGATCGTAGATTTCCAGGTACGCGATGGCGCGCCACGGGACGGCTGTCGTATTCGTGATACGTGTCCGCTCATCGACACCAATGACCGACTGGCCAGTGACCGGGCCCTCGAGAGCCGTTGGGTCGGCCTCGTCGTCGTAATCTGGGAGAGCACCGCCCAGTAGATGAAAGTCCCCCTTTGACTCCTCCCCCTCGCCTCGCGCCGGGTTCGTCGTAAACAAGAACCCCGCAAGCGCAAGAAGGGCGCCCGCAAACAGCAGGGCGCCCACATACGCCCGTCGCGTCCGCTCCATTACAGTCTCCTTATCGAAAACATGCGGATTCTACGTCGCTACATTACATTCGTCTAACGCGTCATCTGCTGACGTTTTACACACCCCGCCACCAAAGACTCCGCGCCGCGCGCCCGCTAGAATCGCCACATGACCCTGCGCGTCGTTATTTCGGGCACCGGAAAAATGGGCCGGCAGGTCGCACAGGCCGTCGCCGCCGACCCTGGCATGGAAGGCGTCGCCTATGTCGATGGCCTCGCGACCGTCACCGAGCTCGATGGCCTCCCCGTCTACACCGACCCCGCCTTCTGCTTCTCAGAAACAAAGCCCGACGTCTGCATCGACTTCACCAACGCCGCCTGGACGCCCGGGCTCTCCGCAGCGGCGCTCAATAGCGGCGTCCGGCTCGTCATCGGCACCACGGGCCTTTCCGACGAGTTCATGTCGTGGCTCGAAACCGAAACCCGCACCCGGGAGATCGGCGCGGTCGTGGCCGCGAACTTCGCCATCGGCGCCGTGCTGATGATGCACTTCGCGAAGCAGGCCGCGCGCTTCTTCGATAACGCCGAGATCATCGAGCTCCACCACGACCAGAAGGTCGATGCCCCCAGCGGCACCGCCAAGACCACCGCGGAACTCATGCGCGCCGCCCGGAAGGACCCGTTCGTCTACCCGAAGACCGAAAAGGAGACGGTACCGGGGGCCCGCGGCGCCGAGCTCGGCGGCATCGCCATCCACTCCGTGCGGCTGCCCGGGCTGGTCGCCCACCAGGAGGTCATCTTCGGCGGCCTCGGCCAGACGCTGACGATTCGCCACGACACCACCGGCCGCGACTCGTTCATGCCCGGCGTGCTCGCCGCTACCCGCGCCGTCATGGAGCGCGACCACCTGGTCGTCGGCCTCGATTCGCTGTTCGGCCTCGAATAGCCACCGCCGGGATCCTGGTCCGGGTTCATCCTCGTTTCGGCGAACCCGGGCCCTACTCGGCCGCCCCGGCCGAAGCCACCGGCACCGCGGACGCCGGTTCGGCGGGACGAATGGCGCGCAGCCCCGGCTGCCCGATCACGATCAGCGCCGCCAGCGTGATCGTGATCCACCCCAGCGCCGGCACGATGAACTCCAGCCCGAACAGCTGGCCCAGCCCGCCAACAGGCACCGCCGCGATCATCTGCAGGCCCATCGCCAGCGGGAACAGCCCCATCACCCGGCCGCGCATCTCGTCGCTCACCACGTGCTGCACGATGGTGGCCGCGCTCACCGTGGTCGCGACCATGCAGAACCCGAGCGTGAAGTTCGCCATGGCCGTGAGCGGAACGATGCGCGAGTGCCCGAACACCGCGACCGCCACGCCGAAGGTCAGCACCGCGGCGCAGATGGTCGCGCCCCGGGCCGGCAGTGCATTCCGCCACGCGAAAAACAGCGAACCGGCCGCTGTCCCCAGGCCCCATGTCATGCCGATGAGCCCGAACTCCCGCTTGCTCAGGCCCAGCACCTCGGTCATCCACACCGGCCCGAGCGTCGCGACACCCGGCATCCCGACCACCTGCAGCACCAGCACGAGCGAGATGATCGCGAAGATGGTCGCGTCGCGCCGCGTGTAGGCGAGCCCCTCGCGGATGTTGCGCAGCATGCTCTCGGCCCGGTTCGCCTTCCCGCGGTCGCGGAACTGGAGCATCGCGATGAGCGGGATGACCGCAAGCCACGCCAGCAGGCTCAGCGCATAGACGCGCCCGGGTTCGATGATGTCGTTCAGCAGGCCCGCGACCGGCAGGGTCAGCGGGAACGTCACCTGCATCGCGACCATGTTCAGGCTGATCGCGCTGCCTACCCGGTCCATCCCCACCACCGCCGGGATGGCCGCCTGCCGGGTCGGCATGTCGATGGCCATGTTCCCGGCCGCGAAGAAGGTGAACACCACCAGCAGCGCAATGGTCGCGTCGCCCAGCGGGTTCGTGAGCATCAGCGCCGCGACCCCGGCGTTGAGCACGAACGCCAGCGTTTCGCACACGAGCAACACCCGGCGCCGTTCGAACCGGTCGGCGATTGCCCCGCCCAGCAGGCTGAACAGGATCATCGCCACGCCGCGGCTTCCGGCGATGAGCCCCACGTAGAAGACGTCCCGGTCCGGGTATTCCTGCTGCACCCAGAAGACCTGGGTCAGGAACTGGATGGGCATCGCCAGCCCGACCAGGGTCGTCCCGAGCAGCAACAGCCGGAAGTCGCGCGACTCCAGCGCCGAAATCCCCGCGTGCCGCTCGAAGAACCCCTCGCCTGCCACGCCGCTACTATACGCGAACGCAATACCCGGCACTCCCGGTAGCCGGGGCCCACCGCGGCCTCGGCGGATTGAGCACCGCCCCATCAAAGGGCTCACCGTCCACGCCCCGCCGCGGCGGCGAAGCAAGCCGCGTCACCCGGTCGCCAGTGCCACCACGGCCGCGGGACCACACCAACCACCCTCGCGCAACGGATTCCGGATACGAGAGGAGACCAGGGACCCGGGCGCAAACCTGACTCGGTTCAAGCCCGCCCCCAACCGACCAAGCACTAAGAACTGAGAACTCCGCCTACCTTCCCGCATCGATCGCGCGCGCGGCCTCGTCCAGCTCCGCGAACCTCTCCGCCGAAAGCAGTTCGAGCGCCGGCGCGAACAGGTCGTCTTCTTCGTCGCCGAAGTGCCCCTGCAGGATCCAGTCGAGCCGCTTCACCGAATCGAGCAGGGCCGCCAGCCGGTCCCGCGTGAGCCCGTCCCGTTCCGCCTCGCGCAGGCCCGCCGCAATGGCCTCCCGTTCGCGCTGGACCTCCTCGTGCGCGCCGTCCATCGCCGCCAGCGCCCGCTCCAGCAGCTCCTGCCGGTGCCGGATCTCGTCGTGCTGCTCGACCATCTCGTCGACCACCTGGTCGATTTCGGCCGCGAACCCACGGAGCGCCGGGAAGAGCACCTCCTCCTCTTTCGCGATATGGAGCACCAGGTCCTCCGCCAGGTAGGCGTCCAGGTCGCGCACACGCTCCGCCGCCACCGCGGCTATATCGCCTCGTGGCGCTTCAACCGCGGCCTCCAGGGCTTCCCGGACCTCGGTCACCAGGGCGTGCGTCTGCGCGTGCTCCCGCATCAACGTCGCCAGCGGCTCGACCTCGGTTTCAAGGTTCCCGAAAACCGGCATGTTGCACCTCCCCTTGCGCCGTTCGCCTCCCCCGGCCGGGGGACGGCACCCGCCGGCCGGCAGCCGATAGCCGACGGCCGATGACTCCTACCACCAGCCGTCCTTATACCACCAGCCCTTGTGCTCCCGGCCCGCCGGGCCCGCCTCCTTCAGCCGCACCAGGTGCTTCCGGCAAAGCGGGATCGTCAGCCGTTCGCGCTCTTCGCCACGCCACTTCAACACCGCCACCTCCTCGAGCGGCGGCTCCATGCACCACAAACACCGCGGACGGGGCATCGGTTATCCTCCTGCGTCGTTCGCGAAGCCGCCGCCCTCACTCGCGGCGGTCACTCGTATCCACCCTACCCCGGGCCACGCCCCGCTGCACAGCACACGCGTGCGCACCGACCCGGTGGCCTACACTTTCGATCTATGGATATTGATTACGCGATCCTTGCCGACCACGCCGAGGTCGTCGCAGGCAAGCTCTACCTCATGGGCGGCGGCTGGGATACCCGGTACGTCAAGGAAGTGCCCTCACAGGGCCGCCTCGCCGTCGCCCTTGGCGTCCGCTTCGGCTGGGAGGAGACGAACCAGCCCACGCCCGTCCACATTACCGTCGAAGACGACGACGGCAAGCAACTCGTTCGCGCACAGGCGAACGTCAACGTCGGCCGCCCGCCTCACCTGCCGCCCGGCTCGACACAGCTCACCCAGCTCGCCATCGCCTTGCCGGTCAACTTCCAGGCCTACGGCGGCTACCGCGTCGTCATTCGCGCGGGCGAAGGCGACTCTGCCATCGAACGCATCCTGCCGTTCCGCGTCGCCCAGCCGCCGGTTCGCCGCTAGGCCGCCCGCGGCGGCGCCCACCGCCCGGATTCGACGCCCAGCTGGTACACCAGGTCCCCAACCGAGATGAGCGCAGCCACGATCTCGTGCCGGCGGGCCGCCGGCACCGCCTCGACGTCGTCGAGGAAGGCCGCAACCCACTCCGTTCCTTCCCCGCTGTAGAACGCTGCGGGCCGCGCGATGCCGAAGGTGTTGCTGCAGAGCACACGCCCTTCGGCATCGCGGCAGCCCAGCGCCAGCATGACGTGGTCCACGCCGTTCGGCCGTCGCATCCCGCTCATCGCCTCGCGGACCCACGCCACGATCGCATCGACGAGCTCCTGCCGCGCGTGCCCCCCGGGCGAACCAGCGATCGGCCACCGCCCCTCATGCACCCCAACACCCTGCCGGACCAGTCGCTCCACGCGCCGGCGGACAATGCTTCGTCGAAACCACATCGCAATGTGGTTCTCGGCCCCTTACACCGCCCGGTTGGTTACAGTTCCGGTGTCAATAACCCACCCCGGTTGCCGAACGGGGACCGCGATGGAACTGCAACGGTTCGCTGCCAATCCGCATCTTTCTTTACATACCGTGACTTCTCCGCCCTTCTGCCTACCCACCGCCGTTAGGGGATGGTTACACTCGAACCGAGATGGACAACGATTTCAGTATCGACCTCGCCGATATCGCCCACTCGATTCGGACCAACGACGTGCTCGCCCTGCGCTTCGTGGCCTGCGGCTACCGGCTCATCATCGACTTTCGAAGCACCGAAATCGATGGGCCGATGGTGAAGGTGGTCGAACCCGTCAAGTCCGTGGAAGAGCGCTACCGCACCCTGCGGCGCATGCGGCCGCGCTTCCCGGCGCCCGACAAGATCGTCTCGATCTGGTGGCCCCGCTTCACGAAGTCCCTGCGCACCACCGGCATCTGGGAAGAGGTCATGAAACGCGTCAGCGAATCCGGCCACGTCGATGCCGTTCGCCGCGCCGAAGAAGCGCTCGACGAACTCATCCGCCTCGAAGAACTGCAACAGCGCCAGGCCATCACCGGCACTGGCTTCCGGACTCTCTGGAGTGCGTCGCCGACGCCGAGGTAGCCGACTGGACCGCGCACATTTCCGCCGGCTCGTCCGCGAAGCGGTCGCCTCGCTCCCGCCCGAGCTGCTCGCGCGCGTCCACAACGTCGACATCGTGATCGAATCGCGGCCCACCGCACGCGACCGCAAGCTCGCCGGTGTCGGCCCGCATACGCTGCTCCTCGGCCTCTACCACGGCATCCCGCTCACCCGCCGCGGCGAAAACTACAACCTCGTCGCCCCCGACAAGATCAGCATCTACCAGGAAGAGATCGAGTCCATCTGCGAAACCGACGACGAAATCCGCGAGCAGGTTCGCATCACCGTCCTGCACGAACTCGGCCACTACTTCGGCATCGACGACGACCGCCTGCACGAACTCGGAATGGGCTAGCGCGGCGAGCCGCGAGCGCAAAGTCCCAAGTCCTGAGTCCTGAGTCCTGAGTCCTTGCGAAGGTCGCGCCCCGTTCGGCCCTCACCCCAACCCTCTCCCGTGGCGACGGGAGAGGGAGCGGCCAGGGGTAGTCGAGGCCCACTGCCGCCTCGGCGGACTGGACACGCGCCGCATCAACCAACGTTCCCGCCCGGCACGAGCGGCGCGCGAAGCAAGCCGCGAGGCAACGGGAAGGAGCCGGCCGCGCACCCTGCATTCCCCGGCCACCCCGAGTCCCGAGTCCCGGGTCCTGGCCGCAACCGCGGCACAAAACACCCCTTCTCCCGCGTTGCGGGAGAAGGGGCCGGGGGTTGAGGGCAGGCCTGACGGCCGACAAGCGACGGCCAACTACCGCCGCGCCGTCTCCGCCTCCTCCGCTGACTCTTCGCCCGAGACGTTGATCCCGTGCTCTGCAGCGGCTTCGTCGTCCGTGAACATGTAGCCGAGCCCCTGGAACGTGCGGATGTACCGCGGTTCGCCCGGCACGTCTTCGATCTTCTGCCGGATCCGCGACACCCAGACCCGCAGGTACTGCAGGTCGTCCACATATTCGGGGCCCCAGACCTTCGTCAGCAGCTCCCGGTTCGTCACCAGCTTGCCCGCGTTCGACGCCAGGTGCTCCAGGAGCAACCACTCCGTCCGCGTCAGGTTTACCAGCTCGCCCTTCTTGCGAACCGTGCGCCCGGCAAGGTCGATCTCCAGGTCGCCGGCGATGACGGGCCCCGTCGGCTGCAGCCCCCGCACCCGCCGCAGCACCGCCCGGATGCGCGCGCCCAGCTCCGGCAGGTTGAACGGCTTCACGATGTAGTCGTCCGCCCCGAGTTCGAGGCCCCGGACCTTGTCGGTCTCCTTGTCCTTCGCCGTGAGGAGCAGGACCGGGGTGCGCGTCCGCTCCCGGATCTTCTTCATCACTTCGAGACCGGATTCGCCGGGCATCATGATGTCCAGCAACACAGCATCGGGGCGCCGCTCTTCGATGGTGCGAATTGCTTCGTCGCCGTTCGAGGCAGTCAGGACCTTGAAGCCCTGCGAGCCGAGCTCCAGCTTCAGTAGCCGCAAAATTCCCGGTTCGTCATCGACTGCAAGCAAGAGTGGCTGGATGGTCATTCGGTTTCCTCCTGGGTAGCCTGGGCCGCGCCCCAGCGGCTCGCCGTGGCGCCATGCCGGCCGGCCAAGCAATCCAGCTTCGCCTCACCCCGCAATGACCGGCATAGCCCACCTTAGCCCCGCTATCGCAAAGTGTTCTATCGCTTGCGAGCCTCCCGGAGCTATCAGTTCTCTCACACCACCGCCGCCGGGTGGGCACAGGCTCACTCGGTTCGAACCTCAACAGGCACCATAACACGAGCGCCAACCCCCAGGCCGTGCCGTTCGAACCATCCTGCATTTACCTCAAGAACCATCCAGTACGGCTCGGCCGGGCGCAGCACCGTCTCGTCGAGCGGCTTCCCCTGCCGGATCTCCTGCACCGTCCCGTCCTCGGCCAGGTAGGCAATGTCCAGCGGCAGGTAGGTATTCCGCATCCAGAACCCGCCGTTTTGCTGGCCATCGAACAGGAAGAGCATCCCGCGGTCTTCCGGGAGCTCCTGCCGGAACATCAGCCCCTGCTGGTGCTCCCGGCTCGTTCGCGCCAGCTCCACTGTCAGCGTTTCGCTCACGCCCGGCCCTTCGACGCGAATCTCCGCGGTCGGCAGCAGCGGCAGCGGCTCGTCGTTGTCGTCACCGCAGGCGACACCGGCCACCATCGCGAGGGCCATCACCAGGAGGAAAAGCAGCTTCCGCACAACCCGCAGCGTAGGGCACCCTTCCGCCCGCCCGCCACCTGCCTCCGCGTCCGAACCCCGGGCCCGGCCTACAATCGAACTACTCACCACCTGGAGCACCCGAACCCATGACCGAACTCCCACCCCCGGCCTCGGCCATGTGCGTCGTCGCCCACCCCGACGATGCCGAGTTCATGTTCGCGGGCACCGTCGCGAAGTGGACGAAGGCCGGGACTACCGTTACCTACGTCGTCGTCACCAAAGGCGACAAGGGCAGCGCCGACCCCGCGATGACGACCGAGCTCCTCGCCGAGATCCGCGAACGCGAACAGCGCGACGCCGCCGAAGTCCTCGGCGTGGCCCACTGCGAATTCCTCGGCTACCCCGACGGCTACCTGCAGCACACGCTCGAACTCCGCCGCGACATCACACGCCTCATCCGCAAGTACCGCCCCGAGGTGCTGATGACGTTCGACCCCGAAACGCGGTTCGTCGGCGGCTACTACCCGAACCACCCCGACCACCGCGCCGTCGGCGACGCCACCATCGATGCGATGTTCCCGAGTGCCCGCGACCGCCTCACGTTCCCCGAGCTGCTGGTCGATGGCCTCGAACCGCACCACGTGAAGGAACTCTGGCTCGGCTCCACATCGCAGCCGAACTACTGGGTCGACATCACCGAGACACTTCCGCAGAAGCAGGCGGCGATGCGCTGCCACCCCAGCCAGTTCGGCGACGACATCGTCGAGTTCGCCGCCCAGCTCGCGCGCCTGGCCGCGCAGGGGCAGCCGTTCGAATACGCCGAGGCATACCGGCGCATCCCGCTCGATGTCCCGCTGACCGAGGTCATCGAGACGCCGGGTTCGCCCTCACCGCAGGCCTGACACAACAAACGGGCGGGGAGTCGACCCCGCCCGTTTGCACATCCAGTCACGAACGCCCGTGCCGGCCGGTTAGTCCTCCGCCGCCGAGTACCGCCGAACCCAGTCGAGCGCAAGCCGAGCGACATGGTCCAGGGCACCCGGCTCCTCGAACAGGTGCGTGGCACCGGGCACGATGACCAGGTCCGAAGGCGCCTCGATCCGTTCGAGCGCCCATTCGTTCAGCTCGAGCACCGGCTCGTCCGCCTCCCCGACGATGAGCAACACCGGCGCCTGCACCTCGCGCAGGATGGGCCCCGCGAGGTCGGGCCGCCCGCCGCGCGATACCACGCAGCACACGTCGTGCGGGCGCTTCGCCGCCGCGATGAGCGCCGCCGCCGCGCCCGTGCTCGCCCCGAACAGGCACACAGGCAGGCCGGTGGTTTCCGGGCGCTCTTTGAGCAGGTCGAGCACCCGCACCAGCCGGTCGGCCAACAGGTCGACGTCGAACCGCAGCCGCCCGCTTTCGACGTCGAACTCCTCTTCCTCCTCCGTCAGGAGGTCGAACAGGAAGGTGCCCATGCCCTCGGACCGGAGCAGCTCGGCGACGTACTGGTTTCGCGGGCTGTGGCGCGAACTGCCACTGCCGTGCACGAACACGACAAGCGCCGTCGCCTCCTCCGGGATGGCGAGGTCGCCCTCCAGGTGCGTGCCATCGACATCGAGCACAAGGTGCGTAACGCCAGCAGCAGTAGAAGCCATGTCACTCTCCCTCGGGGCACCCGCAGGCTCACGGCCCGGTGCCCTGGCTGGTGCACGCTCGAGTGCGTCGAGCGCACGGGTCGTCGCAACCGTGGGGAAGGCGTTGAATTGGTGCGCCAGCTTCGCTTCGAACGAATGGCTCATCGCTCGGTCTCCTGCCGATAGATGACGCCGACGGCGCATTCGAATTCCGACCCCGGCACCGGCGGCGTTTCGTCCGAACTGAAGCGCGGCGAAAGTTCGGGGATGCCGGCGTCGCTCAGAAAGGCGCTTCGTTGTCATCGGGAAGCGCGGGCCGCATCCGCAGCACCGGCTCCCCGGGATGTGCCACCGCAGATCCCCAGTATAGCCTGCATGCCAGGTGGAGCTGTCACCTTACTCACGGGCGAGCTTTTCGGGCCCAGGCGAACCTTCCCGCCCGGGTCACGAACCCGTCCTCTTCGACTGCGCCGCCTCGAACTCCTCGTGCGCGGCCGCGAGCAGCTCCCGCACTTCCTCGTCGCTCGTCGGCGGGAAGTGTTCGTACCAGAGCCCCACCGCATAGAACGGGTCGGGCGTCGCCGGGCACACCACCAGGTCCACGAGCCGCCGGAACTCTTCGCACGTCTCCCGCGCAGCCACCGGCACCGCCACCACGATGCGGGCCGGGTTCATCTGCCGGACCGCCTGCACCGCCGCCCGCATCGATGCGCCCGTCGCCAGCCCGTCGTCCACCAGGATCACAGTTCGGCCCTCGACCGGCACCGCCTCGCGGCCGTCGCGGTACTCCCGTTCGCGGCGCTCGAGCTCCGCCTGTTCGCGCGCGGCCACCTGCTCGATCTCCATCGGGTGGACGAACCGCGCCACCTCTTCATTCAACACCCGCACGCCGCCCGGCCCGATGGCCCCCATCGCGAGCTCCTCGTGGCCGGGCATGCCCAGCTTCCGCACCACGAACACATCGAGCGGCGCCCCGAGCGCCTTCGCGACCTCATACGCGACGGGCACCCCGCCCCGCGGCAACGCCAGCACCACCGGACGCTCGCCCACGTCTTCCTGCAGCAACGCCTCCGCGAGCACCCGCCCGCCTTCCCGCCGATCCCGATATGGCTGCCTCATACGCCCATCCCACCACATCGTGCCATGCGAACGCGTGGCATCGCGCGCCCCCGGGTTGCGGTCCGGTATCGCAGGTGGGCCCCGCCGTGCCGGCGGGGCGGTGCCCGG
>NICF_comb_assmDRAFT_10002827_pt1 | contig 12832 bp, 13 predicted proteins | sample NewIslPassag4_SG_FD_11279 | JGI IMG/M metagenome (IMG submission 11279) | reverse complement strand
GGATGGTGATCGGCAGCGCTCGTTGCGGCCGGCGCCGGCCGCAACGCCGGTGCCCAACGGAAAGAGCGCAAGCGTCACGGCGCCGAACTCACGGGGGACCACTCGACGCGGGGGGCGTCGGCCCAAAGCCGTTCCAGGTCATAGTACTCCCGATCCGCGTGGTGGAAAACGTGCACCACGACCCCGCCAAAATCCAAAAGCACCCAGCGGGCGCTGTCCACGCCTTCCCTGCGCTGCGGGCGTACGCCCTCCTGCTCCAAGGCCTCCTCGATGCCGCGGGTGATGGCCCGCACTTGCGGTACGCTTTGCCCGCTGCAGATGACGAAGTAGTCCGTCACCACCGTCAGCCCGCGCATATCCAGGATGACAACCTGATCCGCCTTCTTCTCGTCGGCCGCCTGCGCCGCCCGAATGGCTATCTCGCGTTCGGTCAGCCCCGTTCCCTCCTTGTCCGTGACTGCCCCTACTTTGCCTGCGACCGCGCCTTGCGCCCGTGCGGCCTCGACCTCGTTCTTTGGCCGCCGCCGGCCGCTACTAACGCTCAGCCGCGAAAATCCCGGCCCACGATCACAGTCACGTCTGCTTCCACCGCTTCTGCTGGCTCTTGGGTCCACGACACCTGGCCGCCCACCAGCCGCGCCAAGTGCTCCACCGGCACGTCCGGGCGGTTGACGATGATTTGGGTCCGCTCGTAATGAAAACCGTCCGGCGCATTGCCGATACGCACCACTTCGTACCCATTTTGGCGCAGCAGCGCCGCCGCCCGGGCGGCCGCCCCAGAGCCCCCACTGCCGTTGAGGACCGTAGCGGTGGTAACCCGCTCGCCCAGGATCAACCGCCGCACCAACGTCTGGGTCCGGCCCGGGTCATGCACCCAGTAGCTCGCGCCGCCGATCCAGGCGCTGGTGCCCGGCAGCACCGCCGTCTCCAGCCGCTCCAGGTCCAGTTGCCGCGCGGACACGGCCAACGCCAGTGCCCGGTCCACGCCCATGTCCGTCCGGACCATGGCGATGAGCTCCGGGACCAACTGCGGCAGCCTGGCCAGGGCCTGGACGGACATGGCCCGCTCAGCCACCAGCCGCACAAACTCCAGCTGCCGCTTGACTCGCCCGTCATAGATTTCCCGTACCGGGTCCACCAGCGACACGTCGCCCAGCCCATCGGCGCGAAAGCGCACGTAGTGCAGGGCTTGCTCTCCCGTGAGGACCTGCCGGCCCGGCTTCAGGTCGATGTGCAGCCCTTGGGCGAAATCGTCGTAGCGCATGGGCCGCTGGATCTCCACCTCGACCCCGCCCAGAAGGTCGATGACCCGGGCAAAGCTAGCGAAGTCTACCACCAAATAATGATCGACGTCGATGCCCAGCAGGTGCTCCACGGTGCGCACCGCAAGACCAGGCCCGCCCAGCGTATAGGCGGTATTGATGCGCTGGTAGCCCGAGCGGCCCGGGATCTCTACCCGGGTGTCACGCGGGATCGACAGCACGCCCAACTGGCCGGTGCGGGGATCGAAGCTCGCCAACATGAGCGTGTCCGTGCGCGCCGCGCCCGCCGAGGCGTCGTCAATCCCGATGAGGAGCACTGTCACCCGCTTGGCGGGGCCTGCGCTCGCGTCCACCGCGCCTTGCGGCACGCCCAGCTCGCGCATGCCGCGCTGATAGGTAAAGTACGCAGTTAAGACTGCCAGGGCCAGGGCCGCCAGGGTGACTACCAGCGCGCTGATGGCTTGCCGCCGGCGCCGGGCCCGGCGCCGCGCGCGGCGCGCCTGCAGCTCGCGCCGCTGCTCCTCCAGCGGGTCCGCGGGCATCTGCGGCGCCCCTTCAGGCACCCGCTCTACCGATTCAGGCGTCCGCTCCATAGCGCGCCCAACCTCTCCCCTGTCGGCCGCGACACCGGCCGCGCACAAACACAAAAAGCCAGCCGCGGGTCTCGCGCCTGAACCCACGACTAGCTTCTCCGCAGCAAGATGTCATTGCGGGCAGCCACCGCGTCGGGATGAAGCAGCCCTCCTTGACGGATGACGTGGCAGATAACGCTGTCAAGAGCCGCGATCATGGCCGCCGGCAGGTCCTCGCGGCTTTTGCGCCGCAAGTCGTCCACGCCGGGGAAACTGCGCCCGGGCTCGATCAGATCGGCCAGAAACACGATCTGTTCCAATAGCGACATGCCGGCGCGCCCCGTCGTGTGAAAGCGGATGGCCGCCAGCACGTCCTCATCCATCACGCCGAACTCCCGGCGGGCGATCTCCGCCCCGACGACGCTGTGCCACAATGCGGGTGCCCGGGCCATGATTTCATCAAAAACTATACCAAAGTCTCGTGCCCGCTTCAACAACGCCTCCGGCGGCTCGTCCTTGGCCACGTCGTGCAGCCAGGCGGCCACCCGCGCCCGCTTGCGGTCGGCGTCCCAGCGCCGCGCCAGCTCCTCAGCGGCCGCGACCACCCCCTGCACGTGCGCGAACCGCTCGGGACTCAGCCGCTGCCGCACTGCTGCCGCCAGCGCCGTCTCATCGGGCAAAACCGCCACGCCATCGTCCCCCTTCCGCCGCCGCTTTAAGTCCGGAGTACCGGTTTGTGCCGGCTGAAACCGGATTGCACGGGTTTCTGTGAAAAGATCGCCGCTTCCGCAAGCCGGGGATCTCATGGGCCTCCAGTTGGCCTCAGTCCCTGTACAGCCCGCTCTTGTGGATATAATGCATCACCGCGTCGGGCAGGAGATACCTGACGGAGCGGCCCGTCCGCACCCGCTCCCGGATGTCCGTGGAGGAGATGGCCAGCGCGGGCACCTGCAGCGGGTGAATGCGGTCCTGATAGCGCTCGCCCAGCGGTCCCAGCACCGAGTTGAGCCGGGACAGCCGCACTCCGGGACGCGTCGCGGCGATGAAGTGGCTAAGTTCAAACAAGGTTTCAGCGTCCTTCCACTTGAGGATTTGCAGCATCGCGTCGGCCCCGGTGATGAAGTACAATTCCACGCCGGGCCCGAAGCGGGCGTGCAACTCCCTCAAGGTGTCCACCGTGTACGAAGGCCCTGGCCGGTTGATGTCCACCCGCGACACGGTAAAGCGTGGGTTGGGCACCGTGGCCAGCACCGTCATCAGGTAGCGGTGGCGCGCTTCGCTCACCGCGCCGGGCGGCTTGTGCGGCGGCTGCCCGGCGGGCACAAAGATCACCCGCTCCAGCGCAAACTCCTCGGCCGCCGCCTCCGCCGTCACCAGGTGCCCGTAGTGGATTGGGTCAAAGGTGCCCCCCATCACGCCAAGCCGGCGGGCCGTCATGGCTTCCCCGTCATTCTCGGACATGGCCCTCGCCGTACACCACGTACTTGGTCGATGTCAGTGCCGCCAGGCCCATAGGCCCGCGGGCGTGCAGCTTCTGCGTGCTGATGCCCAATTCGGCGCCGAGGCCAAACTCGAAACCGTCGGTAAACCGCGTGGAGGCGTTGACGTACACCGCCGCCGCGTCCACCGCCTGCACAAACCGGCGCGCCCGGCTGTAGTCCCTGGTCACAATAGCCTCCGAATGCCGGGTCCCGTACGTGTTGATGTGCTCCAGCGCTGCCTCCAGGTGGGGCACGACCCGCACCGCCAGGATCAGGTCCAGGTATTCCTCGTGCCAGTCCTGTTCTGTGGCCTCGGTCATGTCCGGCACGATGCTGCGCGCCCGGGGGCAGCCCCGCAACTCCACGCCCCGCTCCCGCAAGGCGGCCGCCGCCCGCGGGAGGAACTCGGGTGCCACCGCCTCGTGCACCAGCAGGGTTTCCATAGCGTTGCACACCGACGGCCGCTGGCACTTGGCGTTGACGACGATGCGGAGCGCCTGGTCCAAATCAGCGCCCTCGTCCACATACGTATGGCAGTTGCCCACGCCGGTCTCGATAACGGGCACCCGCGCTGTACGCACCACCTGCTCAATGAGCCCGCGCCCGCCCCGGGGCACCAGCACGTCGATGAGGCCCACCGCTTCCATCATGGCTTGGGCCGCGCCGTGCCCTGGGCGGTCCACCAACTGCACGCTGTCCCTGGGCAACCCGGCGGACGCCACCGCCTCCGCCAGCAGCCCCGTGATTACCCGGTTGGACTCCAACGCGTCCGAACTGCCCCGCAACAGGACGGCGTTGCCGGCCTTGAGGCACAAGGCTGCGGCGTCCGCGGTCACATTGGGGCGCGCCTCGTAGATGATGCCCACGACCCCCAGCGGCACCCGCACTTGCGCGATCTCAAGCCCGTTGGGCCGGCGCGTCATGGAAACCAACTCGCCCACGGGATCAGGCAGCGCGGCCACCGCCCGCAGGCCCTCGGCCATCTGGCGCACCCGCGCGGGGTTGAGGGTTAACCTGTCCAAGAGCGCCCGCGACACGCCCCGCGCCTGTGCCGCCTCCACATCCCGGGCGTTCGCGGTCAGGATGGCCTCTACGTTGTCCTCCAGCGCCTGCGCCATGGCCAGGAGCGCGGCGTCCTTGACCGCCCGGCTGGCCGTGGCCAACTGGCGGCTGGCCGCCCGCGCCCGGCGGGCCAACGCGTGCACATACGCCCGGTCGTCACGGGCCGCCTCCGCCCCGTCCAGCGCGGGCCGGTCCCCTGCGTCGTCCCGCGGCCCCTGCGGCGCCGCCTGCGGGGTCGCCGGCCCGGCCGCTCGCGCCGTCGCTTCCGCGTGTGTCATGTTCCGCGCCTCCTTCGCCACCGCCATCCCGGACGGCGGCTATACCGACACCACCAGGTTGTCCCGGTGGATGACCTCGTCGTAATCCTTGTACCCCAGGATAGCGGCGATGTCCGCCGTGCGGCTCCCTTGGATGCGGCGCAGATCCCGGGCGGAATAGTTGACCAGCCCCCGGGCCAACTCGCGCCCGCTGGTGTCGCACACTTGCACGAGGTCGCCTTCGGCGAACTCGCCTTCCACCCGCACCACGCCTGCAGGCAGCAAGCTCTTCCCGTTTTCCACCAGCGCCTTGGCGGCGCCTGCGTCCACTTCGATGCGCCCGCGCGGCCGCTGGTGAAAGGCCAGCCAGCGCTGGCGGGCCCGCAAAGGACGCGGCCGGGGCAAAAATAGCGTCCCCACCGCCTCGCCGGCCAGCACCTTTTGCAGCACGTCGGCCGGAGCGCTGCTGGTGAGAAACAGCGGGATGCCTGCGGCAGTCGCGATCCGCGCTGCCTGCAGCTTCGTGGCCATGCCGCCCGTCCCAAAGGTGCTGCCGGCACCACCGGCGGCCGCCTCCAGCTCCGGCGTAATCGTTTCCACCACGTCCAGCCGGCGGGCATCGGGCGAGCGGCGCGGGTCGCCGGAGTACAGACCGTCCACGTCCGACAGGATGACGACCAGGTCCGCCTCCACCAGGGTCGCCACCAGCGCCGACAGGGTATCGTTGTCCCCGAGGCGGATCTCATCCACCGCCACGGTGTCGTTCTCGTTGACCACCGGGATGACGCCCAGCTCCAGCAGCTTGCCCAGGGTGTTGCGGGAGTTGAGGTGGCGCCGCCGGTCTGCGATGTCCTCGCGGGTCAAAAGCACCTGCGCCACCACCAGCTGCCGGGCCAGGAACGCCCGCTCATAAGCCTGCATCAGGAGGCCTTGCCCGACGGCTGCGGCCGCCTGCTTTTCGGGAATCGTTTGGGGTCGCCTGGAGAAACCCAGCCGGCGAGCACCGACGCCGATGGCACCGGACGTCACCAGCACCAACTGGCGGTCCGTGCGCCGCAAGGCCAGCGCCTCGTCGGCCAGCTGCTCAATGCGGGAAGTGTTGAGGCTCCCATCAGGTGCAGTCAGACTGCTCGTTCCGATCTTGACGACGATCCGCCGTGCCCGGCGGAAGGCAGTCGTTCCGATCCAACGGAACTCCCTCCCTGGCCGGTTGTTTCGCTGGAGGAGAAAGAGAATCCTGCGGGCCTACACCCGCTCGACCTCGTCATCGTCCAAGAACTCAAATTCCACCCCGGCCACCCGCACCGTGTCCCCGGGCTGCACCCCTTCGGCGCGCAGGGCTTCGTTGAGCCCGATGTCGCGGAAGACCTTCTGCAGAAACCGGACCGCCTCTTCGTTGTTCAGGTCCAGCCGCGCCAAGAGCCGGGCGAGCCCCTCCCCTTCCACGACCAGCTCGCCGTCCTCCCGGCGGATGGTGTAATCGCTCAACGGCGCGCGCCTGCGCTCGGCGAGCGCATCCCCCTCGGGGCGCACCGGCACGGGTGCGGGGCGCGGTAAGTCCCGCAACGCCTCCCACGCCGCGTGGACCAGGGCGTCGAGCCCTTCCCCCGTCGCCGCCGAGATGGGAACCACCCGGTAACCCAGAGCCGACACCGCCGCTTGGAAAGCGGGGAAGTTGCGCCGGGCCTCCTCTAAGTCCAGCTTGTTGGCGGCCACCAACTGCGGGCGCTCGGCCAGTTCGGGCCGGTACAAGCGCAGTTCCTCGTTGACCGTGCGGAAATCGTCCACCGGATCCCGGCCCTCCAGGCCCGACACGTCCACCACGTGGATGAGCAAGCGCGTGCGCTCCACGTGGCGCAGGAAGTCGTGGCCGAGCCCCACGCCGGCGTGCGCGCCTTCGACGAGGCCGGGGATGTCCGCCACCACAAAGCTCTGCCCCTCGCCCAGGGACACCACACCCAAGTTAGGCGTCAGCGTCGTAAACGGGTACGGGGCGATCTTAGGCCGTGCAGCCGTAATGCGAGAGAGGAGCGTGGACTTGCCGGCGTTGGGCAGGCCGACGAGGCCGACGTCGGCAATGAGCCGCAGTTCGAGAACGATCCACCGCTCTTCCCCAGGCTCCCCCTTCTCCGCAAAGCGGGGCGCCTGCCGTACCGGGGTCTTAAACCGCGCGTTGCCCCGGCCGCCCCGCCCCCCGCGGGCGACGACCACCGTCTGGCCCGGCTCCGTCAAGTCGGCGATGTACTCGCCAGTGGCCTCGTCCTTGACGGCCGTACCGGGAGGGACTTTGACCACCAGATCCTGGCCGCTGCGGCCGTGCATGTTGGCGCCGCGCCCATTTTCCCCGTTCTGTGCCCGGTAGTGGATGCGGTACTTAAAGTCCATGAGGGTCCACAGTTCCGGGTCGACGACGAGAATCACGTCCCCGCCCTGGCCGCCGTCGCCGCCGTCAGGGCCACCCGCGGGCACGTACTTTTCCCGCCTAAAGCTCACGGCCCCGTGGCCGCCGTCGCCTCCTTTGACGTAAATACGGGCCGTATCCAAGAACACGGTGCATCACCCATCCTTAGCCGCAACCGCGCCCGCGACCCGCGAGCGCCAGCCGAAAAAACAAGGGGCGACCCCCAAAGGAACCGCCCCGACTGGTGCTTACGCAAGTCCGCCAGGCCCAAACCGACCGCGCCAGCGGCTCGCCGCCCGGACCCACGGCCTCGTAGACCCGCCGACGCGCCGCCACGCCGCCGCGTCCCCAGCGGCCGCCGTGTGCAGCGTACGGAGCTGACCCGGCGCTGCCGCTCGCAGGCTAGGCCGACACCGGCTGCGGCTCGGCGTAGACGCTTACCCGCTTGCCGTTGCGCCCGTTGCGCTCGAACACCACGTAGCCATCGATCTTGGCAAACAGCGTATCGTCCTTGCCCAAGCCGACGTTGGCGCCCGGATGAATGCGCGTGCCGCGCTGCCGCACCAGGATGCTCCCGGCCGTCACGTACTGGCCGCCAAACCGCTTGACGCCCAGCCGCTTGGAAATGCTGTCCCGGCCGTTCTTAGAGCTGCCGCCACCCTTCTTGGTAGCGAACAGCTGCAGGTTCATGACAAAAGTCATCGGCGTCTCCTCCCTCCCCAGGTACAGCTTCCCCGCTCGCAAAGGGGCTTCACGCACTAGGCGCGGACCCCGACCACCGCGCCCGTCTTGGCTGCGTGAGGCGCCCGCCGCACCCGCACCCGTTCTGGGTACTGGCGCTGGATTTCATTCAGTCCCAGGACCATCGTTTCCAGCACGCTTTGTGCTGCCGGACTCCGCGCCCGCTCGTCGTCGCCGAGCAGGCACTCCAAGTAGCCGTCCGCCTGCTTCAAGCGCACCGGCAACTGCAGATGCTGCAACAAGCCCAGTACCGCTGTCTGCGTGATCGCCGACACCGCGGCGCACACGATGTCCTCGCCGTACTCCCCGTAGCCGGCGTGGCCGCGCGCCCGGAAGCCGCAGATGTGGCCGCCGGTGCCCCGAAACACCTCGACGGTGATCATGTCGTTACGCCTCGATCTTTTCGATGACCAGGCGGGTGTAGGGCTGCCGGTGGCCGTAGCGCCGGCGATACCGCTTCTTGGGCCGGTACTTGAAGACCAGGATCTTGCGCTGGCGGCCGTGACCGTCCACCCGGGCGATGACGGCTGCACCCTCCACCGTGGGCGAGCCGACCCGGACTTCTCCTTCGCGGTTGACCAGCAACACCCGCTCCAGCCGCACCTGTTCACCAGCCGCGGCGGGCAGCTTTTCCACGTAAATCGTGTCGCCTTCGGAAACCCGGTGCTGCTTGCCGCCGGTTTCCACAATTGCGTACGTTGCCATCGGGTTCGTTGCCCTCCATTGCTGCCTGTCCCGCCGCCGCCTGCGGCGACGACCGGCAAACCACTCACTCTGACGGCGTGACTGCCCTACGGATCTTAGCACGGGCCGCAGGACCTGTCAATCACGATGCACCGCAGCGCAGCCTGCCCGCCCGCCGCCCGCTGCCCCGGACGCGGCTACATCGGCTGCAGGCGAGAAAACAGCGAGGCTTCGCTCGCCAAGGCCGCCTGGGTTGTAAGTGGGTTATAATAGAAGCCTATGAAACCGCCGGCGGGCTGCGACCCGTCGCGGGCCACCGAGCCCGCGGCCGACTGCCGCCCGCCGCACTTGAGGAATCTCGGGTGAAGGAACACACTCCAGCTCCCGCGCCCGTCGGCTACGAAAAGCAGCGCCTGGGTGCCGCCGGCATCGCCTTGAGCCTGGTGCTCCTGGCCCTGAAAACATGGGCCGCCGCCCGCTCGGGCAGCGCCGCCGTCCTCTCCGACGCCTTCAACGCGTCTTTGGACGTCCTCACCCACTCTCTGGCCTACGTCAGCATGCGCATCCATGAGCGCCACCCGGACGCGGACCATCCGTTTGGCCACCGGCGGGCCGAACCCCTGGCGGGGTTGCTCTTTGCGGTATTCGCAGCCGCCCTGGGCGCCGCAGTAGTGCGTGACGGCATCGGCAACCTGCAGGCACCGCGCGCCGTGACCGCTGACCAAGTTTCCGTCAGCCTATTGCTTACGAGCATCGTACTCAAGGGTGGGATGGCGCTCTGGTTCCGCTGGGGTGCGGCGCGCACCCAAAGCCCGGCACTGCGGGCCTCCTTTGTGGACTCGCGCAACGACGTCCTGGCCAGCTCGGTGGCCCTCATCGGTCTCGGAGCAGGGGGCTATGTGGACGTCGCGGCCGGCTTGGCCATCGGCGCATGGATCATCGTTTCAGGCGTCCGGGTGGGCCTTGAAAACGTGGGTTACCTTATGGGCAGCGCCCCACCGCCGGAAGTTCAGGGACAGATCCTGGCCGCGGCCCGCTCCGTGCCGGGCGTGCTGGGCGTGCACGACCTGCGGGCCCATTACGTGGGCGACCGCATCCACGTGGAACTGCACATCGAACTGGATCTGCGCCTGTCCCTGGCCGAGGCCCATGACGTCGCGGTGCAGGTGCGCCGCGCCGTCGAGGCCCTGGAGCTGGTTCAAGAGGCCTTCATCCACATCGACCCGGTCTAGGCCACGTCGACCTAGTATCGGTCCCGCGCCGCCGCCGATCCGCCCTACACCGATACCGACCGCACCCGGCCCTTGGCGTAGGTGCGAAAGACCTTGGTGATCTCCACCTTGAGCTTTTGTCCCACGTAGCGGCCGCCGTCCTCGATGTCGATGACGTAGCCTTCGATGCGAGCGATGCCGTCCTTGGGGTTGGTCAGGTGCGGCTCCTGCACCTGCATGTCCAGCACTTGGCCTTCCCGCACCGGCAGCGCCCGCTCCTCCAACTCTCTTCTCGTGCCGGCCACGATTTCCACGTCTTCGATGTGCATCCCCTCGGCACCCTTGACGAAGATCGTCTTGCCCGTCCGCTCCTCCAGGCGCCGCAGGAGGGTGCCGTTGGGCCCGATGATCTGCGCGGCCACTGACGGGTGGCAGGTGACCAGCAGGGCCTCTTCCCGCCCTGTGCGGGCGCGCCGCTCCAATTCCCGTTGCGTGGCGTGGGCCACGGTTTCCTCGGACCGGACCCGGCCCGACCCGTCGCAGTACGGGCACGCCCGGTGCAGGCGGGCGTCGATGTCTTCGGACACCTTCTTGCGGGTCATCTCCACCAGGCCGAGGCTTGTAAATCCCAGCACGTGGGAGCGGGTCCGGTCGGGCTCCAGCGCCTGCTCCAGGGCCTGAAGCACCTGGCGCCGGTGGGCTTCGGACTCCATGTCGATGAAGTCAATGATAATAATGCCGCCGATGTCCCGCAGCCGCACCTGGCGCGCGATCTCCACCGCCGCCTCTAAGTTGGTCTGCAACACGGTATCGGCCAGGTTGGTGGTGCCGATGAACCGGCCTGTGTTGACGTCGATGCTGGTCAGCGCCTCGGTGTGGTCGATGACGATGTAGCCGCCGCTTTCGAGCCAGACTTTGCGCTGCAGCGAGCGCTCCAGTTGCTCCTCGATGTCGTAAAACTCAAAAATGGGCTTGGAGCCGGTATAGAGGTAGACCCGCGGCTTCATGGCCGGCGAGAGAGAATCCAGGAGCTCCAGGACGGTCTTGTACACCCCTTCGTCGTCCACCACAAACCGGGACACCTCCGGGGTGAACTCGTCGCGGACGAGCCGGTGCACCAGGTCAAAATCCTCGTACAAGAGCGCCGGCGCCGTGGTGCTTTGCGCCCGCTGCTGGACCTTCTCCCACACCCCGACGAGAAACCGGCAGTCCTGCTCCAGGACCTCCCGATCCTTGCCCACCGCCAGCGTGCGCACGATGAGGCCCATGCCCGGCGGGCGAATCTCCCGGGCGATCTCCCGCAGCCGGTGCCGCTCTTCCTCGTCGGTGATCCGTCGCGACAAGGCGACGTGCTCCACGGTCGGCATCAACACCAGGTACCGGCCGGGTACGGTCAGGTTGGTCGATACTCGCGCTCCCTTGGTGCCAATGGGCTCCTTGACCACCTGGACCACGATCTCCTGGCCCACCGTCAGCACGTCGTCGATGGAGCGCACCCGGGGCGCCTCCGCCAACTCGTCGCTGCCGTTTAAGTGGGCCACCGCGTCATCCACGTACAAGAACGCGTTGCGTTCGAGGCCAATGTTCACAAACGCCGCCTGCATGCCCGGCAGCACGTTCTCGACACGGCCCTTGTAGATGTTGCCCGCCACCGAATGGTGGGCTTCCCGCTCCAAAAACAGTTGCACCACACGCCGGTCTTCGAGCACCGCGGCCCGCGTTTCGCCGAAGCCGGCGTTGACGATGATCTCCCGTGTCATTCCTCCATGTCACTCCTGAACACTTCCAAACAAGAGGAAGCAAAATTGAGAAATCTACCCTTAGTATGCGAAAGCCGGGACGACGGCTATACCGCTCCCCCGGCTACCCCCTTTAGCCAAGCGCACGTGCAGCAAAAATGGCGAACGTATGTATGGAACCACGATACCACACTCCCTAGGTATTGTCAACGAAGGGAGAACGGGCCACCTCCCGCAGGGGGACGTCCCAGCCCCGTTCAAACAGGCAGTCTAAGACATCGACCTCGGTCGCCAGACCCAGGACCCGGCCGGTTTCGTCCACGACCCACACCACGTGGTAGCGCTGGGACACAAACCGCTCCACCACCTCCTTGACGGTGGCGTCGGCCCGCGCCACCAGCGCCTCGGCCGCGAGGCAACCGGCCGCGTCCAGCTCGTGCCGTTTTCGGTTGAGGTACGCCATGAGGACGTAGGCCGCGTGGTCGGTTTCCCGGCCCGCCGCCAGAAACACAAAGCCCCCCGCCAGCGCCGCGGTCGCGCTGACATACCCCATGTACAGCCCGACCGCGCCCCCGGCAAACAGCAAAAGTCCCAGTCCCCGTCCCAGCAATACTGCCTCGTGCGTCGCCCGGCGGAAGCCAACGCGCTGGGCGCGATACGCCCGGTACAGCCGGCCGCCGTCCAGGGGCAAGGCCGGCAAGAGGTTAAACGCAGCCACCGCCGCGTTGACCTCTACAAAAAAAGACGTCCAAAGGGGGTCCGACAGTTCATACCGCACGAGCAGCGTGCCGATCCCCATGAGCAGCCCGTTGGTTAAGGGACCGGCCAACGCGATGACCGCCTCCGTCGCCGGTTCGGCCTCCAGCAACCCCTCCATGCGGGCAACACCGCCGAAGGGCAAAAGCTCCACCTCGCGCACCCGCAGGCCACAGCCGCCAGCGGTCACCACGTGGCCCAGTTCGTGCAGCAGCACGACGGCGAACACCGTCAGCGCTTCCGTCAGCCGACCCACCCACGCCGCCGCCAATAGCAGCAACAGGAACAGCCAATTGAGACTGAAACCGATCCCGAACAGGCTCCCCAGCTTCACCAGGTTTCACCGTGAGAACCCATCCGCCGGTGAGCCGGGCGAGCCGCCCAAGCCAGGCAGCCAGGACAGATCAGGCAGCGCTAGCTGGGACTGCAAGTAGTCGAGCCACGGCTGGTAGTCAAAGTCGGTGGTGAGCACGAAAGCCAGGTACTCCTCCACCCTTTGCGTGAAGGGCAACCGGGCCTCCTGCAGCGTGGCCACCAGCAAAAGGAGGATCACGGCAAACAGGACGTTGCGGAGGAAGGCGGTCCAGGTCACGGGCTTCGCCCCCCACGCCGCCGGTCCAGCGGCGGCCGGCGGCCGACTCGGCAGGCTCAAGGACACTATATGAC
>NICF_comb_assmDRAFT_10002826_pt1 | contig 12837 bp, 9 predicted proteins | sample NewIslPassag4_SG_FD_11279 | JGI IMG/M metagenome (IMG submission 11279) | reverse complement strand
ACGATCACGCCGTGCGGCCGCGAGCCCTGGCCGAGAGGGACCAGGCGGACCTCGCCCGTGTCGGGGTCGAGGAACCCGAGGTGGCCCGAGCGCTGCGCCGTGAACCAGACGCCGTCGCCGTCGGCGGCGGGCGCGACGTCGTGCGGGTGGGAGCCGGCGGGGACCGGGAAGTGGTCGACGGTCTGGGCCGTGGCCGCGCCGAGGGCGGCCAGGGCCGCTACAAGCATTCTCATCCAGGAGCGCTGCGAGACGAGCATGGAGAAGTACGCCGCAAGTCCCAAGACCGAGGGATGAGAGGACGAGGACTCGGAGACCTTCATGGTTCGTCCTTCCCGAAGGGCTGATGCTGCTGCGACCCCTACGGCCGGGTGGGCCTCGCGAGCCCGCAGAGCTGGCCACTTGCCCGCTCCTGGATCGCCCGAGGCTGTGGGGCTCTCTGCTTAGAGCCTCTGCGGTCGCAATGACCCCGGAACGCCCTTCGCGATATCTTCAAGCTTCACAGGCAGGTTGAGTGTCGCCAGCCACGGGGCCTCGTTGCGCGAGATGAACCTTCTTATCGCCGGCTGGGCGTTCACGAAGTTCTGGGCCAGCATAGTGTGCGTGGAGGATCGCGACTGGGTAAGGTATATGACCCTCGCTCGCGAGACCACGAGCGCTGCCTTCTCAGCCGGTTGGAAACGTGTACGGACATCGGACGTGACGATCACGAGCCCTTCCGCGCTGACCATCGGTATCCAGAGCGCATCCGGCTGCCCTCTCAAGCCACGATCGCTCGCGCCTAGGAAAGGCACTCCGGCCCAGGTCAAGACAGACCTGAACGTCTTGCCATCCAGGTTCTCATCCAGGAAGTACGTTGCCACTAAGCGGCGCGTTCGTACAGCACCGCGCTCTCGACGACCGCTAGGGGGACCGCGTACTCCTCTGCCACTGCGTCCATGGGCTCGCCGGCGTCGACCCGTGCGGCCACGACTGACGTTCGCACGCTGGTTCCGGCCAGGGTTGGCCTGCCGAATGCCACCATGGGCGAGATGGAGACGGGCTTCTGATCCTCCACGAGTTCCACACCCCGGAAGTCAGGGTAGAAGCGAACTGGAATGCCCCGTGGGCCGCGGTCTATGCGGCTGACATACCTCTGTACGATCTGTCTGATAGCGACCTGGCCACCGATGGAAAGGCCGACCAGGTCGCCGAAGTACGCTATGAAGACCTGGCGGCCGACGGTGCTGAGTTCTTCATGCAGGAGCGGGCGTTCAAGGCCCAACCGGTCTCTCGCGAACCGCACCGCTTCACGGATGCTGCTTAGTTTCACGCCGTGGACCCTGCGGAGCTGGTTGATCGCGTGCAGTTCAAGCAGGTCGTAGAAGCTCAACCGACCGCCATCAACCGCAATCACAGGTTCGTACCCATCTGCACGACGGCCTTTCGCCCACCACCTAACCGTGCTCTCAGGAGCCCCTACGTACCTAGCAGCGGCGGCATACGAGTACAAAGGGACGTCTCCCGGGTCCAGGCCACCGTAGAACCGCTCGACTGCGTCTCTTGGAATGCTGAGGGTCAGAGCACTCCTCCCAGCCAGATTCTTGCCCGGATTCTAGTCGCTGCGCGTTCAACGGTTCGGCGTATGCCTAGATAGGCCGCGCCGTGCTCTCGCGCACGACGAGCTCGAGGTGGACCACCTGGACGTCGGGCACCTCGTCGCCGCCGCGGCCGGCGACGAGGGTGACGAGGGTCTCGACGGCCATGCGCGCGAGCTCGGCGCGCGGGACGCGCACGGCGGTGATCGCCGGCCGGTAGAAGCTGGCCCACAGAGGGTCGCCGAAGATCACCACCGACATCTCGGCGGGCAGGCGGACGCCGCGGTCCTTGAGGCACTGGAGCGCTGCCGCGCCCGCCAGCTCGTTGCCCGCGAGGACCGCGGTGGGCCGGTCGGGCAGGTCGAGCAGGCGCCCCATCGCCTCGTAGGCGTCGCCGAAGCGGTGCGTGCCGCCGCCCACGTACCGCTCGTCGAGCGCGATGCCTGCGGCCCTGAGGGCGTCACGGTAGCCCTCGAGCCGTTCGCGCGCGGGCCACATCTCTGTGGGGCCGGCGAGCATCCCGATGCGCCGGTGGCCCAGTTCGAGGAGGTGCTCGGTGGCCTGGCGCGCCCCGAGCCTGTCGGCGAGGTTCAGGCGCGGGGCCCCGAGCTCGGCGTTGGGCGTCCCGAGCAGGACCATAGGCACGCCCGAGGCGACGATCTCGCCGACGAGCGGCTCGGAAGGGGGCGACGGCGCCGCGATGATGCCGGCGACGCGGTGCTCCACGAGCGTGCGCAGGTAGGCCTGCTCCGCCGCGATGTCGGTGGCCGCGGTGCCGACGAGCGCCTGGTAGGCGTGCCGCGACGCGGCGGCGTCGACGTCGCGCGCGAAGGTCGTCCAGTGCGGCGAGAGCAGGTAGGAGACGACGAAGCCGAGCGCGCGCGAGCGGCCCAGGCGCAGCGAGCGGGCGAGCATGTCCGGCCTGTAGTCGAGGCGCGTGGCGGCCTCGATCACGCGCTGCGCCGCCTCGGCGCTGTAAGGTCCGTGGCCTCGTAGGACGCGGCTCGCCAGGCCGATCGAGACGCCCGCCTCGCGTGCGACGTCCTTGAGGGTGGAGCGCTTCGACCTGGCAGCCCCCACTGCTCACCCCCTCGAGCGCGGCGATGGCCGTGCGGAAGTGGACTCGAGGTCCCGACGGCGCCAGCCGGGCGCCGCGGGCCCTACGCCTGCACCTTCCGTCAGGCGGCACCATAACCCCGCCGCACGGCCGGCGCTGCGGCACGTGCCGCCGGGCCGATCGCGCTCCGACGGCCCCCCGCCAGAGCGCGGCCCGCGCTGCGGCACGTGCGGCCTGGCGAGCCGCACCCCCCACGATCCTCCCGCCGGGGAAGCGGCCCGGCACCGGTATGACATCCGTACGTGGAGGATGGGGGACGCGAACTTAGAGTGAGGAATGGCACAGATACACGGGGACGCCGGGGGGGCTCCTGCGTTCGGCCAGCAGGTGGTCGGTTCGCCTCTTGGATCTGTGGAAGCCGCGTCGACCTCCGAGGCCCCGCAGCCGGCCTTCCCGCGAGAGCTACCGTTCGAGACGCACCCGATGACGGTCTTCGGCCTCTACGCGAAGCGCACGCTCGACGTCGCCCTGTCGTCGCTGCTGCTGTTGCTCCTTGAGCCCGCTGTGGCTAGTCATCGCGATCGCGATCAGGCTCGACACGCCCGGGCCCGTGATCTTCCGGCAGCCGCGCGCCGGGGCCAGGCCGGTGCGCGTCGGACGCCGTCTCCGCTGGGAGACGACGACGTTCGAGGTGCTCAAGTTCCGCACGATGTACGCGAACGCCGACCAGACGCTCCACGGCGAGCTCGTGCGGGCCTACGCCAGGGGCGCCAAGGGCGCCGGGCCCGACCCGGAGGCGCCTTACAAGCTCACCAACGACCCGCGCATCACCCGCGTCGGGAAGGTCCTGCGCCGCCTGAGCCTGGACGAGCTGCCGCAGCTCGTCAACGTCCTGCGCGGCGAGATGAGCCTGGTGGGCCCGCGGCCGCTGCCCCTCTACGAGGTGGCCGAGTACCAGCCGTGGCACTACGAGCGGCTCTGCGCCCTGCCCGGGATCACCGGCCTCTGGCAGGTGGAGGGGCGCGGGCGCACGTCGTTCGACGAGGCCACGCTCCTCGACATCGAGTACGTGCGCGGCTGGTCGCTGGGCCTCGACCTGAAGCTGCTGCTGCGAACACTGCCCGCCGTCCTCTCGCGGAAGGGGGCGGGGTGATAGGTGGCTCGCTGGAGGTCCCGGCGCCTCGGCGCCCACGTCCCGACGCCTGAACGCAGAGGCCAGGGTCGGCGCGGTGGTGTGACGCCGTGAGCCGTCCCAAGCCGCTCGTCATCGTCGGCACCGGCGAGTTCGCGCGCCTCGCCGACCAGTACTTCACCGTCGACTCGGACCGCGAGGTCGTCGCCTTCGCGGCCGAGCGGGCCCACCTGCACGGCGACACGTTCGAGGGCAGGCCGGCCGTGCCGCTGGAGGAGCTCGAGGAGCGCTACCCGCCCAGCGAGTTCGACGCGTTCGTGGCGACGTCGGCCACCCAGGTCAACCAGCTCAGGGCCCGGCTGTACCGCGAGGTGAAGCGCAAGGGCTACACCTGCGCCACCTACGTCAGCTCGAAGGCGGCGGTGTGGCCCAACGCCGTCGTCGGCGAGAACTGCCTGATCACCGAGTTCAACGTGGTGCAGCCGTTCGCGACCATCGGCAACAACGTCTTCATGCACAGCGGCAACCTGGTGGGCCACCGCACCGTGGTCGAGGACCACGTGTTCATCTCGTCGCACGTCGTCATAGGCGGGTTCTGTCGCATCGGCGCGTCCTCCTTCCTCGGCCTGAACGCCACGTTCAACGACCGCACCGGGGTCGCGCGCGACTGCGTCGTCGGCTCCGGCAGCCTGGTCGCCAAGCACCTGGGCCTGGAGGGACGCGTCTACAGCGGCTGCCCGGCGACCGCGATCGAAGGGCTAAGGAGTGTCGACGTCACGCTCTGAACGGGACGAAGGACGGTCTCGCCTCGCGCCGAGCGAAGGAGGGGAGAGGTCAGATGGCTAGCGACGACGTAGGAAGGGCTGAGGGGTTCGATCGGCGCCCGGCGCGTCCGCGGACGGAACGCAGGTTCCGCTGCGTCGTCGTCGGCCAGGGCACCCTCGGACGCCTCGCCTCCGAGCACCTGGTGGAGCGCGGCCACGAGCTGGTGGCGGTCGTCTCCGACGACCCCGGGCTCCAGGGCTGGGCGCGGGAGGCCGGCGTGCGCCACGTGCGCCTGGCCGGCGGCGCGGGCGCCGCGTGGCAGCTCCCGAGGGTCGACTACCTCTTCAGCGTCGCGAACCTCACCGTGCTCGACCGGGACGCCCTCGCCCTCGCCGAGGCCTGGGCGATCAACTTCCACGACGGGCCGCTGCCGGCGTACGCCGGGCTGAACGTGCCCGCGTGGGCGATCCTGAACGGCGAGCGCGAGCACGCCGTCACCTGGCACCTTATGACCGAGAAGGTCGACGCCGGGGACGTGCTGATCAGCGAGACGTTCCCGATCGACGCGAACGAGACGGCCTACACGCTGAACTCGAAGTGCCTCGACGCCGGCATCAGGACGTTCCGCGAGCTCGTCTCCCGGCTCGAGGACGGCACGGCGCGGCCGTCGCCCATGCCCGCCGGCCGGCGACGCGTCTACCTTGCCGCCCAGCGGCCGTCGGCCGGGGGCTGGCTCGACCCCGGCAGCCCGGCCGCCTACCTCGCGCGCCTGGCGCGCGCCCTCGACTTCGGCCAGCACCCGAACCCGCTGGCGCTGCCAGCGCTGGTCGGCCCCGCGGGGTCGGTGGTCGTCCGCCGCGTGACCGCGGAGGAGAGCGTCGGCGACGCGGAGGTGGGCCAGGTGCTCGCCGTCGACGACGCCGGCATCAGGGTGCGCACCGCCGACGGCGACGCGCTCTTCAGCCAGTTCGAGGCCTACGACGGCACCGCCCTCACCGCCGCCGAGGCCGCGCAGGCCCTGGGCGTCGGCGTGGGGGGCCGCCTGCCCGCGCTCCGCCAGGAGGACCTCGCCGAGTTCGACGGGCTGGCCGCCCGGTGGGCCAGGCACGAGGACGAGTGGAGCGCCAGGCTCGCGTCGCTGGTGCCGCTCGAGGGCACGTACCTCGGGCGGGCGTCCGGGGCGGCGAGCGCCGGGGCGCGGGTCGAGCGCGTCGTGGACGTCAGCGACCTGCCGCGCCTCGGCGCGCGCGAGCCGGCGACGGACCTCCTCTGCGTCCTCGCGCTCCTGCTCGCCAGGCTCGAGGGCAAGCCGTCCGTGGACGTGCCGTTCCGCCACCCCGGGCTAGCGGCCGCGGGCAGGCCCGCCGCCGGGCGGTTCTCGACCCACGTGCCGCTCCGCGTGGAGGTCGCGCCGGCGGCCGCGTACGGCGACTTCGCCGCCGCGCTCTCGGCCGAGCTCGCGCTCGTCGAGCGGCGGGGCACCTTCCTGCGCGACCTGCCGCGTCGGCAGCCGGCGCTCGCCGGGCTCGACGCCAGCTGGGGCCGGCAGCGCTGGAACGTCGCCGTCGAGGTGTCCTCGGGCGGCGGGGGCCCCCTCGACCCGCCGACCTGGTGATCGCCGTCGACGAGGCGGGGACGACGTGCCGCCTCAGGTTCGACCCCGCGCGGGTCGACCCTGCCGCCGTCGACAGGCTCGCCGAGCGCCTGCGCGCCATGTGGCTCGACCTGGCCGACGGCGCGTCGGTGGGCGCGGCCTCGCTGACGTCGCCGCACGACGAGGCCCTGCTCGCGGCCTGGAACAGCACGGCCGCGCCGGCCTCGCCGTTCGCCTCGGTCCACGAGGCCGTCGCCGCGCAGGTCGCGCGCACGCCGACCGCCGTGGCCGTCCGCACCTCGCGCGAGACGCTCACGTTCGAGGCCCTCGACAGGCGCGCCGGCGCGATCGCCAGGGAGCTCGTCAGCCGCGGCGTGAAGGTCGGCGACCGCGTGGGCATCATGGCCGAGCGCTCGGCCGACATGCTGGCCGCGATCCTCGGCGTGCTCAAGGCCGGGGCGGCCTACGTGCCGCTCGACCCGGAGTTCCCCGCCGAGCGCATCGCCCTCATGGTCGAGGACGCCGACATCGCCGTCGTCCTCACCGACGACGCCACGTCGCGCCGCGCCGCCGCCCTGCCGTCGCGGACGCTGCTCCTCGAGAGCCTGAGGTCGGGCCCGCCCCTGGAAGAGCCGCCGCGGGTCGGTCCCTCCGACCTGGCGTACGTGATGTACACGTCGGGCTCCACCGGGAAGCCGAAGGGCGTGATGGTGGAGCACGGCAACGTCCTGAACTTCTTCGCCGGCATGGACCAGGTCCTGGGCACCCAGGCGCCGCCCGGCCGCTGGCTGGCGGTCACCAGCATCTCGTTCGACATCTCGGTCCTCGAGCTGCTCTGGACGCTGACGCGCGGCTTCGAGGTCGTGATCTACGAGGGCAAGGACCGGCCCTCCCAGCGCGACGTCGGCCCCGCGGCACGCTCCTCGCGCGACGGCCGCGGCCCCGGGCCGGGCGCCGGACGGCGCGACGCGCGGGCCGCCGGGCTCACGGTCGCCCCCCGCGGGCCAGCCGCGCTGACGGTCGCCCCGCGGGGGCCAGCCGCCCACGCCGCGCCCGACGGCGAGATGCAGTTCAGCCTCTTCTACTTCGCGGCCGACGCAGGGGCGGAGCCGGGCTCGAAGTACCGGCTGCTGCTCGAGGGCGCCAAGTTCGCCGACGAGCACGGCTTCGTCGCCGTGTGGACGCCCGAGCGGCACTTCCACGCCTTCGGCGGCCTCTACCCGAACCCGGCCGTGGTCGGCGCCGCGATCGCCGCCGTCACCGAGCGCGTGCGCATACGCGCCGGGAGCTGCGTGCTGCCGCTCCACCACCCGGCGCGGGTCGCCGAGGAGTGGGCCGTCGTCGACAACCTGTCGAACGGCCGGGTCGACGTCTCGTTCGCCTCCGGCTGGCAGCCGAACGACTTCGTGCTCGCGCCGCACGCCTACGAGCAGCGCCACCAGGCGATGTACGAGGGCATCGAGACGGTGAAGGCGCTGTGGCGGGGCGAGAGCCGCACGTTCCCTGGTCCGAACGGCGAGCCCGTCGAGGTCAGCGTCCTGCCGCGGCCGATCCAGCCGGAGCTGCCGGTGTGGGTCACGGCCGCGGGCAACCCCGGGACGTTCAGGGCCGCCGGCGAGATCGGCGCGAACGTCCTCACGCACCTGCTGGGCCAGGACCTCGAGCAGCTCGCGCAGAAGGTCGCCGTCTACCGCCAGGCGCGGCGCGACGCCGGGCACGAGGGACCGGGCCACGTCACCCTGATGCTCCACACGTTCATCAGCTGGAGCGCCGAGCACGCCCGCGAGGTCGTGAGGCAGCCGCTGCGCGAGTACCTGCGCACGTCCGCGAACCTCGTGAAGCAGTTCGCGACGACGTTCCCCGCCTTCCGCGGCACCGACGCCGCCGACCGCCGGAAGCTCGACGAGCAGTTCAGGGCGCTCAGCGACGAGGACATGGAGGCGCTCCTCGACCACGCGTTCGACCGCTACTTCGAGACGAGCGGCCTGTTCGGCTCGGTCGAGGACGGCCTCGAGATGGTCGCGAGGCTGCGCGAGATCGGCGTGGACGAGGTCGCCTGCCTGATCGACTTCGGCGTCGACGCGGACACCGTGCTCGAGGGCCTGAAGCACCTCGCGCTCCTGCGCGAGCGCGCCTCCGTCGTCGCTGCCCCGGTGCCGCTCTCGATCCCCGAGCTGATCGAGGCCCACGGGGTCACGCACATGCAGTGCACGCCCTCGCTGGCGCAGATGCTCGTGCTGGAGCCGCAGGGGCGGGCGGCCCTCTCGTCGCTCGACACCCTGCTGGTCGGCGGCGAGGCGCTGCCGCGCGAGCTGGCGCGCCGGCTGCACGCGCTCGTGGGCGGGCGCGTCCTGAACATGTACGGACCCACCGAGACGACGATCTGGTCGACGGTCCAGCCGCTCGACCACGAGGTCCTGCTCGGCTCCGAGCCCGTGCTCCCCGTCGGCAGGCCGATCGCGAACACCGCCGTGTACGTCTGCGACGAGCGGATGCAGCCCCTGCCGCCCGGCGTGCCTGGCGAGCTCGTGATCGGCGGCGCGGGCGTGACCCGCGGCTACTGGCAGCGCCCCGAGACCACGGCCGAGCGGTTCGTGCCCGACGAGCTCGGGCCGGCCCTCGGCGTCCCCAGCAGCGGCCGGCTCTACCGCACGGGCGACCTGGCCCGGTGGACCGCCGACGGGTCCCTGGAGTTCCTGGGACGCCTCGACTTCCAGGTGAAGATCAGGGGCCACCGCATCGAGCTGGGCGAGATCGAGGCCGCGCTCGACACGCACCCGCTGGTGGCGCAGTCGGTCGCGGTGGCCCACGCGGCCGAGACGGGCGACGTGCGGCTGGTGGCCTACGTGACCCCGACGGCGGCCTCGGTCCCGCCGGACCCGGCCGAGCTCAGGAGCTACCTGGCCGACCGCCTGCCCCCGGTGATGGTCCCGTCGGCGATCAGCGTGCTGCCCGCGTTCCCGCTCACGCCGAACAAGAAGATCGACCGGCGCGCGCTTCCCAAGCCGGTCTTCGCCGAGCCCAGGCGCGACGGCGGGGACAGGGAGCCCACGGAGCTGGAGGCGAAGCTCGCCGAGATCTGGCGGCGCGTGCTCAGCCTCGAGCGGGTCGGGCTGGACGACGACTTCTTCACCATCGGGGGCAACTCGCTGCTCGCGGTGTTCCTCATCAGCGAGATGGGCAAGCACGGCTTCAAGGTCGCGCTGGCCGACCTCGTGAGGACGCCCACCGTCTCCGGGCTGGCGCGGTTCCTCGTGAGCCAGGGCGCCTCGCCGGGGCCTGGCGAGCTCGTGGCCTAGACCGCGATGGCGCTCTCCTCGGCCGTGGAGGCCAGGCTGCCCGGGCCGCTCGAGCGCGGCGGCCGTGTGCGGCTGTGGTGGGTGCCGGTCGGGCCGGCGCGCGTGGGCGCCTGGGAGGACCTCCTCACCGAGGACGAGCGCGCGCGGGCGGCCGGCTACCGGCGCCCCGCGGACCGTGCGGCGTTCGCGGCGCGCCGCGCCGGTCTGCGGCTGCTGCTCGCGGCCGAGCTGGGAGCGGCGCCCCTGGAGGTTCGCTTCGGCGCCGACGGCCTCGGACGCCCTCGCCTGGAGAACCCGCGCGGCAGCGACGTGACGTTCTCGGTCTCCTCGCGCGGCGCCTGGGCGGCCATCGCGCTCGGCAGGGGGGTCGACGTGGCCGTCGACCTGGAGCAGCTCGTCGACCTGCCGTTCGACGAGCTCGCCGCCTACGCGCTCGGCCCCGACGAGCGCGAGGCGATACGCGGCTCTCGCGACCCCAGGAGGGCGTTCTTCGAGGCCTGGACGCGCTTCGAGGCGCTGGTGAAGCTCGAGGGGAGGGGCCTGGCGGCGGCGCTGGCGGAGAGGGTCGGCGGGGCGGCCGAGGTCGCGAACGTGCCCGCGCCGGAGGGCTACGTGGCCGCCCTGGCGGTGGCCACCCCGAGGTCCGGTCCCCCTAGGTGAGCGGCGGTGGCCGCCCCGAGGTCCGGTCCTGCTAGGTGAGCGGCGGCGCCTGGACCTCGCGCTCCGGCGGCAGCGGCGCCAGCTCCAGGCCCCAGCCCGTCTTGCGCACGTCGTCGACGGGGAACGGCACCGGCGCCGACGCGTCGCTGTAGGAGCCCGGGTTCACGCCGACCGCCACCACGCCGACGGGGCCCGCGTACGCGGCCGCGAGCTGGTCGCGGGCGTCGGCGAGGCTGCCCGCGGTGGTCTTGCCCTGGCGGACGACGAGCAGCACCAGGTCGGCGAAGGCGGAGACGTAGAGGGCGTCGTCGCTGCGCGACATCGCGCTGGCGTCGATGATCACGCCGTCGTACTGGGCCGCGTGCTCGGAGAGCACGTCGGGCACCATGCCCGACGTCGTGAGCAGGAGGTCCACCTTCTCGACCCTCGTCGCGTGCGGGGCCCGCGGCGCGCCGTCGGCGCCGCCCAGCTTCGCGACGATGCTGTCGCGGGCCGACACGCCCAGGAAGTGGACCTGCCCGCGCGCCGAGCTCGCGCAGTCGATGACGAGCACCTTGCGCCCCAGCGTCGCGAAGCTCTGGGCCAGGTTGGCGACCACGGTCGAGGCGCCGTGCCGCGGCTCGACGCCGCAGACGAGGATCACCTTCACGCGCTGGCGCGCGCTGTGGGCCATCAGCCGGGAGCGCAGGCGCCTGTACGCGCGCCCCTGGGGGCTGTCGACGGGCACGGGGAACGAGCGGCGCGAGCGCGAGCGCGGGATCGCCACCAGGACGGGGCTGCCCGCGACCGCGGCGATCTCGTCGACGTAGTAGAGGCGGTCGTCCAGGTTCTCGCCCAGCAGGGCGAGGAACGTCCCCACCCGCGCCGCCGACGAAGACCGCGAGCGCGAGCAGGAGCGTGAGACCTAGCCCGCGCGGCTCGTCCGGCGGCGTCGCCGTCTCCACGACCTGGGGCACCGGCGGCCGCGCCTCCTCCGGCAGGGTCGTGGCCAGCTCGTGGCTCAGCTCGATGAGGACGTCGGCGAGGGCGTTGGCCGTGGCGGCGGCCTCCTCGGGCGTCCTGCCCCGGCCGATGACCCTCATGAGGCCCGAGTTCGGCTCGACCTTCACCGCCAGGTACGGGGNCTCCGCGACGTCGAGCCGCGCGGCGACCTCGGCCTCNACGCGCCGNCTCTCGGCCAGCGTGACGTANGTGTTCATCATGCGGTCGGAGTAGTCGAGGTCGTACTGCCGCCAGTCGGCGCCGATCGGCAGCACGGCGACGTGGAGGACCGCCCACGCCTCGTACTCATGGGGCAGCAGGCGGTCCACCGCGAACGCGGCTGCCACGGCGACCGCCACCGAGACCGCGATGACCCCTGCCCGACGCGAGAGGACGTCAAGGAATCTTCTGGTGTCCATGCTGACTCCTCGGTGCCCATGAGCTGGCTGCCAGGTCAAGAGTGAGGGTTCTTCCTGAACTTCTCATCGCGCTGGGATATGTTCCGTCCGGCCACGTCAGGTCTAGGCCGTAGACGGGTCGCACAACGGGGGCTATGACGCCTGCTCTGCATTTGGGCGCTTGGGGCAGGCTGAGCCAGTAGCGCAACCGACCGGGGTCGTCCTCTGCTCCTCGTTCCCGAAAGCCTAGTCGTTCAAGCGCCCCGATCGGGTGCCATCCGGACCCGTAGCGCCTTAGCCCCGCCATGGAGGGGCGCCGGCGCACGAAGCGGAGGTGCCTCGGGTGCCACGTGCACCCTTCGGGAAGTAGGTGTGGATGCTGGAGTACTTTACGGCGCTGCGAGGAGTGCGCCGGGCGCGTACCTTCGTGGCGGTCGTGGCGGCGCTGGCAGCTCTGCTTGCGGCCTGTTCGACCCCCACGGCCGAGGAGCTCGACGCGCTCGTCCTCGCTGGCGACGAGACCGTTATCGACGCCACGGGCAGGGGCCAGGCGCAGGTCGTCTCCGGGGAGATCACCATCCGGCTGTCGACCAAGCGCAAGGTCGAGCAGGTCGACTTCTACGTCGACGACCCGTCTCGCTCGGGCGATCCCTACCACCAGGACTACCGCGCGCCGTTCATGGTGACCATCGACACCACCGAGCTGGCGAACGGCGAGCACAGGCTCAGCGCGGACGTGTGGTCCCGGGCCGGACGCAGGCTGAAGCTCTCTCGCTACGAGGCGAGGTTCGTGGTCGACAACCCGACCCAGGGCACACCGCCCACCGAGCAACCGCGGCCGGAGGAGCCGAAGCCTCAGCCGCAACCCGAGCCGCAGCCCGAGCCCGAGCCTCAGCCCGAGCCGGAGCCCCAGCCCGAGCCGGAGCCCGAGCCGACGCCGCAGCCGCAGCCGAAGCCGCCCACCGGCGTGGGGCCCCAGGACATCCTCTGGTACGCCGACCACGAGACGGGCAGCCTCAGCCAGTGGACCGCGGGCGGCTGCGGCGGCGAGTACAACAACTCGCCCGCCGACTCCACGGTCTCGACCCGGTACGCCAAGGACGGCCGCTACTCGGCCGCGATGACGATCCAGAACGTCAAGGGTGACCAGGGGACCCGCCTCTTCCGCTGGTGCGAGAGCCAGAAGAACACCGAGCTCTACTACGGCGTGTGGATGTACTTCCCCGAGTCGTTCCGTCCGGACAGCGGGTGGTGGAACGTCTTCCAGTTCAAGAGCAAGACCCCGTCCAAGAACGACCCGTTCTTCGTGCTCAACGTCTCCAACAGCGGCAGCGGGATGCGCTTCTACCTCTACGACTGGCAGCAGCGGCGCTCCTA
>NICF_comb_assmDRAFT_10002824_pt1 | contig 12843 bp, 14 predicted proteins | sample NewIslPassag4_SG_FD_11279 | JGI IMG/M metagenome (IMG submission 11279) | reverse complement strand
CCCCGCCGTACCACTTCGTCGATCCGGACACGGGTCACCCGGATCTCCATTCCCGGCCGCACCGGCTCGTCGAGACCGGGAACGACGCGGTCCAACGGGCCCAGTTCCACGCCGGCCTCCCGCAAGTAATCGCCCACCGTGGAGGCGATGAGGCGCAACTCCAGGCTGCGGCCGTCGACGTGGACGACAGCAGGAACGGCCCGCTCGATGGCCACGGTCATACCGGGCAGCAAAGGAGCATCCGGCCCTGGCGCAATGCGATCCCCCTCCCGGATGGGCACCCGCAGTTGCTCCAGTGCGCCTGCGACCGTGCCGCGGAACGCCTCCGCGTGCACCACCTGGCCGCCGTCCACTACGGTGACGCCGCGAATGACCCACGTGGGCGAAAAAGCCACCAGCCCATAAATGATGGCCAGCATCACCAGAGCCTTGATACGTTCGTCACGGAGCGGCGGCATCCTCATCCCCCGGGATGAACCGGCCCAGCCGGTTGCGGATCTCCTCCTCGCTCAGCTCATCCAGCCGGTCCACGAGATCAAAGATTTCCGCCAGGTCGTCCTCACTGATAACGCCCCGCCGCGCTAGCCCCTCAAAGGCGGAGAGAAAGCGCAGCTTCAAGCGTTCCATGTCCTCAAACAAATCCATCGCTCTCCGGTCCTATCGTTCTACCCTATCGTCCTACCCGTCCGCTCTTCCTCATCGTTTCAACCCTATCGCTCTACCCTATCGCTGAACCCGCGCCTCGACCCTGCGGCTCCATCCCGCCGCTCTAACCGTTCGCTGCACTTCGCCTCTTCGCGATTTGCTTCTCCCCTGCAGGCTCGCCCTTCGCCACGTCGCCCTGCGCGGCCGCCCCGCATCGGTGCGCCGCCGTCACACCTCGTGCACGTCGATGAAGCGGGTGTACTCCTTGATGAAGCGCAGTTGCACGGTACGGGTTTCGCCCTTGCGCTGCTTGGCGAAGATGACCTCTACCAACCCTTCGGTGCCCTGTTCCCGGGCCCGCTCCGGGTAGTAGTAGTCGTCCCGGTAAAGAAAGATCACAACGTCGGCGAACTCTTCGATGTTGCCGCTGTCCCGCAGGTCGCTCATGACCGGCCGCTTGTTGTCCCGGGACTCGACGCTGCGGTTGAGCTGGGACAAGAGGATGATGGGTACGTTCAGCTCGCCGGCGAGGTCCCGGATCTCCCGCACGATGTCGCCGACCACCAACGCCCAGTTCTTGTTGGTGTTGCCAGGCGGTTTGATGAGCTGAAGGTAGTCGATGATGATCAGGCCCAGGTTGGGCTCCTCGGCCTTGACCTTGCGGGCCTTGGCCCGGATCTCGCTGACGGTCAGCCCGCGGCGGTCCACGATTTTGATGGGCAACTGGTACAGCTCGTTGAAGATGGACGTGGTGCGCGCTAGCTGCTCGTCGCTCAGGCGCGTCATATAGTCGCGCGCCGTGACCTCCGCCCCGGGCTCAGCCTTGTAGCGGAACAGCTCGCTGATGACCAGCCGGTCGCCGATCTGGACGTCGTCCATCTCCAGGCTGAAGATGAGCACCGGCGTGCGCTGCCTCGACTTGGCCACGTTCACCGCCCAATTGAGCGCCAGCGACGTCTTGCCCATCGACGGCCGCGCCGCCAGGATGATCAAGTCCCCGTTCTTGAAACCGGTGGTCACCAGGTCGATGGACGGGTACTTGACCAATAGCCCCGCCGGTTTCTTGCCCTCGCGGCGCTCCAGCAGCTCCACGTAGCACTTGCGCAAGACCTCGATGAGGTCCTTGACGTCGTTGCCGCCACCCGTCTTGGCTGTGGCCTGAAAGATGAGTTCCTGCGCGCGGGCCTGCAGCCGTTCCAGCGGCTCGTCGTGCTCGTTCAGCACCAGTTGCTGGATCTCTTCGGCCGCGCTCAAAAGCCGCCGGCGGGCCAGCCGCTCATCCAGCGAATCCAGGCTCGGTCCAAGCTCCGCCTGGCTGACGAAGGACTGGGTGACGCCGATGAGGATGTCGTTCCACGGGACGCCCGCGATCTTGCGCAGGCGGTTGTACACCTGCGTATAGGAAACCCGCCCGCCGTGATTGTAAAGGTCGAGGACCGCCTCGTAGATTTGGCGGTGGGCCGGATCGGAGAAATGCTCCGCCCGCAGCCGGTCGACGACGGTGTCGATGGTTTCCGGGTGCTTCAGCAGGATGCCGATGACGCGGCGCTCGGCTTCCACATCCGTCAATAGGCCGTGCCGGCGCGCCTCAGCCGTCATACTCATCCGCAAACATCTCCTTCCACCGCCGCACCGCTTCCGCGTCCACCGGCCGGTAGGCGCCCGCGTTGGGCGCGCCTTCCACCGGCGCGGCCGGGCGAATGGCTCGCGCTCTCTGGGTCCGCTGCAGGTCCTCCAAGCAGCGGATGCCCTCGTTGTACCAGTTGCGGAGGATGCCCTCCAGGTAGTTCATGCGCGGCGTGCGGGCCGACTGGACCGTCTCTTCGATGGCCAGCGCGACCACTTCCGGGGACATACCCTGCTCTTCGACCCAGAAACGCAGCCGCTCGAACTGGGACGGCCCGAGGAGGCCGATGCGCTGGTGGTAGAAGGCCACCACCGCACTCAGCGCCGCTTCTAACGACTCCTTGCGGCCGCCCGCACTCGGTGTGCCGGCGGTGCCGGCGGCCGGCCCCTGCCCACCGGGCTCGGCAACCCCGGGCACCGCCTTTGCAGGGGCGGTCCCNCCCGCCCCCGCCGCGAGCGACGGCGGCGCGGCTGCCCGCGGCGCAAGCCCCCCTGCGGCGACCGCAGTCCCACCTGGCTCGTCGTCCAGGCATACGGGATCCACGGTTGGTTTGGCCTCCCAAACCTGCTCCGACTCCACTGCGCCCGGGTAGGACGGGAATGGTACCGTCGCCACGGCCGGACCTGGCCCCGGGGGCACCCCGTCCCCGCCGGCGCCCACCAGCGCGGCGTCGCTCGCAGCGGCTACACCGAGTTCGGCCTCGTCCACGGCGGTCACCGCGGGCCAGGTCAGCACCCAACCGCCCGCGGTGCGGCGCAAAAGCCCCGCACCCTCCAGCGCAGTCCAGGCCCGCTGCACGTCGGCCGTTGAGACCCCCATCCGGCGGGCCAACTCGTCCAGCAAAGAGGCACTCGATGGACGGCCGTTGGCCCCGCTCCGGCCAGCGGCCCCGGTGTCCTCAACCAAGCTGTAGAGATTGAGCCAAAGGACGGTCGCGGTAGGACCGATCAGCGGCTGGTAAGCTTCCAAGAGGGCGCGCGGTACCATCAGCGGCCAGTTCCGTCTGAACCCGCCGTCATCGAGGCGGATACCCTCCATGGCCACAGACCGTGTCACCTCCCGGAGGTGCGGACGCGCGTTTCGGCCCCCTGAAGCCGGATTCCTCCCGAACGAGGCGCCGCAGAGGCGCTTGACGGCGACCGGGTCAACAGCCCGCGGCGCGGGCCGCGCCGCGCGCGGATCAGTTCTAGCCCGCACGCAAGCAGCAACAAACCTCCAACTAGCAGGTGGGCGGCAGCCTCCCGCTCAATGGCCGCCGCATGGTGGGCCACCGGGCCATAGGCAGGTACGGCGGCGGCGGCCAAGCGCCACCAGCCCCACCAAACCCACGCCCCGAATCCGGCTGCGATCGCGGCCCAGCGCCAGCGCAACCGCACAGCGCTCCCCCCTCTCAGCCGGCGGTGGGCGTAGCCGGAGCATCGTTTGCCGCTTCGCGGATCTCAACGGGCGGGCGCGTCTCCAACCGGGAGCGCTGGGCGTGCCGCTCCAGGGCCAACTCGATCAAGCGGTCGAGCAACTGCGGGTACGGCAGGCCGGAGGCCTCCCACAGCTTGGGGTACATACTGATGCGGGTGAACCCGGGCATGGTGTTGATCTCGTTCACCCAGATTTCTTCGGTTTCCTTGTGGACGAAGAAGTCGACGCGCGCAAGCCCCGCCCCGTCGATCGCCTGGAACGCGGCAATGGCCATGGCCCGTACCCGAGCCGCGGCCGCGTCGCTGATACGGGCCGGAATGATCAGCTCCGAGCGGTCGTCAAGGTACTTGGAACGGTAGTCGTAGAACTCAGCCGCCGGCACGATTTCGCCCGGGATAGACGCCTCGGGCTCCTCGTTGCCGAGCACGCTGACCTCGACTTCCCGGCAACCCAACGCCGCCCGCTCCACCAGCACTTTCACATCATAGCGCATGGCCAGGGACAGCGCATCGTCCAGTTCGGCGGATTTTGTCACGCGGCTGATCCCAACGCTCGAACCCAGATTGGCCGGCTTGACGAAGCACGGGAACCCAATCTGCTGCTGGATGCGGGCGCGCACTTGGTCGGCTTGGGTCCGCCACTGGTGGGCGGTGACCACCAGGTGGTCGACGACGGGCAGGCCGGCCGCCCGGAACAGGGCCTTCATGAGGGCCTTGTCCATGCCCACCGCCGAGGCGGCGACGCCAGCGCCCACGTACGGGACACCCGCCAGCTCCAACAGGCCCTGGATGGTGCCGTCCTCGCCGTACGGACCGTGCAGGACGGGAAAGAAGACGTCGATTTCCCCTAAGGCCGCCAGGGCAGGCGGCCGATCCCCCGGCTCCGGCTGCGGCGACGCCTCCGGCAAGGACGCCGCTGCCGGCTGCCCGCCGACAGGCGCCTGCAGCGGAGCCTGTTGCGGTTGCTTCAACTGCTGCGGCCCCGGATGGACCACGGCGCCGGCAGGCGCGAGGGGCACCAGCGCCGGCGCACCGGGCCGGGGCAAAAAAGCTGCGGGCGCTGCCAGACGGGGATTGCCTTCCAGGAGCGCCCGCAGCGGATCTCCGGACGCGATCCACTGGCCGTCCCGGGTGATGCCGATGGGGATGACCTCGTATTTCTCCCGGTCCAGAGCGGCCATGATGTTTTGGGCCGACATGAGCGACACTTCGTGCTCGCCCGAGCGGCCGCCGAAGATGACCCCTACCCTCAGCTTGCGCACCGGCTACCCTCCAAGCGGGTCGGACCCGCGAAATGTCGTGCCAAGCCGGCGGAACTCGCTCGGCGCAGGCGCCGGCGGCCGTTGGCTGAACAGGACGCTCCACGTCGCGCCAAGGGCGCCTCGACTAGTTTATATGCCCTCCACCGCGCCGCCCGCGCTAGCGGCTGCGCGCCTCCTCCGCAGCAGCCAGCGCGGCGTCCGTGGAGGCCTTGTAGCCCTGCGCCCGCAGGGCGCTGCTCAAGGCCGTCAGGCACAGCACGACGTTTTTCCACTGGCACGAATGGCCCATCAGCCCGATGCGCCAGGCGCGCCCTTTAAACTCGCCCAGGCCGCCGGCGATCTCTAGGCCATAGTCGGCCAGCAGCTGCTGGCGCACCTTGAGCTCATCGACGCCGTCGGGCACCCGCACCGCCGTGACCATGGGCGCCCGATATGGTTCCTCCGCGATGAGGGACAGGCCGATGGCCTCCAGCCCCGCCTGCAGCGCCCGCCCCAGGCGGCGGTGCCGCTCCCAGCGGTTGGACCAGCCCTCGGCCGCGGCGATGCGCAGCGCCTCCCGCAGGGCGTAGATGTTGGAGATGGGCGCCGTGTGATGGTAGGCCCTGGCCTCGCCCCAATAGTGCTCGATCATGGTCAGGTCCAAGTACCAGCTCTGCACCTTGGTGCGGCGGCGGGCGATGGCCGCACGAGCGCGCTCGTTGATGGTGACGGGAGCAAGGCCCGGCGGGGCGCTAATGCACTTTTGGGAGCCGCTGTACGCCGCGTCCACCTGCCACTCGTCCACCAGCACCGGCGCGCCGCCCAGGGACGATACCGCGTCCAGGACCACTAGTGCATCGTGGGCGCGGGCGAGGCGGGCGATCTCCTCCACGGGCTGCATGACGCCGGTGGAGGTCTCAACATGCACCAGGGCCACCAGCTTGACGCCGCCTTGCTTCAACGCCGCCTCCACGTCGGCCGGGTCGATGACGCGGCCCCACGGCGCCTGCACCACCACGGCTTGCGCCCCGGTGCGTTCCACGATGTCCACCATGCGCTGGCCGAAGGCGCCGGCGACGCACACTACGGCCTTGTCGCCGGGCTCCAGCAGGTTCACCAGGCAGGTTTCCATCCCGGCGCTGCCGGTGCCCGACATGGCCAGGGTCAGCCGGTTGGTGGTGGAAAAGGCGGACCGGATCAAATCGCGCGTGTCGTTCATGATCGCAAGAAAGTCAGGATCCAGGTGGCCGACGACGGGGGTGGCCATGGCCCGCAGGACGCGGGGATCCAGCTCGCTTGGACCGGGGCCCAGGAGCACCCGCTGGCCGGGGTTCAGCTCGCCGAAGCGGTTGTCCGACATGCCGGTGTGTACCTCCTCGAGTTCAGCGTCCGATCTGCAATGCTTCCAGCAGGGCTTGGCGCATGACGGCCACCGGCGGCGGCCTGCCGGTCCAGCGTTCAAAGGCCGCCGTGCCCTGGTACAAGAGCATCCCGCACCCCGGCACGATCCGCAGGCCCCGGCGCCGGGCCGCGGCCAAAAGCGGCGTGATGGGCGGGTTGTACACGATGTCGCACACGATCAAAGGCGGGCGCAGCCACTCCTCCCGTACGGGCAGCCGGTCTTCGCCACTGCCTTTGAGGCCCGCGGGCGTCGTCTGTACCAGGAGATCCGCACCGGCCAGCTCCTCCTCAAGCTCCGGCCCGTCCAGCGGCAGGGCGGCCGTCTGCACCCCCTGGCGCGCCAGTGCCGCCGCGAGCTCCTCGGCCCGGGCTACGGTGCGGTTGGCGATGGCCACCCGCACCGCGCCGGCTTCGGCCAGGGCAAAAGCCACCGCGCGGGCGGCACCCCCGGCTCCCAAGATACATACGCGGCTGCCCGCGGGATCAAATTCGGCTTCTTCCCGCAGGCTGCGCACGAAACCTATGCCGTCGGTGTTGTCGCCCACCAGGTAGCCGTCCTGGTTGATCACGGTGTTCACGGCGCCGATGGCGGCGGCGGCCGGCGTGAGCCGGTCCAGGTACGGGATGACCGCCGTCTTATGGGGGACCGTCACGTTGAACCCGCGCACCCCGACGGCCCGGAGGCCCGCCACCGCAGTGCCCACATCGGTCGGCTGGACGGGGAACGGCACATACACCCAGTTCATGTCCAGATGCGCGAAGGCCCGGTTATGCATGCAGGGCGACAGGGAGTGGGCGACGGGCCAGCCGATGATGCCCACGACGACCGTTTCACCCGAGAGTTCACGCCCCATGGGCGCCCGACCCGCCCTCCGCCGCAAAGACATGCGGCAAGATCTCCTCCACGGTGGCCACGGCCACCACCTCCAGTCCCGCCACCTGGCCGGGCAGGTCCGCGGCGTTCTCCGCCGGGATCAGTACCCGCTTTAGCCCCGCCCGGCGCGCCCCGTGCAGCTTCTCATACACCCCGCCCACGGGGCGGATGAGCCCCTGGATGGACACCTCGCCCGTAAGGGCGGTGTCCTGGCGGACCGGCTTTTCTTGAATGGCGCTCAGGACCGCGACGAAAATCGCGGCGCCCGCCGACGGGCCGTCGATGCGGCCGCCGCCGATGACGTTGACGTGCACGTCCCAGTCCGCCAGGTCGATCCCGGCGACCTTGCGCAACACCGAGGCGACGTTGAACACCGAGTCCTTGTACATGCTCCCCGCGGTCTCGTTAAAGCGGACGCGCCCTTTGCCGGGCTCGCGCGCCGGGAACGCCACGGCTTCGATCTCCACCACCGAGCCCACGTAGCGGCTGACGCCCAAGGCCAGTGCCCGGCCCACCTCGGCGCCCTGAGCAATGCGAGCGGGCGCGACCGACGAGAGGCGGCTCAACTGGGCCACATGGTTCACATCGCCGGCGCGGATGCGCACGGGCTGCTCGCGGCCCGCGCGCTGCAGGGTGAGGCTGTAGGCGTCGGCCAGCAGGCGGACGGCGGTGCGACCTTCGACGGTGTAGCGGCTGATGCGGGCCGGCACGTCCTCATCCAACTCCACGCCCAGGCGGGCCGCGGCCTGGATGACGATCTGCCGCACCTGTTCCTCCGACAAGGGCTCAAAAAACACCTCGGCGCAACGGGAGCGCAGCGCCGGGTTGATCTCTTCGGGCGATCGGGTGGTGGCGCCGATGAGCAGAAAGTCCGCCGGCGCCCCCTCCTCAAAGAGCTTGCGGATGTAGCGGGGCACCTTGGGGTCGTCGGGATCGTAGTAGGCAGAGTCAAAATACACCCGCTTGTCCTCGAGCACCTTTAGCAGCTTGCTCTGCAGCAGGGGGTCCATTTCGCCGATCTCGTCGATGAAGAGCACCCCGCCGTGGGCTTCCGTCACAAGACCGGGCTTAGGTTCGGGCACCGCGCTGTCAGCCAGCTCTCGCCTGGCGCCTTGATAGATGGGATCGTGCACGGACCCCAAAAGCGGGTTGCTCACTTCCCGGGGGTCCCAGCGCAGCGTGGCACCATTGACCTCCACAAAGGGTGCGTCCTCTGCGAAGGGCGTGTAGGGTCGCCGCTTGGCTTCCTCCAGCACCAGCCGGGCCACGGTCGTCTTGCCCACCCCGGGCGGCCCGTACAGGATCACGTGGGACGGAAAAGGCGAGCACACCCGGGCCATTAGCGCTTCGATGGCCCGCTCCTGCCCCACCACCTCGTCCAGCCGGCGGGGACGCAGGGCCTCCGTGACTGAGCGGGACAGGCGGCGCTGTTCCAGCTTCTCCAGTTGGGCGAACTTGCGCAGCGTGTGCGCGTTGTCAGGCCCGCTCTCCTCCTTGAGCACCTGCAGCCGCAACTCGTTCAGGTATTCTTCGTGGCGGGACTGCATGCGCTCGGCCACCCGCTGTTCGATCTGCGCCTCCAATTGCCGCCGGGCCAAAAGGTCGGCCACCGCGTCCTCCACCTCGTCCAGGGCGCGTGGATACTCTTCGGGGGCCGGTGGCCGATCGATGGTGGGATCCTCGTAGACGAGCCGCTGCAGCGCCACCAGTTGCCGGCCGGGATCGTCGGCGCGCATGTCCTGAAGCGCGTTGAGCTTGCCCGCCTTGAGCACCAGGCGTTCCGAGCCGTGGATGCGGGCCAGCAGGTCCCATAGGGCTTGGATGCGGCGGCGCACTGCCTCCTCGCCGACCCGGCGCATCAGTTCGGGCGGGGCGGCCGGCACCTCCGAGCGCGGCCGCTTCCACAGCGTCATCAGGCCTCTCCCACCACTTGGACCGCCAGCGTCGCCTGCACGCCGGGGTACAGCTTCACCGGAATCCGGTAGCTGCCCACCGTTTTGATGGGCTCCTCCAGTTCAATGCGGCGCTTGTCCACCGCCACGCCCCACTGGCGCTCGAGCTCTTGCGCGATGTCCGCGCTGGTGACGGAGCCAAACAGGCGGCCAGCTTCGCCCGCACGCACGCGGATCACCAACTCGCGGCCTTGGAGCTTCTGGGCCGTCGCGCGCGCCTGCTCCTCTTCGCGCTGCCGCTTGCGGCCAGCGGCCGCGAGGGCCTCCTCCCGCTGCCGCAGGTTGGCGGCGCTGGCTTCAGCGGCCAGGCCTCGGGGGATCAGAAAGTTGCGGGCGTAGCCTTCGGCCACGTCGATGACATCGTTCTTCTTGCCCAGGCTCTTAACGTCTTGCAGCAGGATAACCTTCATCGGTCCGCAACCCCCAACACGCTCGCATCCGGGCTAAAGCACCCGGGGCCCGTCCCCGCCGCCACCCGCATCCGCGCCATCGCCGGGCACCGGGAGGCGGCGGAAGTTGAACCATGTATCCAGTACACCGACCCAAGCGGCCGCTGCCGGCAGCCACAGCACCACGGCCCCTAGCAGCAGGACCCGCCACAACGGGGCAAGGCCGCGCACCTCCAGCCAGTACCAGCCGATGGCCAGCCCCTGAACGGCAAACAGCAGATGAAACATAAGCCGCAGGTTCTCGCCGGCGATGGCCACCCCCGTGTTCCCCGTGGCGGTGCCCACCAAGAGCAACCCGTGGCCTGCGATGAAACCCAGAGCCAAGGGCCACGGAAGCCGCCAGCGCGCGAAGGGCGGGAACCACGCCGGCCGCTCGCCCATCCGCACCAAGAGCACCCGGGTCAGGGCCAGGTTGATGGCCGCGGTCACCGACGCCATCACCACGGCGAAACCGGGCAGAAAGGGCCGCATGACGGCAAAGCCCCGCTCGGTGTCGTCGATCATCAGCCGCAGGCTGTCCACCGTTTCCTGCGCCACGCCGCCGGCGGCCGCCTGGTCGGCCATGGCCCGGGCCAATTGCAGCCAGTTGTCGACGAACACCGTGACTAGGTCGATGCCCTGGACGAGCCGTACCCCCAGCCACAGCGCCACGGGGGGCAGCAACGCGGCCAGCACCGCCAGCACCAGCGTCTGGCCCGCCCCGGCGCCTTCTCGCCACGCGCCGCCGATAACCAGCCCGATCAGGCCGAGCGTGACGGGCACCGCCAGCATCCCCAGCAGCGAATACCGCAGGGAAGCGGCGGGAAATGCCTGCGCTAAACCCGCGAACACCTGTTGCTCCACGTAGCCGACGAGAAACACCATCAAGACCGCCGTGCCGATGCTCAGGCGGTAGCCGTAGCGGTAAGCCAAGGCGGCCAGGGGCGCCGGAGTGACAAGCCACAGGGGCAGCGGAAAAAAGGCTCCGGTCAAGGCCATCAGGACGGCGGTTACGGCCAGCACGGCGCCTTCCGCCGCCCGGGCATGGCCGTGCGGCGGACGCTCCGGATCCATGCGCCTCACCCCGCCCCATCCTGCAGGTACTTGAGCAGCGCCGAGCAGTCGCCGAACCACTGCTCGGCCTCATGGCCCTGCTGGGCCAGCGCGCGCAGGCGGCGCAGCACCGCCGTGTCTAGCCCTGCGAAGGACATGCCCAGGCGCCGGCTGAGCAGGAAGGCGCTGGCGACCACCGCCGCCAGCGCGCTCTCGATTTCAGCGTCGTCGTTGCGGTACATGGCTTGGTAGAGGGCGGCGACGCCCGCGGCCAGGTCCGCCTTGAGGCGCTCGACGGCCTGCAGGTTGCGGGCAATCTCGGCCCGCGCCCCGTCGGCGCGGTTCACCGCCACCACCTCCATATTCCTACGCAACTTCGGCGCCGGCGCGGCTGTCTCCTTCAGCACGAGGCCCACATGCCGGATAGAAGCCGTTGCGGGCAACATGCTTCGCCCGGCAGGGCAGCCGGAGAAGTCCGGAGATATAAGCAAAGGGTGGACGGCGTGTCCACCCTTTGTCCTCCCTTTTCCGTGGGCCGTCAGTCGGTGGTGTACGGCAGCAAGGCCAACTGCCGGGCCCGTTTGATGGCCACCGTAAGCTGACGCTGGTGCCGGGCGCAGTTGCCCGTGATGCGCCGCGGCAGGATCTTGGCCCGCTCGGTCAGGTACCGGCGCAGGCGGCCGGTTTCCTTGTAATCGACGTACTCGATCTTATCGACACAGAAAGCGCAAACCTTCTTCTTGCGCTTCTTATCGCGTCGCATGCGCTTGCCTCCCGTCTAGAAGGGAACGTCGTCCTCCTCTAGGCCGTCAAAGGTCTCCTCCGCCGCGTCCGGGCGCCCGTCCCTCGGCCAGTCGAGGAAACGGACGTTGTCAGCTACCACTTCGGTCACCCACCGGGTGGTACCGTCCTGCCCCTGATAGGAGCGGTTTTGGAGGCGGCCCTCCACGGCCACCAGACGTCCCTTGCTCAAGTTGTGGGCGCACGTCTCCGCCAGCTTCCGCCAGGTGACCACGGGAAAGAAGTCGGTTTCCCGCTCGCCCTGCTGGTTGCTGAAGGGCCGGTCGACGGCGATGCGAAAGTTGGTCACCGCCACGCCCTGCTGGGTGTAGCGCAGCTCCGGATCGGCCGTCAGCCTGCCGATCAGAATGACCCGGTTGAGCAAACAGGTCCCCTCCCCGCACGCCCGCGAGCCGGCTGGGACGCCGCCCTGCCGCAGGTGCTTAGCCTTCCCGGGCGCTGTCGCCGGCGCCGTCGTCCCCAGCGCCAGCCTCTACGGTCTCGTCAGCGCTCACGGCGGCCTCCACCGGCGCAGCCGGAGCCGCAGCAGCGGCCGAGCGCTTGGTGATCTCGCGGACGATCAGGTGACGCAGCACCCCGTCGGTGATCCGCAGGATCCGGTCGAGCTCGATGGCCGCGGCAGGGCTGCCCTTGAACTTGAGCAGCGCGTAGTAGCCCTCCGTGTGCCCGGCAATCTCATAGGCCAGCCGGCGCCGTCCCCACCGGTCGATGTGGGTCACCTCGCCGCCCTGGCGGGTGACCGCTTTGGTGAAGCGGTCCAGCGCCGCCTCCAGGGCCTCCTCTCCCAGGCCCGGCTCCAGCACGACCATGGCCTCGTACGGTCGCACCGCAGCCTCACCTCCTCCCTTTGGACTGTGGCCCCAGGCGCGACGGCCTGGAGCAGGGATGTCGCCTGTGTATTATAGCACCGGGGACAGGCCCCGGCAATCCGCGTTTCCGCCGATTCGAAACCGGGCCTAAGACTGCGGACCCTCCTCGATGAGGCGCTTGACGACGGCCTTCACTTGCCGTTCAAACCGACGGCGCGGCAGCATTACGACGCGCCCGCAGCCCAGGCAGCGAATGCGGAAATCCATGCCCGTGCGCAGCACTTCCCACTGGTCGCTGCCGCATGGATGGGGCTTGCGCATCTGCACCACGTCGCCGAGGTAGAACTTTTGTGGCACGGCTCCTTTGTCGACCTCCGTCCGCGAATTGCCGGGCGCCGCTCCTCTTGCGGGCTTGCGGCGGCGCCGCCCTCCGGGGGGCCATGGGTGACTGTTCTTGACGGCAGGCCGGGCTCCTGCCCGCGAAGCGTCCTGCAAGCCGGCTGTCCGGCGGGGCGCATTGGTGCCGGCGCCGCGCGCGGGATGGGACGCGCGGGTGGCCGCTCCGCCGCGGCCGCGTCATTCCGGGCATTCTTTGAA
>NICF_comb_assmDRAFT_10002818_pt1 | contig 12851 bp, 14 predicted proteins | sample NewIslPassag4_SG_FD_11279 | JGI IMG/M metagenome (IMG submission 11279) | reverse complement strand
CTGACCCCCGGACGCTTGCCAAGCCCCATCCGCCTCTTTTTTCCCCGCGATTGAACGAGGATTCACGCTCCAGCGCGCAAAAAGTGTAACGAAAGGCGTAGGGCAAGCAAACGTTGACGGATGCATACCATGTCGTGCCGGACCGATGGGAGGTCGCGCCGTTGACGACGACAAACTCCGGCCGCGCGGGCGTCGACGCTTCCCGCGTGGTGGATCTAATGCTCGATTTGTGCCGCGCCGACAGCGCCCCGTATCGGGAGGGACCGGTCGCCCGCATCGCCGCGGACGCCTTGCGGAGGCTTGGCCTCGACGTGCGGGAAGACGACGCCGCAGGCGCCGTGGGCGGCGAGGTCGGCAACCTGATCGCGACGCTGCCCGGCCGGGGGAGGTTTGCGGGAAGTCCCCCGGTGCTCCTGTCGGCGCACATGGACAGGGTGGCGGGGGGGATAGGGATAAGGCCCGTCGTCCAGGATGGGGTGGTCGTGAGCGGCGGAGACACGATCCTGGGCGCGGACGACGCTGCGGGAATGGCGGCGATCATCGAGGCGCTCCACGTGCTCGCCGAGTCGGGCGACGACCACCTGCCCGCCGAAATCGTCTTCACCATAGGGGAGGAGATCGGCCTCGTCGGCGCGAAGCACCTCGATGTGGGCGTGCTCAAGAGCCGCTGCGGGTTTGTGCTGGATGCCGACGGCGCGGTGGGTACGATCGTGACGCGGGCGCCTTTCCAGGTGTCGATTGCGGCGGAGCTCTTCGGGCGGTCGGCCCATGCCGGCATCGCGCCCGAAAACGGGGTGAGCGCGATCAAAATGGCGGCGGTGGCCATTTCCAGGATGTCCCTCGGCCGCATCGATGAGGAGACGACCGCGAACGTAGGATATATCGCCGGCGGAGGCCCGACGAACATCGTTCCCGAGCGCGCCGAGATTCGCGCCGAGGCGCGCAGCCTCGATCCGAGAAAACTGGAGCGGCAGCTCAAACACATGGAGCGGGTCCTTTTGGACACGGCGGCGCAATTCGGCGGGAAGGTCAACTGGCGCGCCCGGCGAAGTTACGAGGGCTTCGCATTGGACACCGATTCGGAGCCGGTTAGGAGGGCCCGGGCTGCGGCCGCCGAGATGGGTCTTGAGCCGCGCCTTGTGGCGACCGGGGGAGGAAGCGACGCGAACGTGTTCAACGCCCGAGGGATTCCCTGCGCCGTCCTGGGCGTCGGCTACCAGCGCATCCACACGCACCAAGAGCGCATGCCGATCGCGGAGCTTGTTCGCCTTGCAGAGTTGGTCGTGCGGATCTTGCGAGGAGCCGGCGGCGCAGGGTCAGGGAGCGACCGGAGTTGAGGGTTGCACTAGCTCTCCTTTCCATTATTTTTATCGCTTCACTCCCGTGGATCATGTGGAGCGCGCTGCGGTCGGCTTGGCTCAGGTGGAAGGAGCGCCAAGTCCTCGCCGACAAGTACGGGGATCTGCAAATGTTTTCGAAACGATTGGAGGAGTGGGGCGTCATCCGGTCAAAACGTGCGGACGGTGAGCGCGTGCCCTAGACTTTGTGCTCGTGTTCACTTTACAAATCCTCCGGCCGTGTGTTATGATGACTTGCGAATGTTAAGGCCGGAGGAGTTTAGGAGGCCGTCCACAGTGGTCGAAACGTACCTTCCGCTTCTCGTCTACGCGGCCGTCTGCCTGGCCGTGCCGGTCATCATCTCCCTTTTCGCCACCTACCTCGGTCCCAAAAAGCCCGAACCTCACAAGTATCAGCCTTATGAAAGCGGGTATCCGACTCCGCCGATCCACGGCCGGTTTCCGGTGAAGTTTTACCTCGTCGCGATGCTCTTCGTCATTTTCGACGTGGAGGCAGCCGCGTTTTACCCGTGGGCGGTCATTTTGAGCGAATTGCGGGAGATCGGCCTGGGCGCCTATGGCCTGCTTGAAATGGTCGCCTTCGTGGTGATCTTGGCCATCGGGTACGCCTACGTGTGGAAGAAGGAGGGATTCACGTGGAAATGAGCAACGGGCAGTTCTACGTGACCACCGTCGACAAGTTCGTAAGGTGGGCCCAGAAGTCGTCGATGTGGCCGCTTACCTTCGGCCTTGCGTGCTGTGCGATCGAAATGATGAACCTCGTCGCGCCGCGGTACGATGCGGCGAGGTTCGGCGCGGAGGTGTTCCGCGCCTCGCCGCGACAGGCTGACCTGATGATCGTGTCGGGCCGCGTCTCGAACAAGATGGTGCCCGTGATCCAGCAGATCTACCACCAGATGCCCGAGCCGAAGTGGGTTGTCGCGATGGGCGCGTGCGCCGCGAGCGGCGGCGTTTTCGACAACTACGCGATCGTCCAGGGTGTGGACCGCGTGATCCCGGTCGATATCTACGTGCCCGGATGCCCGCCGACGCCCGACGCGGTGCTTGATGCAATTTTGAAACTGCAAGATTCGATCAGGCGAGGCCGGGCGAAAGGCGGCGTGATGGCGCGTGAAGCCTGAGGAATTGCAGCCTGCGATCGCAGGCCGTTTTTCTAACGGGGTGGAGCCGCTCGAGACTCCTTTCGATATCCCGCAGTACCGGGTCGATCCGGAGGCGCTGCTCCCGTTGCTCGAGTTCTTGAAGGCGAGCGGCTTCGACATGCTCCTTGACGTCGGGGGTGTCGACTATTACCCGCGCTCGCCCCGCTTCGAAGTGGTGTACCACCTTCTCGACACGAAGACCCGGGCGCGGGTGAGGCTGCGCTGCACGCCGGCCGACGACGATCCCGTCGTCCCGACGGCGTCGCACCTTTGGCCCTCGGCGAATCCCGCCGAGCGCGAAGTGTACGATTTATTCGGTGTTCGCTTCTCGGGCCATCCCAATCTGACCCGGATTATGATGCCCACCGACTGGGCGGGGCATCCGCTGCGGAAGGATTACCCGCTGAAAGGGCCGCGCGAGGAGCTCGAGGCGCGGTACGTGGCTGAGAAGAACCGCTATCACGCGCCCCGGCTCGCCGAGGGATGATTGACGCCCCGGCGCCTTCGGGCGCGTCTTCGCGCGTCGAAAAGCAAAACACCTTAGGGCAGGGGTGCGAACATGGCTAAGATAGACCCTGCGGATCTACCGCTCGAATACATCGACCCGCGCGGCTACAAGGTGGAGCGGACCAAGGACGATCACATGATTATCAGCATCGGCCCGCACCACCCGAGCACGCACGGGGTGTTGCGCTTGATCCTCGAACTCGACGGTGAAACGGTCGTGGACTGTGTTCCCGAAGTCGGGTTCCTTCACACGGGGATTGAAAAGACCGCGGAGAACCTCACATGGGAGCAGGCGATCACGGTCATCGACCGCATGGACTACTTGTCGCCGCTTTCGAACAACCTGGCCTATGTGTTGGGTGTTGAAAAGCTCTTGGGTGTGGAGGCCCCGCCGCGCGCGGTCTACGCCCGCGTCCTGCTCGCGGAGCTCCAGCGCATGGCGAGCCACCTCGCGTGGGTCGGGACGACGGGCCTCGACCTCGGTGCACAGAGCATGTTCTTCTACGCCTTCGACATGCGCGAGGGAATCCTCGACATTTTCGAAGAGACCACCGGGGCGCGCATGAACCCGAGCTACATCCGGGTGGGGGGGCTTGCCAAAGACCTCCCCGATCACTTTGTGGAGATCGTCAGGGCGTACCTGGACAAGTTCCCCAAGCGCCTGGCGGACCTGCAGGCGATCTTGAACGACAACCCGATCTTCCTTGACCGGGTGCGGGGCGTCGGGAAAATCTCGGCCGAGAAGGCGATCGCCTACGGGCTCACCGGTCCCAACCTGCGGGCAAGCGGCGTAGCCTACGACGTGCGGCGCGCGTTCCCGTATCTTGCCTATCCGGAGCTCGATTTCGAGGTGCCCGTCGGATCCACGGGCGACGTCTGGGACCGGTATTGGGTGCGGATGAGGGAGCTCGAGGAGTCGCACAAGATCTGCCGCCAGGTTCTCGAGCGCCTTCCCGCCGGGCCGTGGCGGATCGACGACCGCAAGCTCGTCCTTCCGCCCAAGCATGAGGTTCGGGAGAAGATGGAGTCGCTCATTCACCACTTCAAGCTGGTTTCGTACGGGTTCGACGTGCCCGCCGGCGAGGTGTACGTCTCGATCGAAAGCCCGAGGGGCGAGATCGGCTACTACATCGTCTCGAACGGGAAAAACAAGCCCTGGCGCGTGCGGACCAGGCCGCCGTCCTTCTACAACACCTTTGCGATTCCTGAGATGATCCGGGGAGAACTGGTGGCCGACATGGTGGCCGTCGTCGCCAGCGTAGACCCCGTCTTCGGGGAGGTTGACCGATGAGCAAGCCGGATTGGGTGACGTCGCGGGCCGCAGAGGTCCAAGCGATCTTCGCCCGTTATCCCCAGAAAAAGTCGGCGGTCATGCCCCTCCTGCACCTCGCACAAGAGGTGAGAGGCCACATCGCCGACGAGGATATCGAAGCGATCGCCGAGTTGCTTGGGATGTCGCCTGCCTGGGTGGAGTCGGTCTGTTCGTTTTACTCGCTGTTTCATCGGAAACCGGTCGGCAAATACGTGATCACCGTCTGCGGCAACATCACGTGCGGCCTTTCGGGCGCCGACGAGCTGGTGCGGCAACTCGAAAGCAAGCTCGGGATCAAGGTGGGCGAGACGACGCCGGACGGGCTCATCACGCTGCTCGTCACCGGCGAGTGTATCGCCGCTTGCGACGGGGCTCCCGCGCTCCAGGTGAATCTCGAGTACTGCGGGAACGTGACCGGGGAGCGGGTCGACGCGATCATCGACGCGATCAAGAGGGGCGAGGATCCGAGGGCGATTTCGGATCGCTTCGGCATCCCGCCGGTAAAGGCCGGTTGACAGGAGGATGCCTGTGGGATTCGAACCGGTTTTGACCAAGGGAATCGGCAAACTCGACCTTGTCGACATCGATGTTTACGAATCGCAGGGCGGGTATCAGGCGCTGCGCAAAGCGCTGAAAGAGATGACCCCGGCCGAGGTGCTCGAAGAGGTGAAGGCGTCGGGCCTGAGAGGGCGGGGAGGCGCGGGGTTCCCCACGGGCATGAAGTGGGGCTTTCTGCCGAACGACGGCCGTCCGCGCTACTTGTGCTGCAACGCCGACGAGAGCGAGCCGGGCACCTTCAATAACAAGATGCTCATCGAGTACAACCCGCACCTCTTGATCGAAGGGATCCTGCTTGCGGCGTACGCTACGAACTGCGCGCAGTCGTTCATCTACATCCGCGGCGAGTTCAAGCGCGGCTACGACGTGCTAGTCCGGGCGATCGAGCAGGCCAAGGCGAAGGGATACCTCGGCAACAACATCCTCGGCTCAGACTTCTCGCAGTCGATCACCGTCCACCGCGGCGCCGGTGCGTACATCTGCGGTGAGGAGACCGGCCTGCTCAGCTCGCTCGAGGGCGGGCGCGGGGAGCCCAGGCTGAAGCCGCCGTTCCCGGCCGTGTCGGGCCTGTACGGGATGCCGACGATCATCAACAACGTCGAAACCCTCTGCAACGTGCGCTTCATTATCGAGCGCGGTGCTGCTTGGTTCAAGTCGATCGGCACGGAGAAGAGCCCGGGGCCGAAGATCTTTTCAGTGAGCGGCAAGGTGCGTCGTCCCGGCAACTACGAGCTGCCTTTGGGCGTCACGTTGCGCGAGTTGATCGAGGAGCACGCAGGGGGCCTCTTGCCGGGCAGCACGTTGAAGGCGGTGCAACCTGGGGGCGCCTCGTCGCCCGTCCTTCTCCCCGACAAGCTCGACATACCGCTCGACTTCGACTCGGTCCCGGCTGCGGGGTCGATCCTCGGTACCGCCGGCGTGATCGTGTTCGACCAGTCGGTCTGTATGGTGCGGACGGCGCTCTACTACGCCGACTTCTTCTCCCACGAGTCGTGCGGCCAGTGCACGCCGTGCCGCGAGGGGACGGCGTGGACCGCCCGGGTACTCCGCCGCATCGAAAGCGGCCAGGGGACTCCCCATGACCTCCAGGTGTTGAAGTCTCTGAAAGGGACGATGAGCGGCACGACGATCTGCCTGCTCTCGGACTTTTCCATCACATTCTTGCAGTCGGTACTCAATCACTTCGCCCACGAGTTCGAAGCACACGTCGCCGGCAAGTCTTGCGGCCATTCGACCCGGGAGGTGCGTTCGGCGTGAGTCAAGAGTTGGTGACGATCACCGTCGACGGGAAGACGGTGCAAGTTCCCAAGGGGATGCTCCTCGTCGAGGCGGCAAAGTACGCCGGCGTCGAAATCCCGGTGTTCTGCTACCACCCGAAGCTCGATCCGGCCGGCGTCTGCCGCATGTGCCTGGTCGAGGTCGAAGGGCAGCGCAAGCCGGTGACGGCGTGCACATTCCCGGTCTCCGACGGGACCGTCGTGAAGACGCAGTCGGATCTCGTGAAGAGCCTGCAAAAGGGCGTCATCGAGTTCCTGTTGCTCAACCACCCGCTCGACTGCCCGGTGTGCGACAAGGGCGGGGAGTGCCCGCTCCAGGACAACACGTTCCGCTACGGCGCGGCGACGAGTCGGACGCTCGATCCGAAGGTGCGCAAGCCGAAGGCCGTCAACCTCGGCAACTTCATCGTCCTCGACGAGGAGCGGTGCATCCTCTGCCGGCGCTGCACCCGGTTCGACAACGAGGTCACCCAGGAGCAGCATCTCGTGATCGAGGGCCGGGCGCACGAGAACATCGTGACGACCGCCGACGGGAAGCCGTTCAACTCGTACTTCTCCGGCAACGTGATCGAGCTGTGCCCGGTCGGAGCGCTCACGTCGGACTTGTACCGCTTCAAGGCGCGCCCGTGGGACCTCGCACGGGCGAACTCCGTGTGCACCGGCTGCTCGGTCGGATGCGCAACCAAGCTCGATTTCCGCTTCGGCAAGCTCTTGCGCGTGCTCGGCGGCGACAACCCCGACACCGACGGCGGCTGGCTGTGCGACCGGGGCCGCTTCAATTACACGTTCGTGGGCGATGAGAAGGAGCGGGTCCGCCAGCCGCTCCTCAGAAAGGGCGGGAAGCTCGTTCCCGTTTCGTGGGAGGAGGCGCTTTCCGAGGTGGCCCTGCGGCTGCGCACGGCAAAGCGCGACCACGGCGGCGCCTCGATTGGCGCCATCGGGGGCGGGCGGCTCACGAACGAGGAAGCGTATCTATTCCAGAAGCTCGCAAGGATCGGGTTCGGCACGCCCAACGTCGACTGGCGCACGGGCGAGCAGTACGTTGCCTCGAACAGCGAGTTCGCAGGGCGGATCACCGACATCAACCGGGCGAACGCCATTTTGCTTGTCGACATCCTGCTCGCCGAGCGGGCGCCGGTCGCGGACCTGCGCGTGCGCCGGGCGAGCTTGAAGAACCGGGCGAAAATCGCGGCCGTCGGCCCGGCGATGCCGAAGTACCGTGCCGGCTGCACGGAGTTTCCGGCAAGGCCCGGCGAGATCGCAGCCGTCCTGGCGGGCGACGAGCTCTACGGCGCCCTCAAAGGTTCAGAGCGCATCGTGGCGATCTGGAGCGGGCGCGACCCCGAAGTAGGGAAGGCGCTCGTGAGACTGTTGAGGCGGCTTGCGGGCGAGGGCAGCGACGTGCGCCTGCTCATCCCGGGCGAGCAAAACAACGCCCGGGGTGCGGAAGCGATGGGCGTGCGGCCCGACCGCCTGCCCGGCTACCGCACCGTCGACGAGCCGTCGCGCAAGGCCGTCGAGGAGGTTTGGCGCGCGGAGCTCCCGCAAGGGGCCGGCATGAACACCGGAGCGATGCTCGAGGCTGCGGCGGCCGGAAAACTTCAGGCGCTGTACCTCGTGAGCGCCAACCTGGTCGGAACCTATCCGGACCGCGCGCTTGCCGCGAAGGCGCTCGAAACCGTGCCGTTCCTCGTCGTTCAGGACCTATTCCTTACCGAAACCGCCCAGTACGCGGATGTGGTGCTCCCGGCGGCGGGCTTTCCGGCGAAGTCAGGCCGGTACACGGCGTTCGACGGGACCGTGCAGTGCGTCAAGCAAGCGATGGAGGCGGAGTTCGACACGCACACCGATGGGGAGATCTTCGCAGGTGTGGCGCAGGCTCTCGGCGTGAAGCTGTACGCGTCCGAGCAAGAGCTCGAATGGGAGATCCAGCGCCTGGTCGGCTGGCGTGACGGCGAACTGCTCCCGGCGGCCCCGGCGGAAATGACCGAAGCCGCGGCTGCTCCGGCAGCGGCCAAGGCGGGTGCTCGCGGCGCCCGCGAAGGGCTGCTCGTCATCCCGGTCGAGCGGCTGTTTGCGGGCGGCGGCACGTCGTACTTCGACGCCGGCGTGAAGCGAGCCCGGCCGCAGGCCGAGGCGTTCTTCCACCCGGCGGACGCCGCAGCGCTCGGAGTCGCTGAGGGCGACGTGGTCGCGCTCTCCAACGAGCACGCTTCGCAGCACTACTCCGTACGGATCAGCGCCGCGGTGTTCGCCGGCACGGTGCAGGTGCCGATGGGCCTCGTCGAGGCGCCGGTCAACGCGTTCGGGCGGCCCGGGACGGCTTGGGTTGCCGCGATGAAACCCGTCGCCGAGGAGGTCGGCTGACGATGGAGTCGTTCATCATCGTTGCTGTAAAGTCGGTCTTGACGGCCGTCATCCTGCTTACGGTCTTCGCCTATGTGATGGTCTTTGAGCGGAAGTTCCTGGGCTACTTCCAACTGAGGCTGGGACCGAACCGGACGGGGCCGTGGGGACTGCTGCAGCCGGTCGCGGACGCAGTGAAGCTTATCGTGAAAGAAGACATCATCCCCGAAGACGCGGATCGGCCGGTCTACCACCTGGCTCCGATCATCAGCCTGTTCGTGGCCCTCGCGGCGTTCGCCGTGATCCCCGTAGCCCCGCCGATCGAGCTGTTCGGGCGGACGATCGAGCTTTCAATCATCAATCCCAACGCAGGTGTGCTCGTCCTGCTTGCAACGACGTCGCTCGGCGTGTACGGCCTTGCGCTCGGAGGGTGGGCTTCGCAGAGCAAGTACGCGCTCCTCGGGGCGCTCCGGTCGACGGCCCAAATGATCAGCTACGAGTTGTCGCTGGGTATGAGCCTCGTCGGCGTGATCCTGCTCGCGGGATCGCTCAACCTGTACGACATTGTGGCGGCCCAGGAGGGGCTTTGGTTCGCGGTACTCAATCCGATCGGGTTCATCGTCTTCTTCATCAGCGCGATCGCGGAGCTGAACCGCGTCCCCTTCGACCTGCCGGAGGCCGAGACGGAGCTCGTTTCGGGTTACCACACGGAGTATAGCGGGATCCGCATGGCGATGTTCATCATGGCCGAGTACATCAACATGATCACGATGTGCTCGCTCGTGACGCTCCTTTACCTGGGTGGCTGGCACGGGCTTGACTTCTTGCCCGTTCCGCCGTTCGTGTGGTTCGCGCTGAAGGTCGTGTTCTTGATCTTCGTCTTCTTCTGGATGCGGGCGACGCTGCCGCGGCTCCGCTACGACCGGCTGATGAATTTCGGCTGGAAAGTGATGTTGCCACTTGCGGTGTTGAACCTGGTCGGAACCGCTGTGGCTGTCGCTCTATTTTGACGGCGGCGGCCCGGCCGCACGGGGCGCCCGGCGTTGCGGGGCGCTCGCGCCGTGATGGCTGCTTTCCATATAAGTTTTGATCGCGAAACGAAAAGGGGTGGAGGGCGCATGATTCGAGGAATTGCAAAGGGCATGGGAACCACCCTGCGCAGCTTGTTCGGGCAGAAGGTGACGGTGCAGTACCCGGACAAGAAGAAGCCGCGCAGCGCCCGGTTCCGCGGCCGCCACGAACTGCGTCGTTACGAAGACGGCTATGAGATGTGCATCGGGTGCGAACTGTGCCAGGTGTCGTGCCCGGCGGCGGCGATCACGGTAATGGCCGCGGAGAACGATCCGAAGGCGCCGCACTCGCACGGTGAGCGGTATGCGTACCGCTATGAGATCAACATGCTGCGCTGCATTTTCTGCGGGTTGTGCGAAGAGGCTTGCCCGACCGATGCCCTCCATCTCACCCAGCAATATGAGCTGGCGGACTTCACCAGGGAATCGCTCATTTACGGCCGCGACCGGCTAGTGAGCAAGGAGAGAAGTAGTTTCAAGGTGCCCAGGAACGTCTATCCGGAGTACACCGGGCGCGGGGCGGTGGATGCGCTATGACGGCGGTACTTTGGATCGCCGGGATCATCGCGATTCTCGGGGCGCTCGGCGTCGTGGCCGCACGGACCCCGGTCCACGGCGTCCTGGCGCTCGTCGTCAACTTCCTCGGCCTTGCGGCGCTGTACCTCTCGCTCCACGCGGAGTTTCTCGCGATCGTGCAGATCATTATCTACGCCGGGGCGATCATGATCCTCTTCCTGTTCGTGATCGCACTGCTCACGGTCGGAAAGGATCCGGTGGAGCGCCCGAAGGACAACCTCGAGGGGCAGCGTCAACTCGGCATCGCGGCGGCGGTCGTCGTCGGCGCGCTGCTTGCGGTGGTTGCCCTCCGTGGCACATTGAAGCCCGCGGCTCCCGAGCTTATGGAGGGCTTCGGCAGCGCCGCGGCGTTCGGCCGGGCGCTGCTCACGACGCACGTCTTCCCGTTCGAGCTCACCGCCTTTGCACTTATGGCGGCGGTGATCGGCGTCGTGGTGCTGGTCGGTCGGAAGCAGCAGTGAGGCGGGGGTTGGGAAAATGAGCGTCGATTTGTTACAGGGGTACCTGCTCATCAGCGTCGTCATTTTCGCGATCGGCTGCGCAGGGCTGTTGGTCCGCAGGAGCCCGCTCGTGGTGTTGATGTGCATCGAACTGATGTGGAACGCCGCGAACCTGGCTTTCATCGCTTTCGCCCGGCAATGGAACAACCTGGACGGGCACGTTGCGGCGTTCCTCGTGATGACGGTCGCCGCCGCGGAGATCGCGATCGGGCTTGCGATCATCGTCCTACTCTTCCGGAAGAGGGAAGCGGTGGACGTCGACGACGCGCACAGCCTGAGCGGGTGACGTCACCGCTTGGGTTTCGCCAATCCGGTGTTTCGGCAATCCGGTAGGGAAGAAGGGGCCTGAGGAGCTTGGAGACGACCATCTTGGGCTGGATTTTGTGGCTTCCTTTGATAGGGGTCTTGGTGCTGGCGCTATTCAAGAGAGCGCTCGGCGGGCACGCCGCGGGATGGATCGCGAGCCTTCTTGCGCTCGGCAGCTTCGTGCTTGCGGCGAACGCGCTGCTCGGCTTCGGCGAGACCGGGGCGCTTCGGCAGGTTTTGTTTTCGTGGGGGGCCGGGCCGTTCGGTCTCGAGTTCGGTTTGTTCGCGGACGAGATTGCCCTATGGTGGCTCATCGTCGTGACGGGCGTGGGCTTTTTGATTCACGTCTATTCGATTGAGTACATGTCCGGGGAAAACGGGTACGCCCGGTACTTCGCCGAGTTGAACTACTTCATTTTTGCCATGAGCCTACTCGTCCTGGCCGACAACTTCGTGGGACTCTTGCTGGGCTGGGCGAACGTCGGCTTTGCGTCCTTCCTTCTGATCGGATTTTGGAACCAAAGGCCCGAGGCGCTGGCCGCGGCCCGAAAGGCCTTGCTCATCAACGTGATCGGCGAGCTCGGCATGGTGGTGGCGTTGGCCCTCGTCTTCGCCGAGTTCGGTACGTTCGAATTCGCGACGGTGTTCGCTGGGGCGCAAGAGGCCGAGCCGGGGATCGTCACCGCGATCGCGCTCCTGCTTCTCCTGGGCATCGTGACGAAGTCGGCGCAGGTGCCCCTGCATACGTGGCTGCCCGACGCGATGCAGGGACCGACCCCGGTCAGCGCTCTCATCCACGCGGCTACGATGGTAACCGCTGGCGTGTACCTGGTCGCCCGGGCGTATCCACTGTTCCAGGCGTCGCCGCTGGCGATGGATGCGGTTTTGTTGATCGGCGGCGTTTCGGCGATATTCGGCGCCGTCGTGGCGTCCCGGCAGTTCGACATCAAGCGGGTGCTCGCGTACTCGACGCTGAGCCAGCTCGGGTTCATGTTCATGGCGGCGGGCGCCGGCGCGTACGTCGCTTCGCTGTTGCACTTCTTCACGCACGCGTTCTTCAAGGCTTTGCTCTTTTTGGGAGCGGGCATTGTGGCGCACTACTTGCACGGCGAGCAGGACATCCGGAAGATGGGCGGCCTCGGCCGCAAGCTCCCGTTCGCATATTGGACGTTCTTGATCGGGGTGTTGGCGATCGCAGGCATCCCGCCGTTTGCGGGCTTTTTCAGTAAGGACGAGATCCTTGCCGCGCTGCTTGCCGAGGGCCACGTCGCTTTGTGGCTCCTCGGAACCGTGACGGCGGGAATCACGGCCTACTACATGATGCGGCTGTTCGCCCTCGTCTTCGCGGGCCGGGGAGAGGAGCACGGGGACGGCCACAAGAGCGGTGCACTGATGAATCTGCCGGTGCTTCTCCTTGCGCTGCTGTCGATCGGTGCCGGCCTGATCGCGGTGCCGGGCCTCTCGTCGGTCCCCGGCGACTTCCTCGACCCGGCGTTTGAGGTGTATGAAGGCCACGCGGTGCACGCACCGGGCTTCGGCTGGCCTGCGCTCGTGGCGCTCGCCGTGTCGCTCGTCGGAATGGCGATCGCAGTGAAGATGTTCGGGCCTGCGGGCAGCGGGCGCCGCGTCGCACAGCTTCAGGTCGGTCGGAGGATCTTGGGGCCGGTGCACAACGCGTTCTTCATCGATCACTTCTACTTGTGGCTTGCAGGGCGCGGTGCACACGTCGCGGGGCTCGTGGCCGCGGCGCTGCAAAGCGGGTACGTGCGGCGCTATGCGTTCACCGTGTTCGCCGGGTTCGCCGCGTTGTTGTTCTACTATGCTTTGATCTAACCGGCTTGGATCGGACTGCCCGGGAACGGCTGCCGGCCGGTCGCGAGCCGGCGTGCGCCGGGTCCA
>NICF_comb_assmDRAFT_10002816_pt1 | contig 12854 bp, 12 predicted proteins | sample NewIslPassag4_SG_FD_11279 | JGI IMG/M metagenome (IMG submission 11279) | reverse complement strand
GGACTCTGGCGGCGCGACCGCGCCGACGTGCGGCGGGCCATCGCCGAGGTGTACGACCTCTTCCCGCCGCTCGCCGCACGCCGCGGCCACGCCGGGCACCAGCTCTCCGGCGGCGAGCGGCAGATGCTCGCCCTCGGCCGGGCCCTGGTGGCCCGACCCAGGCTGCTGCTGCTCGACGAGCCGTCGCTCGGCCTGGCGCCCCGGGTGACCGCGCAGATCATGGCCCTGCTCGGCGAGCTGCGCGACCGCACCGGGCTGGCCGTGCTGCTGGTGGAACAGAACGTGCGTGGCGCGCTCTCGGTGGCCGACCGCGGCGTCGTGATGTCGCTCGGCCGGGTGGTGGTCGCCACCGACGCGGCGTCGCTGCGCGCCGACGAGGACCTGCGCCATGCGTACCTCGGCTTCTAACCACGGCGATCTGGGAAGGGGGCGATAGTGGAGCGGTTCGTCTTCCTCACCTTCGACGGCCTGTCGAAGGGGGCCGTGTACGCGGCGTTCGCGCTGGCGCTGGTGCTGATCTGGCGCGGCACCCGCATCGTGAACTTCGCCCAGGGCGCGATGGCCGTCGTCACCGCCTACGTCGCCTACAGCGTGTCCGCGGCCTCCGGGTCCTACTGGGCGGGCTTCGCGGCCGCCCTCCTCGGCGGCCTGCTGCTCGGCGCCCTGATCGAGCGCGGCGTGATGCGCTTCGTCGAGCAGGCGCCGCACCTCAACGCGGTCACCGTCGGGCTGGGCCTGGTGCTGCTGCTGCAGGGCGTGCTCGGCATGATCTACGGCAACGAGTACCGGCCGTTCGCCGCACCGGTCGGGCAGGAGGCGCTCACCGTCGGGGGCATGCCGCTGGTGTCGCCGTTCGACCTGTTCGTCTTCGGCGCCGTGCTGGCGGTGATGGTGCTGCTGGCGCTGCTGTTCACCCGCACCGCCACCGGGCTGCGGATGCGCGCGGCCGCGTTCGCGCCGGAGGTGTCCCGGCTGCTCGGCGTCGACGTCAACGCCACGCTCACGCTCGGCTGGGCGCTGGCCGCCGCCGTCGGCGCGCTCGCCGGCATGCTCGTCATCCCGACCGGGCTCGGCCTGCACCCCACCGCGATGGACCTCGTCTTCGTCACCGCGTTCACCGCCGCCGTCGTCGGCGGCCTGGACAGCCCGGCCGGCGCGGTCGTCGGCGGGCTCGCCGTCGGGCTGGTCCTGTCCTATGTCAGTGGCTATTTCGGCAGCGACGTCACACCCCTGGCGGTGCTCGCGCTGCTGCTGGTCGTCCTGCTGGTGCGCCCCGGTGGACTGTTCGCCGGGGTCCGGGCGAGGCGGGTGTAGGCGATGACCCTGCTGCGCCATCTCGCCGTCGCCGCGGTCGCGGGGGTGGCCCTGTTTTTCGCCACCTACCAGCTCGACCCGTTCCGCAACTACCAGCTCGCCACCGCCGCCGCGTACCTGTGCGCGGTGGCCGGCCTGACCATCCTCGTCGGACAGAGCGGGCAGCTCTCCCTCGGGCACGGCGCGCTGATGGCCGTGGGCGCCTACACGGTCGCGCTCCTGCAGAACGCCTACGGCACCACGGGCCCGTGGATGCTGGCGGTTTCGCTGGCGGCGGGCGCGCTCGTGACGACGCTCGTCGGCGCGGTCATCGGGCTGGCGGCCGCCCGGCTGCGCGGCCCCTACCTGGCCGGCGTCACGCTCGCCGTGGCGGTGACCGTCCCGGCGATCGCGACCACGTTCGACGAGGTGTTCAACGGCGACCAGGGCCTGCCGGTGTACGTCGATCCGCCGCCGGCGGCGCTGGGCCGGTTCTTCCCCAACGAACGGTGGCAGGCGTGGCTGGCGCTCGCGGCCGCGCTCGTCACCATGGTGCTGCTGGCCAACCTGGTCCGCAGCCGGTTCGGCCGCACCCTGCGGGCGGTCCGCGACGACGAGGTGGCGGCGAGCCTCGCCGGCATCTCCGTGGCCCGCGTGCAGGTGCTCGCGTTCGTGGTCAGCGCCGCGTGCGCGGGCCTGGGCGGGGGACTGCTCGCGGTGCTCGCGTTCAGCGTCTCGCCCAGCGCGTTCTCGCTGACCCTGTCCCTGTTCCTCATCCTCGCCATCGTGGCCGGCGGGCTCGGCAGCCTGGCCGGCGCGGTGTGGGGCTCGCTGCTGCTCGTGCTGCTGCCCCAGGTCACCGAGTCGGTGACCGACCAGTTGACCCTGTCGCCCGCGGTCGCCCAGCGGCTGCAGGGCAACCTCCCGCTGGCGATCTTCGGGCTCACGCTGATCGTCGTCATGATCGCCACCCCGGGCGGGCTGCAGGGCCTGATCCGTCGCGGCGCGCGGGCGCTGGCCCGCGCCGCCCGCGGCCTCGCGACAAGCCTCAACCGGAGAAAGGTCGGTACGTGACATGCACGCGCTACCCGATGCGACGCGCGGCAGGCGCGTCGTCCGGCGCGGGCTGGCCGCCCTCGCCGTCCTCGCGCTCGTGACCTCGGCCGCCGCCTGCAGCGACGACGGCGGCTCGGGGCCTGCCCGGGCCGACGTGCCCGGGGTCACCGACACCGAGATCCTCGTCGGCACCCACCAGCCGCTGACCGGCCCCGCCGCGCCGGGCTACTCGAAGATCGCCAAGGCCACCGAGGCGTACTTCAACTTCGTCAACGCCCAGGGCGGTGTGCACGGGCGGCAGGTCAAGTACAAGATCATGGACGACGGGTACAACCCGGCGAACACCCAGCAGGTGGTCCGGCAACTCGTCCTGCAGGACCGGGTCTTCGCGATCCTCAACGGGCTCGGCACGCCGACGCACACCGGCGTGCTCGACTTCCTCAAGGCCCAGGGCGTGCCCGACCTGTTCGTGGCCTCCGGCAGCCGCAACTGGAACCAGCCGGACAAGTACCCGCACACCTTCGGCTGGCAGACCGACTACACGGTGGAAAGCAAGATCATGGCCACCTACATCAAGAACGAGCACCCGGGCAAGAAGGTCTGCCACTTCGGCCAGAACGACGACTTCGGCGCGGACAGCCTCGCCGGTGTCGAGCAGATCCTGGGCGCAAACGCGCTTGCCGCCAAGGAGACCTACGTGCCGACCAACACCAACGTCGCCCCGCAGGTCGGCGCGCTCAAGGCCGCCGGCTGCGAGGTGGTGGTGCTCGCCACCGTGCCCGGCTTCACCGCGCTGACGCTCGGCACCGCCGCCCGGCTGGCGTACCGGCCGCAGTGGGTCGTGTCCAGTGTGGGCGGTGACTACCTGACGCTGTCCGGCCGGCTCGGCCCGGAGGGCACCCCGCTGCTCGAAGGCCTGGTCAGCGCGAACTACCTGCCGAGCGTCTCCCAGGCCGACGACCCGTGGGTACAGCTGTTCCGCAAGGTCAACGACGAGTACAACAGCGGCGTGGAGTTCGACGGCAACGTCATGTACGGCATGGCGGTCGGCTACACGTTCGTGCAGGTCCTGCAGGCCGCCGGCCGGGACCTGACCCGCGAGAGCCTGATCGAGGCCGTGGAGCGGGGTGGGTTCAAGGGCCCCGGCCTGACCCCGTTCCGGTACTCCCCGACCGACCACTCCGGATACTCCGGGGTACGCATGGTCGTCACCTCCAACGGTGTGCAGACGCCGGTCGGCCCGGTGTACGTCACCGACGACGGCGACGGCCCCGTGACCGAGTACACCGAGCCGCCAACCACGCCGCCGGCGAACGGCGTGCCGGCGCCCTGAGCCCCGGGAGGGAAGACCACGCATGACGCCACAGGCCGCGCAGCGGCGCCGGGACATCCTGCGCGCCGCCGCGGCGCTGTTCGAGGAGAAGGGGTACGAGGCGACGCGTGTGACCGACATCGCCGCGCGGGCCGGCGTCGCCAAGGGCCTGGTGTTCTGGTACTTCGGATCCAAGGAGGGCCTCCTCCACGAGCTGGCGGCGACCGTGGAGGAGGGCCTCCTCGCGCTGATCCAGGCCGCGGTCGAGGGCGTCGCCGCGCCCCTGGAGCGCCTCTACGCGGCCACCCTCGTGGCCGTCCACTACATCGACGACCACTACCACCTGTACGGCGCGATCGGCGCCGCGTCCCGCAACCAGGCCGTCTCGCCCTTCGAGGCGGCGATGCGCACGCACCTGGCGTACTCCACCGAGGCGATGCGCCGCTACCAGGAGGAGGGCGTCGCGCGGCGCTCGGACTCCCCGGAGCAGTTGGCGTACGCGCTGGCCGCGGTCGTCAACGAGCTGGTGCGGCTGCGCCGCCAGGGCATCCTGGCCCGGACCACGGCCCAGACCGCCGCGATGGCCGCCCGGTTCGCGGTGCACGGCGTGGCCGCCGACACGGCGCAGGCGCAGGCGGCGATCGCCGCGCACCCCCGCCTGGCGCGCCGGGTCGCCGCCGCGCGGCGCCGCACGCCGCCCCCGCTGGCGGACCTGTTGGCCCGGTGACGCGGTGGCGGTACGCTGCCAACCCCGGCCGCCCCCGGCCTTCGGTACGGATGGGCGGCCCTGACCTGGAGGTGACGTGAGCCGAGAAGGGCAGCAGTACGACGCGGCCGGGCTGCGGGCCCGGGTGGCGGAGTTCCTCGCCCGCCACGACCACACCACGATGGACCGGGTGGAGTTCCTGCGGGCGCGCTACGACGCGGGCCTGGCCTGGATCCACTTCCCGGTCGGGCTCGGCGGGCTGGGCGCGCCGCGCGCGTTGCAGTCCGTTGTCGACGAGGCGTTCGCCGTGGCCGGCGCGCCGGACAACGAGCCGCGCCGCATCGGCATCGGGCTGGGCATGGCGGCCCCGACGATCCTGCGCCACGGCACCGACGAGCAGCGCCGCCGGTTCCTGCGACCACTGTGGACCGGCGAGGAGGTGTGGTGCCAGCTGTTCAGCGAGCCGAACGCCGGCTCCGACCTCGCGGCGCTCGCCACCCGCGCGGTCCGCGACGGCGACGACTGGGTGATCAACGGGCAGAAGGTGTGGACCTCACAGGCGCACCTGGCGCGGTGGGCGATCCTGCTCGCCCGCACCGACCCCGACGTGCCCAAGCACCGCGGCCTGACGTACTTCATCTGCGACATGACCGCGCCCGGGGTGCAGGTGCGGCCGCTGCGCCAGATCACCGGCGACGCCGAGTTCAACGAGGTGTTCCTCACCGACGTCCGGCTGCCCGACAGCCTGCGCCTCGGCGCGGTGGGAGACGGCTGGCGGGTCGCCCAGACCACGCTGATGAACGAGCGGGTGGCGATCGGCGGCGCCGCGCTGCCGCGCGAGGGCGGGATGATCGGGATCCTCGCGCGGACCTGGCGGGAGCGCCCCGACCTGCGCACGCCCGGCCTGCACGACGAGCTGCTGCGGCTGTGGGTCGCGGCCGAGGCGGTGCGGCTGACCGGCGAGCGGCTGCGCCAGCAGTTGGCCGCCGGTCAACCGGGGCCGGAGGGGTCCGCGGTCAAGCTGTCGTTCGCCACGCTCAACCAGCGGCTCTCCGCGCTCGAGGTGGAGCTGCTGGGCGTCGAGGGCCTGCGCCACGACGACTGGACGATGCGCCGCAGCTCGACCGTGGACTTCCTGGAGCGGACGCCCGTCTACCGGTACCTGCGGGCGAAGGGCAACTCGATCGAGGGCGGCACGTCCGAGATCCTGCGCAACATCATCGCCGAGCGGGTGCTGGGTCTGCCCCGGGAGCCGCGCTCCGATGTGGACGTCGCCTGGAAGGACCTGCCGAAGTGAAGCACCTGCTGGACACGCCGCTGGAGGCGGACCTGCGCGCCGGCGTCCGGGCGATGCTCGCCGACCGCTGCCCGCCGCAGCGGGTGCTCGCCCGGGTCGAGTCGGACGAGGCGTACGACCGGGAGCTGTGGCACACCCTGGCGGTGGAGATGGGCCTGGCCGGGCTGCTGATCCCTGAGCGGCACGGCGGCGCGGGGGCGGGCCCGCGCGAGGCGGCCGTGGTCTGCGAGGAGCTCGGCCGCGCGGTGGCGCCGGTGCCGTACCTGGGCAGCGCGGTCGTGGCGACCGCGGTGCTGGTCGCCGTCCACGATGAGGCGCCGCTCGACGCCGAGGACGCGGCGCTGCTTCGCGACCTCGCCGCCGGCACGCGCGTCGCCGCCCTCGCCGTGCCGTACTCGATGCCGCCGTTCTCGGCCGGGGTCGTCGCGTCGGTGACCGACGGCTCGCTGACCGGCACGGTGCGCGGGGTCGCCGACGCGCTGGGCGCCGACGTCCTGCTGGTGCCCGCGGCCGACGGGCTGTACGCGGTGGACGCCGGCTCCCCGGGGGTCGAGCGGGTGGGCGTGGCGAGCCTCGACCTCACCCGGCCGCTGTGCGACCTGGTGCTGCGCGACGCGCCCGGCCTACTCCTCGCCCGCGGGCCGGCGGCGGCCGCCGCGGTCACCGCCGGGCTGACCGCGGGCGCGGCGCTGCTCGCGGCCGAGCAGGTCGGCCTGGCGCAGTGGTGCCTGGACTCCACAGTGGAGTACGTGCGTGGCCGCTACCAGTTCGGCCGGCCGGTCGGGTCGTTCCAGGCGCTCAAGCACCGGCTCGCCGACGTGTGGGTCGGGCTCGCCCAGGCGCGGGCGGTCGCCGGCTACGCCGCCGCGTGCCTGGCCGACAATGATCCCGACACCCCGGTCGCCGTCGCGCTCGCGCAGGCGCACTGCGCCGGAGTCGCCGTCACCGCAGCGGAGGAGTGCGTACAGATGCATGGCGGAATCGGTTTCACCTGGGAGTATCCGGCCCATCTCTACCTGAAGCGGGCGAAGGCCGACGCCATCGGCTTCGGCACCGCGGACCGGCACCGGGCGGCCCTGGCCGAGCTGGTCGACCTGCCGGGGGCCGGGCGGTGAGCGCGCCGGAGAGCGGCCGGGCCGCGATCGTCACCGGCGGCAGCCGTGGCATCGGGTTCGCCATCGCCCGGGCCCTCGTGGCGCGCGGCGACCGGGTCTGCATCACCGGGCGCAACGCCGACAGCCTCGCCGAGGCGGTGGCGACCCTGGGCGCGGACCGCGCCATCGGGGTCGCCGGCAAGGCGCACGACGAGCAGCACCAGGAGGAGGCGGTCGCGCGGGCCATGGCCGAGTTCGGCCGCATCGACTACCTCGTCAACAACGTGGCCACCAACCCGGTCTTCGGGCCGGCCATCGACGCTACGCCCGACCTCGTCCGCAAGATCCTCGACGTCAACCTCGTCTCGGCGCTGCGCTGGACGCAGCGCGTCCACGCGGCCTGGCTGGGCCAGCACGGCGGCGCCGTGGTCAACGTCGCCTCGGTCGCCGCACTGCGCCCGTCCCCGGGCCTCGGGCTGTACGGCATGACCAAGGCGGCGCTGATCTACCTGACCGGGCAGCTCGCCTTCGAGCTGGCGCCGACGGTGCGGGTGAACGCGGTGGCGCCGGCGGTGGTCAAGACCAAGTTCGCGCAGGCGCTGTACGTCGGGCGGGAGGCGGAGGCGGCCGCGGCCTACCCGCTGGGACGGCTCGGTGAGCCGGAGGACGTGGCCCGCGCGGTCGCGTTCCTGCTCTCCGACGAGGCCTCCTGGATCACCGGGCAGACCATGGTGCTCGACGGCGGCGCCACCCTTGTCGGTGGACTCGGCTGAGCCGTATCCGGGGCCGGGTGGGCGCCGCGCACCCGCTTGTGTCCCACGTTTCGGAAGATCCACGCGACCTTGCGGGAAATCGTGGGGTTGGCGGGCCTTCGGATGCAGAAACTCGCGGTATCAACGTGTCCGGGCGGCACGAGATTCGTGAAGTCGCGGTGACCGGAGCCGTCCGACAGCCCGATTTCGCGGGAAGTCGAGTCGATCAAGGGCCGAGATGCCGCGAGTTTCAGAAATGTGTGCGGCGGTCGGGCCACATGACGCCGCGATATGCCGGAAAAGGCGAGCAGACCGCGGGCCCGGGCGGCGGCCTCAGTCAGTCACCGTGATCGGCACGCCGCCGGTCGCCAGATCGGCGATCGCCACTTCGCCGTCGGCCATGACCGCCATCCAGGTCAGCCTGGTCTCGCCGACCGGTGCCTGGTCCGGCACGCGCAGCCTCATGGCGAACCGCACCGACGTGTGCGCAGGGATCGTCGACACGGCGCAGTTGAGCTGGTATGTACCGGCGTGCTCGCCGAGGCGCTGCAGGTAGACCGGGCAGGGGTTGAGCGGAAAGGGCCGCGGGGAGGCGTTGTGCAAGCTCACCACGTACTCGAGCGCCTCCCCGCGCCGTACCTGCGCCGGCGCCTCGATCGAGGCGACGACCCACGCCGCGTTGAGCAGCGGCGGCAGCACGTACCACGGGCCGACGCCGACCGGGCACGCGGTGCTGATCTCCAGTTCGGAGATCGGGAACTCGTGCCCCAGCGTCACCAGCGCGATGTCACGGTAGCGGGGGGGCAGTGGCGGCCGGATCCGCACACCGGCTGGTGACCGTCAGGTCGATACGGGCTGGTTCGCCCGCGTCGATCGTCGCCGGGTACTGGTGGACGTCGTCGACGGTGGGTGGGTCGAAGCGCCTGGTGAGCTGGACGCGCTGTCCGCTCGCGGCGTCGGTCGCCACGAGTTCCGCGGATCCGCGCAGGGTGCAGCGCGAGCCCATTCTGTTCGGCAGCAGCACCGTGTGCCGTTCGTAGCCGTCGCCGGCACGGTCCTGCTCGACCCAGGCCAGCGGTGGTCGGCCAGCGGGGTGGACGCCAAGGTCGGCCGGGGTGCAGGCACGGGTAGCGGGTCGTGGCTCTCGGCGGGCCAGGTGGGTCGGCGCGGGCGCGGGAACATCGAGCCACGGGATCGGTTGCGCGAGGGCAGGGTCCGTCGGCGGGTGGTCGCGCCAGCCGGCGCGCAGCGTGCCGGGCACGCCGATCGCCACCGCGATCAGCGCTGCCACCGCGACCATCGTCGCGGCCCGCCGTCGGCGCCGTCGCACAATGCCGGCGCGTACGCGGGCGACCGGGTCCGGCCAGGTGGGCAGCGTGTGGCGTTCATCGGTGAGCGTGCGGCGCAAGAGGTCTTCGAAGGTCATCGCGCACCTCCCACCGATCGTCTGGCCACAGACTGCTCGCTGTCCGGCGCATCCCATCGCGCCACGATCCAAGGACACTACAGAGCGCCGGAAGGTTGTCCGGGTGTGCGGCGATCGACGGCGCACTGGCTCGGCGGCCGGTGCGGCGCGCTAGGGTCGCAACGTGCCACCGAAACCGAAGACGCCGAAGCCGAAGACCCCGCGGGCCCCGAAGATCCCGTCGACGAGGTACCCGATCGAGCGGTTCACGCTGGACAACGGGCTGCGGGTGGTGCTCGCCCCGGACCGCAGCGCGCCCGTGATCGGCGTCGCCGTGGTCTACGACGTGGGCATCCGCTCCGAACCCGAGGGCCGGACCGGCTTCGCTCACCTGTTCGAGCACCTGATGTTCCAGGGCTCGGAGAACCTGGAGAAGCTGGCCCACTTCCGCCACGTGCAGGGCTCCGGTGGCACGTTCAACGGGTCCACCCACCTAGACTACACCGACTACTACGAGACCCTGCCCGCCAACGCGCTCGAGCGGGCGCTGTTCCTCGAGGCCGACCGGATGCGCGGACCCCGGCTCACCGAGGAGAACCTGCGCAACCAGGTCGACGTGGTCAAGGAGGAGATCCGGGTCAACGTGCTCAACCGGCCGTACGGCGGCTTCCCGTGGCTGAAGCTGCCCCCGGTCATGTTCGACACGTTCCCGAACGCGCACGACGGCTACGGCTCCTTCGGCGACCTCGAGTCGGCCACGGTTGACGACGCGCGGGCGTTCTTCGAGCGCTACTACGCGGCGGGCAACGCCGTGCTCGCGGTCTCCGGTGACTTCGACGTGGCCGAGGCGACCGGCCTGGTCGAGCGGCACTTCGGGGACGTGCCCGCGCGGCCGGCCCCGCAGCGCCCGGACTTCGCCGAGCCGGACCTCACCGCCGAGCGGCGCCACGCGTACGAGGACCGGCTCGCCCCGCTGCCGGCGGTCGCGGCGGCCTGGCGGGTGCCCGACCCGATCGTCGACTTCACCGCCTACCTGCCGTACGTCGTGCTCGCCGAGGTGCTCACCGACGGTGACGCGTCCCGCCTGATGCAGCGCCTGGTGCTGCGCGACCGGATCGCCACGAGCGTGGGCGGCTACATCGGGTTCATGGGCGAGCCGTTCGAGGTGCGCGACCCCACGGCGCTCGTGCTCCAGGCCCACCTGCCGCCCGGGGGAGACGTCGACAAGGTGCTGCGCACCGTGGACGAGGAGTGCGAGCGCATCGCCAACGACGGCCTGGAGCCGGGCGAGCTGGCCCGCACCCAGGCCCGGATGGCCGCCCACCTGCTGCGCGACACCGACGCGGTGCTCGGCCGGGCGCTGCGCATGGCGGTCCTCGAGCAGCAGCGCGGCGACGCGGGTCTGATCAACGACCTGCCGCGCCTGATCGGGGAGGTGACCGAGGCCGAGGTGGTGGGCGCCGCGGCCTCGCTGCGCCCGTCGCGCCGCGCGGCGGTCGAGGTCGTTCCAGGAGGTGCGCGATGAGGCCGCTGCCGGCGCTCGGGCCGACCCGCAGGCTCACCCTGCCGAGGACCGCCGAGCGGACCCTGTCCAACGGCCTGACCGTGATCGCGATCCGGCGGCCGTCGGTGCCGCTGGTGGAGCTGCGGCTGCGCATCCCGATGCCGTCGGCCCGGCTGAGCCCCGCGCACGTCGCCCGGGCCTCCCTGCTCTCCCAGACCCTGCTCTCCGGCACGTCGACGATGTCCACTGTCGACATCGCCGCCGAGCTGCAGCGGGTGGGCGGCGCGCTCAGCGTCGGCGCGGACCCGGACCGGCTGCTGGTCAGCGGCAACGCGCTCGCGTCCGGCCTGCCGCGGATCCTGGAGATCCTGCGCGAGGTGCTCACCGACGCGACGTACCCCGCGCCGGAGGTGAACACCGAGCGGGACCGGTTGATCGACCGCATCCAGGTCGCCCGCAGCCAGCCGGCGCACCTGGCCCGCGCGGCGCTGCTGCGCCGGATCTACGGATCCCACCCGTACGCCGTGCAGACGCCGGGCCTGGCCCAGGTCCGGTCGGTGACCCCCCGCGCCCTACGCGCGCTGCACGACGAGCGGCTGCACCCGGCCGGGTCCACGCTGGTCATCGTCGGTGACGTGGCGCCGGCCCGGGCGTTGGACGCCGCCGAGGAGGCGCTGTCGGCCTGGGACGGCGGCGGCAAGGAGGTGCGCCAGCCGGCGACCCCGCCGCTGGTGCCTGGCCCGCTCACCCTGGTCGACCGGCCGGGCAGCGTCCAGTCGTCGATCCGCATCGCCCTGCCTGCGGTGCCCCGCACCCACGAGGACCACGCCGCGCTGCAGTTGGCCAACCTCGTGTTCGGCGGTTACTTCTCCTCCCGCTGGGTGGAGAACATCCGTGAGGACAAGGGCTACACGTACGGGCCGCACTCGCTGATCGAGCACTCCACCGCCGGTTCGGTGCTGCTGGTCTCCGCCGACGTGGCCACCGAGGTGACCGCGCCGGCGCTGGTGGAGACGCTGTACGAGCTCGGGCGGATCGCCACCGTGCCGCCGGGGTCCGACGAGTTGGAGCAGGCCCGCCAGTACGCCCTGGGCACCCTGCAGCTCGGCATGTCCACCCAGTCCGGGCTCGCCGGGCTGGCGAGCACCTACGCGGGCTTCGGCCTGCGACTGGACTACCTCGCCGACCACGCGGCACGGTTGGCGCGGGCCACGCGGGAGGAGGTGGCCGAGGCGGCGGCGCGCTACCTGGCGCCGGCCCGCGCGGTCGCGGTCGTGCTCGGCGACGCGGACCGGGTCGAGTCCTCGGTCGCCGCGGTGCTGCCGAGCGAGCGGGGCGAGTCGCCGGTGGACGACGAGTAGCCGCGACGCGAGTGGCCGAGGCCGACAGCCAGCGCGACGAGAGCCGGGCGATGCAGACACCCCCGCTGTTCCGATCCCCCCTGAACCGTGCCGCCCACCGCCGTACGGACGAGGCGTGGCTGCGCCAGGCGTGGCCGCGGGCGCGGGTCGTCGTCGTGGACACGGTCGGTGGCGGCCAGTTCCTCGTGGACGCGCAGGACGCGCTGATCCTCGTGGATCCGACGAGCGCGCCGGACGGGGAGCGGCTGTTCCTCGGCGAGGACGCGGACGGGACGCCGTACTTCGGGGTGGACGGTCCGCTGCCGGAGGTCCCGGACACCCGGCGGGTGACCCTGCGGCAGGTCGCGCACCTGCTCACCGAGCGGGACGGCGCGCTGGCCGTGGCCGCCGTGGCGCTCGCCTACTGGCACGCCGCGCACCCGTACTCGCCGACCAGCGGCAGGCCCACGACGGCGCGCGACGGGGGCTGGGTGCGCACCAGCGACGACGGGGACAACCTGTGGCCGCGCACCGACCCCGCGGTGATCATGCTGGTGCACGACGGCGTGGCCGGGCCGCAGGGGCGGTGCCTGCTCGGCCACAACGCGGCCTGGGCGTCACCCGGTGTCCGGCGCTTCTCCTGCCTGGCCGGGTTCGTCGAGCCCGGCGAGTCGGCCGAGGCGGCGGTGGCGCGGGAGGTGGCCGAGGAGGTCGGGGTCGCGGTGGAGGAGATCACGTACGTGGCCAGCCAGCCGTGGCCGTTCCCGGGCTCGCTCATGCTCGGCTTCCTGGCGCGGGCCGATCCGGATGCCCCGATCACGGTGGACCCGACCGAGATCACGCACGCGCAATGGTTCACCCGGCGCGAGATCGCCGCCGTGCTCGACGGCGACGATGTGCGGGGCGCCGACGGCGCACGGATGGCGCTGCCGACGCCGGCATCGATCGCGCACTTTCTGCTCACGACCTGGTTGCACCGCGGCTAGGCCGACGCCCTCCGGCGGCCGGCGAGCGGCCGAAGGCGAGCGCCCGTGTACGGACGGTCAGGCCGTGCCGGGCTCGGGGCGCCGGCGCGGAGGTTCGCCGAGCCGCACG
>NICF_comb_assmDRAFT_10002808_pt1 | contig 12858 bp, 14 predicted proteins | sample NewIslPassag4_SG_FD_11279 | JGI IMG/M metagenome (IMG submission 11279) | reverse complement strand
GGCTCGCCTCGATCCGACAGCACGAGCCGCTGGGCCTCGGACACGCGGTGCTGCAGGCGGCCAACCTCGTCGGCGACGAGCCCTTCGCCGTCATCCTCGGAGACGACGTGATCGACGCGGAGACGCCGGCCATCGCGCAGCTCGTGCAGTGCTACGAGCGCACCGGGATGGGCGTCGTGGCGCTCATGGAGGTGCCGGTCGAGGAGACGCCGATGTACGGCATCGCGGCCGGCGCGATGATCGACGGGCGGACCATGCGCATCGAGCGCCTGGTGGAGAAGCCGCAGCGCGATCCGCCTTCCAACCTGGCGGTGATCGGGCGCTACGTGCTTCCGCCGCGGGTCTTCGACTACCTGCGCGCGGTGAAACCGGGGGTCAACGGAGAGATCCAGCTCACCGACGCCCTGGCCATGCTGGCCGAGCGCGAGGGTCTGGTAGGGTACCGATTCGAGGGCCAGCGCTACGACGCGGGCGACCGCCTGGGTTATCTCAAGGCCAACGTCGCCTTCGCCCTGAAGCGGCCCGAGCTCCGCGAGGGGCTCCTCGAGTGGCTGCGCGCAGTGGTGGCGGAGGCGGACGCTCGCTAGCCTGAAGGCTTCGGATTCCCGTTTTCGCAGGACGACGGAAGACGCTAGAGTGCGGGCGATGAGCAGGCTACTTCGTGCCGCAGTCCTGGGCATCGCTCTCGTCGCGCTCCCGGTGCCGGGAAGTGCCGATGCGCCTTCGCAGGTTCCTGCCGTCCAGCTCCAGAACGTCCGCCCGACGCCTCCGAAGCCGGGCATCTTCAGCTACAGCGAGTCCAAGGCGAACGTGCTCAAGCTCGCCTGCGCGGTCGCGCTCGCGGGACTTCTGGTCTGGAGCTGGCACCTGGAGGAGACGGGGAAGGGCGCGAGGTACCGGCGCGCGCGCCGCTTCGCCATCGGCCTGCTGGGCGTCCTCGGCGTCGCCGGCTGGTTCAACTACGGCGGCTTTCACGGCGGGACCAACTTCATCCACGTCTGGGAGCACTACCACTACTTCATGGGCTCGAAGTACTTCCCCGAGCTCCGCTACGCCCGCCTCTACGAGTGCAGCGCCGTCGCGGAGGCCGAGCTCTACGGTCGCGATCGCGTGCTCCGTCGCAAGATGCGCGACATCGCCTCCACGAACCTTATCGGCTCCACCGCCGATATCCTCGCCAACCCCGAGCGCTGCACTTCCCACTTCACCCCGGCGCGCTGGGAGGCGTTCAAGCAGGACACCGCCTACTTCATCCGGCGGCTGGGCGGCCGCTGGGAGGGTTCGCAGAAGGACCACGGCTTCAACGGCACGCCGTGGTGGACCATCGTCCCCTCCCTCCTCACCAACCTGGCGGGGCCGGCCACCGATCGGACGCTGCTCGTCCTGGGCCTGCTGGACCCCATCCTGATCCTGCTGATGTTCGCGGGGATCTGGTGGGCCTTCGGCCTGGAGATCTTCGCGGTGGCGGCGAATTTCTTCGCGGTGAACTTCCCCTCGCGCTTCTACTGGAACGGCGGCGCCTTCCTCCGCTACGACTACCTCGCGCTCTCCGTCCTCGGCATCTGCATGCTGCGCAAGGCAAGGCCCGCCGCCGGCGGCGCCATGCTCGCCATGGGAGCGGCCTTCCGCATCTTCCCCGTCTTCTTCGCCGTCGGGCCGGCGATGCAGGGGATCTGGCGCTGGATCCGGGAGAAGGCGATGCCGCGGCAGCACCGCCGCATCGCGCTGGGCGCGCTCGTCGCCACGGCGGTGATGGTCCCCGCCTCGCTGATGGTGGCGAAGGGCGGCGTGGAGGTCTACGGCGAGTTCGCCGCCAACACGATCAAGCACTCGGAGACGCCGCTGACCAACCACATGGGGCTGCGCACGGTGCTCTCGTGGCGGCCCTGGAGCAACGCCAAGCACCTCAAGGACGAGAGCCTCGAGGATCCCTTCAAGGTGTGGAAGGAGACGCGCCTGGCGAACTTCGAGCAGCTNGAGCCGCTCTTCTTCCTGCTCAACCTGGCCCTGCTCTGGCTCGTCTTCCGCCGCGTGCGCGACGAGGAGCCGTGGGTCGCCGCCGCGCTCTGCGGCGTCGTGATGATCCCGGCGGCCACCGAACTCACCTGCTACTACTACGCCTTCATGATCCCCGCCGCCTTCCTCATGGAGAGGCGAAGGGAGATCGGCCTTTGGCTGCTCGTCCTCGCCCTCGCCACCCACGCCATCACCAAGATGCCGATCTGGAGCGACGACCAGTACATGTGGATGGGCCTGGCCACGGTCGCCTACGGCATGCTCGTCCTGTGGTTGCTGGCGCGGTCGGAGGCGGTCCCCGCGGCGCAACCCGCTCCCGCTCCGACGGTGGCGAAGCGCGCGGAGCGCCTCGAGCGCGCGGCGGGCGGCTCGAAGCGCCGCTAGGCGTCCGGGAACCGGCCGTCGCAAGAGTCGTCGACTGCGGCCGGCACCGAGACGGGACGGCCCCCCGCCAGGCGCATCTGTAGGCTGCACGCGCCTCTTCGCCGGGGCCCGGGAACTTTTCGCCCGGCTGGCGTGTCACCCATCGCGAGCGAGGGCCGTCGCGTGTCTCCCGAGGAATTCGCCGAGAGAGTCGAGCCCCACCTGGGCATCCTCTACCGCATGGCGCGGCGCCTGAGCCGCAGCCGCGCCGAGGCCGAGGACCTCGCCCAGGAGGGGCTCTTGCGCGCCTTCGAGCGGCGCAAGAGCCTGCGCGACCCGCGGAGGATCCGGAGCTGGCTGCTTTCCCTCCTGCGCAACCTGCACCTGAACCGGGTCCGCGACGAGCGTCCGCACCTCGTGGTTCTCTCCGGCGGCGCCGCCTTCGAGCACCCGACGGCCGACCTGGAGGAGGAGATCCAGTCCAGGGCGCTCTCGGACGAGGTCCTCCTCGCGCTGCGGGCCCTGCCCGAGGAGCAGGCCACGGCGCTGTGGCTGCGCGCGGTGGAGGGCCTCTCGTACCAGGAGATCGCCGAGGTCATGGGGACGCCGGTGGGCACCGTCCGCTCGCGCCTCGCCCGCGCGCGGGAGGCGATGCTGGAGAGGCTGCGGAAGGAGGCCGCCGCGGCGTCCGGAGGTCGGAGATGAGCTGCCTTTCGCCCGAGGTCCTCTCCGCGGTGGTCGACGGCGAGGCCGGCGCCGAGGAGATGGCGCACGCGCGGGCCTGTCCGCGCTGCGCGGCGCGCGTGGAGGAGCTTCGCGCCGTCGATGCCGCGCTCGCCGGCATCCCCCAGGCGCGGGAGGAGGCGAGCCCGCTGCTTTCCGCCACGCTCCGGGGCCTGGCTGCGCGGCGCGATCGGCCCCGCGCCCGCACTCTCGCCATGCTGGTCGGGGCGGTCGCGGCGGTGGCCCTGACCGCGCACCTGGTCTCGCCCCGCGAGCTCGCCTCGGCCGAGGCGCTCGCGGAGCAGGCCATCGCCAGCCACCTGCGCGCCTTCACCACCGGCGCCGGGACCGGCTGCCAGGTGGAGAGCGACGACCCGCTCGTCCTCGCCGAATGGCTGGCGCGCGGTTTCGGCATCCCGGTGGAGATCCCCGCGCCCGCCTCCGGCCGGCTGGTCGGGGCGCGACGCTGCCAGCTCTTCGGCGAGGCCACCCCGGCCCTGGTCTACCGCACCGAGGCGGCGCCGGTGAGCGTCTACTTGCCCCGCCCGGGGACGGAGGCCTTCGCCGCCTGCCAGCGGGCCCTGGGGAGTTGCATCGCGGGGCGGGACGGCCAGACCGTCTGCGTCCTGCCCGGCAGCTCCGGCGAGCCCATGGTGATCGTGGGCGCGATGTCCGCTGCCGAGCTCTGCGAGGTCGTGAGGTCCTAGAAGCCGGGGGGCCGGTCCGCGTTCCCGGGGAACTTCCGGCCCCCCTTCGTGTGTCGAGCGAGGCGAGATGAACTCCATCACCGTCGTTGGAGCGCTGGCGGCCGGCAGCCTCTCCTTCCTCTCCCCCTGCGTCTTTCCGCTGGTGCCGGGCTATCTCTCCTTCCTCGGAGGCGCGGCGGGCGAGCCCGCGCGGGGGAGGGTGGTGCGCCAGGCGATCGCCTTCGCCCTCGGCTTCGGCCTCGTCTTCGTGGCGCTGGGCGCGACCGCCACCTCGCTGGGCCGGCTCGTCGGCGAGAACCGCCACCTCTTCGAGCTCCTGGGCGGGCTGGTCCTCGTCGCCTTCGGGCTGCACATGCTGGGCGTGCTGCGCATCCCACTTCTTCTGCGCGAGGCGCGGTTCCACGCCGCGTCGCCGCCGAGCGGCTTTCTCGGGGCGCTGGTCGTGGGGGCCGCCTTCGGCTTCGGCTGGAGCCCCTGCGTCGGCCCGCTCCTCGGCGGCGTGCTCACCCTGGCCGCCTCCGAGGAGACCGTGGGGGAGGGGATCGTCCTCCTCCTCGCCTATGCGGCGGGGCTGGCCGTGCCCTTCGTGCTCTCGGCTCTCCTGCTCGAGCGCTTCCTCGCGTTCTCGCGCCGCATCCGCCCCCACCTCGGCAAGGTGGAGAAGGTGGGCGGCGCACTCCTCCTCGTCTTCGGCCTGCTCCTCGCCCTCGGCCGCCTGCACTGGGTGGCCGCTCTCCTGCCTGGACTCGACGCGGCCGCGCTCTGATAGACTGCGCGGGATGCGAATCCGGCTTGGAATCCTGCTCGGCCTCGCGACGGCGCTCTGGGCGGCTCCCGCCCTGGCCTTCGATCCGCCCGCGGCCGGCGATCTCTTCGGCACGCGTTCGCTCGCTACGGGCAACGCCTTCCGCGCCGTCGGCACCTCCAACGACACGCTCTTCTTCAACCCGGCCGGGGTGGTGATCACCCGCCGCTACGAGATCGAGGGGCACTACGGCTTCTCGCCGGGCGATCGCCTCCAGCTCTGGCACGCGTCCGTCGTCGATTCGAAGACGACCACCGTGGGCGCGGGCATCGGTTACAGCCACATCTCCGGCGCGGGGGCGCCCGGCGACTCGAGCGGCTCGGTGGTGAACCTCGCCCTGGGCTTTCCCCTCTCGAGCCGCGTCGCCTTCGGCTTGGGCCTCAAGTACCTCGGCTTCGCCAGGCCCGAGGAGACCAACTCCATCACCGCGGACGCGGGCCTGCTGGTCCGGCCCCTGCCGGGGCTCAGCCTGGGAGTGGTGGGCTACAACCTCGTCGACGTGGCCAGCGCGCAGGCGCCGATGCGGGTCGGCGGCGGCGTCTCGATCGGCCACGACGCGACCTTCCGCTTCTCCGCGGACGCGGTTTTCGCCCTCGAGGAGAGCGACCCCTTCGGCAACACCTACCACGCGGGCGCCGAGATCTTCTTCGACGAGGTGCTGCCCATCCGCCTCGGCGCGGAGCGGCGCGACAAGGAGGACCGCAACTTCGTCACCGCGGGCCTCGGCCTGGTCTCCGAGGTGGCGGCGCTCGACCTCTCCTTCGCCCAGGGGGTGGGGTCGGGGCACTCGGAGGAGCGGATCTTCGCCTTCGCCCTCAAGCTCTTCCTCTGAGCGCGGGGGCTGCTGGAGGGGCTGAGACGATGTCGCTGGTGGCACAGGCCACGGGCGAATCCCGCCTCGCACCCGAGGGAGAGGAGGCCACGCTCCGCGCCCTGCTGGAGCGGCTCCTCGAGCTCAACCGGCTCGTGCCGCAAAGCCTCGTGGCCGCGCGGATTGGCCTGCCGAGCGGCGAGCCCCGGCCCGGGGTGCTTCGCTCCATGGGGATCCGCCGCATCCCGGTCTTCTGGGAGCGGCGCGCGATCCCGCGCGTGGAGATCCACGTTCGCCTCGGGCGGCGGCGTCGCCTGCGCTCGCTACCCATGGAGGACGCATGAACGCCACGCTTCCCCCGCCGCCATACGCCGTGATCGGCCTCGGGCGCCTCGGCACCGCGCTCTCGCGGGCGCTGTCGAGGACCTTTCCCGAGAACTCCGTGCTCGCGGTGGAGCCCGACCCCCGCCTGCGCGCGAAGGCGCTCCTGGACCGGCTGGTCTCCGACGCCCAGGAGGCGCCCACGCCGGCGCTGGGGAAGTGCGGGCTCATCTTTCTCTGCGTCCCGCTGGGCGAACTCGAGGCGACGCTGCAGAGCCTCGCCCCGCATCTGGGAGAGAAGGTCATCCTCACCGACACGACCACGGTGAAGGGGGCGGTGCGGGAGATCGTCGACCGCGTGCTGCCAAACGTGACCTTCGTCGGCGGACATCCGATGGTGGGGGCCGACGGCAGCGATGCCGGGGAGCGCGCCGACCTCTTCGCGGGGAGGCGGGTGATCCTCTGCCCGCGCGAGGGCGAGGAGGAGGCGGCCGCGCGGGTCGGAGCGGTGTGGGCCGCCATGGGCGCGCGGCCGGTCGTCCTCTCCGACCGCGATCACGATCGCCTGGTGGCGGCCACCACCCACGCGCCCTACCTGGCGGCGCTGGCCCTCGCCCGGATGGCGGGAAGCCTCGAGGAGGCGGAGCGCGTGGTGGGCAAGGCCTTCGTCGACGCCTCGCGGCTGGCCACCCTCGCGCCGGAGGTCGCCGCCGCCAGCGTGGCGGCCAACCCCTTCGCCGCGGCCGCAGCGCGCGTTCTCGCCGACGAGCTGCGCCGCCTGGCCGACCTGGCCGAGTCCAGCCCCGAGGAGCTATCGGCGGCCGCCGCCGAGGCGCGCGCCCACCGCGAGCGGCTCGTCCCCGAGGGCGCATGAAAAAAGCCGCCGGCGGGGTTCCGGCGGCTTGGCGCGAAAACGGCCTTCCGAAGACTCAGATGTCGTAGTCGCGGAGCGTGGCGCGGCCGTTCTTCTGGGCGCGCTGGATGGCCTTCTCGATGGCCTCGTGGACGAGGTCGTTGAGGCCGTTGATGAAGTCCTCGCTCGTCCTCACGCCATCGCCCTTGCTCTTGATCGCGTCCCGAACCTTCGACTGGACGAGGAGCATCTCGCGCTCTGCCATTGCTTTCCTCCTGGAATCGGCGCTTGGCGCCTACGTTCGCGGAGAGCAAGGGATAGACGCCATCTTGCCCCCGATTCAAGAAAAAACCGGCCTGCGACCTCTCAAAGTTTGCGCCGAAGCGCCCGGACGATGCGGTCCTTGGTCTCCGACGGCCGTGGCCGCGGACGGTCGAGGTGCGCCCGGTAGCGCTTCAAGAGCTCGACCTCCATCCGCCGAAGCGATTCGAGCACCTCGCCGGAAGCCTTGGCCTCGAGGGGGAGGCCCGGCTCGGCACCCACCCCGTGGAGGATGCGGAGAACTCGTTCCTCCTCGGATTCGAGTTCCCTGGCTCCCCCCGCCAGGGCATCGCGGACCGATGCCTCCTTGACTGCGACCCGGCGTCCGTCGTTGCGCTGCGAACCGCTCATCGCCACCTCGCCTGGCTAGTGCCCGAACAACGCTACTTACCGCAAAACCGGGGTCAACTTTTTATCCTACCTTGGCGCCGATCCCCCTTCGTTCGCCCCGGAATCCGGCTCGGTTTCGGCCTCCGGCTCCGTCTCCTTGCCTCGCCACAGCCCGTACGCCTCGAGCGTGGCCACCGGGCCAGGAGGCCGGGGGGCGTCCTCCAGGTGGTCGGGAACCTCGATCCCCAGCGACTCGCCGATCTTACTGGTCGTGAGGCGAAGGGAGAAGTCGAGGCGAGCCGGCTCCTCTTCGTCCGGCACCTCGACGGTCGCCGAAAGCTCCGCCCGAAGGGGGACGGACGAGCCCCGGTCCACCCACAGTCGGCCCGAGACGGCCTTGGCCCGCCCCTCCTCCGCGGCGCGCAGGCGCAGCCGGGTATCCTCGTCCGGCCCATCCTTGGGGAAAAGTACCGGGGGCAACGATTCGTCCTTGGGGGACCGGATGGGGTCGCCCAGCGCCACGTCGTAGCGGTAGACCTCGCGGTCGCCGAGCTTCTCCGCCACCGGCTCGGAGAACTTCAGCGCCCCGTGCACCAGGTTCCAGAAGGTGGGAAGGGCGCGGTAAGCCTCCTCCAGTACGTGCTCCGAGGAGCCGCGATCGCGCCGGCGCTCCCGGAAGGGTGCGTAGCGCGAGCGCGCGTACGAGATCCCCCCGAGGCGGATCCACTCCATGCCCTGGAGCTGGTCGTTTTCCACCCGCACGTGGAAATCGCCTCCCGGATCGACCGCGACCATCCGGGTCTCCTCCAGGGTGATCTTCCGCTCGCCCCGCTTCCAGGTGAAGCGGACGGTGACGTCCTGCCGGTGCGGCCCCACGCGAAAGGCCGCCTCCCGCGCCGAGATGGAGAGGATGCGCTCCGCCATGGCCGGCCGGCGGTGGAGGGCCTCGGGCTCGAGGACCTCCTGGGCCGCGAGGAGGACCCGGGGAGGATCTTCGGGGGAGAAGATCCGCTGCTTGGCCGCCCGGTCCTCCGCGCTGGTGCAGGCGAGAAGAAAGGCAAGGGGAAGCAGGTATCGGAATCGCAAGGGAAACCTCGAAACGGGCTTAACTAACCGCCCGTCGCCCGTGGGGGCAAGGGCGGCAGGGAAAGCGCGCCCGTCTCAAGGCTTCCAAAGCAGGTGGACGATCGCCACCGAGGCCGCGAAGCCGGCGAGATCCGCCGCGAGCGCCGCCGGGACGGCATGCCGGTAGCGGCGGATCCCCACCGCCCCGAAGTAGACCGCAAGCACGTAGAAGGTCGTCTCGGTGGAGCCGGCCATCACCGCGCCGATGCGCGCGGCCAGGCTGTCCGGCCCCTCGGCCTCCATCAGGTCCGCCAAGAGCCCCGTGCTCCCGCTGCCCGAAAGCGGGCGGACCAGGGCGACGGGGAGGACCTCCGGGGGGATCCCCAGCGGCGAAAGCACCGGCGCGAGCCAGCCCGAGAGGCGGTCCATGCCACCGGCGCCGCGAAAGGCGCCCACCGCCGCGAGGATCGCCACCAGGTAGGGCGCGATGCGCAGCGCCACCTGCAGCCCTTCCTTGGCCCCCTCCACGAAGGCGCCGTAGACGTCCACCCGGCGCGCGAAGGCGTAGGCGGGAATCCCCGCGAGCAGCAGCGGGATCGCCCAGGTCGAGATCGCCCCGACCGCCTTGGCCAGAAATTCCATCAGCGCTCCTCCGTCGGCGTGCCCTTCGGCCAGATCCGCGCGAGCAGCTTGGCGGCGGCGATGCCGACCAGCGTGGAGAGGGTGGTGGCGAGCAAGGTGGGCCCGATCACGTCGGTCGGCGCCTCCGAGCCGCTGGCCGCGCGCAGCGCGATCACCGTGGCGGGGACGAGCTGCACCGAGCTCGTGTTGATCGCGAGGAAGAGGACCATCGCGTCGGTGGCCACCCGCGGGTTTGGATTCAGCGTCTGCAGTTGCTCCATGGCGCGCAGGCCGAGGGGAGTGGCGGCGTTGCCCAGGCCGAGCATGTTCGCCGAGACGTTGAGCGCCATCGAGTCGAGCGCGGCGTGGTCCTTCGGCACCTCGGGGAAGAGCCGCGACAGCACGGGGCGGAGGAGCGCCGCCAGCTTTCGCGTCAACCCCGCCTCGTCGGCCACGCGCAGAAGGCCCATCCACAGCGCGAGGATCCCGGCGAGGGAGATGGCGAGGCGGATCGCGTTTTCTGCGCCCTCGAGCGCGCCCTGCGTCAGTCCATCCATGCGGCCGTCGATCGCCGCCGAGGCGAAGGCGAGCACGAGAAGCAGCATCCAGACGAGCGCCATCCGGCGCATCCTAGATGGCTACCCGAAAGCCGTCCAAGAAAGCGAAGCCGCCCACGGATCCCGTTGCAGTCACCCGCCTGCTGCGGCCGCTTCTCCGGGGCTGCGGCCGGCGTGTTCGTTCCTCGCTCCTCGACGCCGCGACGGCTCCGCCTGCGTCGCTCGGCGCTGCGCCTGCCAACTCGCCGACCGGCTCCGCCGCCTCGCGACGGCCCGTGACGACGACAGGCGCCGTCGGCCGAGGGGATGGCCGAGGGCGGTCTCGTTGACAGCCGAGCGGAGCGGTTGGTACGACCCCGCGTGCACGGTCGTGGGAGCGCGACGCGGTCAGTGGCCTACCGCAGCGGGCTCCCAGGCCCCGGAGGGCTCCATGCTCCATCGATTCGCTGCGTTCGCGGCTGCTGCCACCTTCCTCGCCGGGGCTGCTGCGACAGCCCAGACTTCCGCTCCCCCTCCCGCTTCTCGCGCGGCCGGTCTCTCCGCGGAGGAGAAGGAGAGGATCCGCGAGGAGATCCGTGCGGAGCTCGAGCGAGAGCTGGAGGAGCGGCTCGAGGCCGCGCGGGAGGAGATGCGCGACGAGATCCGCGCGGCCTTGATCACCCAGGAGGCGAGCCGCGCGTGGGACGATTGGGACGAGGAATGGGAGGAGGTGACGCCGCGCCTCGACCTCTTCGAGGTCGATGGCTACTTCCGCACCCGCATGGACCTCTTCCACCAGTTCGACCTGCGGACCGGCAACGATCCGAGCGGTCATCCCATCTTCCCCGTCGACCCGCAGGACCCCGATCGGAAGACCATCGCCGGGGCCAACATGCGGCTGCGGATCGACCCCACGCTCAACGTCAGCGAGGAGGTGCGGATCCGCGCCCAGATCGACGTCTTCGACAACCTCGTCTTCGGGTCCACGCCGCGGGGCGGCTTCGCTCTCGGCCAGGGAAACCAGCGCTATCCCTGGGTCTTCTTCTCGAAGACGCAGGAGCCGCCGCGCTTCGGCTGGAACGATTTTCGCGACTCCATCGTGGTCAAGCGGGCGTGGGCGGAGGTGCGCACGCCCGTCGGCGAGCTGCGCTTCGGCCGCATGGGTGACAACTTCGGCCTGGGGATGAACGTCAACGACGGCAACTGCCTCGACTGCGACCACGGCGATACGGTCGACCGCTTCATGTTCGCGATGAAGATCGCCGACCACCTGGTGGCGCCGGCGCTCGACTTCGTCTCGGAGGGCCCGACCAGCGCCGATCCCTACACCTTCATCCCCAACGCGCAGCCCTTCGATCGCACCCAGAGCGACGATGCTCGCGCCTGGGTGCTGACCGTCCTCCGCCGCGATACCGACGAGGAGATCCGCAGGATGCGCGTGGCGGGGCGAGAGACCTTCGTCAACTACGGCCTCCATTTCTCGTACCGGACCCAGCGCTGGGATGCGCCCACGCTTCACGTGCCGAACATCGACCTGCAGGGTAGCGACCAGCCGCTCTTCGTCCCCCGCGACGCCTGGGCGGTGATCCCCGACGTCTGGTTCCGCCTCTTGCACAAGAAGTGGAGGCTGGAGGTGGAGGGCGTCTTCGTCGCAGGCGCCATTCGCAACCGCCCCTCGCTCTGGGATCTCAACCTCGACTCGGATCAGAACCAGGAGCTCACGCTGACCCAGTGGGGATTCGTGGTCCAAAACGAGTTCTTGCTCGCCGACGACCGGCTGGCGCTGGGCCTGGAGGTCGGCTTCGCCTCGGGCGATTCCGCGCCGGGCTTCGGCAATTTCCCGGGCCGCGCGGATGCGGAGTCCGATCAGGCTCCCTTCCCGCAGCAGGGCGACTGGGAAGGCGCGCAGTTCAACTGCTTCTTCCGCGGCGAGTGCAGCGACAAGACCATCAACAATTTCTCGTTCAATCGGGATTATCGGATCGACCTGATCCTCTTCCGCGAGATCCTCGGCGCGATCACCGACGTCACCTACTTCCGCCCCAGTCTGCGCTACGAGATCCTCGACGGACTCGACGCCAACCTCGCCATCATCTACTCGCAGGTCAACGCGATCGGCACCACGCCCACTCGCAAGCGGCCCCTGGGCATCGAGCTCGACGCCATCATCAACTACATCTCGCCCGACGGCTTCATCGCCTCGCTCGGCTACGGGGTGCTCTTCCCGCTGGCCGGCCTGAACGGGCTTCGGGTCGACGGCACCGAGGTGGATGCGAAGACCGCCCAGGCCGTCCGTGCCTACTTCGGCGTCGTCTACTGAGGCCGTCGTGCGGCGGGCGCTCGTCCTGCTCCTCCTGCTGGTCGGCTGCGGGGTGAAGGCCCCGCCGCAGCCGCCGGGCGTGCCGCCCGCGCGCCGCGGCGGTCCCATCCGCCTCTGCCCCGGCTGCGAGATCCCCCGGCCCGATTCTCTCCCTTCTCCCTCCACCGAGGGCGATGTCGGCGAGGGCCCTGGCGACGAGCCAGCCGGCGAAGAGGAGGGCGTCGAGGAGGGCGCCGCCCCGGAGGGCCCCGAGACCCACGAGATCCCCCCGCCCGACGCCGAGGGCTGAGTCCCGGGTGGGTTGGATCGCCACCCGGTCGACGAGCCCTAGGAGCCCGTCGTAGTAACCAACTGTCGCAAGCCGGCGGAGGCGGTCGGCGAGGCGCTCCGCGCGCGCCGGGGCCGCGCCCACAGGTTGCGTTACCGCAACGGGCCCCTAAGATGGGCCCATGCTCGCCGACAAGAAGAAGTGGGAGGGCACCTTCGTCGCGCTGGCCACGCCCTTTTCCGGCGGCAAGCTCGACGAGGAGGCCTACGCGCGACTCTGCGAGGAGGTCCTCGACCAGGGCTGCGAGGGGCTGGTCCCCTGCGGCACCACGGGTGAGACGCCGACGCTGAGCGTCGAGGAGCAGGAGCGCTGCGTCCGCATCGCGGTGGAGGCCGCCCGGAAGAAGGGCGCGACGGTGATCGCGGGCGCGGGCTCGAATTCCACCGCCGCCACGATCGAGGCCGTACGCCGGGTGAAGGCCGCGGGCGCGGATGCGGCCCTGGTGGTCACGCCTTACTACAACAAGCCCACCCAGGCCGGCATCGTGGCCCACTACCGCGCCATCGCCGAGGCGGTGCCGGGCTTTCCCATCGTCGCCTACGTGGTGCCGGGGCGAACCGCCTCNGACATCCTCCCCGATACTTACCCGGCACTCGCCCAGATCGAGGAGGTGGTGGCGGTCAAGGAGGCCACGGCGAGCATGCAGCGGGTGATCGACATCCGCGAGCGGGTCGGCGATCGCTTCGTCCTCCTCTCGGGCGACGACTTCACCGTCCTTCCCTTCATCGCCTGCGGTGG
>NICF_comb_assmDRAFT_10002804_pt1 | contig 12873 bp, 12 predicted proteins | sample NewIslPassag4_SG_FD_11279 | JGI IMG/M metagenome (IMG submission 11279) | reverse complement strand
CAAGGAGCGGTGCGAGTGCCCGAGCCGGGAAAGGAGCTTGCGGCGGACCCACTGGAGCTCCTTGCCCGGGACGTGCTCGCAGCGGCCGACGTTACCTGGGTGACGAGTCCCGAAGAGGCGTACGAGGCAGTGCTCGGCGGCGGCGTGCTCGTCCTGGTCCCGGGCGAGCGCCGGGGCCTGCGGGCCGACAACAAAGGCGGTAAGTCCCGGGCGATCGAAAACCCCATCCTGGAAGTGACCTTGCGCGGTCCGAGGGACTCGTTCACGGAGGTCCTCGCCGTCAACACGGCCCTGATCCGCAGGCGGCTCAAGGACCCCAACCTGCGGGTGAGGAAGTTCCGGGTAGGCCGGCGCTCCAAGACCGACGTCGCCCTGATTTACCTCGAAGGCATCGCGCCGGAGCGGGTCGTCGAAGAGGTCAGGTCGCGGATCGAGTCGATCGACATCGACGGCATCCTCGACACGGGCTACATCGAGCACTTGATCGAGGACAAGTGGTGGTCGCCCTTTCCGCAGCACCTCAAGTCCGAGCGCCCGGACCGGGTGGTCGCCTCGCTGCTCGAAGGGCGCGTCGCCCTGATCGCGGACACAACGCCCTTCGCCCTGATGATGCCCGCGACGATCGACGCGTTTTTCCATAGCCCGGAGGACAGCTACGACCGCTGGTTTCCCGTCAATATCCTGCGGACGGTCCGTTTCATCGCGAGCCTTCTCAGCCTCACGGCCCCGTCCCTGTACGTGGCCCTCGTCGCCTACCACCCCGGCATTCTGCCCACGCAACTGCTCCTCAAGGTCACGGCGGCGCGGGAAGGGGTCGCGTTTCCCGTGGTCATTGAAGCGCTGATCATCATGTTCTTTTTGGAACTCATCAAGGAAGCCGGCTTTCGCATGCCGGGGCCGATCGGCCAGATCTTCGGCATCGTCGGAGGACTCATCTTGGGCGATGTAGGCGTCAGGGCGGGAATCGTAAGCGAGGCGATGGTCATCGTCGTCGCCGTCACGGCCATCAGCTCCTTTACCGCGATCGACAGGGAGATGGGGACGGTGCTGCGCCTGCTTGGGCTGCCGGTGCTCCTTTCGGCCGCCGTCTTCGGCCTGCCGGGGCTCGTCATGGCGCTCCTTTTGGTATTGATTCACGTGGCGATCTTGAGAAGTTACGGGGTGCCTTATGTCGACCCGTACCCCTTTTTCAAACTGCAGGACATCCAGGACACTATCGTCGAGATGCCGATCGGCGCTCGCAAATTGCGGCCCGCGTACCTCGGCTCCAAAAAGCGCAGGCGCCTGCGGGGTCCTTCCGGGGGGCGAGGGGGCGGGCGTCGCCGGGGCGAGGAGGGGCGGTGAGCCGTGCCGTTTCGAAACGACAACGACCGCATCCCGTCGGCCGCCGCCGGCGTGCTGCTCGTCACGAGCATCGCGGAGCTCAATTTCGTGCTCGGACCCCGCCTCACGGTCGAGGTCGCGGGAACCGGCGCCTGGATCGTGGTCATCCCCGCCGCCGCGCTCGTCGCCTTATCGGCGTGGATCGCAGTGTGGCTCATCCGGGCATTTCCGAAGCGGGACCTGCTCGAAATCGCAACCCTCACCTTGGGCCGCCCCCTTGGGGTCCTCCTCGGCGGCGCCTACGTTGTGTACTGGCTCCTGCGAGCCGGGCAGATGATCCAGGTGCAAACGCACGTGTTCCGCCTCACGTTGCTCGAAGAGACGCCCCGGGCGGCCGTCGCCGCTTACATCGTGCTCCTCAGCGCCTACCTCGTGGCGCACGGCATCGAGCCGCTTGCACGGACGGCGCTGCTCATCGCACCGGCGCACCTGCCGCTGGTCGCCATCACGGTGCCGGCCTTGTTCACCGGCGACTTCGGCCGGCTTATCCCTATTGGACCACCCGACCTCAATGCGGCGCTGCGCGGCGTCTGGTCGGTCTTTTGCAACGCGCCCGGCGTCGAGGTGTTGCTCATGATCGCGCCGTTCCTGTCGGGACGGGGGAGCGCCTTGAGATCGTCGCTTTACGGGATCGCGTTTCTCGCGGTTCTTGCGGTGTTGCTCCAAATCGCGCTGCTCGCCAACTTCGGTGTCGTCAACACGAAGCAGTTCACGATGCCGACGCTCGAGCTGTCGCGGGTCACCAAGGCGCCGGGGTTTGAAGGGTTCCGCCTCGACCCGGTCTTCGTGGTCATGTGGTTCGTGGTGACATTCGCGTCGATCGCTGTCGCTCACTACATGGCGGCCACGGCCGTGCGCAGCCTCTTCCGGGCGGGAAGGAGCGGCTTGCCCGTCTTTGGAACCGCCGTCGCCATGCTCATCCTCGGCGCGTACCCGATCGGCCTACCTCAGCTTTTCGAATGGGTTGAGGCGTTCCGGCTTTACGGCGTGCCCGTGATGTCGATGGGGATTCCGCTCGCTCTCATGCTGGCGGCCTTGGCCCGCCGGGCGCGCGGCGCGGGAGAGGGAAGGTGAGCCCGTGAAGGTGCAGCGCGCGGTGCGGTTTGCGGCGCTGGTCCTGCTCCTCCTGGCGGCCGCCGGGTGCTGGGATTATGCGGACATCGAAAACCGGGCTCCTATTCTCGGTCTCGGCTTCGACCGGAGCAGCGACCCGGAAATGCCCGTGCTGGTCTCCGCCGAGGTTCCCATCGCTTCGGCGGTGGCCCCCACCCCGGTCGGTCAGGCGGGGAGTGAGCGGCGCTCTCCGAAGTGGATCTTCGAAAGCACGGGCGCGACGGTTTCCGAGGCGATCGACATGTTGAACAAGACCATGGCGCGGGCGCCGGTGCACCGGCACATTGCGGCGCTGGTGGTCTCCCGGGAGATCGCCGCGCAAGGGATCGAGCCCCTGGTTGACTACTTCCTCCGCAACTCGCAAGTAAACATAAGGGCCGAGCTGTGGGTGACGGACGGGAAAGCCAGGGATGTGCTCATGGCGGATCCACCCTTTCAGCCCTTCGTTTCCTTCGGTCTTGAGGCGGCGCTGCTCAAGTCGGAGACGTTTCCGGCCGTACCAAGGGGCGTTACGATCGAGCATTTCAACAGGAAGATCGGCGAGGGCGGAGCGATCGTGCCCCGGGTGGAACTCGGCGAGGGCGAGCTGATCACGTCCGGGGCGGGTGTCTTCTCTCCCGAAGCCCGATTCGTCGGGTTTTTGAATGAGCAGCAGACGGTCGGAGCAGCGTGGTTTCTCGGCTCGCTCAAGAGCGCCGAGACGACGTTCCCCTGCCCGGTGGACGAAGAGCGCATCGTGGGCGTCACGCTGCGGCCGGGCGTGCGCCGGAAGCGCTTCGAGGAGGCGGGAGCGGCTGCGCCGGGGGCGTCGGGGCCGCGGACGGCGGGCCCCGGCGGTGCAAGTTTGGAGGGCGCGAGTTCGGACCGCAAGGGTGTCGACGGGCCCGGGCTCGATGGCGCCGGAGCCGGAGTCGGGCTGTCGGTTTTGATGGAAATCGCGGGCACGGTGGAAGTGTCCAACCTCAGCGGGTGCAGGCTTTTCCCGTGGAAGAACGCCGAAGATCGCAGGCTTCTCGCCGAGGCGGCCGCGCGGGCGGTCAAGTTGGACGCCGAGGCGGCGGTCCGGCGAGCGCAGGAACTCGGCGTCGACTTCCTCGGGATCGGGTTGCAGCTTTCCCGCAGGAAGCCCGGGCTTTGGAAGGCGCTCGATTGGCCCGAGATCTTTCCGAAGGTCCCGATCGACGTCTCGGTGCGGATGACGGTCGGCGACCCCGGAAGTATTCACGACGTGCCCGTCTCGAAGTAGGTACGGCGCCGCTTCGGATCGAATTGGAAAGGGATGAAAACGGGGCGCAGATCCACAGCCGATGGCAATGAGGAGGCGGCGGCGAGTTGGGCGTCGAGGTCCGGACCCTTCGCGGCGACGAATTCGAGCAGTTCTTGAGGTTTTTGGAGCGCTCCTACGGCCACAGCTTCAACTTCTTTCCCCGGATTCACCCGGATTTGTACCACCCGTCGGGGCTTGATGCGTTTCTCGTAGCCGTCGAGGATGGCCGGATCGTCTCCCACGTCGGGACGTTCCCCATGCGCGTGGTGGCGGGACGGGCCGTGATCGAGTTCGGAGGGATCGGAGGCGTGGCGACGCTGCCCGACGCCCGCGGGCGAGGGTACATGTCCCGCCTGTTGCAGGAGAGCCTGCGGCGCATGCGGGAGCGGGGCGTGCAAGCTTCGATCCTGTGGGGAGACCGCAGGCGCTACCGCAACTTCGGCTTTGAGACGTGCGGCGTGGGGTACGAGGTGACGCTTACGTTGCGGAGCCTTGAAGGCGCCGGGGTGCAGGCGCTTCCCGTGGAGGAGGCGGATCCCGCGAGTCCGGCCACCGTGGCGCACGTGCAGCGGTTTCAGGCGTTGCGGGCGTTTCGCGTCGAGCGGCCCCGGTTGGATCTTACGCTTGCCCGGCACGGCGTGAGGGTGTTTGTGTGCGACGACGGGTACTTGCTCGCCCAGCACGAGGCGCGGGACCTCGACGTGCAGGAGGTCGTCTCGGCGTCGGGCAACGAAGCCGGGTTGGTCTTTGGCGCGCTGCGGCATACATTCGGGTCGCGGGCGACGTTGATGGCGGGCCCGGAGGACGACCCGGCGGTGCGGAGGCTCGCTGCGGCGGCGCACGGTTGGCGCGCGGTGCCGCAAGGGATGATCACGGTCGTCGACTGGCCCGCCCTTGCCGCGGCGCTGCGGCCGGTGCTCGAAGAGCGGGCGGCGCCGCTCAAGCCTTTCTCGGTTGTAATCGGTTGCAGGAGCGCCGACGGCGTCGACTGGGCGACGCTCCGCTGGGCCGGGAGTTCGCTCGACGTGCTGCCGGGGCGGAAGGGCGACGCGGAGTGCGTGCTCGAGGCGGGCGAGCTTGTCGCGGCTCTTTTCGGGGGGCCGTATTCGAAGGAGCGCTTGGGCCCGTTGGCGGCGCTCACGCCGGTGCCGTTTCACGTCCCAAGGCTCGATCATGTGTAAGCCGGGGGCCTGTGGGGAGGAGCTTACGAGGGATCTGCCGGCCGATGCCTCAAGCCGGGAGGCGAACTTACAGCACACTTAGGACGTGACCGATCCTGCGGCCGCCATGACAAAAGGATACCGGTGGGCGTCCCAGGCGGCCCGATCCGTGAGAGATCTCGGATCGATGATTTCAATGAGTTCAAGTCCTGCTGCGGTAAGTTCGGCACGTATCTCCTCCTCGGTGTGCAGATGAAAGAAAAGGGGCTCATCGAGCTCCGCCTCCGACGGATCCCACACAAAGATGTCGCCTTCCTCCCACCCGGCTTCTACCGCTAATGGCTCAGGGTCGAACGCCGTTTCCCCGGCATCGTTGCGGCGCGGGTGCGCCGCATCTTCCGGTTCCCCCGTCAGCTCCCGCTCTGCCTTGCGGGTCGTGAACGTCGCCACGAGCAGCCCGCCGGGCTTCAGGACGCGCCGGACCTCCGAGAGAAAGGCGACCCGGGCGCTCGAGTCAGGAATGTGCGATAAGAGTTGCGCCAAGGCCACGACCCCGTCGAACGAAGCGGTCGGGAAAGGCAGCTCGACGGGGGACGGCATGCAGACCCAAGTGACGGAGCTCCCGCGTCTTGCGGCGATTCGCTTGGCCGCCGTAATCATTTCCCGGGAAATATCCGCGGCGACTACTTCGTGCCCCATCGCTTCCAAGGCGAACGCCTCCCTGCCAGCACCGCAACCAAGGTCGAGGAGGCGGGCGGGGTTGGGAAACGCGCGCTCGAGGATCGCTCGTTCTTCATGCAAGAGTCCGAGCGCCACCTGTCTTACATACGCCTCCACTTCCATTGGGTGTTCGTAGCGCGCCCGAAGCTGATCGAACAGCCAGGGCCGGTTGGTGGATGCTCCAAGGCCCGGGTCCACGGCACTCGCTCCCAACGTGCCCTTTTTCAGGATGGTGTCGCGAAAGATTCGACGCACCGTCTATGGCTCTCCTTGGCCTTGGGACATAAGACTTCCGGCTCATAGCAAAATAAGGTCGGGAAGGAAGGTCGGAACGAGTAGATACCGCCGCCCAAGGCGGGCCGGTACGATGGGGGAGGCACGATGGCTGGGCTTCGAGGACACGAAGGGCGCACGGGCGCATCGACGGCCGACCGGTGCGCCGCAGTCGTGCTCGTACTGGGAACGGCGCTTTTCGGCGCCGGCAGTCTGATTCACCCGCCGACCGCGCGGCGCGGCGATCTCATGCACGTCGTGCGCGAGGGAGCTTCGGCGATGTGGGCGCTCGACCACTGGCTCCTTGCGCTCGCATCGGCGCTCGTGGCGATCGGGCTCGCGGGCTTCCACGCCGCCGTCTCCGCCCGGGCTGAAGGTGGAGAGGGCGCGGATCGGCCGATTGCTTCGTTTGCGCTGCCCGCGGCCGGGCTGCTCGGAACGGCGTCCGCAGTGTTCTGGATCGGCCTGTTCGTATTTGAGGCGACCGGTTGGCCCCCGGTGGCAGCGGCCCTGGCGGGCGAGCGGGCCGCGTCGGCATCGCCCCTATACCCGGTCGCGCAAGGAATGTGGTCGGCCACTTTGGCCGTAGGCTACGCCGCAGGCGTGCTGCTTGCCGCTGCAATCGGGCTTTGGAGCGCGGCGCTCGCCGAGCCGAGGACCGGTAGCAGGACCGACGATTCGGGCGGCGGCGAGTTAGGGGGCGGCATTCGAACGGCAAAAGGGTCGAGGGGCGGCACGGCCCGCGGAGATAGTGGGACGGTCGACAAGTTCACTGCAAGGCGCGACACACCGGGCGTGCGCAGTCTCATGTGGGCCGGCTACATCGCAGCGGCGGTCGGCGTTGGAGGCCAAGCGCTCGCCTGGGTTTTCCCCCGCTACGCGCTGCACATGCTCGTCCCGGCGGCCGTCGCTCTTGGACTTTGGCTCCTGCTTGCCGCCTTGCGGCTCTGGCAGGGGATCGTCCGAGGGGAGGGCGCGGCGCCCGCCGGCAAACAGCAAACATGAAGGCCAAACCCGCTCCGGGTCGAACACTCCAATCATCCCCAAGCTTGCGGATCAAGGCCGCGAAGAGGAGATGTCGACCCAGTGAAAATCGGTTTGCAGTTAGGACTGATCCCCGGCTCGACGACTCAGGACAAGTTGAAGTGGGCCGCGGACAACGGCGTCGAAGGGATCGAGATCACCGCCCGCGCTTACGATCCCGCCGACCTGACTCCCGTGCGCAGGGAGTTTGAGAATTCGCCGGTCCCGATCGTTTCGATTTGCGGCAACACGACGTTCGACTACCTCGATCCCGACCCCGCTAAGCGGAAGGCGAGTATCGACGCAAGCAAGGCCTTCTTGAAGCTGGCCGGCGATCTCGGAGCCGTCGGCCAGATCGCACCGCCGATCTTTGGCCCGCCGCGCATCCCCGACCTGTCGCCGTACAAAGACGCGATCACGCTCGAGAAGGATCTCCTGGTCGAGATTTGCAAGGATCTCGGCGAGCATGCCGCAGCGTGCAACGCGCTCTTCATGCTCGAGCCGCTCAACCGGTACGAACAGCACCTCCTCAAAAAGCAAGCGGACGCCGTCGAGATCATCGAGCGGGTCGGCCACCCGAACGTCACCTTGATCAGCGACTTCTTCCACATGCACATCGAAGAGCGCAACACGCCCGAGACGATCCGCCAAGTTGGCAAGTACATCAGCCACGTCCACCTGGCGGACAACACCCGCGAGCAGCCGGGAACGGGCGACATCGACTTCGTCGCCGGTTTCAAGGCGCTGCTCGACGTGGGTTTCAAAGGGTACATGATCTTCGAGTGCAGGATCTCTGGGCCCGACAAGGGGAAGGCGATCCAGGAGAGCATCGCCTACTTGCGCTCGTGCATCGACAAAGCCAAGGCGCTCGGGGCGGCTTGACGAGAAGTGACGCAGGCGCGCGGGCAAAAAGCACCCCGCGCGCCGGTGGAAGCTGCGCCGCGTCCGGATCTCCGCCATATCTTGTCTAAGGAGGAAGAACATGTCGCGCTCCGGGTTTGACGCAGATTCCTACGTGCCGGTCCTCGAAGAGGAGACGCACCGCACCCACGCATTCCGCGCGAGCAACCCCGAGGAGGCCCTCGCCTGGCAGCGGGCGTTCCGGCCGGTGCTGCGCCGGCTGCTCGGCCTGGACGCCATCGCGGAGCGGGGCGAGCCGCCGATGACGGCGCGCCGCTTGTCCGAGACGGCCTTTGACGACCACGTGCGGGAAGAGTGGCGCCTCGAAACCGAGCGGGGATTTGAGCTCCCGTTCTACCTCCTGAAGCCGGTCGGGGCGGGGGGCCGCCTGCCCGTTGTGATCACGCCGCACGGACACGGGAAGGCGGGCAAGGAGACCTACGTCGGAAACTACGCTTCGCAAAAGGAGCGGGAAGAAGGGACGCTGGGCGAGCGGGACATCGCCCTGCAGGCGGTGCGCGAGGGGTACCTCGCCATCGCGCCCGACATGCGTGGGTTCGCCGGCCTGAGGAGGCGGCAGGAGATCGAGCGGGACGCGAACAACTCCTGCCGGACATTGCAAATGCACGCCCTGCTCTTCGGCCGCACGCTGGTCGGCGAGCGGGTTTGGGACGTGCAGCGGCTCATCGATTGGGCGGTGGCGCGGCCCGACGTCGACCCCGAGCGCATCGTCGTGACCGGAAACTCGGGCGGCGGCACCGTCACGCTCTTTGCGGGCGCCGTCGACGAGCGGATTCGCGTCTGCATTCCCGCGAGCTACTTCTGCACGTTCAAGGATTCGATCGGGTCGATCCACCACTGCGAGTGCAACTACATTCCCGGAATCATGCGCCACGCGGAGATGTGGGACGTCGCAGGCCTCGTCGCACCGCGCCCCTTCATGGCCGTGAACGGCAATGAGGATCGCATCTTCCCGATCGAAGCGACGAGGCGCAGCTTCGCAAAGCTCCAAGAGATTTACCGCGCCTTCGGGGCGGCGGACCGGTGCCGCCTGAGCGAAAACGACGGCGGCCACCGGTATTACAAAAAGGACGTTTGGCCCTTCGTGCGGGAGTCGCTCGGGCTATGACGGAGCATGGAGGAACGCCGGTGAACAAGTGGCTCAAGCCGCGCTTTGCAATCGCAGCCGCCCTGGTCGTGCTCGTCGTGTTCCTGATCTTGCAAAGGGGGCGCGAGTCCGAGCCCGGAAGCCTCGGCGCGGAAGACTTCATGCGAATCTCCGAGATCGACCGGTCCCTTCCCGGGGCCGAGACGGGGAGCGGCCGGGAGGCGTTCCGGGAGACGATCGACGCGAGTGAAGCCACGTCGATGACGTTCGAGATTCCCCCGGGGATGGCGATCTATGTCGAGGCGGAGATCACCGGCGGCGCCGTCCACCTCATTCTCGACCCGTCGTGGACGGATCCCCTGATCGTCGAGCTCGGCGAGGGCGCAACGACCCGGCTCTTGATCGCGAACCAAAGCCAAAACAGCGGCAGGATCAACATCCGCTCGACACCCATCGGCGAGGTGCAGGGGAGCTTTTCGCTTTACGGTGAGTGAGCGCGGGGCGGCGCACGCGACCCCACTCCGGCGCCACCCCCGGGAAGCTCAATGTACGACCAGATCCTTCACTTCGGGAGCAAGGAAGGCCTGTTCCAGGCCGTGCTCGACGCTGTGCACGCCGAAGTCGGCCGGCGGGTCGCAAGCGAGGCGGACGCCGCCCGGGACCCGTGGCAGGCGCTGCTGGCAAGATCGCGGGCGTTCCTCGAGGCTGCCACGGCCCCGGATGTGCGCCGGATCATGCTCCTCGACGGGCCTGCCGTGCTCGGCCGGTCGGCCTGGCGCGAGCTCGACGCCAGGCATTCGATGAAACACCTGCGGGAGCACCTCGGTCTGCTGAAGGAAGCGGGCATCGTCGTCCCGGTCGACAGCGAGGCGCTGGCGTACCTGCTTTCCGGCGCTGTGAACGAAGCCGCCCTGTGGATCGCAGCGCAGCCAGACCGCGAGGATGCGCTGGGACGGGCAGTGGAGGCTCTCGGGGCGCTGCTCGAAGGCATGCGGCGATAAAGCCGGTGGCCGCCCGAAGGGCGGTGCGCCCGGACAGCGAAGTTGCACCCGAGAGACGAAGGGGGCGAATGCCAGCGTGGAAACGTATTCGATCCTGGAACGAAGCGACGGCGGGGAAGCGGTGTACGAGCTTGTGGACCGGGGTACGGGGAGCTCGGCATCGATCGTCCCGGGGATCGGCGCGCAGTGCGCCCGTTACGTCCGGTCGTTCCGAGGCCGGCCCGTAGACATCCTTGCGGGTCCGGAGCACCTTTCCGATCTTAGGAACAATCCCGTGTTGTACGGCAACCCGATCCTGTTTCCGTTCCCGAACCGCATCAAGGGCGGTGTCTTCGAGTTCGGCGGCAAGCGGGTCCAACTTCCCGCAGGCGACGGCCTGGGCAACGCCATCCACGGCCTTGTCCTCTCCCGCTCGTGGGCGGTGAAGGCCAAAGGCGCGAGCGAGGCCGAAGGGGCGTGGATCACGTGTGTATTCGACTGGGCGGATCACCCCGACCTCGGCTCGCTGTGGCCGTTCCCGTTTGCGATCGAGTACACGTACCGGCTGCGTGACGGCCGCCTCGAAAGCTCCGTCCGGGCCTCGAATACGGGGAGCGAGCCGATGCCCATGGGCTTCGGCGTCCACCCGTGGTTTCCGGTGCCGCTCACGAGCGCGGGCAGCCGGGCCTCATGCCGCCTCAAGGCGCCGGTCGACCGGGTGTGGGAGCTCGACCGGCTCGTTCCCACCGGAGTGGTGCGCGATGCGGCGCCGGAGCGGGCCTTGCGGGCCGGCATCGCCCTCGGTGATCTCGAGTTGGACGACGTCTACGCGGGGCTGAATGAAGGCTTGGCCCCAGGAGAGTTTTCAGAATCGGTCTACCACGACCCCGGGTGCGGGATCGAGATCGCCGTGAGGGCGGACGCTTCCTTCCGGGAGCTCGTGGTGTACGCGCCGGGCTTGAGGCCCGTCGTGTGCCTCGAGCCGTACACGTGCACCACCGACGCGTTCAACTTGTCGGCCTGGGGCGTCGACTCGGGGACGATCGTCCTCGCACCCGGTGAATCCTGGGCGGGCGAGATCGTCTACGAGCCGAGGCCTGCGGCGCCCGGGGCGTGACGGGCCTGGAGGCGGCGCTCGATGAGGCGAATCCGTGCATTTGAGATGAACCGGGCGGGGTGACGGCGATGGATCTCGGGCTGAAAGGCAAAGTGGCGGCGGTGACCGGAGGCAGCGAAGGCGTGGGCTATGCGACGGCGCTCTCGCTAGCGAGGGAAGGCGCGAACGTCTCGATCTGCGCCCGCCGCAAGGAGGTCCTGGAGGAGGCGGCGGAGCGGATCCGGCGTGAGACCGGCGGCGAGGTGCTCGCCGTGCAGGCCGACGTGACGCGGGCCGAGGACTGCGAGCGGTTCATCCGGGCGACGGTGGAGCGCTTCGGCCGCCTCGACATCCTGGTGAACAACGCGGGGCGCGCCGCCGCCCGCCCCTTCGAACGGGTCGGCGACGACGAGTGGGCGGACGACCTCAACCTCAAGCTCTTCGCGGCGATCCGCTGCTCGCGGGCGGCCGTTCCCCACATGCGCGCCGCGGGCGGCGGCCGCATCATCAACATCACCCACCCGGGCGGCAAGACGCCGGGGGCCGGATCACTGCCGAGCTCTGTGAGCAGGGCGGCGGGCATCGCACTGGCCAAGGCGATGTCGAAGGACCTTGCGCGCGACGGGATCTTGGTGAACACCGTCTGCCTGTCCAACATCCGCACGGCTCAGACCGAGCGGTCGTGGCGGGCGAGCGGCGGCGGCATGACGTTCGAGGAGTACTGCAGGGAACAGGGAAGGAAAGTACCGGTCGGCCGCCTCGGCGAGCCGGCGGAGGTGGGGGACCTGATCGCGTTCCTCGTGTCGGAGCGGGGTGCCTTCATCACGGGAACATCGATCAACATCGACGGCGGCGCAGCGAGCGCCGTGTAGCGCCGGGGAAATATGCTGAGAGGGGAGAACGAAACGATGAAAACGTGGACGAAGAGGCTCTGGGGACGCCGGGCCGCATTGGTCGTGGCTTTGGTTGCGATCGTCGCAGGGTTGCAGGGTGCGGCGTTGGCCGCCGACTCGGCGCCCGAACGGCAAAACGTGATCGAGGTCGCCCCGGGCGTCGTTTACTGGGCGGTGGACGTCCCGTCGCGCGGGGGCACGGCCCGGGCGCACGTGATCCAGGTCGACCTCACAAACCCGAACGTGTCGCTCGACTTGCTTTACCCGGGCGTGGTGGCGGCGGCGCAGCCGCTTTCGCAGATGGTCGAAGCGAGCGGCGCCGTGGCGGCGGTGAACGCCGACTTCTTCAACATCAGCGCCACGCAGCCCGGGGTCGTGCCCACGAACGCACCTGTGGGTCCTGCGATCGCCGGCGGTGTGACGCTCAAAGCGGCGGTGCCGACGGCGCAGCGGTTCGGTCCGAGCCTGCCGTCGGGCGCCACGGTCGAAGACGTGATCGGCGTCGGAGAGGACGGCATCGCGCGCCTCGACCGGCTGACGCTCCACGGGGAGATCGTCACGCCTAGCGGCACGTACCCGCTTGCCGGTCTCAACCAGTATGCCATCGCGCAAGGGGGCATCGCGGCGTTCAATTCGCTGTGGGGGAGCACGTCCCGCGGGCGGACCGTCTGCGGCAACGACCGGCGCCGCGAAGACCCGTGCAGCACCAACGTGTACGAAGTGACCGTGGCGGACGGCCGGGTCGTGAGCGTGTCGAACCAGCCTGGTTCAGGGAGAATCCCTGAGGGAACCCTGGTCCTCATCGGCAGGGAAGCCGGCGCGGACCGCCTGCGCAGCCTGCAGGTGGGCGATCCGGTGACGGTCACGTACGAACTGCGCTCGGCGTCCGGCCGGCCGCTGCGCTTTGCCGCCGGCGGGCAGCCGCTCGTGCGCGACGGCAGGGCCGTGCCGGGGCTC
>NICF_comb_assmDRAFT_10002803_pt1 | contig 12874 bp, 8 predicted proteins | sample NewIslPassag4_SG_FD_11279 | JGI IMG/M metagenome (IMG submission 11279) | reverse complement strand
CGCTTCGAAGTGTTTGCCGCCGCAGCGCACCTTGTCGGCTTCGCTCGTGCGCAGCTTCAAAAAGTCCCGGGTGCCCTTGGTCTCGCGGACGAGATAGACGGTCTCATCGCCGTGCTTGACGATGGCCCAGTCGGGATTGTATTCGCCGACGGGCGTGTCCACCTTGAACCATGACGGAAGCTTGACGAACAGCTTGATATCCTCGCGCTGGTCCAGCTTGCGGGCGAATTCCCGCTCGATCTCCGAGTCGTAGACGACGTGGTCGTAAATGGATTTGTTGACCTGCAGCGCGCTCAGATAATTGATCAGCTCCTCGCTTTCGAAGCGCGTCATTTCCCATTCGGCTTCCGGGCCGTCCCCGCCGATCTTTTCGTACTTGATGCCGTCCACCAGCAGGCGATTGAGCTCGTGCCGGATGATGCCGGCCGCCGCATCCATGAAGCGCTGCGGGTCGTTGAAGAACTCGTCGAGCCGTCCGGATTCCTTCAGGATTCGCGCCAGCGTCGAACGGGTCAATTCCGTCTCTGCCTGGAGATAGGCCAGCACGTCCGGTGACCTGCCCGCCCGGTAGTTGGCCCTTTCCTCGGCCACACTGAGGGCCGTAGCCTCCACGCCACCACGCTTGACGGTGACTTGCCCCGCCTGGACGCGGACGGTCGGCGGCTCGATTCTTGGCATCTGGCGCAGAGCTGCAACCGCGCGCTTTACCAGATCCTCGGTCTCGAACTCGACGCGGTATTGGGTCTTCGGCTTGATCCGATCCCACAAGGCCTGGAATTCCGGAGTGAGCAACACTTCCTTCCTGAGCCGCGACACCCCTTCGTCGCGCTCGCGGCGCACATGGCGCTCGATGCGGTAGGAGGACAGCAGGTCCACGACCGCCGGCGCAAGGTCGGCCCACGCATCCGGCAGCTTCAGCGTGAAGCCTGGCTTCGCCGGGTCGAAGGTGGCGGCCAGCCGATTCTCGCGATCGAGAATCTTCTGCTCCACCAGGGCGGCCCGGATGGCCTCCGCCGCCTCGCGCCCGATGGGCCGCGCCTCTCCATCCACCACCCGCTCGAGTTTGGCCAGCGCGGTGATCGGGATCTTGCCGAAAGTGACGCCGCAGTCTTCCTCGTACTCGGTCTGCAGGGCCCGGGCGAAGTCCTCGTAGCTTTCGTTGGCCATCACGAACAGCTTGTTGACCGATTCGTCGTGTACGCGGCAGCCGTTCTGGTCCACCGGCAGGCGCAGGCCGCGGCCGATCTCCTGGCGCTTCTTCACCGGGCTGCGGGTTTCGTTCAGAGTGCAGATCTGGAACACGTTGGGGTTGTCCCAGCCTTCGCGCAGGGCGGAATGGCTGAAGATGAAGCGCAGCGGCTCCTCGAGCGACAACAGCCGCTCCTTGTCCTTCATGATCAGGTTGTACACCTCGTCGTCGGCCTGGGTATCGCCCCGGGTGTCCTTCAGCATGCCCCTCCTGTCCTGGGCGAAGTAGCCGTTGTGCAGCTTCTCGATCGGGTGCGCAAACAGCGGCAAGGCCCTGTAGCGCTCATCCCTGGCAAACTCGGCCAATGCCGCCTCGAGCGCCTCGGCGAACTTGCCCTTCACCGGCTGGCCGGACTCGTCGTAGTCGCGGTAGTTGGCCACCCGGTCGATGAAGAACAGGCTCAACACCTTGATGCCCCGCCCTTGAAGCTGCAGTTCCCGCTCCAGGTGCCTCTTGACCGTATGGCGAATCTGCACGCGCCAGATGTCCTCCCGCAGACCGCCGATCTCCTCGCCGGGCCGCAGCACGCGGCCGTTGGCAAAGCGGATGTATTCGTTTCCCGGCTCGGCGTTGATCTCGACGACTTCATAGCCGGTGCGATAGGCCGCCCGCTCGTTGGACAGCACGAACAGATCCGCTCCCTGCCTGACGGTCACGGTCCTTTCTTTCGGGCCAGAGGACGTCTGCTGATGGATGCGCAGCCTGGCCTGGATGCGTGGCTTGTAATCGATCCTCTCCACGCGCACGAAGGCTTCGTTCGCGCCGCCTTCCGCTGTCGCGCTGGCCACGACGATCTGCTTGACCAGCTTCAGCTCGAAGGCGCGCACCGGATCCAGACGATAGACCAGGTTGTAGGGATTGCGATGCGTGGCCGAGTAGCGCAGCGTGCACAGTGGATTCAGCGCCCGGATCGCTTCCTGCGCCCTGTCGGTGGAATCCACGCTCTGCGGCTCGTCGATGATGACGATGGGCCGCGCCGCCTGCACGAACTCGATCGGCTGCCGGCCCGACAGGCGATCGCTTTGCTTGTAGATGACGTTGCTCTTCTGCTCGGCCTCCGTGCCGGTGAAGTTCTTGCGGAAGGCGTCAATGTTGATCACCAGGATTTGCAGCGTGTTGCTCAGTGCAAACTGCCTGAGCCGGCTCACCCGCTTGCTATCGTAAACGAAGTGCTCGAAGGGCAGGTTGTTATAGAGCGCCCGGAAGTGCTCCCGCGTCACTTCGATGTTCTTGAGCACACCTTCGCGGATCGCCACGCTCGGCACCACGATCACGAACTTCCGGAAGCCGTACCGCTGCGACAGCTCCAGGATGGTGCGCAGATAGACGTAGGTCTTGCCGGTCCCGGTTTCCATCTCCACCGAGAAGTGCGGACAGGCGCGCCACACGTTGGCCGGCACGTCGAACAGCTCCCAGGCCTCCAGCGGTGCTGCTGGATCCGGGACTTCGATGTCGTTGCGCAACTGCACCGCGCGCGTGTTGGCGTGCAGCTTCTCCGGCGCGAGCAGCAGTCGGTTGCCCACACCCAGCTCGGTGCGCTCCTGGCCGCTGAACAGATCGTCTTCACCGCGGACCTTGATCAGCGCATACTCGGGCTCGCCCTGCGGCTGGCCCTCGAACAGGTCCACCACCGCGCGGATCGCGTCGAGCTGGTAGGTCTGGTTGGGGTCGAATCGGAGTTTCATGTCCTTCTTGTAGTCGCTATCGGACACCATCCAAGGGCGCAACAATACGATGGGCGCAACAATACGATCTCCGCAGTCTCGACTGCGGACGCTACCTCCCCTGCACCCTGATCCGTTCTCTTATCCGTGCAGACAGGCGCACCCGAAGTTGGCTGTATAGTCGTGCTTCGGCATTCTCGCGATCACGCAGCACGACGGCGAGAGCGTACGGTTCTTCGGGCAGCGTCAACTCTCTGCCCCACGCTTCGTCGACCCGCGTCACGACGACGAACAGCTTCTGGGCACGCTGCTTCTGACTTGGATGTCTTATGGTCCATCGATCCGCCTGGAGCGTACCTGGCGCGCGGTTGCGCTTGCCGATGCGGGCACGAGGGAATTCCGGGATACGCTGATACTCATCCCGCGAAGTCGCCGCATTGAACATTTTGCTTACGCGAGTCAGATCGTCTGCCCACACCAGAGAGAACTCCATACGGCAGCCCTTGTAGCTGACGCGCGTCGTGCGTACCGGCGGACTGTGCGCGAGCGCGACCACGATCTCCCGTGTGCGCCTGCGGCCTTCGAGAAAGGAAGTAGGCAACGGGAGTTCGTAGAAATGGTGATGCCGGTCGGGAATGGTGTCCGTCGCGATCAGCGTCACTTCCTGCTCATTGGAACGCTCGAGAGCGCCATCATCGACCCTGCCGTAGCCGCAAACGCGCACGAGGTCGGATATCTTGGGAAACAACTCCTCGCACGGTTCCGGCCAGCGCGCATGAGCAACGAGCAGCGCCCGCAGCAGGTTGTGATCCGCGTCAGGATGTTCGGCGAGGATGCGGGCGGCCAGGTGGGCAACGTGGGGTGCCGCGAAGCTCGTGCCAGCGTCCTCGGCGAACGGCCGCCCGGCGGCGAAGTCCTTGCACGTCGAGAGCTCGCCCAGGCCGTGTTTCACGGGCCAGTGGTTCCTGACGCGAAGGTTCACGGCGCGGTTGCCCCCATAGGCGACCAGTTCGGGCTTGATGGCCCCGCCTACCGAGGGACCCGATCGCGTAAAGGGCGATGGCTGATCCCGCCGGGCGATCGGCTGTTCGGCGGGATCGTCCTGGTACCGTTGGGCATTGAATGTGGCGTCCCAGCGCGCGAGGCTGCCGACCGTCAGCGCATTGAGGGCGGGCGCCGGATCGAGCAGGGCGGCCTCCTCTTGTAACAGATAGCCTGGGTACTCGGCCCGCCAATCTGCGGGAACGGAGTCGGCTCCCTGGAAGTTGCCCGTCGGTACGATGAACAGCACGCCAAGCTCGCGGGCAAGCGCGTCCAACGTGACGGCAAGTCCGCGCACATGGCCGCCGCGATACGGCTTTCGCTCGTCACCGTAGGAGAGATTGAACACTCGGCAGCCGTACTCGCGATGAAAATAGCGGACGGCTTCTTCGACCTGATTCTCGATCAGCCTGTCGTCGCTCGCGCAATTGGCGTCGAGGATGCGGCCGCTGAAGAGGCGCAGCCTTGGAACAAAGGCGCGTACGCGCAGCGCCGCTTCGACGTCGCCGTAGAGGGCGAGGCCGGCCACGAGCGTGCCGTGCCCATGTTCGTCCTCGGCGCCCAAGCCGGGGATGAAACTCTGTGCATCGCCCACCGCAGGCGCCAAGAGCGGGTGGCCGGTCGCGAGACCGCTGTCCAGCACGACCAGTCCGGGTGCGTCCGGCGGTGGGCCTGGCACGGGCTCCAGGTTCTGGATGTCCGCCTGCAATGCGGAGATCGTGAGACCGTACCGAGGGGGAAGATCGACGAGGCGCACATCGCGGTGGCGCAGGAGCAGCTCCGCCTGCGCCCGATTGACACGTAGGCGGTACAGGATCAAGTGCGCCTGCCGGACCGCATCGAGCATCGTGATGCCCTGCTCCGTCAACCACTCTTCGAACGCCTTCGAGGCTCGCTCTCGTTCGGTCGGGGGCGAAAGGGGCCACAACTCGACGTCAACGGCAAACGTTTCCTGCTGCGGCCAGCCCTCCTGCCGCAGGGCCCATCCTTGGCGATCTCGCTCCGTCCAGTGGTCGAAGCCCTTGAGCGCAAAAAGCAGATGTGGGTATGTCGGCCGCCGCCCCTCGGCAAGGGTCGCCAGCCGCGCCTCGAATTCCGCGAGGGCAGCTTCGCTGGCGAACGCGAGGACGACGGTTCTGTCCTCCTGGCTCACGATCTCGATTTCAGGCGAGATCCTCCGAAACTCCGTCGGATCGAGCTGCCTGCTCAGTTCAAGCTTGATCAGCCGTCGATCGTCGAATCCGCCGACGTCCTGTGCTGCGCGTTCGCGGGCCGACTGCAGGCGTTGCCGCAGGTCTGTGCCGAACGCTCGCCAATCCGAAGGCTCCGGTACGCGGAAACGCGCCGGGCGTTCTCTGCGTTGATTGACCGGCTCCTCGCGCAGGAGCCGCAGATGCGGGTACGTCTCCGGCATGGCCGGTCACTCCCTACTCGGTCGTGACTGCCGCGGCCGTTCGCGGCGAAGCGCGGCCTCCAGGTGTCGCAGCGTCAGGAACTCCTGCCCCGCGAGCACCATGTCTTTGATCGCGCGACGCAGCACGCGCTCGACATCCGGCGTGCGTCATGCCTTTGAAAAGGGCCGTAACGGCGGGATCCTCGACGTCGAACTCGCGACGTACGCCTCGCAGCTTGAGCGCCAACAAGCGCCGCAGCTGTTCGAGATTCGGTGGCTCAAACAGCAATACTTCCTCGAAGCGGCGCCATACCGCGACGTCGAGCATTGCCTCGTGGTTGGTCGCTGCGATCAGCACGCTGCGGCCGACGTAGGCATCCATCATTTGCAACACCGCGTTCACGACCCGCCGCAGTTCTCCGTGCTCGGCCTGGTCGGCGCGCTCTTTGGCGAGGGCGTCGAACTCATCGAACAGCACGACTGCCGCGCTGGCAGTGGCAAAATCGAACACCTTGCGCAGATTCGCGGCGGTCTCGCCAAGGTAGGACGATACGACTGCATCGACCCGCACCACCGCGAGCGGCAATCCGAGCTCGGAAGCGATGACTTCGGCGGTCAACGTCTTGCCGCAGCCAGGAGGCCCGTAGAAGAGCAACCGGTCGGCCGCCCGTAGACCATAGCTCGCGAGACGTTCCTGATGATGATGCTCCTGGAGCACCTCCTCCACAGTCGACCGAGTTTCGTCAGAGAGTACGATATCGTCGAGCCGGCGGGCCGGCTCGCGCACGTCTATCAAGGCCAAGTTGCGTTCACGATCGACCGGCGCCGGCACGAGGCGTGGCCCGGATGAAGAACTTGCCTGGCGTGGCCAGCCGTAAAGGAGTCGTTCGAGATCATTGGCCAGCAGGTGGTGTTGCTTGGCCCGTTCCTCCCGAATCACCTCCTCGGCGGCGGCACGAAAGGCTTCACTATTTCCTTCGACTCCAGACTTGATCAGTTGCCTGAGTATTTTCCCGGTAGCCATGCCGTTAGCCCTTTGACCCTCGCTGTCTTCGGTTCCGGGCTTCCCCGGGTGATGTGCCCTATACCGTCTGGAACTCGGGCAGCGACGCGATGTCCTCGATCGCCTCCGCCGATATCTCGGATTCCACCGCACCCGCAGAATCCGCCGCCACCGCGGTCTCCGCTGAGACTCCGACCTCCGCAGACTGCTGCTCGGCGGCCGTCGACTGCTTCGAAGCCAGAATGGCCCGCAGCGTCGCTGCCACGTGCGCACTGCGGTTCTTGGCGAGGCGCGGGCCGGCATCGTATGCCAGTGCGGCCTCGCGGACGATTCGACTCACCGTCTGGAGGGCTCCCAGCTCCCTGCACGCCTTCACCACCAGCGTCGGATCGACACTGACCGTCGTGGACCCCCCGTCCGCACGCTTCACACGAAAGCGCTTGTAGACGTACTCGGGCTTGTCGATTGTGCTCATGAATTCACTCCCGTTGCGTTGCCTGCGACAGTGCAGCGACCGGTTTCGGAAGCTGCGACACCGCAGTACAGCGCCTGTTTTTATATTTTTATGATCACGGGGCGTTGCGCCGTACGTTCATTGTATTGGGAGCGCGAGATCTACGCTATCCGGCGCTATATACCGGACGGAACAAAATATGCGCTCCCGGCTACTGCATAGCTTTCTGTTCGTTCTCGGGTTCTGGTGGATTGCCGCCGCGCTCTACTGGTCGGTTTCCGACCCTGAGATCAACCACACGGCACTGCTGCGCGTCGTCGGTCTCTTCCCGTGGGTGACGGCTCAGCTTCCGGAATATGTCAACGTGCTCGAGGCGTGGAGCATCCAGAAGCAGGTGCTCTCGTTCTGGAGCGTTCCTGTGATCGTCGTCACACTTGTGAGCGCAACGATCGGCGCGCTGCTCGTGTGGGGGTTCGCCTGGCTCCGCGATCGGGAGCGCGATGAGCGTATCAAGAGTACCGGAGACTATCGGGGCGTCTCGCTCTCGCTTGGCCCTCTGCCGGTTCCGCAGACACCGCCCCTTCAACCCGTAGCGCTTCGGGCGACTGATGATTCGCTCAAGCGCCTGACGGAGGAGCAGCTCGCGGTCCTTCGCGACGTACTCGGGCTCCTTGCCGCCAACCGGGAAGCGTTCGCCGGGGAGCACCAGCCACCAGGTTCACTNCTTTCTCGCACAGCGAAGGCGACCTACGCTGCGCTTCGTGACCCGCANCACCCGGGCCTTCTTGCCATAGCGACGGCCGCATCGGAGCTCGGCAAGCTGACTGCGTGGAAGAAGGACGAGGAGGGTGCGTGGATCCCTGTGCGCAACGAGGAGCGTGAGTCCGCGCGTCTGTTGGCCGCACTCCCCTCCTGGTGGAACCTCCCCGAGACGGAAAGGCTCGCGGTGCTCTATGCGGTGAAGTACCGCAGACGGGTCGACCTGCTTCCTGAGTCGCCGAAGAACCCGGCCGTGTACCGGCTCGCTCGCAGTCTCCTCGACCGGCTGATACAGGAGACAAAGCCCGCGGCGCCTGTTGCGACGGATCAGTCCGCTGTTCCGGCATCACAGGCCGCGCCGGCTTCCATCGTGCCGCCCTCGGATCTCACGCGGGCCAAGGCGTACGAGCAGCGCGATCCTGAGATCGAGCTCTTCGAAGTCTTCGAGCGCGAGGTGGCGATGCTGCCCTTCCAGACCCTGGGGCTGCCGAAGAACATTCCCGCGGTCGGCTGGAAGAAGGGCAACCGCGCCTACCTGCTCGAGAATCGGCTGACGGAGAGCCTGATGCCGAAGCTGCGACCTGAGCTGCAGGTTGCGTATGCACCTTCGCGAGAGAAGGTTCGCGTGGAACCTCTGACGGCGGCACTCCTCAAGCTCTTCCACAAGAAGGGCTGGCTCGTACTCGAGCATGGTTCGACGAAGATCCCGCCGCACGAGGGGCTCTGGGTCATCCAGGCAGGCAAGCTCGAATTCTCGCGCGTGATTGTCCTGGAGCTCCCTGAGGAGATCCTCGCTCGACTTCCGCCGAAAGACAGCTACTACGAGGTGACGATCAAGCGGCCGCTCTTCCAGTCGCCGTTCGCGGGCACGATCTCGAAGGACGACCTGCTTGGCAGCATGCTCAGGCCGAAATCCCCGACGCCGAAGCCTGCGACGACCGAAAGCAAGCCGTCCGCAAGCACAGGCGATGTACCTTCAACCGACGGAAAGCCAGCTCCGGGTGAGAACAAATCCGCTGCCGGAGGATGCCGATCCGCTGCAGGTGAAAGCGAGCCCACCGGGAGCGAAAGAGAGTCCTTCGAGAGTGAGAACAAGTCAGCGGCCGGTGAGGGCAAGGCCGCCTCGTCGGAGGGAGTCCCGGCGACCGCTTCCCCGCAGTGAGTGGGGCTTAAGGTGCGATTGCCCGCCCCGCTTCGGCAGCTAAAACCCTCATTGCCTATATGCGAAGTCCACTCGCGAGGTTCAGACGTGATTTCAAAGCTTCTTGGTGCACTCGTGCTCATTGCGGCCGCTTCTGCCGTTCAGGCTCAAGGGGTGATTTCTCCCGTAGCGAACCCGTCTGCGTCCGCCGAGGCGGAAACGGCGCCTGCAGCCAATCCGGCACCCGTGCCCACGCAGGCCGTGATGGCCAACATCAACCCGTTCAAACCCGCGACTGCGCAAGCCCCAAGCACGGAAGCACCTTCGCCCGAAGATCTTCCTCCACCACCGCCGCCTGTCGATCCGGTCATCGAGGCGATCGCGACCGAGCTGCGCGAAATCCGCGAGAAGGGTGAGCGGATCGGCGTCATCGACGGAAAGATCATCTACCGACATCAGGGTCGCTACCTCGTCGAGGCCCTGCCGGCAGAAGGGGAGGTTTATTCCCCCGAGAGAATCATGCTGCACCCGTCACTGACCGACGAATGCGTCATTCGCGTGGTGCCTTCGAATTCAACCTCGCCGGCAGCGAGCTCTGCAGCCTCGAGCGCCGGTCCGACACAGACCCGTTGAAGGATTCCCATGAAGCGTTTTCAACCTTTGTTGACTGCCCTCCTCAGCATGGCGCTCGTTGCGGGTTGTGCGCCGGTCAAAGTACGCCCGGTCGACGCAGATCTGCCCTATCGGGAAGATGTGGCGCGTGCTGCGCTCGAGGCCGAATGGCAGGAGCCTGCGGTCGTGCGCGAAGGCACGCCGATGATGGTGCTTGTCACCCCGACGATGCCGCCCGATGAGATCCTGCGTCGGCAGATCAAGCTCGAGCTCGAATCCGGAGCAACGGTGCACGACATCGTGGCTGTGCTCGCCAACCTCGGCTACTCGGTCATCATCACCGACAAGGAAGCGGCGAAGGCCCCAATCCTCGCGCCGCGTTATCACGGAACCCTCGGAGGACTGCTTTCCTCGATTCAGCGCGCGGCAGACGTTTGGGTGACCTGGGAGAACGGGGCGCTCGTTGTCAGCCGCCGCGAGCGGATCGTGTTCAGCCTTCCGCAGGAGCGCAAACTCGCCGAGCGCGTTGCATCGGGTCTCAACGACCTCGGACTGTGTGTTACCGCCGGAAACAGCGGCCGCGGTATCGCCGACAGTGTGACGCTCTCCGATAGCTTCGACGACACAGGCTTGGGGAGCTCGTCGCGCGGCTCCTCGAGCTCGGGCGGGGATTCGCGTGCAAGCAGTTGCTCGAGAGGCGGTGGATCTTCGGGCGGTGACGACGCGCAGCGCATGAGTGCTGCAGCGTGGGAAGCGGGCATGATCACGCTCTTCGCCACGCCCGACGAATACCGTCGTGCGCTCACGTTCCTTGAGCGAATCACGCAGAACGCGGCCATCGTGAACCTCCAGGTGGCGATGGTGAGCGTCAGCATGAATCAGGACGCCAAGCGGGGTATCGACTGGACGAAGCTACAACTTGCAATCGGCGGTGAGCACGCTCAGCTCATCGAGACCCTGAAGCCTCAGGAAACCGCGGGTGGCTCATCGGGTGGTACCGGAGACACCGGAGGAGTTACCACCCCGATCAATGGCGGTATCGGGACCAGCCGGGAAAACGAGCTGCCGTTTACGGGCAAGGGCGTGCTTCTGCACACAGGGGCACTGCGCGGCGTGATCTCGAACGGCGCGTTCTCGATGGTCGGGTTCCTCGATTTCCTCGAGACCTACGGTCGGACGCGGACGCTTCAGAGTGTGATGCTGCGCACCGTGACCGGAAGTGAGGTGGAGCTCAAGAGCGTCACCAAGATTCCGTACGTGTCGGGTGTCGGCATCGGCACGCTCGGCACCACGAACTCGGTGAGCGGCACGCTCGGCTCCGCGAACACCGACACTGCGAACGACGGTATTACGCTGCGCATGCTGCCGTCCTACGATGCCGCAAGCCACTCGGTCACGATCGATATGGCATTGACGATCGAGGCCGTACTGGCGTTCAACGAGCTTCGGGCCGGCAACCAGCTCGGCACGCTCACGCAGCCGACCACGGCTGAGCGCGCCTTCAACGACGTGATCCGCGTCCGCCCGGGGCAGACCGTGGTCGTGGGTGGAATCGCCTACGATCAGCTCCAGCGTGACAACAATGTTCCGCTCTATCTGCCCGACTCCGCCGGGCACGCTTCCCTCAAGGTCAAGCGCGAGTCGATGTTCATCGTGATTCGACCCACGGTCACGGTGCTCGGTGCGCTCAAGGTGGAGGAGGGTGCGCTCGCCGGCACATTGCTGGATAAAACCGAGACCGATACTCCCTCCGAATCCGCTCGCGACACGACGGAGTAACAGCGATGCCTTTCTGGAAGCGCAAAACGAAGAAGCCGCAGGAGTCGGCCGAGGTCGAAGTGCTGTACCTTTCCGAAGAAGGGGATGTGCCGCCGCAGCCTCATGAGGCGTCGGCCTCGGTGTCCGGCACCTCCCCGACAAACGCCGCGGACGCTGCTGAGGATGCTGCGATTGGGCCCAATTCGTCGGTGCTCTTCAGCGCCTCGCGAGTGACGGGTGAGGGTCCGGAGCGGAGCGTCGACCCGGATGCGCCGCAGACCTCGTCGAAGTTCTCCGAGGTCTCCACCGCAGAACCGTCCGTGATCTCGCCGGCGCCGCAGCCTGTGATCGACATCCCGGCTTCTGCGGATACTCAGGAAGCCGTTCCTTCTGCTACCGAGCCAACGCGCAAGGAGAAGGGGAGGGCTCGCAAAGCAGCGAAAAGATTCTCGTTCGGCGGAAAGCGCTCGGATCACCCAGGAACGAAGTCCGAACGCGCACCGAAGCGTGACATCGATGTCGACGCCTGGCGCAAAGGCACCAAGGGCCGGCCGAGTCAGGTGTTCATCGGTTACATCATGAGCCCCTCGAAACGCGATGCGATCCAGTATGCAATCGGCGTTGCGCAGCGCAACGCGGTGAACGTGGTCAACACCGGCTACGCCGTGTTCCCGTGGAGGGACGGCTGGGCCTACGAGGTGCACGAAGGCGGGCCGATGCGTGCCTATCTGCCTTCGATCCTGCGCTTCTACGACGGTCAGGGTGAGCACGCGAAGCCCGAGGATCTCATCGTCTACATCGAGACCGGACGTCGCATGGTGCGCGTTGAGCGCGCCCATGAAGGGCTGACTGCGTTCATGATGCCCGAGGCCTTCTCGGCACCCCAGACGGAGTGGCTCGAGCCCGGACCGAAACTCAAGCCCGCTGCTCCGGTGCTGCTCGGTGCCGTTGCGGTCGGTGGCGCGATCTTCGCGACGGGCTTCCTCGCGATGGTGCTCGCGTTCATCAAGCGCCCCGAGCCGCCCATCCTCGAGAGCAAGCGTCCGGAGATCCGCTTTGAGCAGCTTCCCGTTTCGCAGTGGTCTACGCTCCTCTCCGCAGCCTCGAATGGCTACGTGGATGCGCTCGAGTACTCGAATGGTGAGTGGAAGATCAGCCGTGCCGCCCAGTCGACCACCGACACGGTCGCAGCACCTCCACCGCCGCTGCCTACTCCTGATGCTACACGGTGAGCCATGAACGTCGCTCGTCAACGCCTGCTCAACATCCTCACCGGGATCGCCTTCGCGCTGCTCGGATTCCTCTGTTACGGCGCCGCGGGGTATCTTGCGCTCGTGGCGCCAAAGCCGATTGGTGAACCACTCCCGGCAAAACCGAACCTGACCGCGTGCAAGCGCACGCTCTCGGAGCTCAACTTTCAGGTGACGGAAATCGGTCCGGAGCTTCGCATCCAGAAAGCGGGACTCGACAATCCGGACACGCTCCTCAAGGAGGCCTCGCTTGCGATCGGTGTGTGCGGGCTGCCGATGACCCGCTTCTGCATGGGTCCGGGGTGCAAGCCTCCGGCACTTCCGAACGGGATGTACTTCGTGATCAGCTCGCAACCGGTCAGCAAGCCAACCCCGTCGAAGTAGTTTTCAGGGACTCTGAGCCGCGCGTCACCAAGGCTACGGGCGGCAAACCAGAGGGAGCGCGCCCAGGCAGTTCGAAGGGATCAGACCTTGCCCGGGTGACCGGCAGAAATCGTCGGCGTTCGAGCGGGCAAGGGCAGCGCGGTGGGCGTCACCCGCTGCACGGCAG
>NICF_comb_assmDRAFT_10002802_pt1 | contig 12874 bp, 9 predicted proteins | sample NewIslPassag4_SG_FD_11279 | JGI IMG/M metagenome (IMG submission 11279) | reverse complement strand
GATCGAGGATCAGCGTCACGCGCGTGAGCTTGGGATCGAGGCCCTCCGCCATCACCTCGCGGACGAGGGCGCGCTCGGTGACCATGCCGAGATAACGCCCCTTCTCGTCGACGACGGGGAGGGCGCTCACGTCCGCGTGTGTGAGCTTCCGAACGGCCGCCTGGACGGTCTCCTCGGGCGAGAGCGTCACGGGGCTTTCCCACATCACGTCCTTGCACTTCATGTCTTCGGACCCCTCCCACTCGGGAGGATAAGCACCTCGTCCGGGGCCCACAGCGATCGTGCGCGTTTCATGGTCGGGCGGTGCCTTGTCCACCGGGAGGGGCGTGCATAGATCGCCCTCCGCACCCGAGCTTCACTTCCAGGAGGACGATTCGGCCATGGAACGGACGCTCGCGCTGATCCTTGCCGGCGGCGAGGGGCGCCGGCTGGACCCGCTCACGCGCGATCGAGCCAAGCCGGCCGTGCCCTTCGGCGGTCGCTACCGGATCATCGACTTCGTGTTGTCGAATTTCGCCAATTCGGGGATCCTCAAGATCAAGATCCTGACCCAGTACAAGTCCGACTCGCTCAACAAGCACATCAGCCGTGGCTGGCGTCTCTCGGCGATGCTCGGGCACTACGTGGAGACGGTTCCGGCGCAGATGCGCACGGGGCCGGAGTGGTACAAGGGCAGCGCGGATGCCGTGTATCAGAATCTCAACCTGATCACGGACGAGGAGCCGGATCACGTCTTCGTTTTCGGCGCCGACCACATCTATCGCATGGACGTGCGGCAGATGCTCCAGTACCACCGGGAGATGGCGGCCGATTGCACCGTTGCGGCCATTCCCATGCCCAGGGAGCAGGCGCCGGATTTCGGCGTGATCGAGGTCGATGCCACCGGGCGCATGGTCGGCTTCCAGGAAAAGCCGTCGGTGGAGGAGACGAGGACCATCCCCGGCGATCCGACCCGCATCCTCGCCTCCATGGGCAACTACATCTTCACTACCGACGCGCTGGTGCGCGAGGTCGTGCGCGATGCCGCGCGGGATGATTCCGCGCACGACTTCGGCAAGTCCATCATCGCGCGCATGTACGAGTACGCCCGCGTCTATGTCTATGATTTCATGCAGAACTCGGTCCCCGGCATCGGCCCGAAGGAGCGCGGATACTGGCGAGATGTGGGGAAGGTCGACACGTACTACCAGAGCAACATGGACTTGGTGGACGTCGACCCCGTCTTCAACCTCTACAACGACCGCTGGCCCATCTACACCTTCCAGCACAACTTTCCGCCCGCCAAGTTCGTCTTCGCCGACCGGGACAACGACCGCATCGGCATGGCCACCGATTCGCTCGTGTCGGAGGGCTGCATCATCTCCGGCGGTACGGTGCACCGCTGCGTGCTCTCACCGCAAGTCCGCATCAACTCCTACGCCCACGTGGAGGAGTCGATCCTCTTCGAGAAGGTCAACATCGGCCGGCATTGCCGGATCCGCCGCGCCATCATCGACAAGTACGTCGACTTGCCGCCCGGAACCGTCATCGGCTACGATCCCGACGAAGATCGCCGCCGCTTCCATGTCACGCCGGAAGGCGTGGTCGTCATCCCCAAGGGCATGCAGATCGAGGCGAAGCGACCGTCCGTCGCGGCGGTGGAGCAGCCGCGTGTCTGAGGGGAAGTACGTCGAGCCGGGAGCGGCCAGGACGGGACGCCGTGGAACACATCTTCCGACGACCGCGGAAACCCAGGGCCGTCCTTCTCTCGGCCGCCATCGTCCTCTTCCTGATGGCCATCGGCTGTCTGGCCGAGGCCCTTCGCGGCGAGCCGATCACCCTCGGGGACGCGGTCGTTTCCGCGGGCTTGGAGGCCACTTCCTACCGCATCGGCGCCGCGCTGCTGCTCGCGCTGCTCGGAGGGTGGCTGCTTGCGCGGTCGCTTCCACCCAAGAGCGAGGCGGACCGTCTGGCGGGGTAGGCGGCCATGCCGGGTGAGATCGCCTTCCTCTGGCACCTGCACCAGCCGCCTTACGAAGATCCGGAGACCGGCGTCTACCTCCTTCCCTGGGTTCGCCTCCACGCCACCCGCGGCTACCTCGACCTCGCCGACATCCACCTGCGGTTCCCCGAAGTCCGCTCGACGGTCAACTTCTCCCCCATCCTCCTCGAGCAGCTCGAGGCCTACGCCGAGGGAAGGGCGCGGGATCGCTTCCTCGAGATCGCGGCCCGCCCCGCGGCCGACCTCTCCGAGGCCGAGCGGCTCTATCTTCTGCGGCGCTTCTTCATGGTGAGCTGGGAGCAGGGCATTCGCCCCTTTCCCCGCTACCGGGCGCTGCTCGACAAGCGCGGGCGCTCGACCGGCTCGGTCGATTTCCCGCGGATCGCCCGCACCTTCACCGAGGCCGAGCTGCGCGACCTGCAAGTCCTCTTCCAGCTGGCGTGGATGGGATTTTTCGCTCGCCGCGAAAGCGAGCTGGTCCGCGAGCTCGTCACCAAGGGCGAGAACTTCACCGAGGAGGAAAAGGAGGCCCTCCTCGCCGAGCAGGCCCGGCTCGTGGCGCGCGTCATCCCCATGTGGAAGCAGGCGGCCGCGCAGGGATCGGTGGAGCTTTCGGCCAGCCCCTACGCGCATCCGATCCTGCCGCTCCTCTGCGATACCGACGTGGCGCGCGTCGCGCTGCCGCAGGCGCGGCGTCCCGAGCGCCTGCTCGCGCGCGACGACGCCGAGCGGCAGGTCCGCCTGGGCATGCAGGTCCACGAGCGCGTCTTCGGCCGGTCACCTGCGGGCATGTGGCCCTCCGAAGGCAGCGTCTCCGACGAGGCGCTGGACGTGCTGTGGCAGGCGGGGATCCAGTGGGTCGCCACCGACGAGGAGATCCTGCTGCGCTCGCTGCCCGGCGCCGACCTGCGGGAGATCTACCGGCCCTGGAAGGTGCGCGCCGGACGAGGAGAGATGCACGTCGTCTTCCGCGACCGCCGCCTTTCCGACCGCATCGGATTCGTCTACGCCCGGGCGTCGGCGCGCGACGCGGTCGACGATCTTTTGGGAGAGGTCTCGCGCATCCAGAGCGGCCTGCGTCGTCGCGCGCTCGTCTCGATCATTCTCGACGGCGAAAATCCCTGGGAGTACTACCCGGCCTCGGGCGAGGCCTTCCTCGGCGAGCTCTTTTCGCGCCTCGCCCGGCGCGAAGGGGGAATCGTCACGTGGACGATGTCGGAGACCCTGGCCTGGAACGGCCCGACCGGGCGCCTGGACCACATCCACCCCGGCTCCTGGATCGAGGGGAGCTTCCGCATCTGGATCGGCCATCCCGAGGACGTCGCCGCCTGGAACCTCGTCCGCCAGACGAAGGACGCCGTGGACCAGGCCGCGCAGAGCGGCGCCGGCGAGGAGGAGCTCGCCGTGGCGCGCGCTCACCTGCTCCGCGCCGAGGCCTCGGACTGGTTCTGGTGGTACGGCGAGGATTTCGTCACCGAGACGCGGACCGAGTTCGACTTGCTCTTTCGTCACCACATCCAGGCGGCGTTCCGTGCGCTGGGCCGCGAGCCCCCCGCCGCATCGCTCTCGCCCCTCATCCCGGAGGGCGTGGAGTTTGGCGAGGCGCTCGTCGCCCGCGAGCCCGCCGGCTTCGTGCGCCCGCGCATCGATGGCCAGCGTCCCTCGTACTGGGAGTGGCTCGGCGCGGGGCTCTACGTACCGGGGCTGGGCCAGGCCATGTATAGGGCCGATGGGCCCTTCGCGCGCATGTACTTCGGCTTCGACGAGCGCCACCTCTTCTTGCGCCTCGATCCGCGCGTCGAGCCGCGCGGTGACGAGGCGCCCTTCGACCGGCTCGGGATCGTGCTGCGCGCCCGGGGAAAGACGCTCGAGATCGAGGGGCGCAAGGGGCCGGACGGAGACGTCGAGCTACGCCTCGACGAGCGCGTGGTGGGGAGCGGGCGCTTCGTCCACATCCTGGAGCTGGCGCTTCCGTTTTCCGCCGTGGGGGCGAAGGAGGGGGATCGAATCGGAGTTGCCGTCCGGCTGTTTCGCGCCGGGCTGGAGGTGCAACGGCTGCCGGTCGAGGACTTCCTCGCCCTGGAGGTCCCCGGCCCGGGCTACGAAGAGGCGCGGTGGAAGGTCTGAGACATGCGTGACGAGACCCGGCTCACCAAGAGGATCCAGGCCCCGGCCGCCCGGGAGGAGACCGAGATCTTCCTATTGCAGCTCAAGGGGCCGCGCATCGGCTCGCGGGTCTTCCTCCCGGAGGGCGAGACCGTCCTCGGCCGCAGCGAATCCTGCACGGTCGTCCTGGGCGTGGAAAGCGTCTCGCGTCGCCACTGCTCCATCCTCGTCAGCGGCGGCGAGGTGCGCGTCCTCGACCTGGGGTCCACCAACGGCACCTGGCTCAACGGCCGGCGCCTCCAGGCCGACGAGCCGGCCCGCATCGAGGTCGGCGACCGGCTCGAGATCGGGGAAGTCGTGTACAAGCTGCTGCGCGAGGGAGACGTGGAGGCCGCCTATCTCGAGGAGCTGCGTCGACTTGCGGTCACCGACGCGCTGACGGGCGCCTACAACCGCCGCTACCTCATCGAGCACCTGGAGAAGGAGGTAGCGCGCTGCCTCCGCCATCGTCGCCCGCTCGCGCTGCTGATCTTCGATGTCGATCACTTCAAGCGGCTCAACGACACGTACGGGCACCTGGCCGGCGACCGCATCCTCGAGGAGCTCGCGGCGCGGATTCGCCTGCGATTTCTGCGCAAGGTCGACGTCTTCGCCCGGTACGGCGGCGAGGAATTCGTGATCGTCCTCACCGAGACGGACGCCCGCCAGGCGAGGGCGGCGGCGGAGCGGCTACGATCCCTCGTCGCCGACGAGCCCTTCCAGCTCGAGGGCGGGAGTGTGGAGGTCACCGTGTCCGTTGGCGTGGCCGCGCTCGATGCGGAGACGACCGGCGCCGGGGCCCTCCTCGCACGTGCGGACGAGAACCTCTATCGCGCCAAGCGCGAGGGAAGGAACCGCGTCGGTCACTGAGGCGCGGGCGAGCCATGCCATCCGAGCTGCGCAAGGATCCGGTCACCGATCGCTGGGTGCTCATCGCGCCCGACCGGGGCGCGCGCCCCAGCGACTTCCTGACCCAGACCACCCGGCCGCCCCGCCGCGGCCTTTGCCCCTTCTGTCCCGGCAACGAGGAGCTGACGCCCGCTCCCATTCAGGTGGTGGAGGGACCGGACGGAAAGTGGCGCGTACGCGTCATCCCCAATCGATATCCCGCGGTCCAGGTGGAGGTGCCGCTGCGGAGAGAGGCCGCGGGGATCTACGACCGCGTCAGCGGCTTCGGCGCGCACGAGGTGCTGGTCGAGACGCCCGACCACGACCTCGCTCTTTGGGAGCTTTCCGACGAGGACCGCGCGCGCGTCCTCGCTGTCTACCGGGATCGCCTCGCCGACCTGCGCAACGACCGGCGCATCCGCTGGGCCATGATCTTCAAGAACCGCGGCGCGCTGGCGGGCGCCACCATCCACCACGAGCACAGCCAGCTCGTCGCGCTCCCGCAGATCCCCCGCGAGGCGGCGGATCGATGGGAGGGAGCGCAGGCCCATTACCGTCGCAAGGAGCGCTGCGTCTACTGCGACATCATCGCCTTCGAGGAGCGCGAGGGAGCGCGGATGGTCGACGCGAGCCGCTTCTTCGTCGCCTTTTGCCCCTACGCCTCCCGCGCGCCCTTCGAGACGTGGATCCTGCCGCGGGAGCACGCCTCCCACTACATGCTCATCACCCAGAAGGACATCGAGGACCTGTCGAACCTTCTCGGCCGGGTGATGCGGCGCATCGACGGCGCGCTCGAACGTCCCGCGGTGAACTTCATGCTCCACTCGGCGCCGCTGCAGGAGCCAGAGTCGCCCGCCTTCCACTGGCACCTGGAGATCGTCCCCGCGACCTTGCGCTACGGCGGCTTCGAGTGGGGTTCGGGCTATTGCATCAATCCCACGCCACCTGAGGACGCGGCGGCCTTCCTGCGGAGCTTCACATGAGGATTCTCTTTGCGAGCTCCGAGGTGTCTCCTTTTTCCAAGACGGGCGGGCTGGGCGACGTGGCGTTTGCGCTTCCCCTCGCCCTCGCGGAGCGCGGCCACGAGCTGGTCGTCCTCTCCCCGCTCTACGGTTGCGTCGACCGGGGGCGTCACGGGCTTCGCCCCGTCCCCCGCGTTGCGTCGGATTTCCGCCTGTGGATCGCCCCGGAAAAGAGAAACATTCGCTTCGCCTTCCTGGAGGCGCCGCACTTCGACCGCGAGGGCGTATACGGATACGACGGCGACTACCCCGACAACGCCGCGCGATTTGCCTTCTTCTCGCGCCGGCTGGTCGCGGGGGCGGAATTGCTGGGTTTTTCGCCCCAGATCCTCCACCTCAACGACTGGCCCACCGCGCCCGGAACCCTGCTCGGCCGGCCCGAGGGACCGCGCACGGTCCTCACCGTCCACAACCTCGGGTATCAGGGGCATTTTCCGTTGGAGGAGGCACGCCACCTCTTCGACGACGGTCCCGTGCCGGAGTCGTGGACGCACTGGGGCAAGCTCGCCTTCCTGCGGGGAGGCATCTGCACCGCCGACCTGGTGACGACGGTCTCGCCCACCTACGCCCGCGAGATCCGCGAGACGGAGCTCTCCTTCGGCCTCGGCGAGGAATTGCGCGCGCTTGGCGATCGCCTCGTCGGCATCCTCAACGGCATCGACGTCCGGGCGTGGAACCCCGCTGCGGACCCGCACCTGCCCGCGCGCTTCGACGCGAACGACCGCCGCGGCAAGGCGGCGTGCAAGCGCGCGCTGCAGGAGGAGCTCGGCCTCGAGCCCACCGACGCCTTCCTCGTCGGCATGGTCACCCGCATCGCGGGGCAGAAGGGCCTCGGCCTCCTCCTGACCGTCCTCGACGCGCTCCTCGGCGAGGCAATCCAGCTCGCCATCCTCGGAAACGGCGACCGCGCGCTGGAGGAGGAGTTCCGCCGGGCGGCGGCGCGCTGGCCGGGGCGCTTCGCCCTGCGCATCGGCTTCGACGAGGCCCTCGCCCGCCGCATCTACGCGGGAACCGACGCCTTCCTCATGCCCTCGCTGTACGAGCCCTGCGGGCTCTCCCAGCTCTACGCCCTGCGCTACGGCAGCCTCCCCATCGTCCGGGCCACCGGCGGCCTTCGCGATACCGTCGAGGACGGCCGCACCGGCTTTTCCTTCGAGGCCTATCGCCCCGAGGCGATGGCGGAGGCCATCCGGAGAGCGCGGGAGACCTGGCGCCACCGCGACCGCTGGGAGGAGATGGTCGACCGGGCCATGCGCCAGGACTTCTCCTGGGACGCCTCGGCGCGCGCGTACGAGGCGGCCTACGCCCGCCTCTGGCCCGCTTCCGCCGGGCCGGAAAAAAGTTGACGTGACGCATCGCGCTACCCCCCCAGTTCGTGGTAGGAGGGGGCCGGTCGCGGCGGCCGGCAACGGCCTGAACACCCCGCGGCCGCAGGGGTCAAATCCATGAACGACGAGATCACGGTCGAAGTGGCGAGGGCGCAGGGCCTGAGCGACGAGGAGTGGGAGCGTGTTCTCCAGCGGCTGGGGCGCAAGCCGAATCTGGTGGAGCTCGGCATCCTCGGCGCCATGTGGAGCGAGCACTGCTCCTACAAGAGCACGCGCAAGCACCTGAAGTACTTTCCCACCGAGGGCCCCCGGGTCTTGCAGGGGCCGGGCGAGAACGCCGGCGTGGTCGACATCGGCGACGGCCAGGCGGTCGCCTTCAAGATCGAGAGCCACAACCATCCGTCCTATCTCGAGCCCTACCACGGCGCCGCCACCGCGGTGGGCGGGCTCGTGCGCGACATCTTCACCATGGGCGCCCGGCCGATCGCGGCCCTCTACGCGGTCCGCTACGGCGCTCCGACGCATCCGCGCACGCGGGAGATCCTCCTGGAGACCATGCGGGGCATGGCCGAGTACGGCAGGGGCATGGGCCTGCCGATGGCCGGCGGCGAGCTCGGCTTCGATTCCAGCTACGACGGCAACTGCCTGGTCAACGGCTTCGTCGTGGGCGTGCTTCGCGGCGACCGCATCTTCCGTGGCACGGCCGGCAAGCCCGGAATGCTCGTCGTGGCCATCGGCTCGCGGACCGGCCGGGAGGGCATCCACGCCGCGGTGATGGCCTCCAACGAATTCGACGAAGAAAGCGCCGCCACCGCGCCGCGGACGGTGGTCGGCGACCCCGAGCTCGAGCGTCGCCTCATGGAGGCCTGCCTGGAGCTGATGGAGAAGAACCTCATCGTCGGCATCCAGGACATGGGGGCCGCCGGTCTGACCTGCTCCTCCGTGGAGATGGCCGGCCGCGCCGGACTCGGCGTCGCCCTCGACCTCGAGAAGGTCCCCACCAAGGAAGAGGGCATGACCCCCTACGAGCTCATGCTCTCCGAGACCCAGGAGCGCATGCTCGCCGTCGTCGAGCCCGCCAAGGAGCGCGAGGTCTTCGAGGTTCTCGCCAAGTGGAACGTCGAGGGCGCCGTCATCGGTCGGGTGACCGATACCGGCACGCTCTCGCTGAGGTGGAACGGCAAGGAGGTGGCCAACCTCCCCATCTCCCTGCTCACGGACGAGGCGCCCGTCTACGACCGGCCCCACGCTCCCTCCGCGGAGCAGGAGGCCCGGCGTCGCTTCGACCTCGCCTCTCTCCCCGAGCCGCAGGACCTCGGCAAGGTCCTGCTCGACCTGCTCGCCTCTCCTTCGTTGGCGAGCAAGGAGGTGATCGACGCGCAGTTCACCGCCGGTGAAAACGTCGTCAAGACTGGCCGCGACGGTGCCGTCGTCCGCCTCGAGCCCGGCAAGCCCAAGGGCATCGCCCTCGTCGCCAACGGCCTGGCCCGCATGGTCGACGCCGATCCCTACGAGGGCGGCCGCATCACGATGGCCGAGGTCTTCCGCAACCTGAGCGTGCTGGGCGCCGAGCCCGTGGGCGTCTCCGACAACCTCAACTTCGGCAACCCGGAGAAGCCCGAGATCATGTGGCAGATCGTCCAGGCCATCCGCGGCATCGCCGACGCCTGCCGCGACTTCGGCGTGCCCGTGATCTCCGGCAACGTCTCGCTCTACAACGAGACCGCCGGCCAGGCGATTCTGCCCACCCCGATCTGCGCCGCGGTCGGCATCGTCCCCGACGTCGCCCGCGTCGTCTCCACCACCTTCGTGGCCGAGGGGCACGAGATCGCGCTGCTCGGCACCTGCACCGGCGAGGCCGGCGGATCCGAGTACCTCTTCCGCCAGTTCGGCCGCAACCTCGGTCCGGTGCCGCGGCTCGACGTAGCCCGCGAGAAGGCCGTCCAGGCGGCCGTTCGGGAGCTGGTTCGCGCCGGCGTCCTCGCCTCGGCCCACGACGTCTCCGAGGGCGGCCTGGCCGTGGCGCTCGCCGAGTGCGCGACCTCGGGCATCGGCGCGGTCGTGCGCGTCGAGGGCAAGGGTCGGAAGGACTTCCTCGTCTTCGCCGAGGATCCGAGCCGCGTGCTGGTCAGCTACGACCCCGCTCGCCGCGCGGAGGTGGAGGCGATCGCCACCCGCGCCGGCGCGCCCTTCACGGTGATCGGCCGGACCGGCGGCAGCCGCCTCGTCATCGAAGGCGCTTTCGACCTGCCCCTCGATCAGGTGATCTCCGCCTGGAAGAACGGTCTGAAGGACACCTTCGCCCTCTGAGCGAGGCTTCTCGGCGCCGAGCCGGCTTTGGCCGGCCCGGCGCCGATCTTATGCGCCCGAGCGCTGCCTGCCCGCTGCGCTCGGGCGCTCACGCATGTGGCGGGCGCGTCTCCGCGCGGAGACCGACCGAGCATGGGTGCGGTGTCCGCAAGCGAGATCCCTTCCAGATGACGAGGAGCCGGGCGGAGCTCAGGGAGCGGCGGTGAAGTTCGACTGGAAGCCATAGCCGCGGGCGTGCTCCACCCAGCGCGAAGGCCTCACCTGCTCCGGGCCGGGCGCGAGTCGGTCATCGGGAGCGGATCCCGGCTCGAGGATCGCAGTCACGCTCCACCAGTGACTCTCGCCTCGTTCGAGCCCGACTCGGGTTCCAGGGAGCCGCCAGCTGGGAACCTGGATCGACGTCACCGCGGAGGGGACGAGCCACTTCGCGTCCATCGAGTGGATCTCCACCTCATAGGCGACGGCACCGGGAACGGCGGTCCACGAGAACGTTGGAGTCAGAGAGACTCCGCTCGCACCTTGCTCCGGGGAGAGCGGGGTGAGGACGATCTCCTTGGGCAGGCTGAGTTCCGTCCGGCTGCCGAGCTGCAGGGGGGCCACCACTCCCGTCCAGTGGCCGTCCTCCGTCCACCCGATGGCTCGGACCGCGCCTCGCGTTCCCGGCACCGCCAGCCTCGAAGCGAGGAAGGAGTGTAAATTCGAAACACGGGCCCCGGGAATGCCCGGTCTTGCGGCGTTCACCACGGATACCTGGAGCGCCAGGAGCACACTCCTGAAAGCAGTAGACGCGGCCTCCCCAGTCCTTGGCGTACTGACAGGAATGGGGGGAGGGCCCGATCCTGTCGATCGTGCTCTCCGCGTTCGACAGGATCACCGACGCATCCTCGGTGGCGACCGTCGTCGTCGCACGTGTGTTCGCCACGCCGGTCGAGGCCGGAGGCGCCGAGGAGAACCTGATACATGCCGCCGACCGCTGTTCCGTCCGCGCTGCGGATGAGCGCAACCCGGGGAGGCCGGGGCCGGGTGTGCTCTGCGCAGTTGGAGCCCCCGGCGAAACATGCAGCTAGCATACACCATGTGAGACCGGGGACGGAGCGGGAAGTTGTCGGAGGCGCGTGTGCCCCAGCCAGGTCGGCACCTAGCGCGCCCCCCTTTGAAGAGGAGCGTTCACGGGGACGGCGTGAACGTCGCAAATGTTGCCTCTCGGTTCCCGATTGGGGAGCCATGGACGGAGACGAAACCATCGATTACGCGGATCGTCCAGGTTTCCCCTGGAGGCATGGGCTGCTTCAGAAGGAGCAAGACTTCCTTGTGTTCGGGATATTGCACCAGGGCCTTCAAGATACCATCGGGCCGCTCGACGATCGTGTAGCTCGTCTCTTGCCTCGCGATTTTCAAGTCGACCTCCTGGTCGAAGCGAATCACAACCATGGTTTCGTTGCGCGCTTCGGCGCCGACCAGGTTTATGGCCGGAGCTACCTCGAATTCCACGGGCTCCGAGTCACCGCCCTTCGGTGTGTGCAGCCGAACGACATGGGTACCCGGCACGTCCGCCACTGCTTGCGGAATCGAAAAGACGAGCATCGACCAGTGGGATCTGGACCAGTCGATCGGATACTCAGAACCATCAATGGCGAGCCGGGTAATCCCGGGGGAGAACGCGGAGCCTTGGACCGTCCCGAGCACGCCTCGCGGATTACCCAGTCCAATGATCTTTGGCGAGAAAGAGTCGATTGTCGGAGGAAGTAGCTCGTCCGTGACCGTGAATTCAGGGCCTTCGAGCGAGATCTCTCCCCTCTCGGTCTGGACGACGACGAGGGTCGGGCCCGTGCTCGCGTTTAGGGGCACAACCCTCGAACCAAATACGATCCTGCGCGACGGCGATGCCCTTCGACTCGATCGATCGAGGCACTCCGGACGAGCTTGTGAAGAGGACGGCGTTTTGTGAAGGGGAGGAGGCGAAATTCTTTCCAAGGACCCGAATGTGGAAGCCGACTCCCGCAGCAAGCGGCTCGAAGCCCGTCACTTCGGGGAGCGCATCGTTGGCGCCCCCGCCTCCCGCGCCAGTCAGTCCCCCATCGCCTCCCGTACCACCAGTCTCCCCTCCGTCTCCGCCGGCTCCGACCGTTCCTCCTTCTCCACCGGTCCTGCCACCGGCTCCGCCCGAGCCGTTCGAACTGTCATCCGAACCGCAAGAGAGCGCGACCATCCCGAGGAGAAGACATAGAAACACGGTTAACGCCTCGCGTCTCACGACGAGCACCTCCCGTGCCGAAGGCAATCTCGATGAGCGATTCTTCGCCGTAGGGCGACAGCAGGTCACCCGGCAAGTCCCCATAACGCAGCCGTGCGAACAGGCAATGATAGAGAAACCTCTCGTCATTTAAGAATAAGCACAACGTGCTCGAGACAAACCCTCTAGAAACTAAGTACCTCGATATCGTGATCGACCGAGGCCTCAGTTGGAGGGTTGGGCGCCGCCGCCGCATCTCGAGGGGCAATGTGGGGATGCTCTCCTCCGCATCACCTGCTTCACGCCATGCCGGGTAGGGAGGCAACAAGGCTTTCGCTCTACCGGCACGCGCTGCTTCGTCGGGCGAGGACCGTCCGTGAAGAACCCTCAAAGCCCGAGGCCAAAGACTAGACCGAGTGCGGGAACACCCACCGTCGCACTGGCAAAGAGAATGGAATACCCGAGACGAACTCCAGCCGACAGAGGACCGATCAGAGGATACAGGGCATCCACGTCGAACTCGATGATCGGAGAGACGCCGGCCAGAGCCAGGTTTCCTCCTTCTGGCTCACCGGCGGGCACAGCAGCGTCGACTGCGGCAACCCCGATTCGGACCCCACCCGAGAGACGAACTGGCAGGTCGAAAGCGATGCGGGCGCCCGCGGTCGTTTTCACGAACAGTTCCACGGGCGTCGCGCCAGCAGCCGCTCTTGCATCCACGCGCAGCCGTGGACCACCGAGGTCGACCAGGTCGAGATCCAGTCCAACGGCGAACTCGAGCCCGGGGTCCGTGGGCGCGTCACTCCAGGCGAAGAGGCCTCCTTCGGCTCGCAACATCGCGTCGGCGGACGCGCTGTCGGGTGCAGTCGCGGCGAGGATGCACAGCGCCCATGCAATGACAGTTTCACGAGGAGACACCAATCTCATGTTGCACTCGTTTGCAGCAAAGCTGGCGAACGGCGGTAGC
>NICF_comb_assmDRAFT_10002799_pt1 | contig 12885 bp, 11 predicted proteins | sample NewIslPassag4_SG_FD_11279 | JGI IMG/M metagenome (IMG submission 11279) | reverse complement strand
CAGCAGCCAGCCTGCGCGGATTCGGAAGGTGACGGCGAGATTCGTCTTGAACACGGACGAGCCGAACAGCGGCTCCACGCGCAGCGACGGCCGCGATTGGAGGCGCACCCGGCGCGACAGGAAGCTGGCGATCCCCGACTTGAGCGACCAGACCGCGCCGGTCATCATCGCCGTCCAGAACGCGTCCCTGAGGCCGACCGCCGTGTGCCAATGCCACTCCGCCAGCCTGGCTTTCGCGACGAGCCGCTTGACGACGCCGGTCAGATGGAACGTGAGCCGCAGCGCCAGCCTGGTTTGCCGGATGTACCGCTCGATATCGTCCCTGTCGATATGCGCCGCATCGCGCTTTCCGCGCTTCACGAGCAGCTCCCCGTCCGGCCACGACCAATCGAGCGCCCTGAAAACCATCCGCCGGCGGATCAGCCCGAACAGCGCGCGAACCTCCAGCTCGCCGTCGTCATCCGCGCCGGCGCGGCGATAGCGCGCCTTGATGACGACATCCGAACAGCAGACGGCCGCAAGCGCCAGAGCCGCGGCGACGGCAAGCCAGAACCAGGCAGCAGGCATCGTCCATCCCCCGTTTTCCGCGCATTGCCATGTCCAGTATGCCTTGCTAGTATGCCCAGGCGACGCCGGAACATGCCGACGGCAACAACGGCAGGCCGGACCGCCCGTCCGGGCGATGCCGATCTGCCGTTGTCGCCGAATAATGCCGCTTGATCAGGCCGAAGTCAATTGTCGCCGCCAAACTCATCCAATGTCATCTGCATGCTGTCCAGCTTCTCGAACAGGAGCTGCGTCTGCTCTTCCAGCAGATCCTGCCCGGATTCCTCCGGCTCGGGCAAGGCGCTCAGGTCCGGCAGGCCGAAATAGTCGAGGAACGCTTTCGTCGTGCCGTACAGGATCGGCCGTCCGATCGCGTCCGCGCGGCCGACCTCCTGGATCAGCTCCTTGTTCACCAGCGACTGGATCGCGCGGTCGCTCTTGACGCCGCGGATCTCCTCGATCTCGACGCGCGTGATCGGCTGGCGGTAGGCGATGATCGCCAGCGTCTCCAGCGCGGCCTGCGACAGTCCCTGCCGGCCTGGCGTATAGGCCAGCTTCTCGAAATAGGGCGCGTGCTCCGGCACGGTGGTCAGCCGGTAGCCGCCGGCCACCTCGGCGACGCGAAGGCCCCTTCCGTCCCGGATCATGTCCGCCTTCAACTCCTCGGCGGCGTCGCGCGCAAGCGCGGGATCGCAGCCGAGAATCTCGCCGAGCTGCTTCGCGCTGATCCCCTCGTCGCCGGCCATGAACAGCAGCCCCTCAATAATCGATTTCAAGGTCCTGTAATCCACCCGCCGCCGCATCCCCTCTCCATTGAATGACGATGTCGTCGAACAGCCGGTGCTGGAAACAGCTCACGGCCCCGCGCTTGATCAGCTCCAGAATGGCGAGAAACGTCACGACGATCTCCTGCCGGTCCAGCTGACGCCGGATGAGCTTCGAGAACTTGACGGTTTTGTGTTCCCTGAGCAGCTCGGCGATGTCGCGGATCCGGTCCTTCACCGAGATTTCGTCGCGCCGCACCATGGAGATGATATTGCGGCGCGCGTGCCGGCGCATCGCGCGCAGATATGCGGCGGCCAGATCGGCCGGAACGAGGCCCTGCACGGGATTCTCCGGCTTCGTCGGCAGATACGGCGTCAAGTCCTCGGGCTCCTTCGTGTAGACGAGTCCGCGGCTTGTCTCCAGCTCGCGCAATTTCCCGGCGAGCTCCTTGAACTTGCGGTATTCGACCAGCCGCCGAATCAGCTCTTCGCGCGTATCGATTGCATGGTTCTCGTCATCCTCCGGCCACTCTTCCTCCACGACCGGCGGTTTCGGCAGCAGTTGCCGGCTCTTGATCGCGAGCAGCGTGGCGGCCATGACGAGAAACTCGCTCGTGATCTCGAGCTCGAGCTCCTGCATGGCGTTCAGATATTCCAGATATTGATCCGTGATCTCGCTGATCGAAATCTCGTGGATGTCAATTTCCGCCTGGTCGACCAGATGGAGCAGGAGGTCGAGCGGCCCTTCGAAGGATTCGAGTTTGTAATGAATCGTCACGCCCGATGGTTCCCTTCGCTTCGGCCGTCAGACGCTCACGCCCGGATGGCCCGGGTCAGATTGGCCATTTCGATGGCCGTGACGGCGGCGTCCCAGCCTTTGTTGCCCGCCTTCGTGCCGGCCCGCTCCACGGCCTGCTCGATCGTGTCCGTCGTCAGGACGCCGAAGATGACCGGCACGCCCGTCTTGAGCGAGATCGCCGCGACGCCCTTGGACACTTCGCTCGCGACGTAATCGAAATGCGGCGTCGATCCGCGGATGACGGCGCCGAGCGTGATCACCGCGTCGTATTTGCCGCTCTCCGCCATCTTCTGCGCGATCAGCGGAATTTCGAACGCGCCGGGCACCCAGGCGATCTCGATATCCGAATCGTCCGCGCCGTGCCGCTTGAGCGCGTCGAGCGCGCCCGACACCAGCTTCGAGACGATGAACTCGTTGAACCGGCCGGCGACAATGCCGTATTTGAGGCCTTGCGAGACCAGTTTGCCTTCGTAGACTTTCACCATCGCACGCGTCATCCTTTCTCTCCACCCAGGGAATTGAGGTCCAGCATATGTCCGAGCTTCGCCTGCTTCGTCCGCAGGTAGCGGGCGTTGTCCTCGTTCGCTTCCATCTGCAGCGGGACCCGCTCGACCACTTCAAGTCCGTATCCTTCAAGGCCCTTGATCTTGCGCGGGTTGTTCGTGAGCAGCCTCATCTTGCGCACGCCGAGATCCTTCAGAATCTGGGCGCCGATGCCGTAATCGCGCAGATCCGGCTTGAAGCCCAATTGAATATTCGCGTCCACCGTGTCGAATCCCTGCTCCTGCAGCTTGTACGCCTTCAATTTGTTGATCAGCCCGATGCCACGGCCTTCCTGCCGCATGTAGAGCAGAACCCCGCTGCCGGCCGCCTCGATCTGGCGCAGCGCCGCCTCGAGCTGCGGGCCGCAGTCGCAGCGGTGGGAATGGAACACGTCGCCGGTGAGACACTCCGAATGGACGCGCACGAGCACCGGCTGGTTGGGATCGATGTGCCCTTTGACCAGCGCGACATGCTCCTTCGAATCGACATCGTTCGTGTAGGCGACCGCGCGGAACACGCCGAAATCCGTCGGCAGCCGCACCTCGACGACGCGCTGAACCAGCTTCTCCTTCTCGTTCCGGTACCGGATGAGATCGCGGATCGTGATCAGCTTGAGTCCGTGCTTCGCCTTGAATTCGATCAGATCCGGCAGCCTCGCCATCGTGCCGTCGTCCTTGATGATCTCGCAGATGACCGCCGCGGGATAGGCGCCGCACATCCGCGCCAGATCGACCGCCGCCTCGGTGTGGCCGGCCCGCCTCAGCACGCCGCCCTTCTTCGCGATCAGCGGGAAGATGTGTCCCGGCCGGCGGAAATCGGACGGCCTGGCCTTCGGGTCGATCAGCGCCTTGATCGTATCGGCCCGCTCCACCGCCGAGATGCCCGTCGTCGTCGAGACGTGGTCGACCGACACGGTGAACGCCGTGCCGTGGTAATCGGTGTTGTGGGCAACCATCGGCGGCAGGTCGAGCTCCTCCGCCCGTTCCTGCGTGATCGGCACGCAGACGAGGCCGCGCGCCTCCGTGATCATGAAATTGATCACATCCGGCGTCGCCTTGTCCGCCAGCGCGATCAGATCGCCTTCGTTCTCCCGGTCCTCGTCGTCCACGACGATGACCGTCTTGCCCATGATCAGATCATAGATCGCGTCTTCTATCGCGTCGAATTCCGGTTTCAACGCTCTCCCTCCGTTTCTCGCCGTCTCAGATGAATCCGTTCTCCCGGAGAAGCGCCTCCGTCAGTCCGGTCCCGACTTCGTCCGGTTTTCGACCGTTCTTGTTCCCGTACCCGAGCAGATGCTCCACATACTTGCCCAGGATGTCGCATTCCAGGTTGACGCGGTCGCCGGGCCGCTTGAACCTGAGCGCCGTCATCGCCAGCGTGTGCGGGATGATCGCCGTGCTGAAGGTTCCGCCATCGACTCTGGCGACCGTCAGGCTGATGCCGTCCACCGCGATCGAGCCGCGCGGCACGATGTACCGCATCAGGCCGGCGTCGTCCGGTCGGAAAGCGAACCAGACGGCGTTGCCCTCGTCCTCCCGCGACACGATGGCGCCGGTGCCGTCGGCGTGCCCCTGCACGATATGGCCGCCGAACCGGCCGTCCGCCGGCATCGCCCGCTCCAGATTGACCGGGCTTCCCGGCTTCAGGTCGCCCAGAGCCGTGTGCCGGTAGGTCTGCGGCGTCACGTCCGCCGTGAAGGTCGAACCGCCGAGCGACGTCACGGTCAGGCAGACGCCGCTGACCGCGATGCTGTCGCCGATCTTCGTGCCCTCGAGCACCCGCTCCGCCTCGATGGTCAGCTCCATCGACTCGCCCCGCCTCACAACCCGGACGAGCCGCCCGACTTCCTCCACCAATCCGGTGAACATGATCATCTTCCCTCCCGCGCGGTCCGTTCCGGATAACCGGTCACGCACCAGTCGTCTCCGTACCGTTCGATCTCGACGCCGGTCAACCGGACCGCTTCCGCCATCCGCGCGGCCACCGGCCGGTCAAACAGCGGCGTCCCGGCGCTGCCGACAATCTTCGGCGCGTAGAAGATCGCGAATTTGTCGACGAGCCCGGCTTCAAGCATCGCGCCGTTGAGCCTGCCGCCGCCCTCGAGCAGCACCGATCCGATCTCGCGCTCGCCCAGCTTCCGCATCGCGTCGCGCAGATCGATGCGGCCGTCGCCGGCCTTGCAGCCGATGACCTCCACGCCCGCGGCTTCGAGCTCGCCCCGCCTGTCGCTGTCGGCGTCCTCGGCCGCGAGCACGATCGTCGGCGCCTGTCCGTCGGTGAACAGCTTCAGATGGCGCGGCAGCCGCAGGCGCGAATCGACGACGACGCGCACCGGATTCAAGCCCGGCGCCGGCGTGCGGGTTGTCAGCGACGGATCGTCCCGGAGCGCCGTGCCGGCGCCGATCATGATCGCGTCGTGCCGATGCCGCAGCGCGTGTACGGCCAGCCGCGATTCTTCGCCGGTCACCCACCTGCTGTCGCCCGTCCCCGCGGAGAGCCTTCCGTCCATCGTCGCGCCCGCCTTCAGCGTCACGAACGGCAGGCCGGTGCGGATGTATTTTTCGAACGGCTCGTTCAGCTTCCGCGACTTGTCCTCCAGCACCCCGCTGACGGTCTCGATGCCGGCTTCGCGCAGCTTCGCAAGGCCCTTTCCCGAAACCAGCGGATTCGGGTCAACCGCCGCGGCGACCACGCGCGCGACGCCCGCTTCGATCAGCCGGTCGGCGCAGGGCGGCGTGCGGCCGTGGTGGGAACACGGCTCAAGCGTCACGTAGACGGTCGCGCCGCGCGCTTCTTCGCCGGCCATGTTCAGCGCGTGGATCTCGGCATGCGCTTCTCCGCGCCTCAGATGGCTGCCGAGGCCGACGATCCGGCCGTCCTTCACGATGACGCAGCCGACGACCGGGTTGACGCCGGTCTGCCCGCGCGCCTTCGCGGCAAGCTCAAGCGCCAGCCGCATGTAGTATTCGTCATCCAGGCGTTCGATCACAATAAGAAAACCTCCGAAGACCGTTCCTTCGGAGGCTTGGGGATCGCGGACGATATGCGGGCATGCCGGAAGCCGGAGGACGCACGGCGCGGCCCGGGCTGCCGGCTTTTCATCATGGAGAGCTGCCGACGGGATGCGCCGAACGGCGCTGGCGGACCCGTCTGCCGGCCGGCGTTCCGGAGCGGTCTTGCGGCGCTTCGGTCCCGGTCGCGTTTTTCGCGACCGGCTGCGTCCGTCCGCTTGCCGCATCGGGGTGTTCGGCCCGGCGGCCGGATGCCGCATCCGGCGCCGGACGATCCGGACGCACCGATATCGGCCCGCGGGATTCCGGCGCGCGCCGATCCCTCCGGCCGGGCCGTCCGGAATGTGTGCCGCACGCTCCATGTGAAAAAAAGAACAATCCAGGTTGTCCTGATGCTCACGCTTCTGCCCGCTTCCTTCTCCCATCCAGACTGTCACTGTCGGCTCCGGAATACGCACCGGATCCACCGTGCCGCGCAAGTGCCGATTCGGCCTTGCGGAGCGGCCCGGGTCACGGGCTGACGCAAGTTCCACGCGGATGACGGCGGACTTTCCGCCGACCGGGAACCGCGATCACCGCCGGTAGGGACTTCCACCCTGCCCCGAAGGAAACGTTCATAAGGATACAAATGAAATAGTAGCACCGTTGCCGGGGTTTTGCAAGAAAGGCGCCCTTCACGCCTCGTACACTTCCACCTTCTCCATCACGTCGCGCCCTTTGAACGCGTCGACGTGCTCCATGCCCTTGATGACTTTGCCGAACACCGTATGCTCGCCGTCCAGATGCGGCTGCGGCTGATAGCAGATGTAGAACTGGCTTCCTCCCGTGTTCCGCCCGGCGTGCGCCATGGCGACGGTGCCGCGCTCATGCTTGTTCGGATTGATCTCGCATTTGATCGTATAGCCCGGTCCGCCGGTTCCGTCGCCCTTCGGGCAGCCGCCCTGCGCGACAAACCCCGGAATGACCCGGTGGAACGTCAGCCCGTTGTAGAACCCCTGGTTCGCCAGCGTTTCGAAGTTTTTCACCGTGTTCGGCGCGTCCTTCTCGAACAGCTCGATGATGATCTCCGCGCCGTTCTTCATCGTGATTTTCGCCCGTTTGGCCATGATTCGTCTCTCAACTCCCCGTCCGACGTTTTTCCCATCATACTACAATCCGCCCGCATGCGCAAAAACGTCCGGCGGGCCGCCGCAAGGCCGGGACCGCACGCGCGGACAAAAATCCCCGGACCGCGCGCGGCCGGGGAAGCCGTAAGCAAAATCGAATGCCCGGATCAGTTCTTCGCCGCCGGCGCGGCCTTCAGCCGTTCGGGCAGCAGATCGTTGCCGACGATGTCCTCGTACGTCTCGCGCCGGACGACGAGCGACGCCTGGCCGTCCTTCACGAAGACGACCGCCGGACGCGGAATCCGGTTGTAATTGCTGGACATCGCGTAGTTGTAGGCGCCGGTGCAGAATACGGCGAGCAGGTCGCCCGGCTTCACGGGCGGAAGCTCGATGTCCCAGATCAGCATGTCGCCGCTCTCGCAGCATTTGCCCGCGATCGACACCTTCTCGGTCGCCGGCTCGTTCATCCGGTTCGCCAGCGCCGCTTCGTACTTCGAGCCGTACAGCGCCGGGCGCGGATTGTCCGTCATGCCGCCGTCGACGGCGACGTACTTGCGGATGCCCGGCATGTCCTTCAGCGTGCCGACGGTGTACAGCGTCGTTCCGGCGTCGCCGATGATGCTGCGGCCCGGCTCGATCCAGATCTCGGGCAGCGGATAACCCGCAGCGGTGAAGTTCGTGCGGACCGCGTCCGCGATCGCGTTCACGTACGTTGCGATCGGAAGCGGCTTGTCCTCCGCCGTGTAGCGGATGCCGAAGCCCCCGCCCAGATTGATGACCTTGAACAGGATGCCGAGCTCGTCCCGCACCTTGATCGCGAATTCCGCCGCCTTCGCCGCCGCCAGGCGGAAGCCTTCCACTTCGAAAATCTGCGAGCCGATGTGCGAATGGATGCCGAGCAGCTCGAGATTCGGCTTCGCGGAAGCCCGCTTCACCGCTTCGAACGCGGCGCCGCCGCCCAGATCGAAGCCGAATTTCGAATCCTGCTGCCCGGTCGAAATATAATCGTGCGTGTGCGCCTCGACGCCGGGCGTGATGCGCAGCAGAATGTTCACGCGCTTGCCCCGCTCGCCGGCCATCGCGTCAAGCAGTTCCAGTTCGACGAAATTGTCGACGACGAAGCAGCCGATCTCCGCGTCCAGCGCCAGCGCGATTTCCTCCGGCGTCTTGTTGTTGCCGTGGAAATGGATCCGCTTCGCCGGGAATCCGGCCTTGAGCGCGGTGTGCAGCTCGCCGCCGGAGACGACGTCCAGCGACAGCCCTTCCTGCTCGGCGACCGCGCAGATCGCCATCGTGCAGAACGCCTTGCTCGCGTATGCCACCTGGAAAGGAACGCCGGTCTCGCGGAACGCGTCCATGAACTCGCGCATCCGCTGCCGGACGAGCGTTTCGTCGATGATATAGAGCGGCGTGCCGAATTCCGCCGCGAGAAGCTGAACGTCAACCCCGCCGATCTCAAGCCGGCCCTCGGCGCTGATCCTGCTGGTTCCGTGCAAATACATCAAAAATTCTCCCCTTGCGCTGGTTCATCTGAAATTTGCAGCATATGCAACAGTATATCGCAATCGGAACCAGTGAGAAATGGATTTTTTACATCAACCTTTGCATTCGGCCGACTGCGCCCCCGTAATTCGGGTCACGCGCCGCCGCCCTGTGTATCGGGCAATCGGTCCATCTGCTGGGGCTTGAGCAGCGGATTGCGCTTCTTGTTCTGCAGCTCCGGCGGCCGGACGAGCAGCGCGGCCAGAGACCTGCCGTCGAACGGAATGAACGGCCAGAGATACGGCCGGTTGAACGAGCGGGTGCAGGCGAGCAGCACGATGAATAGCGCGGTGCCGACGACAAATCCCGGAACGCCGAACAACGCCACTGCGATGATGAGCGCCAGCCGGACGATCCGGTTGGCCAGTCCGAGCTCGTAGTTCGGCGTGGCGAACATGCCGATCGCGGCCACGGCCATGTACAGGATGACCTCGTTGTTGAACAGCCCGGTCTTCACGGCGATGTCGCCGATCAGAATCGCCGCGATCAGGGACATCGCGGTCGAAAGCGGCGACGGCGTGTGGACGGCGGCCATCCGCATCAGATCGACGCCGATCTCGGCGAGCACGAACTGCAGGAACAGCGGGATGCGCCCCTGCTCCTGCGGGCCGATGAAGTCCAGCTCCGGCGGTTTCAGCTCCGGCTTCAGCACGAGCAGGAACCACAGCGGCAGCAGGAAGAGCGAGAACAGGATCCCGATATACCGCACCCAGCGCAGATAGGTGCCGATGAACGGCGTCTGCCGGTTCTCTTCCGCATGCTGGGTCAGGTCGAAGAACGTCGTCGGCAGCATCATGACGCTCGGCGTCGTGTCGGTCAGCACCGCGACGCTGCCTTCGAGCAGCTGCGCCGCAACGACGTCGGGCCGTTCGGAATAACGGACGAGCGGATACGGGTGCCAGCCGAGGTTGACGGTCGTCTCCTCGAGCTGCTTGTCCGCGAGCGGCAGTCCGTACACGTTCACCTGGCCGATTTTCCGCTTCACCTCTTCGACCAGTTCGGGATCGGCGATGTCGCGGATATAGGCGATGCAGACATCCGTCTTCGTGCGCGCGCCGACGCGGATCAGTTCGTAACGCAGATCCTTGTCGCGAAGCCGGCGGCGGATCAGCGACACGTTCGTCATCAGCGTCTCGACGAAGCCGTCGCGCGCGCCGCGCACGACCCGCTCAAGCGACGGCTCCTCCGGCGTCCGGTCCGGGAACTGCTTCACGTCGATGATCAGCGCGGCGTTCTCGCGGTCGATGAACATGGCGGCGTTGCCCGCGAACACGGCGTCCAGCATGTCGTCGAACGAATCCGTCTTCGTCACCTGGATCGCGGGCACATAGGTCTCGAAGAACAGCTTCAACACGTCCGCGTCGAGATCTTCCGACGTCAGATACGACATCCGCACGAGCACTTCGGTCAGAACCGCGGAATTCACGAGCCCGTTCATGTAAAAAAGCGCCGTCCGCCGCCCGCCGAACGTCATCTCCCGCAGCACGGCGTCGAAGCTCGCGTTCAGCCCCGCCTCGCGCTCAAGCAGCGGTTTCACATCATCGAGGCTTGCCGGAATCGGCTGTTTGTCCCCGGTCCCGGACCGATCCTGCGGACTGGACCGGGCCTGCTGCTCCGGCTGTTCCTGTCGCCGAGGCCGGTCTGTCGGACTCGCGGGGGCCTTAAGCCGCGGCGTGCCGGCCTGCGGACGCGGTTGGTCCGGCTGCGCCCGGCCGTTCCGGCGCGGCTCCGCCTGCCGCTGCGCCAGCCCGTCCGGATGCGTCTTCGCGGACCGCGACAACCGTTCCTCCTGAAGCGCCGGCGCCTCCCGCGGCGGCTGGCCGTCCTGCTGCTGCCGGTCCTGCGGCGGCCGGTCCTGCGACGGGTGACCGCCCTGCTGCTGAAATCCCTGCGGCGGCTGAACAGCCTGTGGTAGCTGAGCGCCCTGCGGCGGCTGAACCCCCTGCGGCGGCTGTCCTTCCCGCTGCGGTCGGCCGCGCAGCGCGCCGTTGCGGTCAGTCCCTTCCCGCGCCTGCGCCCGCTCATCCTTTCCCCGCGCTAACAGCCTGGGCCGGCGGGTCCGGTGGCGGCCATATCCCGACTCGGTCCGCAAATAAGTCACGGTCTTCATCACGGAACGGCCGTCCGCTTCGGCGGTCCGCTCCGCTTCCCCGTTCCCGGAACTGCCGTCCGCCGCGGCTGTCCGCTCCGCTTCCCCGTTCCCGGTGCGGCCGCTTTCGGAATCCGCCCGTTCCTCCAGACGTCCCCCGGAAACACCGCCGGCTCCGCCGCGTTCTCCTCCGGGAGCGCCGCCGGCTCCGCTGTATCCTCGCTCGGGAGCGCGGCTTGCCGGGAACCCTTGTCCCTCCCGCCCGTTCTCCTGCTTCTCCCGCTCCGGACGGATCAGCTTCCGCCGATATGGATGCCCGCCGCCAATGTCGTGATCCATCGGCGGCACAGGCGGAACGGCGGACTGCCGCCCATCACCCCGCATCTCCTCGCGTTCATCCATGGCGGTTACGAACACCTCCTGCCGGTATGCGCCGGTCCTTCGGCTTCAGCGGTGATAGACGAGCCAATCGAACAGGGAGCCGGCCAGCTTGCCGAGCACCAGCGCCCAGACCAGCGCCTTCATCCTCGTCTCGAGCCTGAGCCGCTTAGCCATGATGGGCAGCACGTTGACGACCTCGGTGAGCGCGCCCGCGAGCATGCCGACGAACAACCCGGTGAACAGGCCGGCCAGCGCGGCGAGGAAATCGGCGGCGGCCGTCCGCGGGCTTCGCCAGTCGCCGAAGTCGGCCAGCATCCAGAACACGGTGCCGAAAATGACGGCCGTCTCGAACCATGCCGCCATCCGGTATCCCCGCGACAGCTGCGCGAGCCGGGGAATGAGATCCAGAATGACCATCAGCGCAATCAGGCCGCTGCCGACCGCCAGCCCCCCGGACAAACCGAGCAGCGCGGCGGCGCCTCTCAAGGCCCATTCAGCCACGGCCCGCGTTCCCCCGGCCGCCTTCGCGCCCGCGGTTCAGCTTCCGCATCTCGTCGGCAACGACGTAGGCGTCGACGTTCTCCTGGTACAGATACAGCTCCACTTCGAGGGGGCTCGGTTCTTCGCTGAGCTTCCGCCGGACGACGCGGTTGAAGAACAGCACCATGCCCAGACCGACACCGATCGAATACGGAATCTGGAACCAGAGCGGGCGATCCGACTTCACGCCCGTGATCAGCTCCGTCATGCGCCGGTGCACTTCCAGCATGCCGACATCGGCGTGAAAATTCATGATGGCCAGCCCCGAGCCGAAGAACAACAGCAGCCACGCCACCGCCAACATGCCGGGCAGCGGCTTCTGCGGCCGGGCGGCGACCGTGACGAGCGTCTGCGGTTCGCCGACGAATTCGACGTCCAGCCCGGGCTCCGCTTCGGACACCGCGCGGATGACATGCAGCATGTCGATCACGACGCGGTCGCCGTCTTCCGGCTTGTGGCGGTACAGGACGAGCTCGCCGAGCCGCCGCTCCCGCTCGTCTTCGGCCAGCAGCCGGGCGACGTCGCCGAGCCGCACTTCATCGCCGGGTCGGATGACCAGCCGTTTGCGCAGCCGGACGTAGAGCGTGTTCGTTCGCACGGTCGTCATGGGCTCACCCTCCCGCGGCATACCTGTCAAGTTCTAGTATGAGTGGGAATCGTCCGGCCTAACCGGAAGCCGTCCTGTCAAATTCGGGAACGCGACCGCGCCGGAAAAAACTGCAACGGACCAACAGATATGCCGGACCTGAAACGCAAATTCTGCGCAAATCGGGGCGTGGGGCCTGCCTGCGGCGGCATTCGGGCCAACAGCGGACTGTGAAACCGTTAACGGCCATCCGGTCGGGGCCAGGCGGCGCGATTACGGTCCGCGGAACCGTTAAATGCGTGTCCGGCAGAGCTCGACCAGCTCGAATGCGGCCATTAGCGGTCTGCGGGACCGTTAACGGCCATCCGGTCGGGGCCAGGCGGCGCGATTACGGTCCGTGGAACCGTTAAGTGCATGTCCGGCAGAGCTCGACCAGCTCGAATGCGGCCATTAGCGGTCTGCGGGACCGTTAACGGCCATCCGGTCGGGGCCAGGCGGCGCGATTACGGTCCGCGGAACCGTTAAATGCGTGTCCGGCGGATACCGACCGGAGGTTTTGCCCCTCGACGGATGCTTGGGCGCGTGTACGCGAATCGGTCTGCGGCAGAACAAAACGGACCAGACCGCCTAAAGCGCGATCTGGTCCTTGATGGTCTGGAGTATTTTCTTCTCGAGCCGGGACACCTGCACCTGCGAGATGCCGAGCCGGCTGGCCACTTCCGACTGCGTCTGGTCGCGAAAGTAGCGAAGGTAGACGATCAGCCGCTCGCGTTCGGAGAGCGTCCCGATTGCTTCGCTGAGCGCCAGCCGGTCGAACCACCGCTCGCCGGATTCGTCGGCGATCTGATCCATCAGCGTGATCGGATCGCCGTCGTTCTCGAACACGGTCTCGTGGATCGACGCCGGCGGCTTGTTCGCCTCCTGCGCAAAGACGACCTCTTCCGGCGAGATGCCGAGCCGCTCGGCGATCTCGCC
>NICF_comb_assmDRAFT_10002797_pt1 | contig 12899 bp, 16 predicted proteins | sample NewIslPassag4_SG_FD_11279 | JGI IMG/M metagenome (IMG submission 11279) | reverse complement strand
GCGCGTTCCCTGCAAAATCACGGTAATGGCGGGCGGCTTGCATCACGTTTTATTTTTTTCCGTTCTTCCCATAATGGGAATAGATCCAAGGAACGGAGGGGATGGCATGCTGCTGGCCGAAATGTTGGGCTATGCGGACATCGCGCAGCTGATGCGGATCGCGGAAATGTACCGCCTGGAATGCGACGGGCATTCGAAGCATGAGCTGATGCAGACGATTATGGCTGCCGCCCTGGAGAAGAATCGGTTTGAGGCGCTGCTCGACGAGCTGTCCCTCGAGGACGAACGGTTCCTCCACTCGCTGCTCTTCGATGACCGCGATGCGTTCAGCCTGGAAGAATTGCTCGCGCGAGTGCGCAGCAGCCGGTTCGATGCGGAGGCCAAACCGGGTTCGCCCGAGGAGGTGGCGGCCGTGCGGCTCGAATTCGATCCGGTCGTCCCATCCCCGGAAAGGCGGACGAAGCGGAAGCGGAAATCGGCGGCGCCAAAGGACGAACCCGCGCAAGGCGGCGGCTCATCCGCATCCGGATTGCGCGAGACGATCTCGCGATTCAAACAATACGGGTGGCTGTTCAACGGCACGAACGGCACGAACCGTTATCTGTTTCGCGTACCGGAAGATTTGAAGGAGCGGTTCCGCGATGTGCTGGCGGAGCGTCTGGCCAGGCGGCTTGTCTATGCGGGGGAGCCGCTCGCGTATCGTGACGAGCAGGAGCTCATGGCGGACGACGTGCTCGTCTTGCTGGATTATGCCGCGCGCCACGTGGTGCCGCTGACCCAGGACGGCGTGATGTACAAACGGAATCTGCTCCAGCTGCTCGAAGCGCTGGCCGTCCGTGAAGAACCGCCGGCCCGGGGGAGCTGGCGTTTCGGCTATGGCAGACGATTCAAAGACTATCCGGACCGGCTGGCCCTTCTGTACGATTACTGCCACTACAAAGGGTATCTGTCTGAGATAGACGGCCAGCTTCGGCTGACCGAAGCCGGCGCAAGCAGACTGGCGAGCCGCGCAATCGAAGAACCCGAGGAACTGTACCGGTTCTGGGTCCGGCTCTACCGCGCGGCGATTCCGAATCTGCCCGCGATCGTCCGGCTCATCGAGCGGCTGGCGGACCGCTGGGTGACGGCAGACTCGCTGCGCGGCGCGCTTCAGCCTTTTGTCCGGCCGTTCTACTACGATGATCCGGCGTCCGTGCTCGACAAGCGCATTTTCGCGATGATGGTGCATCTGGGATTGCTCAGAATCGGGGAAGACGAGAACGGCCGCACGGTGCTCAGGCTGACGAGAGCCGGCCGGCAGGCGATAGGCGGTTCCGGAACCCGGGACTTCGAACCGATTCTGTCCGGCTGATAGCCGGATGGGTAACGGTACATTCAGCCGGCCCGGGGACATTCGTCCGCTACAGGGCGGCCGCTCATGAATATGCTTGAGTAAGACGTCGGCAGGAAGGACAGACATCCGGTGGAACGATCACCGCTATTCCAGGAGGTGTGTCCTGTGGACAGAATGAAATCTTATGAGGCGATGCTTTCGCTGGCTGCGGAAATGGTGCTGGACGAAGCGCTGCGCATCTATCGCAAGGAAAGAATTTACGCCGAAATCGACAAAGCGCTGGACAACGGCGATGTGGACGGATTCCGCAGGCTTGCGGAGGAGCTGCGAACGATCTGAACGATGGCCCGCCCCTTGGCCAGGGGGCGGGTTTTTTTGCTGCTGTCGGTTTTCGGCCGGCTGCGGGATATGGTAAGATGTCCGGGAAGAACAACCTGTCTGAAATCGGAGGATCATGAAGCTCATGAAATTCAGTGAATTCAGCGGCGAACGATGGGCGGAACTGCAGCTTTATTTCGACACCGGCATCCTGCCGGTCACCGGCCTGACGGGCAGCGAATCGCCGGATGAAGCGGAGGCGGCTTTGACGCGGCTGCGCGATCTGCTCGACCTCGTCGAAATGCCGTTCAAGGGCCGGACCGTCACCTATCCCGCGCTGCACTATGCGGCGGAAGGGGCGCAGACGATCGAACGGGTGGCCTCCGGTCTCAAGGCTGGCGGTTTTCGACACGTCATCATCGTCTCGATGAACCGTTCCTATCAGGCGGACTTGCCTTCGGTTGATCTGTGGATCGTCCCGGAGCCGGACGGGTCGCTGCCGGCAGCGCGGGCTGTGTCGGAAGCCGTCCAGGCGATGTGGCGGAACAGGCGGGAAGAGCCTGACCGCAGCGCTGAATAGAATGTCCGGGGCAAGGGAAAAATGTGCTGGGATGCGGCAATTGTGACAAATCTTCAACAAAATTCAGAACGATTTTAGGCGCTGTTTCATTTTCATTTCCGCGTTCTTGACGCTCAATAGGGCCTGGGATATTATTAGTTATGGTTTGGTTCGTCATGGTAGTTGTCGGCATGACAAGACCCGCATAACGATTGGCAAAGGGGGTAGAGCAGGAGATGAGCAACCACGAGCAGCATGAGCAGTCACACTCGTCCGTGATGAGAAAAACGATGTCCCGGCGCCAATTTTTGTCGTATACGCTCGGCGGTGCGGGCGCATTCATGGCAGGCGGTGTCGTGCTGCCGATGATCCGCTTTGCGGTCGACCCGATTCTTCAGAAGAAGACGGTCGGCACGTTCGTCAAAGTTGCCGAAGAAAGCGCGATTACGAGTGAACCGAAGGAATTCAAGTACCAGATCCACCAGGTTGACGGTTGGTACGAGAGCGATCCCGAGCGTTCCGCATGGATCGCGCGCGACCAGAACGGCACCATTTTCGCGTTGTCGCCGGTTTGCAAGCATCTCGGGTGTACGGTCAACTGGAACAGCCAGAACGACAATCAATATTTCTGCCCGTGCCACGAGGCGAAGTATTCGATTGACGGCAAGAACCTGAGAGTGGCTCCGGCGCCGCTTGACGAATACGAAGTGGAAGTGAGAGATGGCTGGGTGTACCTCGGACCGGTCAAACCGAACTCGCGAGTCTGATTAGGAGGCGTAATATCCGATGTTTAAAGCAATCTACAACTGGATTGACGAGCGTCTGGACATCACGCCGATGTGGAGAGACGTCGCGGATCACGAGGTCCCCGAACATGTCAACCCGGCGCATCACTTCTCCGCCTTCGTATATTGTTTCGGCGGTCTGACGTTTTTCATTACGGTCATCCAGATTCTGTCCGGCATGTTCCTGACGATGTACTATGTGCCGGATATCATCAACGCTTACGCGAGCGTCGACTATCTGCAGCATAAAGTTGCGTTCGGCGCAATCGTGCGCGGCATGCACCACTGGGGCGCGAGCCTGGTCATCGTCATGATGTTCCTGCATACGCTCCGCGTCTTCTTCACCGGCGCATACAAGGCGCCGCGCGAAATGAACTGGGTTGTCGGCATGCTCATCTTCTTCGTCATGCTCGGCCTCGGATTCACCGGCTACCTGCTGCCGTGGGACAACAAGGCTTACTTCGCGACGAAGGTCGGCATCCAGATTGCGGAATCGGTTCCGTACATCGGACCGTACATTGCGGAACTGCTGCAAGGCGGCGATGTCGTCGGAGCGCAGACGCTGACGCGTTTCTTCGCGATCCACGTCTTCTTCCTGCCCGGCGCGCTGCTCGCATTGCTGGCGGCTCACTTCATCATGATCCGCAGACAAGGCATCTCCGGACCACTATAATTGAAGGGAGTTTTCACCGATGGCCCATAACTCCAAGGACAGCCAGGAGAAAGTGGTATACGTCGGCGACTCCCGGGTCCGCAAGTCCGGGAGAATGCCGAACATACCGCCCGATTATTCGGCGTTTCCAGGCAAGTCGGAAGCGTTCATTCCGAATTTCCTGCTGAAAGAATGGATGGTCGGCGTCGTCGTGCTGGTCGGGTTCCTCGTCCTGACGATTTCCCATCCGGCGCCGCTCGGTTATCCGGCGGACCCGACCAATACGTCGTTCATACCGATGCCGGACTGGTATTTCCTGTTCTTGTACCAGTTCCTGAAGTATCCGTATGTGTCCGGCGATTACGTCGTGCTCGGAACGGTCGGCGTCCCGCTCATCATGTTCGGCGCCCTGCTGTGCGCGCCGTTCCTCGATCGGGGCAAGGAGCGCCGCTTCTACCGCCGTCCGATCGCTTCGACGCTGATGTTCCTGTCGCTGATTTCCTGCGTCTACCTGACCTATGTGGCATGGGATCACTATCAGCATCAGCTTGAAGTGAACGGCATTGTGCCGGAGCATATCAAGCGTGAAGAGGAAGCGCGCCTTGCGGCTGAGCGCGGGGAAGAGCGTCCGAATCCCGTCAAACGCGAGGACAAGAAGATCGCCGTCGTTGACGCGAACGATCCAATCACGTCGGTCATTCAGCAGAACTGCCTCTCCTGTCACGGCACGGACTACCAGGGTCAAAGCTCGATTCCGCCTCTGGCCGGCGTCGGTGACAAGTATTCGAAGGAAGAGCTGGCCGAGATCGTGACGAACGGCAAAGGCACCATGATGCCCCCGTTCGGCGGTCAACTCAGCGCTGAAGAGATCGATCAGATCGCAGAATGGCTGGCGAAACAGAAGAAAGCGGAATAAGACAGCAATCTGAATGCCGCGGCCGATCTGAGGCTTCAGGCTGCGGAAGCATCAGCGAACCTGACCGCCATCCGGCGGTCAGGTTTAGTTTTTGCGTCAAGAATGGACGGACAAGGAGGGCCGCACATGTCGCTCACATGGTTCACCAGCCGTGCGTTTCTGCTCGACCGCCGGCTGCTCTGGCTGCTGTTCATCTGCAACGCGCTCGGCACGGCGTATGGCTATGTCTGGTACGGGGAGCAGCTGCGCTGGACGCTCGATCACCATCCGTTATGGCGCATCGTGTTCGTCCCGGACAGTCCGACGGCAAGCCTGTTCTTCACGATTTGGCTGCTGCTCATCCTGATGCGTCCGGGCAAGGAAAGCGGCGTTTACCGGATCTTCCGAATCGCGGTGGAAGCGCTTGCCGTCCTGACGCTGGTAAAGTACGGCGTCTGGGCGGTCGTCATGAACGCCGCGCAAGGGTTGCAGGGCGACCCGCTCGACTGGCAGAACTGGATGCTCATCGCATCGCATGCGGCGATGGCTGTCGAAGGGCTGCTCTATGCGCGGTTCATGCGGTTCGGCAAGTTGGCGGCGCTGCTTGCCCTCGGATGGATGCTGCTGAACGATACGATGGATTACGGCGTCGGCATCTATCCCTGGCTGCCGTCGGTGTTGGAAGACGATCTGACGGCTATTGCCGGATTCACCTTCGTGTTGTCGGTCGTCAGCTACTTTCTGACACTGATTGTGCTGCAATTCCGATCTTCCGGCGAAACCGGAGCTGGCGATCGCCGGTGAGCAGCAGATTCGGGCTGCGGTTCTGAACCGGGCAATCCGCTCATAGACTGATGTCTAGGAGGGATTGTCCATGTCCGTTCGCCTGAAGATACTGCTGGCGCTCATGCTTCTGCTGACCGCCGGCGGATTGCCATTGTCTGCGGATGCGCCGGCGGCGGCTGAAGACCGTTTGGACCGTCTCGAGGTTCTGACCCACAGTTTCTACCTCGCGTCCCTGGACGGTAATCGCCAACTGTCCTACGCCTATTTGTTGAAAATAGAAGAAACAGCTGCATCGGCCGAACTGCGCGCGATCGGTGAACCGGCCGGGTGGAGACGGATTGATGATTCGCTCGGCGCGGCACGCAAAGCGCTTGCCCGCGGCCGCAACCCGGACGGGTGGCGGGCGGAGGCATCCCGGCTGCTGCTCGCCGTCGACGCACTGACGCCCGGCCGCGAATCGCTGTGGCTCGAGTACGGGCGGCTCATCGGCGACGATCTCGACCGGATGCGCCGCGGCTGGCAGCGCGGCGGGACGGAGGGAGCCGCCGCGGCCGCCGTTTCGCTTCAGCTCCTGAAGGAGCGGGTCGAGCGTCTGGAGGCGGCGGCAGCTGTCGCCCGGCCGCAGCNGTCCGTTCAGCTGCTGCAGGAGCGGATCCGGTATGCGGAGAGGTTGCTGGCGGCTGCAGCGAAAGGGGAAGCGAACCGGGTCTGGATCGAGGAAGCGTTCGACGGCATCGAACAGGCTGCTGCGGATTTGTTCGGTTCGAAGGAAGTGTTGTCGCCGGCGCGAGCCGATGATCCGTCGCCGGCATGGATTGCGGCCATGACCGCCATCCTGTGTGCCGCTCTCGGGTACGCAGGGTATCGCAAGTACCGACATGACCGATGGGGCATATCGTCTGTCAAGCGCCCGCTGTAGCCGCGGGCGCTTCGTCATCTTTCGCGGAAACCTTCGCCGACGACATCGTGCGCATCGCTGATCGCGAAGAACGCCTTCGGGTCGATCTCGTGTACAATCTCGCGCAGCGCCCGGGCTTCGGATCGGCCGACAATGCAGTAGACGACCTGCTTGGACGCGCCCGAATAGCCGCCGGTCGCCTGCAGAATCGTCACGCTCCGGTCGAGTTTGCGGGTAACGGCGTCGGCGATCGCCTGGCCTTTGTCCGTCACGATCGTGAACGCTTTGCCGACATAAGCCCCTTCCTGCACGAAATCGATGACTCTTGCGGCGATGAAGACGACGACCAGCGTGTAGAGCACGCGCTCGACGGGCACGAAGAACAGGGATGAGCCGATGACGGCGGCATCGATGCCGAGTATGGTCCGGCCCATGCTCCAGCCGTATTTTCGCACCAGAATGCGGGCGGCGATGTCCATGCCGCCGGTCGTCGCGCCGAACCGGAAGACGATGCCGAGACCGGCGCCAAGGGTCACGCCGGCATAGAGCGCGGCCAGAATCAGATCGCGCCCGCTTGCGAGCGGGACGATGAGCCGGGCATCGACCGCGCGTTCCATCAGCCACAGCGAGCAGGTCAGACAGAGCGTGCCGTAAAGCGTCATCGTCATCGATTTCCAGCCGAGCAGTCTCCATCCCGCGAGAAACAGCGGCACGTTCAGGAGCAGCGTCGTGAAGGAAAGCGGCAGGCCGAATATGTAATAGAGCAGCAGTCCGACACCGGTAACGCCGCCTTCCATCAACGTGTTCGGCAGGACGAAGTAATGCAGGCCGAACGCATAGATTGCCGTTCCCGCCGCAACGGGGACGAGGACGCGCAGTCCGCCGGCTGCCCGTCGGAACATCCGGTTCAACCTCCTCGATATCGGGCTTCAACGCATCGAAGCCCGGGAAGGTGCAAGGATTGTGTTCCCCTGTGCTTTGCGCTAACATAAGGAAAGAATCGTCGGATAAGCAAAACGGCCGGCGCCGTGTCCGCGGGCGGACACAACCGTTCGGCGTAAAAGGATAAGTCGATATTAAGCTTATCAATTTTTATCTTTCATGGAAAGGATCGTGCTTAGTGTTGGGCAAAACACTCGCCGACATGCAGCGTGAAGTCGATGCATATATTTCACAGTTCAAGGAAGGCTACTTCAGTCCGCTCGCCTTGATGGCCCGGCTGACGGAAGAAGCCGGGGAACTGGCGCGTGAAGTGAACCATCACTACGGGCCCAAGCCGAAGAAGCCCGACGAGCCGGACAGTTCCATCGAGATGGAACTCGGGGACCTGCTTTTCATTCTCATTTGCTTTGCCAATTCGCTGGGGATCGATCTGACGGAAGCGCATGACAAGGTGATGGCGAAATTCTCGACGCGCGACAAGGACCGCTGGACGCGCATCGAGCAGCCGGCCGAATAGTGCGGCGGCTTGCCCGCCCATACCCGGCGCTTGCCTTGTGCATATGCTGATCGATAAGCATATGTGCGAGGGGGCGTGGAGGATGGCCGGGGAAGAGCATATCAGACAGGCTTATGCTTCGATCTTGTCGGGCGACTACGAACAGGCGATCCGGTCGTTCGAGCAGGCCATCGCTGCCGAGCCCGGCAATCCTGCATATCACCACAAATGCTCGATTACCTGCATGCGCAGCGCCCTGTGGACGAAGGCGCTCCGGCACGCGGAGGAAGCGGTCAGGCTGGCGCCGGATCAGACGGATTACCGCTACCATCTCGCTTCGGTTCAGGCGCGAATTGCGGCCGAGGAAGCCAAAAATGAGCTGGCGGCAGCCGATCCCGACTATGCATCCGTCATCGGCCGGCTGAAGCTTGCGCTGGAATTGGATCCGCTGCTCGATGAAGCCTGGCTGCTCATGGCGGCGGCATACGGGGCGCTCGGACGGTTCGATGAAGCGGCTCAGGCGGCAAGGGAAGCGCTCAGGCTGAATCCCGCGCATGGAGAAGCCAAGCGGCTGTTTGCCGACTATCGCCGGCGTCATCGGAGAAAGCAAAAACGCACGCTGCATTGAACTAATTCATTACTCAAGTGGGAACAGGAGTTGGAAGGCATGACGGACAAGATTCGCGTCGCGGTTGCGGGCGCAAGCGGCAAAATGGGACGTGAAGTCGTCAAAATGGTGCTGGAAGAACCGGCTTTTGAACTGGCGGCCGCCGTCGGACGCACGTCGGCCGGTCAGGATGCGGGCGCCGCTGCGGGATTGCCCGCCTGCGGCGTCACGATCACCGGCGACCTTGAGGAAGCGCTGCGCGGCGGCGCAGTCGACGTATTGGTTGATTTTACGGTGCCGCAGTCGGCTTACGACAACACGAAGACGGCGATTACATACGGTGTGCGTCCCGTTGTCGGCACGACCGGCTTCACGCCGGAACAGATTGACGAACTGGACAAGCTGTGCAGAAGCCGCGGTATCGGCGGCCTGATCGCGCCCAACTTCTCGATCGGCGCCATTCTGATGATGCGGTTCGCCGCGGAAGCGGCGCGCTACTTCCCGCATCTGGAGATTATCGAGTATCACGGGGACCGGAAGCTGGATGCGCCGTCCGGCACCTCCATCAAGACCGCGGAACTGATTTCCGAAGTGCGCGGTGAGCTCAAACAGGGGCATCCCGACGAGGAAGAGAAACTGGAAGGCGCGCGCGGCGGATATTACAACGGATTCCGCATCCACAGCGTCCGGCTGCCCGGCGTATTCGCCCAGCAGGAAGTGATCTTCGGCGCTTTCGGACAGACACTGCGCATCCGGCATGATTCGTATGACCGCGCCGGCTACATGCCGGGGGTCAAGACCGCGGTGCAGAAAGTGATGACTTATACCGGCCTCGTCTACGGATTCGAGCATCTGATGGACGGCGGAGAGGAGAAACGTTCATGACGGCGCGGATGCAGGTTGCGTTCATTGCGCACGACCGGAAGAAAGACGAAATGGTCAATTTCGTCATCGCTTATGAGCATGTGTTCCGCCATCACGATCTGTATGCCACCGGCACGACCGGCAAGCGGATCATGGAGCAGACCGGGCTTACGGTGCACCGGTTCATGTCGGGGCCGCTCGGCGGCGACCAGCAGATCGGCGCGCTGGTGGCGGAGAATGTCATGGATTTGATCATTTTCCTGCGTGATCCGCTGATGGCGCAGCCCCATGAACCGGATATCAACGCGCTGCTGCGCCTCTGCGACGTGTACGGCATTCCCGTCGCCACGAACGTCGCCACGGCCGAACTGCTCGTCAAAGCGCTCGAGCGCGGCGAATTCGCGTGGCGGGAGCTTGTCCACAAATACAAGCCGGAGGACTGGCGGTCATGACGGCTGCCGTCGACATGCTGGCGTTCGGCGCCCACCCGGACGATGTCGAGATCGGCATGGCCGCGACGATCGCCAAGCATACGCAGGCCGGCATCCGCTTCGGCATCTGCGATCTGACCCGCGCGGAAATGTCGTCGAACGGGACGGAGGAACTGCGGCAGCGCGAGGCCGCGGAAGCCGCCGAGGCGATCGGGCTGGCGTATCGCTCCTGTCTCGGATTGCCTGACCGGGGGCTGACCGGTTCGCCGGATCAGATGGCGTCCATCGTGCGCGAAATCCGGAAACTTCGGCCGCGGATCGTGTTCGCGCCGTATTGGAACGACCGCCATCCCGACCATAACGCCGCGAGCCGCCTCGTGGAAGAGGCGGTTTTCAATGCGAAGCTGCGCCGGTACATGCCCGAACTCGAACCGATCCAGGTGGAGCAAATGTATTTCTACTATATCAATGATGTGGCGGAAGTCGATCTGATCGTCAATGTTTCGGATTGGTACGACGCGAAGCGCCGCGCGCTGTCGGCCTATCGGTCGCAGTTCGAATCGGGGCCGGATACGGTAGCGACGCCGCTGAACCAACGCTACGTCGAAAATGTCGAAGCCCGCGACCGGCTGCTCGGCGGCCAGCGTCAGTGGGCATTTGCCGAAGGCTTCGCGGTGAAGCGCCCCTTTGAGGTGCATCTGTTCTGAGCGCACCGCGAAGCGAGAGGAGGAGCATCCATGGCCAGACCGCTCAAGATCGGCATTACCTGTTACCCGACGCTCGGCGGATCCGGTGTCGTCGCGACCGAACTCGGCAAGCTGCTCGCCGAGAAAGGGCATGAGATTCATTTCATTACGCACAGCATTCCGTTCCGGCTCGGCAAGTTCCAGCGCAACATCTATTACCATGAAGTCGAAGTGAACAATTATTATGTCTTCCGCTATCCGCCGTACGATCTGTCGCTGGCCAGCAAGATGGCGCAGGTCGCGCGGATGCAGAGACTGGATCTGCTGCACGTCCACTACGCCGTGCCGCATGCCATCTGCGCCTGGCTGGCGAAACAGATGCTGGACGGCGGCATCAAGACGGTAACGACGCTGCACGGCACCGATATCACGGTGCTGGCACAGGACGAATCGCTGCGCGATCTGATCCGGCTCGCGATCCATCAGAGCGATGCGGTGACGGCCGTCTCGCGGGATTTGATCCGGGAGACCCGCGAACGGCTTGATATCGAGACGCCGATCGATCTGACGTACAATTTCGTCGACAAGCGCGTCTACTACCCGCGGGAATGCCGTTCGCTGCGCAACGAATACGCCGCGCCGGGCGAAAAGGTGCTGATGCACATCTCCAACTTCCGGCCGGTGAAGCGGGTCGGCGACGTTATTGACGTGTTCGCGCGCGTGAACGCGAAGCTGCCTTCGCGTCTGCTGCTCGTCGGGGAAGGTCCGGAACTGTCGAAAATACAATGGCAGGTCGAATCGCTCGCTCGGCCTGGAGGACCGCGTCACCTTCCTCGGCAAGCAGGACGACGTGGCGCAGGTCATTTCCGTCGCGGACCTGCTGCTGCTGCCGTCCGAGAAAGAAAGCTTCGGCCTCGTCGCCCTCGAAGCGATGGCCTGCGGCGTGCCGACGATCGGCTCACTCGCCGGCGGCATTCCGGAGCTTGTCGCGCACGGCACGACCGGCTTCCTCGCGCCGGTCGGCGATACGGAGCGGATGGCCGAATACGCGGTTCAGCTGCTGAGCGACGAATCGATGTACGCACGGTTCCGGGAAGCATGCCTGGAACGGGCCCGCACGACGTTCTGCAATGACCGGATTACCGCGGAATACGAGCGCATCTATTATCGCGTGCTCGGGATCGAGGCCGATATTCCGATACCGGTGTGCGAATAAGCGCGAGAGGTGGTGCGCCGCCATGGACGGAAAGCTGAAAGACGCGATGCCGGTGATCGAACGATTGAGCGCCGCCGGCCACCAAGCGTATTTCGTCGGCGGCTGCGTCCGCGACGCCTTGCTCGGCCGGCCGATCGGCGATGTCGACATCGCGACGTCCGCGCGGCCGGAAGCGGTCATGGCGATCTTTCCGAAGCATGTCCCGACCGGCATCCGGCACGGCACGGTAACCGTGTTCGTGAAAGGCCGGTCGTATGAAGTGACGACGTTCCGCACGGAATCGGACTATGACGACCATCGCCGACCGTCGGATGTCGCATTCGTCGACGACATCCGGACCGATCTCAAGCGCAGGGATTTCACGGTCAACGCCATGGCGATGGACGCGGACGGCCGGGTAATCGATCCGTTCGGCGGGATGTCCGACCTTGAACGCGGCGTCATCCGCTGCGTCGGCAGTCCGGACGAACGATTCCGTGAAGACGCCCTGCGCATGGTCCGGGCCGTCCGGTTCGCGGCGGAGCTTGGCTTCCGCATCGCGCCGTCGACATGGCGCGCGCTCAGGCGGAACGCCGGGCTGTTGCGTCATATCGCGCTGGAACGCGTCGGTGCCGAACTGGACAAGATGGTCCGCGGCGCCGATCCGGACCGGGCGGCCGCTTTGTTCATCCGCTCCTGTCTATGGCGGACGACGAAGACGCCGCTGGAGACAAACGGTCTTCCGGCATGCGCGGGGAAGGTGAAGCTGTCCGGCCTGGAGGCGGGCGACCTCAGGTGGATCGCGCTTTGGGCGGCGTCGAACGTTTCGCCGGAGGCGGCTCACCATTGGATGTCGCGGTTCGCGTTCGGCAAGAAGCGGATGCGCGCGATCTTCGCGCCGCTGGAACTGCATGCCGCCGCGGCGAGCATTCCCGACACCCGCGAAGCATGGGCTGCGCTTGCGCTGCGCCACGGGCGCCAGGCTGCGGCAGACTGGCTGGACGTCATGCGCGCGCTTCCCGGCATCAGTCCCGTCCCGGCGGATCGACTGGCCCGATGGTCGGCATGGCTGGCGGACATCCCGGCGTTTGCGGCGGCGGAGCTGGCGCTCGACGGGACGGAATTGGCGGAAGCGGCTGGCAGGAAAGGCGGCCCGTGGATCAAGCGGACGATGGATCGGCTGCTGCTGGAGACGGCCGCCGGCCGCCTGCCCAACGAACGTCGGGCATTGCTCGAGAGGGCGCTGCGCATTCTGGACAATGAACCGGACGGGAAGGACGAACCATGAGAGAACGACTGCTGGAAATGTTGACGGAACGCGAAGGCGAGTACATTTCGGGCGAAGAGGCGAGCCGCCGGCTCGGCATCAGCCGGACGGCGGTCTGGAAACATATCCGCAGGCTGACGGAGGAAGGCTACGCGATCGAAGCGAGCCGCAACCGGGGATATCGG
>NICF_comb_assmDRAFT_10002793_pt1 | contig 12906 bp, 14 predicted proteins | sample NewIslPassag4_SG_FD_11279 | JGI IMG/M metagenome (IMG submission 11279) | reverse complement strand
GCATCGGACTATTTCCGCCGGCAGGGCACCGACGCGGACGCGCTGGCGGCGGAGCTGGCGACGGAAGGCGAACGCCGCCGGTACATCGCGACGTTCTACACGTCGCGGTTCTGGGCGCACCCGGGAGCGTTCTCGCCCGAGGCCGTGGACTTCATGACGGAGCCGTTCGCCGACGGTGCGAAGCTGCGGGCGAGCTTCGGGGGCTACGAGAGCGTGTTCAACCCGGCGGCACGGAGCGAGCCTTCGGCAATGGCAACGCCGAACCCGACGCGCTGCCTGGTGCTCTTCGGGCCCTCGGACCATGTGATCTACCCGGACTTCGACCGGATGGCCGAGGTGGTGTTCCCGAACCGGGTGGGACCGTTCCTGCTACGGGACTGCGGGCACTTCGTGCAGTGGGAGGCAGCGGAGGTGCTGAACGGGGCGATCGTGGCGTTTTGCGGGGACTTGCTGGCTACCCGAAGCGGCTAGCGTTTCGGGAACCCGCGTGGCTGCGCCCGGGCCGGCCAGCGTCCCGGACGCCCTGGCATGGAGGCGGCCCGGCAGTGCTATCGATTCTTGCGATGCGAAGGGGTTATCGGCTTCCGTGCGGGGGCGGCCGCACCACGGGCGAGTAGAATTCGGCTGGACAGCCAGCCAGTCAGTCAGTGAGGGACAGCATGGGATCTAGCCGGATTGGGATTGTCGGTTCGGGCCTGATGGGAAGCGGCATCGCGCAGGTTGCGGCCTACAGCGGGTTCAACGTCACGCTTGTGGACATCGAACAGGCGCGCGTAGACGCAGCCATCGAGAGCATCAGCCGGCGGCTTGAACGCGAAGCCGAACGGGGCCGCGTTTCGAAAACGGACGCCACCGCCGCCATCGAACGCCTGTCGGGCAGCGCCGACTGGGAGAAGCTCGAACCGCTTGCGGACGCGGACGTGGTCATCGAGGCGGTGGTTGAAGACCTGAAGGTGAAGACGGACCTGTTCCGGCGGCTGGGCCAGGTGACGCGGCCGGACACGCTGCTGGCTTCGAACACGAGTTCGCTCCCGCTCGCCGACCTGGCCGCCGCTTCGGGGCGGCCGGAACGCGTCATCGGGCTGCACTTCTTCAACCCGCCCTGGGCGCTGAAGCTGGTCGAGGTCGTTTCGACCGCGAGCACCACGGAGGAGACGCTCCAGGAGGCGCTGAAGCTCTGTGAGCGGCTCGGGCGCGTGCCCGTCCAGGTGAAGGACACACCAGGGTTCATCGCGAACCGGCTGCTGGTCCCGTTCATCTTCGACGCGATTCAGCTCCTGGACAGCGGCGTTGCGACCGCCGAGGACATCGACATGGCGTGCAAGCTGGGGCTGAATCACACCATGGGCCCGCTCGCGACGGCGGACCTTATCGGGCTCGACACGCTGCAGCTCATCGCTGAGAGCATGTTCGAGGAGTACGGCGAGCCGCGGTTCAAGGCGCCGACGCTGCTACGGCGGCTTGTGTCGCTCGGACATCTTGGGCGCAAGACGGGGCGGGGATTCTTCAAGTACGAGTAGAGGCTCAGAGAGCGGCGAGCGCGCGCTCGAGCCGTTCGCGCATGCTGAGCGCGATGGGGCAGATCTCCTTCCGGTCCAGAAGCACGGTCGCCGCGACGGGGTCGAGCGCGGACACCAGAACGCGGCCCTGCTGACGGCGAATAAGGATTCTGCTGGGCAGGATGTACCCGGCGTGGGGTTCATAGAGCAGCGCGGCATCCGTGAGCGTCGGATTCCAGACCCAGACGATGGTGTAGGGCTCCTGCTTCACACCAAGCTGCTGCTCGAGCGCTGCTTTGACGTCAAATTCCCGTACGACGCCCAGCCCTTCGACCCAGAGTTGCTCCTGGACGCGGGCGAGCGTGTCTTCGAAGGTGGAATCGAGAACGCGGTGCAGGCCGCTCGGCTGGCTGTCCCGCAACGGCACGAGGAGTCCTCCTGGCTCGTAGTGTGCCGACAAGCGTGCGCGCAGGGGCGCTTCCCCACTAGGGCCAACCGGCGAAGGAACGTGGTCCGGGCGGGCCTCACCGCCCTCCGGGATTCACTTTCCAGCCAGGATTGCAGCGATTTCGTCGAGCACCGCGCGGCATTCGTCCTCGGTGTTGAAGAAGTGGGGACCGATACGAATGCCGGCGTCGGGGCGGTAGTCGACGATGAACCCGCGGCGAATGAGTTCGTCCTTCACCTCCTGGGCGCGAGGGACAGCGACGGTGACGTGGTTGCCCCGGCGCTCGAAGTCTTCGGGTGAGTTCACCGTCCAGCCGCGCTCCCGGGCACCTTCGTAGATGGCCGTGGTAAGCAGACGCGCCCGCTCGCGGATGGCCTCCACGCCGACTTCGCGGATGATGCGGTACCCGGCGCGGGCCTGGTAGTAGGCCGGCATATTCGGCGTGCCACCAGTGAAGCGGGCGATACCTTCGGCGTACTCGATGGGCGGCGGCTCAAAGGCGAACGGGGCACGGTGGGAGAACCAACCAGCCTGTCGTGGTTCGAGGCGGTCGATGATGCGCGGGTGGACGTAGATGTAGCCAGCGCCCGGCCCGCCACAGAGCCACTTCACCGACCCGCCGACCAGGAAGTCGACGTCGAGTTCGGTCACATCGAACGGGACAGCGCCGACGGACTGGTAGGCATCGAGGACAACGAGCGCGCCATGGCGGTGGGCCTTTTCGACGATGGGGCGCACGTCGACGAGCTCGGCGGTGCGGAAGAGGACGTGAGAAACGACGACGAGGAGCGTGCGGTCGTCGATGGCATCGAGGAGTTCGCGCGCAGGGAAGACGAGAGGCTGGCTGCCGACGCGGACGACTTCGGCGCCAACGCGGCGCTGCGCATCGAGCAGGTACTCGACGGTGGGGAACTCGCCGGCGCAGTAGACGATGCGATTTTGGGGCGGCTCGTACTCGAGGCAGGAGAGGATGGCGCCGAGCGCGTTTGTGACGTTCTGGCACATGGTCATCGAACCGCGGGGCGCGTGGATGATGTCCTCGAGGATGGCGGCGATATTGGCGACTTCGGGGAGCCACGATTCCCAGGCGACGACGCCTTCTGTTGCCCACATGCCGGTGTATTCGGCGAGGGAATCGTTCACGGAGCGCGGCATGGCCCCGAGGGAGTTGTTTACGAGGTAGGTCTTGCTGGAGAGGATGGGGAATTCGTCGCGCCAGCGGAGAAGCAAATCGGGCATGCCTGAAGCATGCCCGATGGTCTTTTGTGGCGAAAGGGTGAGAGATTAGCGGCCCTTCACGGCGATGTGGACTTCGCCGTTCTCGATCTTCACCGGGTAGGTCTGCTGGTCGTAGGCCTTCTTGTTGAAGAAGAAGAGCTTCGACTGCAGGCGGCCAAGGAACGGATGCTCTTCGTTCCACTGGCTGTCGAACGGTTCGCGGACCAGCTTGCCGGTCTCGACATCGAAGCGAGCGCCGTGGAACGGGCAGGTCACGCAGCCATCGCGAAGCGGGTACGGCTTGATCGGCGAACCGGGGAAACCGGCGAGCGGGAGCCGCGCGTGCGAGCACAGGGCGTTCATCGCGTAGACCTTGTCGCCATCGCGGACGACGACGACGACGCGGCGGCTCAGCAGACGAATCTCCTTCGGCACACCGTTGGGGAATTCGCGCAGAGGACCGGCATTCACCCACCGGTTCAGCTTCGAAGCGGGGATCCAGTTCTTCGGCTTGATCGGGAGTGGCGGGTCGAGGCCGAGCAGCGGCGCAACCACCATCTGCATGGCGCCGAGCGAGATGAGCCCGGCAACGAGCAGGACAATGCCACCGACGGTATTGCTCGAAGCGGTATCAACGTCGCCGGGGAAGAAGAGCATGATGATGCCGCCGGCGATCAGACCGATCGATGCAATGCCCCAGGTACCGATGATCGAGATGCCAATGAAGGCAAGCGCAGGAGACACAGGCCGTTTACCCTCCGGGCGAAATACTACCGCTCGTGACGAAATGCGCAAAGTTTTGAGCCCGCGGGGGGCGGTTTACGGCGAATCGGCGTAAAGCCCGGGACAGGCCGCTATCGAACGCCCGGCTGAGTGGCGCCGGGATTACTCGAGGTTGAGGCTTCGATAGGCGCGCCGGTAGTAGATCAGCGGCTTCTTCTCGGGCCGGGCAGCGGCGCCGAGCACCCTGCCGATGATGATTGTGTGGTCGCCAGCGGGCACCGACTGGTAGAGCTCGCAATCAAGATGCGCAATCGCGCCATCGATGATCGGGCTCCCCGTGTGCCACTCGATGGTCCCGAACTCCTCGAAGGCGGGCACCGGTTCGCGGCCAGAGATAGCGCAAAGTACGCGGAGACATCCTCCTGTCCTTCGGCGAGGATGCTGACCGCAAAGTGCTTCGACTGCTCGATCATCCTGGGGAGCCGGTTGGTGTCGGCCAGGCACACGAGGATGAGCCGCGGATCGAGGGAGAGGGACGAGAAGCTCGAGACGGTGATGCCGTAGACGAGGTCGTCGTGACGGGTAGTCACGACGGTCACGCCGGCGGCCCACGATGCGAGGGCGGCTTTGAATTCGTCGGCGTGGACTTCTGGCACGGCCATGTCACACCGCCTGGAGGCCGGGCGCCATGTCCCACAACGGATGCACTTCGACCTGTTCGAAGTAGCGGAACATGGGCATGCCTGCGATGAGCTGGTCCATCTCCTGGGCGTCGGCCACATCGTAGATCGCTAGGACACCGACGCCGGTCTGGCGATAAATGGCCCGGATCTTGCCCTGTTCGTAGTGACTGCGGGTTGTGCGGAGCTGATCGGCGACGACGCTCTGCCAGGCATCCGGGCTCATGTCATGTGGTTGCCGTGAAATGAGACGGACGGAAAAGAGCACAGAGAACTCCTGCGGAGTGGTGGGCTAGAGTATACGCGCGGCTGGCCTGCGCGCATCCGGGAGCCCACATTCGATTGGTCGGGCGACAGCGCCTACGATGGCCGCTATGGCCGAGCGACCGGTGCTGACCTTCGACATGGACGGGGTGCTCTGCCGCCCGCCGTTCGGCATCAACCCGGGGCGCGGGCGGAACAGGCGGCGCGACCGTCCCGGGAAGCGCAACCTGCTCTGGCTCACCGAACGATGGCGCTACGGGCTGCGGAAGCCGATGCCCGGCGCTCCGGAAGCCTTTCGCGAACTGGCGCAGCAGTACGACTGCAAGGTGCTTTCCGCACGGGGGGAAGCGGCACGCCCGTACACCGAGCGCTGGTTCGCGCGGAACTTCGGCATGGTGCCGGAGTTGCACCTGCGCCCGCACTGGCGCGAGACGCCGGCGCAGTTCAAGGCGCGGAAGGTCGTGGAACTCGGCGCATCGGCGCACTTCGAGGACGACCCGCACACCGCCGAGTGGCTGGCAGAACTCCTCCCGGCGGTGTTCCTGGTCGACTGGCCGCGGAACCAGTGGCTCGAAGCGGACCGCGTATACCGCGTGAAGTCGCTTAGAGACGCCGTCCCGCTGGTGGCGCAGGTGCTCGAACGGGCAGGCGAGGCGAGCCAGGCCTGAGCCTCAGGCGTTATCCAGCGGCTCCTGGGTGAGCAGCGTCCGGCGGAGGAGCAGCAGGGCGCTGGTGACGGCCCGGCGCTTCACCGTGACCCGATCGCTGTTGATTTGCGTGCTGATGCTGGACGTGAAGCCACCGGGGCCCGCGATGCCGATGTGCACGGTACCAACCGGCTTGTCCTCCTGTGGGTCGGGGCCGGCCACACCGGTAATCCCGAGGCCGTAGTCGGTGCCGAAACGCTCGCGGATGGCCTGGGCCATGGCAACCGCCGTTTCGGCAGAGACAACGCCGTACTGCTCGATGACCTCCGCAGGTACACCGGCCTCGATCTTGGCCTGGGTCCAATAGGTGACGATGCCACCTTTGAGGTAGTCGGCGGCACCGGGGGAGTCGGTGAGGGTGCTCGCAAGCAGGCCGCCGGTGCACGACTCCATCACGCTGAGCGTGCGGTTGCGGTTGATGAAGAGCGTGCGGATGTGGCCTTCGAAGGTGTCTTCGTCCTTGCCCCAGATAGCGTTGCCGAAGATCTCCTCGAGCTTCTGCTCAACCGGGATGATCCGGTGCCAGGCCTCTTCGCGGGTCTTCGCCTTGGCGCCGATGCGGAGGTGCACGCCGTCGGCGCGGGCATAGGTGCCGATGCCGATGCCAGGCGTGGAGTAAAGCGGACGCGCCATCTCGTCGACGGTGCCTTCGCCGAGGCCGATGGTCTTGAGCGTGCGGGTAACGAGTACTTCATCCCCGGCCCGGCGTTCGAGTTCGGGGCGAACGTGCTGGGTCCACATGTACTGCATCTCGGGCGGCACCCCGGGCATGCAGACGATGATGTGGTTGTCCTTTTCGACCCACCAGCCGGGCGCGGTACCGCGGGGATTGTCGAGCGCGCGAGCGCTCGGGATGAGCCATGCCTGCTTGATGTTCGATTCGGGCATGGGGTAGCCGCGGGATTCGAAGAAGGCGCGGAGCTTCTGTTCGAGCTCGGGAACGACGTAGGGCTCCTCACCGACGAGCGCCGCAACCGCTTCCCGGGTCAGGTCATCGTCGGTGGGGCCAAGGCCGCCGGTGGTGATGATGAGGTCCGAGCGCTTCCAGGCGCGCTCGAAGGTTTCGAGGATGCGGCCGAGGTTGTCGCCGACGACGGACTTGTAATAGAGGTCGATGCCCAGTTCGGGGAGTTGCTGCGCGATGTAGGCGCTGTTGGTATCGACGATCTCGCCCAGGAGGATCTCGGTGCCAATGGCGATGATTTCCGCTTTCACGGGCGCAAGTCTAGGCCGCGGGAGGCGGCAGGGGAATGGGGGTGCGTGAACGAGGCTCCCACGCCTGCTACTCTGACAGCACTTCCACGAACAGCGACTTTGATGTCGATTCCCAGCTTCACTCTTACGCAGCTCAAGGCTGGCGCTCCGGGGCCCAACACGGCGGTCACCATCGGCGTGCTCGACGGCGTCCACCGGGGGCACCAGTGGCTTTTGGGCCGGCTCTGTGAGGAGGCGCGCAAGCGGGCGCTTTCGCCGGGAGTGGTGACGCTGCACCCCCACCCGATTACCGTGCTCCGGCCAGACATCCCGCCGAGCTACCTGACGTCGCTCGAAGACCGGATGGAGCTGATTCGCGACGCTGGCGCCGACTGGGTTATCCCGCTGACGTTCACGGGTGAAGTCTCGGAGGTCACGGCGGAGGAACTCGCGACGGCGTTCTATGAGCACCTCCGCATGCGGCTGATGGTGCTGGGGCCGGACGCTGCGTTCGGGCGCGGCGCCCCGAAGGACACCCCCGATCGGATGCGCAAGCTTGGCGCCGAACTCGGCTTCGAAGTCATCCAGGTCGAGCCGCTGATGCACGACCACGAGCGGTACAGTTCGACCGCGGTGCGCAACGCGCTCGCGGCGGGCGACATGGAACGGGTCACGGCGCTGCTGGGGCGGCACTACCGGCTGGCCGGGCCAGTGGTTCACGGGTTCGAACGCGGCCGAACGATCGGCTTCCCGACGGCGAACATCTCCGTCTCGGCCGACCGGGCGCTACCGGCGCTCGGGGTGTACGCGACCTACGCGCACGTGGCGGGCCGGCGGCTCATCGGCGCGACGAACATCGGCCGGCGCCCGACCTTCGATGCGGGCCATATCTCCATCGAGACGCATCTGCTCGACTTCGAGGGAGACATTTACGGGCAGCGGATGGAGCTCGAGATCGTGCACCGGATCCGAGGGGAGATTGCGTTCGCAAGCGTGGAGGAGCTGACGGCCCAGATCGCCCGGGACGTCGAGGAAACGCGGCGGCTGCTGCAGTAACACCACAGACAGGGGACGTAGATGGTTCGCCAAATGGCTCCCGTTGACGAACAGCTCCACGTGCTGATGAGCGGTGTGGACTACGGCGACGAGGGGCTTCGCCGGCAGATGGAGCGTGAGCTCCGGGAGCGCCTGGAGGAGGACCGGCCGCTGCGCGTCTACCTCGGGATCGACCCGACGGCGACGTCGCTCACGCTGGGCCATACGGTGCCCCTGCGGAAGTTGCGGCAGTTCCAGCAGTTCGGGCACCACTGCATCTTCCTCATCGGCGACTACACGGCGCTCATCGGCGACCCGAGCGACAAGAACAAGCTGCGGCCGATGCTCACGCCCGAGCAGATCAAGGCGAACGAGGCCACGTACTTCGAACAGGCGGCCCGGTTCCTCGACCCGGAAAAGACCGAGGTCCGGCACAACTCGGAGTGGCTGAGCAAGCTGAGCTTCCAGGACATCCTGAGCCTTATGTCGAAGTTCACCGTCGCGGAGATGCTGCGACGCGACAACTTCCGGAAGCGGTTCGAGGATGGTGACGCCATCTACCTGCACGAGTTCATCTATGCGCTCATGCAGGGCTACGACGCCTACGCGCTCGAATGCGACGTGCAGGTCGGCGGGACCGAGCAGCTCTTCAACCTGATGGCCGGGCGGAAGATCCAGGAGGACGCCGGCCAGCGGCCACACGTCCCGGTGACGATGCCGATCCTGGTGGGGCTCGACGGGAAGGCGCGGATGTCGAAGTCGGCGGGCAACCACATCGGCGTGAACGACCCACCGGAAGAGCAGTACGGGAAAGCGATGTCGCTTCCCGACGACGTCATCATGCAGTTCTTTGTGCTGGCCACGAACGTGCCACGGACCGACCTGCCGGAGATCGAGCGCCAGGTCGAGCGCGACCCGATGGGGGCGAAGAAGCGGCTCGCGCGAACGATCGTGAGCGAAATCTGGGGCGAAGAGGCGGCCGAGGCGGCCGAACAGCACTTCGTACGAACGGTGCAGCAGAAGGAGGTTCCGGACGACATCCCCGAGCACCGCGTGACGGACGGGGAACTGCTGATCGACGCGATCGTCGCGAACGGGCTCGCCAGTTCGAAGCGCGACGCCCGGCGGCTGTTCGAGCAGGGCGCTGTTTCGGTGGACGGCGAAACGGTGAAGGACTCCACGACGGTGGCGAGAGCCGGGTCGACCGTGCAGGTTGGCAAGCGCCGCTGGCTCAGATTGGTCTGATGCGGTTCGAACGGAGTTTCATCGTGGATGCGCCGCCCGAACGGGTGCTGCGCATCCTGACCGACGTTGAGCACTGGCCCAACTGGAATGGCACCACGCGTTCCGTGGAAGCGCTCGATGGCGAGGGAGTGCGCGTAGGGGCGCGGTACCGGCTCGACGTCATGGGGACGCGGCGGGCGGTATGGACCATTTCGCGGCTGGATGACGCCGGGTTCGAGTGGACGTCGAACGTGGGCGGAGTGCGGACCGTTGCGGGCCACGATGTCGCCCCTGAGGGGACCGGTACACGCGTTCGGCTGTGGCTCGAGCAGAGTGGCTGGCCGACGAAGGTGCTCGGGTTCTACATCCGGCGGGTGGCGAACCGGAACCTCGATATCGAGATGGCGAGCCTTTCCCGGGAAGCAACAAAAGCGGCAGGCTAACCACTCCCGCAAGGCGCGGCGGGGTGCAATGATCAGGGCGTGGAATCACTTGCTGGCAAGCTGCTAGTCGCAACTCCACGCCTCCAGGACCCCAATTTCGTGCGAACCGTTGTGCTCATGCTGATGCACGACGAAGAAGGCGCGTTGGGGGTCGTGCTGAACCGGAAACTCGAATTGCCCGTGGAAGACGTGCTTCCCGCGTGGGCGCCGCATGTGGCGCCACCGGCGCAGCTGTTCCTGGGTGGACCGGTAGAACCGACGGCTGCGCTGGCCGTGGCGCGAACGCTGCCCGAGGCGAACGTGCCCGGGTTCACGCGGATGGCCGGCTCACTCGGCGTGCTGGACCTGAGCTACGAACCGGCGAACCTGCCGATGGACGACATCGAGCGGGTGCGGCTGTTCGGCGGCTATTCCGGCTGGGGCGCCGGGCAGCTCGAACGCGAACTCGAGGAGGAAGCCTGGTTCGTCGTGCCCGTCGAACCCGAGGACCCGTTCACGAACGACCCGGACTCACTCTACCGGCGAGTGCTGCAGCGGCAGCCGGGGCACCTGGCGCTGTTCGCCTTCCAGCCGCCGGACCCGACGCTGAACTGACGCGAACCTCGCCCCGAAGGCGTGACTAGCGAACGCGGGCGAGCGCCGCAGCCGCGCGTTCGAAGCTCTGGAACACCGGAATGCGGCGTTCGTTGAACTTCGGCTGGATGCTCGCAACGTATTCGGCTTCGTGCGCAGGATGCAGCACGACCACGAACGGCTTGTCGGAGCGCTCCATATGCGCCTGCAGCGTGTCGAGCAGACCTTCGAGGGTGGACGGGTCCTTCCGCCACTGGCGCGAAGCGAACATGGCGGAGAGCTCCATCGCCATGCCGTGGATGTTCGGGTCGGCGTCGACGATGCGCAGGATGCGGTCGAGCGTTTCGTGGCGCCCCTGGACCGTCCCGGCCATGTCGAGCGGGTTCTGGTAGCTGCCGCCGACGATGTTGAAGAACTCGGCGAGTTGCGCGTAGGACTCGTCGCTGAGGCGCGGGACCGTGAAGCCGGCCTTCGAGAACGCATCAGTGATCGACACCGACTGGCCACCCGTCTGGGCGAGGAGGGCCATGCCGGGCCCCTTCGGGCGCTTCGTCATGAGGAGCGCCTTCATGGTGTCGATGGTCTCGTCGAGGTTGTTCGTGGTGATGGCGCCGCACTGCCGCATCATCCCGTCCCAGACGGCCTGGCTCGTGGCCAGCGAACCGGTGTGCGACATGGTCGCGCGGGCGCCAGCCTCGGTCTGACCGCCCTTCCAGACCACGACGGGCTTGCGCTTGCAGGTTTCGCGGAGCGTTTCGAAGAACCGGCGGCCATCCTTCACGCCTTCGACGTACATGCCGATGACCTCGGTCTGGTCATCGAGAGCGAGGTACTCGAGGTAGTCGGAGACGTCGAGGACGATGGCGTTGCCCAGGCTCACGCAGCAGCTCAGGTGCATGCCGTTCGCTGCGGCGACGAGGCTGAACATGATGCCGTGGGTGCCGGACTGCGAGAGGAACCCGATACGGCCGTCGTCGGTGACAGGAGCGTCGACATTGAAGCGAACTCCGACCCGCGGCAGGTAGAGGCCCATGCAGTTGGGCCCGACGAGGTTGAAGTTCGCTTCGCGGGCCATCTCCTGCAGCTGGGCCTGCAGCTGGATGCCGAGTTCTTCGCCGGTTTCCGCGAACCCGCTGGTGAAGAACGCCGCGCCGTTCGCGCCAGCCTCAATCAGGTCCTTGAGGACGTAGGGCGAGACCTGGCGCGGAACGGCGACGAGGGCGTAATCGATGCGCTCGGGGACCTCGGCGATCGACTTGAAGTTCTTCACGCCGAGGGCTTCGATGCCGGGGATCTCCCGGTCGTCGAGCTGTACGGAGTAGAGCCGGCCACCGCGCTCTTTGAAGGGCATGTTGTTGTGGAGCCACATGTAGTTCGGCCCCTTATCGCCGATAACGGCGACGACTTCGGGATTGAACATGCGATCGAGACGATGACCGGGTACTGCCATGGCTAGTTCTCGGAGATAACGATTCGCGCGTCGACAGCGACAGCGCCATCGGGATAGGCGAAGACCGGGTTCAGGTCGAGCTCGCGGATTTCGGGGTGCGCCTCCACGAACTTCGAGACCTTAAGCAGCGTGTCCTGGAGCGCTGCGAGGTCGGCGGGCGGCTGGCCGCGAACGCCTTCGAGGATCGGCCGGCCCTTGATCTCCTGGATCATTTGTCGAGCGTCCTTCTCCTCCAGCGGGACGAGCCGGAAGGAGACATCCTTCAGGACTTCGACCATGATGCCGCCCAGGCCAAACATCATGACCGGCCCGAACTGCGGGTCGGTCGTCATACCGACGATAACCTCGGTGCCCTGCGGGGCCATGTGCTGGACCGCGACGCCTTCGATGCGGGCATCGGGAACGTGCTTCTTCGCGTTCGCGACGATCTCTTCGTAGGCGGCGCGGACCTCGTCGGCGGTCTTGAGGTTCAGCTTGACGCCACCGACATCGCTCTTGTGGGAGATGTCGGGCGAAACGATCTTCAGGACGACCGGGAAGCCGGCTTCTTCTGCCTGCTGCGCGGCTTCGTCGGCGGAGCGAGCGAGCGTGGTCATCGCGACAGGTACGCCCGCATCGCGCAGGAGTTGCTTCGCTTCGACCTCGTTCAGGAGTGTCCGGCCTTCGGCGCGAGCGCGCGCAAGGACAGCTTCAAACGTCATAGAATGCCTCGTTCGTCGGGTAGCCCGAGATGGTGCGGCGCCAATGGCTGCCGCCCGACCGCATTCTACGGGGAGCGCTGGTTGATGTCGCGCCTGTTGCAGAAGGGTTGGGCTGCGCGCGGCAGCCCGGGCCGTGTGAACCAGCACCCGGGAGGGGGAGCAGCATGGAAGGTGAACCGTTCGATGTGATCGTGGTTGGCGCCGGTTCGTCGGGCGCCGTGGTGGCCGCGCGGGCGAGCGAGGATCCGCGGCGCAACGTGCTTCTCGTCGAGGCGGGGCCGGATTACCCGGATGGGAAGGAACTGCCGTACGACCTGGTGAACAGCCACAACAACTCGTACCGGGCGCACGACTGGGGCTTCACGTACCGCCCGACGACTGCCGGGCGCGAGCAGCCGTTCCCGCGGGGCAGGGTAACCGGCGGTTCCAGCGCGGTGAACACGACGATTGCGCTCCGCGGGATGCCCGAGGACTACGATGGCTGGGCGGCGGCAGGGAATCCAGAGTGGGCGTGGGAGAAGGTGCTCCCGGCCTTTCGGCGGCTGGAGCGGGACCTCGACTACGGGGACCGGCCGTACCACGGCGACGCAGGCCCGATCACCATCCGGCGATACCGGTACGACGAAATGACGCCGGTACACCAGGCGTGGCTGGAAGCCGCGGCGGAACTCGGCTACCCGGAGTGTCCCGACGCGAACGACCCGGAAAGCTGGGGCGCGGGCCCGCACCCGATGAACAAGATCGGCC
>NICF_comb_assmDRAFT_10002788_pt1 | contig 12915 bp, 10 predicted proteins | sample NewIslPassag4_SG_FD_11279 | JGI IMG/M metagenome (IMG submission 11279) | reverse complement strand
GGGAAAGCAGCGTCTTGAAGCCGCCCGCCGCGCCCCGCTTCACGATGGCGCAGGCATAGATCGACACGAGACTCGCCGGAGCGAACTGGATCGCCATGAACACGATCGCTTTCTGAAACCCGTCCTCGCCCCAGGCGAAGAGCGCGGCCGACGCCCCGAAGTTGCCCGTGTTGGGAAGGAGCACGCCGAGGAGGACCGCCGTCGCCACCGGGCGGCTCCATCCGAGGATTTTCCCGGCAGCGAGAGTGGCGCCAAAAGCCAGTGCGATGTAGGCCGCGGCGAACCCGCCCATCGCCCAGAAATCCCCGAGGGTGAGGGGGTTGTAAACGATCGCGCTGAATACCAGGGCCGGTCCGAACAAATAGAGAAGCGCCGTCGACAGCGCCTCGCGGCGCACGGGGCGCTTTCGCTGCAGGAGGTATCCCGCCCCGACGACAAGTAAGATCGGAAGGACTACATCAAAAAAGGCCACGATGACATTACGCTCCCATCGCCGGCGCACGGAGGTTGCATGCGTTGAATTGGATCTGTAGGCACTACCGCACCGGAGAGCTGTTTGCAGTGTCGAATCTAAACGGGCGCATCGCCGTCCGGCCCGCGGCGCCGCAGGAGGGCGCCCCGGGAAACCTCGACCTGGTTCTCGCCCCGGGCTTCGTTGACCTGCAACTAAATGGCTACCTGGGCGTCGATTTCAACCAGCCCAACGAACTCACGCAGGAAGAAATCCGCCGCGTCGTCAAAGCCCAGTGGTCGCTCGGCGTCACCCACTTCCTTCCGACCGTGACCACCAACTCGTTCGAGCACATGCAAAGGTGCATGCGCCACCTCGCGCAAGCGATGAACGACCCCGAGATCGGGCCGTCGCTGCCCGCCATCCATATGGAAGGGCCGTACATTTCACCCGAAGACGGCCCGCGCGGGGCGCACCCGAAGGAGCACGCCCGCCCGCCGGAATGGGACGAATTCCAACGCCTGCAGGAGGCTGCCGAGGGCCGCATCCGCCTCGTCACGCTGTCGCCCGAGCACCCCGGGTCGGAGGCGTTCATCCGCCGGGCCGTAGCCTCGGGCGTCGCGATCGCCATCGGCCACACGAACGCCACGTCGGAGCAGATCGCCGGGGCCGTCGAAGCGGGAGCCAGGCTCTCGACGCACCTCGGCAACGGCTCGCACGCCGTTCTTCCCCGTCATCCCAACTATATTTGGGATCAACTCGCGGCGGACGACCTGTGGGCGTCGCTCATCGTTGACGGCCACCACTTGCCGCCCGCGGTCGTCAAGACGATGGTGCGCGCCAAGACCCCGGACAAGGTCATCCTCGTCACCGACGCCGTCTCGGTCGCCGGCCTTTTGCCCGGCGCCTACACGACGTTGGGGAAGCAGGTCGAGGTGACCGAAGACGGCGCGGTCAGGCTCGCCGGAACGCCGTACCTCGCCGGCGCTGCGCTCGAGATGCCCAAGGCGATCGTGAACGCGGTGTCGTTTGCAGGAGTCGAGTTTGACCGAGCGGTGGACATGGCGTCCGTGCAACCGGCATCGTTCATGCGTGAGCATGGGGGTACCGCTATTCCCCTTCACGAGAGCGGGACGTGGGTGGTGCTGCGCAAGGGTGAGGACGGGATCACGGCGCTGCTCACCGCTGTGGAAGGACGCGTCGTGTACGTAAGAGAGTAGGGCTGCGTGCGCTTGCAACCCTTGGGCTGCCCCCGGCGGCCGTCTCGGAGCCGTCCCGGGAGGCGCCGTTCGGTCCGCTACACGCCGATGTCGACGCGGGACGGGTGCCCGTTCTGCTCGATCACTCGGGCGGGTACGTGAAAGACCTCTTCGACGAGGGCGTCCGTGAGCGTCGACGCGGCCGGGCCGAAGGCCGCGAGCGTTCCTTCCCGCAGGGCGATGACGGACCGGCAGTACCGCAGCGCCCACGTGAGGTCGTGGATCGCCATGACGACCGTCATGTCCCGCGACGTGTTCAGCGACTTCACCAGTTCGAGAATGTCGAGCTGGTAGCGGACGTCGAGGTTGGCAATCGGTTCGTCGAGCAGGAGGATCTCCGGTTGCTGCGCCAGGGCCCGGGCGAGGAACACCCGCTGCCTTTCGCCTCCAGAGAGCTCGGTGATCGGCCGCTCGGCGAACGCCGCGACGCCCGTCTGCTCCATCGCATCCCGGATCGCCTCCCGGTCGGCCGCATCGAGCGGTGAGAATCGGTGCCGGTACGGGTACCGCCCCATCGCAACGACGTCGATGACCCGGAAACCGAAGGCGACGTGCGGATTCTGGCTCATGTAGGCGATGCGGCGCGCCCGCTCGCGCTCCGGGATGTCGTGGATGTCCCGCCCGTCCAGCGTCACGCGCCCGGCCGACGGGCGCAGGATCCCGGCAAGCGCCCGCATCAGCGTCGACTTTCCCGCCCCGTTGGGCCCGATGACGCCGGCGAAATCCCCGGCCCCGACCGCGACCGAAACGCCGCGGAGCGCCTGCCGGCCGCGAAGCGTGCACGCTACGTTCTCGGCAGCCAACATCGCCCGGTCACCTCCAGCCGATCATTTCCCGCCGGCGCACGAGCAGCACGAGGAAGAACGGGACCCCGAAGAAGGCGGTCACGATCCCCGTCTGCAGCTCGATCGGCGCAAACAGCACGCGTGCGAGGACGTCGCACAGGATGAGGAAACTCGCCCCGAGGAGGCCGCTTGCGGGCAAGAGCCTCCGGTGGTCCGGCCCGACGATGGTCCGCATGGCGTGGGGGACGATGAGGCCCACAAAACCGATCAGGCCCACGACAGAAATCGCCGCCCCCGTGACGACGGCCACCAGGCCGAGCGTCCGGCGCTTGACGCGCTCTGTGTCCACCCCCATCGCCCGGGCGTCGTCTTCCCCGGCCGCGAGCATGTTGAGCTCGGTCCCCAGGGTCATGAGGGCCGCCGAACCCAACAGGACGATCGGGCCGACCGTCGTCACGTGCTCCCAGCGCTTGCCGGTCAAATTGCCCATCAGCCAGTAGACGATCTCCCGCATGACGACGTCGTCGGTGAACTGGTAGATCCCCGAAAGCACGGCGCTCGAGAACGCGCTCACGGCCACCCCCGCGAGGAGCAACGTGGCAGGGTCCGTCTTGCCCCGCTCCGTCGCCAGGGCGTACACGATCGCCGCCGCGGCCAAGGCGCCCGCGAAACCTCCGGCGGGCACGAGCCAGGGGCTCATCACCTGGTATCCGAGGAGGATGGCGATCGCGGCGCCGAGCGACGCCCCCGACGAGACGCCCGTGATTCCCGGCGACGCGAGCGGGTTTTTGAAAAGTCCCTGCATCGCGGCGCCGCTCACGGCCAAGGCAAACCCTGCGATCCCCGCAATGAGCACCCGGGGCATGCGGATCGTCCAGACGATCGCCTCGTGCATCCCGGCGGCGTCGCCGGCGCCCACCCACGGGATGAGCTTCGCTGCGATGACCCGCATCGTGCCGAAGTACGGGAGGCGGACGACGCCGACCGTGACCCCAAGGACAACCGAGGCCACAAGCAGCGCGAGCAGGAGTGCGATGACGAAGGCGTGTCCCGTGCCGCGCGCCGTCCGAATCACGGGAATCACCGGAACGCCTCGGGATGCAGCTTCATCGCCAGCTCTTCGACGGCGAGGAAAATGTGGTGGTCGAGCGCGTCGGTGTGGTCGATGTGATACACCCTTCCGCTCGCCACCGCCGCAACGCTCCGCAGCGCGGGGTCGTCCAGGACCTTGCGCACAAAGGCCTGACCCGACGAAGTGACGATGACGTCCGGATTCATGGCGATGATCGCCTCGACGTCGATCTCTTTCCAACCGGCGATCCCGTACTCGGCTGCGATGTTGATGCCGCCGGCCATCTGGATCACGTCGTGCAGAGTCGTGCCCATCCCGGACGTGCTCCCCCAAGAGCCCCAGGAAAGGACGGTGGGCCGCTTCGCCGACGCGATTTTCGCGGCCAGACGGCCGTACGCGGCGTACGTCCTCTCGATGATCTCCGACGCGGCGCCGTCGCAGCCGGTGATCCTCCCCATCAATTCGATGTTTTCGATGACGTCGAGGAGGCTGTTGAATTCCGTGAAGGTGAACACCTTAAGGCCGAGGCTGCGGAGTTGCCGCACCGCATCCTGGCTGCTGAAGAAGGCGACCAGGACGATGTCTGGCCGGGCGGCGAGCACGGTTTCCGGGTTCAGTTGGTCGATCTGCGCCATGTGGGGCGCCACTTTGTCTGCGACGGCGGAATATGCCGGATCGGCGGCATAGCGGGTCACGCCGACGACGCGCCCGGGGTCGGCGAGCGCAAGGAGGATGCTGTCCGTGGCGAGCGTCGCCGAGAAGATGCGCTGCGGCGGGCGTTCGAGGCGGATCTCATTGCCGAGGCCGTCGACGACGGTTCGGGGAAAGCCCTGGTCCGTACATCCCGGTCCTTGGGCCATGGGGCTTTGGGCTAAGACTTGGGAAGGAAGGGACGCCAAAAGCGTGAGCACCAAGAAAACTGCAAGCGCCGACGTCCGCGCGAGGCGCTTTTTGGGGGACGACATGCGGCTCATTCTGCTGCCTCCTGCCGGCTGCGGCAAGCGTCCAGCGCCGCCGGGATGAGGAGGGGCAGCGGCCACGCGCGTTCCGCATCAAAAAACCTGCCTTGCGGCAGGTTGCGATGACCGATCGGCGCCATGCGAAGCCGGTCGTCCCGCACCCAACCTCTTTCCCGAAGGCGAGCACGCGCGCCGACGACGGGCAGGTCTCCTGGCTTCCGGCTTGCTGGAGCGGCGGCCGGCCTTCCCGCGCCTTGTGCGCAGTGACCAGCGGCCAAAGTCCGGGGCGACGCCACACGCTTAATAAGCGCGCCCCATGCCGGTTACAGTGGCGGGACCGCTCGGGATTTGCACCCGATTCCCTATTCTCCCTCGAAAGAGGGCACCCGTGCCGGTTAAATTTTCCTCAATTATAGCACTCCGGCTCGGCGACGGGCAACTCCGGGCCGTGCCGGAACCGCCTTGCCGGCGTTTTCAAGAAGATTTCGTTCATGTATAATGAAACCTCGCGAAATCCGGGATACGGATTCCGTATGACAGGCCCCCGGCCCTGGGGAATGAGGACAAAGGACCGCCGTGCAGGGAGCTAAGGTGGCATCTACGTGCGCGTCTTTTTTCTGCTCGCGCAAAAGGCGTTTCGCCGCAATCTCCAGTACCGCGCCTCGCACGTCGTGACCAACATCGCCAGCGCGATTTTCGGCTTCATCTACATTGCGATCTGGCAGGCGGCCGCAGCGGGAACGGGAACCGCCGACTACTCCGCAACCGTCCTTCCCAGGTACATCGCGTTCAACCAGGCGATGCTGTGGATCACGATCTTTCGCCAGCACGGGCTCGGCATTCCCGAAGCTGTCGCAACCGGTGCGGTCAGCCTCGAAATGATGCGCCCGGTCGATTACCACGCGATGGTCGTCGTGCGCGAGCTCGGCAACGTCTGGTACAGCTTCTGGTTTCGCACGGTGCCGCTTGCGGCCGTCTTCGCGCTCGCCGTCGGGATGCACGTGCCGCAGCGCCCGTCCACGTATGCGCTCTTGCCCGTCGCAGTCGGGCTGGCAGCGTACGTCGGGCTCTGCCTGCACTACGTCGCGGGTCTCAGCGCCTTCTGGACGATACAGTCGCGTTGGTCGAACCAACTGCTCCAGGCGGCGCACTTCGGCCTGTCGGGCTTCATGGTTCCGGTCGACCTGCTGCCCGGCGCCTTGGCGCCGCTCGCCGCGGCCTTGCCCTTCGCTGCGCTGCAGTACTATCCGACCCGCATTTACCTCGAGCTTTCCGGGGCCGAGGCGCTCGTGTGGCCGTTTGTGTGGTCAATCCTTCTCACGCTGTTGTGCCGGGCGATGACCTATGCGGCGCGGCGGAAACTCGAGGTCCAGGGCGGCTAAGTGGCCGAAAGGAGGGGGTGTCGTGGCCGCGCTCCGGCTTTACGCGCAGCTCGTTTCGGCGTCGCTGCGCGCCCAGATGCAATACAAAATCGACTTCATTGTGAGCACGTTCCTCGACGCCATCTTCCAGGCCGTCGACTTCGTGCTTCTTGCCGCGATCATGCTGCGTTTTCCCGAAATCGCCGGCTGGACGCTTTACGAGATCGGCCTCCTGTACGGCATGTCGTGGATCGCGATGTCGCTTTATAGGACGTTCGCGCCGGAATTGCACAACTTCGACCGCTACATCGTCCAAGGCAACTTCGACTCGCTCCTGATCCGGCCGTGGCCGACCCTCATGGTGCTCCTCAGCCGAAACCTGGAGCTACGAAAGATCGGAGGCGCATTGCAAGGAGCGCTCGTATTCTGGTTCTCCGCAAGCCACCTCCTGCGTTCCGGACGCCTCGAGTGGGGCGAGGTAGCGATTCTGATCGGCCTTTCCGTCACCGGGACGCTCATCCCCTTCGCCCTCTCCCTGGCGACGGCGGCATGCTCATTTTGGATCGTGCGCTCGGGCGACCTGCAGACATTCACGATGTATGCGCCGATTACGGCGAGCCAATATCCCCTTTCGGTCTTCCCAGGGTGGTTGAGGGCGCTGCTCTCGAGTGTTCTGCCCGTGGCGTTCATCAACTACGTACCTGTGCAGTACCTGCTCGAAAAAGGCGGTAGCGCCTGGAGCCTCGTTTCGCCGCCCGTCGTTTCGGCGCTCTGCCTCATTGCGGCCTACTCGCTATGGCGCCTGGGAGAACGGCGCTATCACAGCACCGGCACTTGACGGCGGTGCCGGGATGGACGCCGGCACCGGGTACAGGCCGATCAACGGAGTTGGAGGTGACGCGATGCAACCGATCATTGAAGCCCACGAACTTCGCAAGCGGTTTCGCGTCGCGAGGGCGCGCCGCGGCTTGCTTGACACCGTGCGGGGGCTTTTTTCGAACGAGGGTCGCGACGTCATCGCCGTCGACGGTGTCTCATTTGCGATCGACGAAGGATCGATCGTCGGGTACCTCGGGCCGAACGGAGCCGGCAAATCGACAACCATCAAGATGTTGACGGGCATCCTTCACCCCACGTCCGGAGAGGTTCGGGTCGCGGGCCTGAGCCCGCAGCGCCGGCGAAAAGACGTGGCCCGCAAAATCGGCGTCGTCTTCGGCCAGCGAACCCAACTGTGGTGGGACCTCCCCGTCCGCGATTCCCTGGAACTCCTTGCGGCAATGTACCACGTCAGCCGCACCGAGTTGCAGAGTGCGATCCGGGCGTTCGACGAAACCCTGGAGATCGGGGCCTTTCTCGATGTGCCCGTGCGCAAGCTCTCCCTCGGCCAGCGGATGCGTGCGGACCTCGCCGCAGCGCTCCTTCACCGCCCGCCCGTCGTCTTTCTCGACGAGCCGACGATCGGTCTCGACGTCGTAGCCAAGGCCAACATCCGCAGGTTTTTGCGGGAAATCAACCGGACCCGGGGCGTCACGATCCTCCTAACGACGCACGACATGGACGACATCCAGCACCTGTGCTCCCGCGTACTCGTCATCAACCACGGCCGCCTCGTCTTCGACGGCGACCTCGACCGCCTCCGGGCGAGCGCCGGCGCACCCACCGTCATCACCGTGGAATACGCGGCTCCACCCGTTCAACCGTTGACGGGCCCGTGGACACTCGTCAAGCTAGATGGCCCCACTGCGACGGTGGCCTTTGACCGCACCGCGTGCACCGCGGGCGATGTGATCAACCGGCTCGGCCAATTCGGCGAATTGCGAGACATTCACATGTCGGAGCCGGAGATCGAGAGCGTGATCGAGCGCATCTACACGGGTGCCGGCGCCCCCGGCGCCACCACTGGGCTGCCCGTGCCCGGCCCGACGGATTAACCGGCGATCGAGGTGGTCGGATCGATGATACCCTAGAGAAAGTGCCGCATGGGGAGGCCCAAGCGGGCCGCAATGATGCGAAGGGATTTGAGCGACGGAGCCGTGATCCCTCGCTCGACCTGGCTGATGAAGCTTGCAGTAAACTCCTCTCCGGCGAGCGCCGCCTGCGTCATGCCCCGGGCCTTGCGTGCCTCGCGCACGAGGCGTCCAAGTCGCTGCGTGGGATTCTCGCGGTGTTCGCTGTCGATTAGTTCCACTACTTCGTTCAACTTAGGTCGCCCTCCCCCACGTGCGTCGGGGTTGCCTCGTCCCACTCATCCCAAGCCGGTGCGGCTTCGTCAGCGCGCTCGGCCTCCCTTGGGACCGCCGGGAACACGTGGTCGAGGTCGGCTCCCAGCGCCCGTGCCACGCGCCTTGCGACCGAGATCGTCGGCTCTTTCTTGCCGCGCTCGACGCTGGAAAGATGGCTTTTCGACACGGCACTCTCGCGTGCGAGCCGCGCGAGGCTCCAACCTTTGCTCCTCCGCAACTGGCGTACACGGTTCATCGGCGAGGCACCCCTGTAAATGCCAATCCCTGACAAGGAGTGTACCAAAGAATCAAACACTTGTCACTAGATCATTTCCTATTTCAAACGCCCCTGCATTCTGTAACGTCACAGATTTTGACGGAAACGGGCAAAGGAGCTCCGTTCTCTATAGCGAACAATCAACGTGCGACATTGCCGCCGCGTGACCGGCACGAATGGGGGAAAACCACGTTGGAGCTTGGCCGGCGGATCCGCAACTTGCGGTCGATGCGCGGGCTCGGGTTGAACGAACTTGCCCGAGCAGCCGATGTCTCTCCCGGCTATTTGAGCCAGATCGAAAGCGGTCGCCGCGGCAACCCTTCCGTCGAGGTCCTCGCGCGGCTCGCACGGGCGCTTGACGTGACCGTCCAGTATCTCGCCGAACCCGCGGCCACGTACGATCCCCCTCCCGTCCTGCGGGACGAGGCGATCATGCTGCGCGAGCGCAAGTACGCGGGCTTGTCGCCCGCGGACCGCGAGGACATCGACGAACTCCTCAACATGAAATGGAGGCGGCGCCTCACCCAGGAGCACGCCTGGTTGAAACGCCTCCCCAACCAACTCGCCGACCGCCTCGCCGACCTCATCGCCCTTCACGGGCTGAATGCCGTTCTCGAGGCGGGCGGCGCCGCCAGCGCGCATGCGCTCCTCGCCCTTTCCGAACCCGAGCTCGAGTCCTTCGCAACCCGCGCCATCGACGTGCTGCGATGATGCCCGCAAAATAGGAGAGCCGGCGCCTCCCTCGCGCCGGCTCCCGGGCGTATCGTCACTTCACGGCCGGCCGCCGATCGCCGACACGTCGATCGGCGCATCTCCTGCGGGGAACGCGTGGAAGCCGCAGTAGACATCGTAGCTCATACGCCGCGCCTCGCCCTCGTCGACGTACCGGCTTACGACCCCGTTGCAGTTGGGCAGGATTTCCTTGAGGTCGGCTGACGGAGCGAATACGGTCAGCTTGCCGGATTCGTAGACGATGACGTAGTTCAAGCTCTCGAACGTCGACCCGGCCGCCGTAATGTCGTAGATCCCGGGCGGCGAATCGATCGTCGCTTCCGTGGTCACGATCAGCTCGCCGCTCAGATCATCGACGTCCTGACCCAAGACGAACCCGATGAACTCGACTTCGAACGGCGGGTTCTCGGTCCCGACAAGCCTATTCGCGTCTTTCACCCTCACGATCAACATCGCAGGATTGACGGTGAGCAAGCCGTTAGACGTGTACACGATGTGATAGCCGGCGTCCGACTCGACGCTTCCGGGCTCGATGAAGATCGTATAGGGGCTTCCGAAGACCGGCGCGTCCGCCGCAGCGCCGTCGGACCACAGTTCCGGGGCACCGGCAAACGCAGTGGCAGCCGTATCTCCGAGGAATGCATTCGCCACGCCCTCGTGGTATCCGGTCACTTCATAAGCGCCGCTCAGGTCCAGGGCGGTTCCGTACGTCTTGGTCCTGTTCGCGGAAGCGAAGACGAGCGTCGGCTGGTAGGCGAACAGGTACCGGTTCCCCGGTTGAGTCACCGAGGCGGGCGGCTTCGTGGCGTAGGTAGCGTTCCAGATCGCGGTGTTGCCGCTGTCGAGATCGCCGAACACGCTGGTCTCAGGGTCTGCGGCGTAGATGAGCCAGCGGCCTCCGGGTCCCGTCGCGCTCACAGAGCCGGGACCAGCATAGTTCAAGAAGTCGCCCACTGCGGAGATCACGATCGCGTCGCCGCTCGCACCGCTGGTTATCGACCCGGGGCCCGCCATCGGCCCCACACCGAGCGTGACGATGCCGCCGGACGAAAGTGTCACATCCCCGGCGGAGAGCAGTGTGATCGTCCCGTCTTGCGCGCTGATGCCCGCAGCGACTTCGAGGGAGCCGGCCTTCACATCCACCAAAAGGCTCCCGGAGCCCTGGAGGATCATGTCCTCGTCGATGAGGAAGTCGTCCGAATCCACCGTGATGTCGACGTTGATGTCGGGGTCGAAGATGAACGATCCCAGCCTGTACAAGATGCCTTCGTGGTCGTCGAGGTCCTCGATGCCTTCCACGGCGCCGCCGAGGATGCCGCTCAAGGTAGGACCATGATTCGTCACGGTGACGTACCCGTTCCTCACGGTGATCCCGGTCGCATGTCCTCCGGAAGTAAACGTCAACGCATTGCCGCGGGCCTCCACCGATTCACCCTGGGTGTTGGCGCCGCCGAGCCACACGATGACCGGCACGTCTTGCTCCGGCGGATCGAACATCGTATAGAAGTACCCGTTGGCGCCGGAGTGACGAGCACCGGAGGAACGTCCGCCGAGCGCCATGCCGACCGTGAGGTACCCGTTTCCGCCGTCGACACCCTCGACCGTTCCCGAGACCACGCTCGGGCCGGCGGCGGGGTAGCGCCACCTAAGGTACGGATAGGAGATCCCCTCAATAATCCTCCAGACGGCTCCGAACTCGCCCCGGGCGTCGTCAAATCCCTCGGGGAGCTCCGCTTGCAGGGCTGAGGTCGAAAGGCCCGTGATGTCGAGGATGACCCCCTCCATGGGGTCGTCCACTTCCCCCACGGCATCATTTTCGATGCCCGACGTATCGGTATCCCAGTATGAGTCGTGGACTTCGACCTGGTCACCGGTCGCCCGGCCGATCAGCCCGCCCACGGCTTGCGCGCCGGTCACCGCTCCGGTGCTATACGTGGAGGAAATCATCGCGTCTTGGACCTCTCCCACGAGCCCGCCGACTGCGGCGTCACCGTGGACTGCCGACATCGAATAGGCGTTTTCGACCCTCGTGCCCAAGAGCGTTCCTGCCAATCCGCCGACCGCATTTTGTCCCCGAACCAATCCGACGCTATACACTTCGCTCAAGGCCGCGGATCTCGCCGAGCCTACTAAGCCTCCGACATAGTCCCTGCCGATAACGACGGCGTCCGCGCTCGACCAGACGATGACGACCCCGTCGCTTGACAAATTATCCGACCCGCCTACCAACCCGCCGACGTAATCCGTGCCGGTCACCGTTCCCTCGAAGGACGTGGCGTAAATCTCGAAGGATTCGGGACCATCGCCGTCCGCCCAGCCGATTACACCGCCGGCGCCGCCGGCACCGCCTCCACTTTGCGTCACGGTGCCTTTGATCGACGACCTCGAGATAAATCCAAGTAGGCCGTACCCGACCGCGCCGCCGACGTGCTCGGTTCCGCTCACGTTCACGTGCGCCGAGATTTCTTCGAATGCCGTCTCCTCGCTGGATCCAACAAGGCCGCCGACCTTGCTGCTCCCGGAAACCGAACCGGAGACGTGAACGTTCGAGATGACGGCTTTCGTTGCCGCACCCGCAAGCGCACCGACTAGGTCCCCGCCCACGACCGAAACGTCTGTAAGGGTGAGGTTTGAAACCATCGCCTCGCCTGCGAAGAAGAAGCTATCGTCCGAAGGGTTGAGGCTTGAGAACAGGCCGACCGAGGATTCCCCGGGGCGGTTGATCTGCAGGCCTTTGATCGTGCGATGATCGCCTTCGAGAATGCCGACGAAACCATCGGCCGAGCCGGCGCCGATGGGCTCGAAAACTTCGTATCCGGTGGCATCGATGTCCTTGCCGAGGGCGTAGAAGCCTAGCAGGTTCGAGTTCATCGCCTGCAGGTCGTCCACGTCGTTCACGAGCATATATGCAGTAAGTGCCGCGGACACATTGGGGATGTACGGGTTCCGATCGCGGTCCGACCTCGTTTCGGCATGGTCGTAGCTTACCGGGTTGTAGAAGATGTATACCCAATCCGGAGTGCTGATCGAGCTTTCGCCCAACGTTACCGTACCGTTCCCGTCCGCATCCCAGTCGGCACGCAGCGTCACGATGTCGCCCGCGTGGATCTGCACGCTGTCGATGAACGCGATGTCGTCGTCCGCTCGCAGCGTCAGAGTACCGGCATTAGTCGCCCCGCCGTAGTTGAGTACGCCATTGACGAGAATGTCGCCCTCGTGGCCGAGCGCGTCGCTCGCGTGCGCCTCGATCACGACATTCGCTCCGGTCAGGGCGGCTCCAAGCGCGTCGACGTTAACGAAGCTGCGGTTGTCGTCCGATTCGAGACTCTCGCCCGCGATGACCACGTCATGCGTGCGAATCAGCCACTCGCCCGGTTCCCACCCTAGAAGCACGTCAGTGGTAATCTGGGCGCCTTCTGCGACGTTCACACGGAATCCCGACGTCTCGATCTGCCCACCGTCAGACCCGGCACGCGTCGCGGAGGCGTCCAACGTGCCGCCCACATGGACTGTTCCGCCGTCCATCCCGCCTACGAGCTTGATCACGCCCGAATCGCTGCCGAAAAGCGACCGGGCCCGCACGACACCTTCGTTGTTGATCACTGTGTCGAGGACGGCATCCAATTCTTTCGCAGTGAGGAGCACCATGCCGCCGTCTGCGACGATCTCGCCTGTGGCTTTGTTCTCCACCAAGGCGTCTGCAGCCCCGGCGTTGACCTGGGCGGTAAGGCGCCCGCCCGCCCCTACGACAAGCTCCACCGAGCTGCCGGCGGCAAGCGCGACACTGCCCTCCTCGG
>NICF_comb_assmDRAFT_10002783_pt1 | contig 12935 bp, 11 predicted proteins | sample NewIslPassag4_SG_FD_11279 | JGI IMG/M metagenome (IMG submission 11279) | reverse complement strand
CTTGCCATTGAATTATATCACTGGTTGTCCAAACGGAAAAAATTACAGATTAAATTGCCCGATTCGGTACCGCCAAAAGTAGCGAATAGTTTTACGTCCTTAATTCCGACGATTTTTACAGTTGCTATCGTTGCAACCATCGGTTTCACAGTAAAAGCATTAACCGGTTTGTACGCCTTTGACATTATTTATTCCGTTGTGCAAAAGCCTTTAGAAGGATTGATTCAAGGTTTGCCGGGTATTCTCATTCTTATGTTGATTGCTCAAGTCTTCTGGGTCATCGGTATTCACGGTATGCAAATGGTCAAACCCATCCGGGAACCGTTATTGCTTTCCGCAATTGCTGTTAACACCGCCGCCTTTGAAGCAGGAGAAGCGGTTCCGAACATTATTAACATGCCGTTCTGGGATATTTATATGACCTTTGGTGGTTCTGGAGCCACATTAGGTTTATTAATTGCTATTTTCCTAGTTGGGAAACGGCAAGATTACCGGCAAATTGCCAAACTATCCTTTATCCCTGGTATTTTTAACATTAATGAACCGCTCATTTACGGTTTGCCAATTATGTTAAACCCGATTTTGGCCATACCGTTTATTCTAACACCGTTAGTAACCGGGACAATCGGCTACATCGCTACATTAATTGGCTTTGCCGGAAAAGCGGTCGTGATGGTTCCTTGGCCAGTGCCGGCAATTTTGAACTCCTTTATCGCCACCGCTGGAAGTATCGGAGCGGTTATCACGCAAATTATTTGTATCGTCGTATCTGTATTAATTTATATCCCGTTTGTAAAGATTGCCGATCGTAGTTACCGGGCACAAAACCAAACGGAAGCTGCTTAATTCATTGTTTCGAGTGTTGCGAACAAGGGGCTGGGGGAGAACATTTCAAAAAACTATTCAAAAGGAGAGAGCCACATGAGTAAAGTCAATATCATTTTAGTTTGTTCGGCAGGAATGAGCACAAGTATGATCGTTTCTAAAATGAAAAAGGTAGCGGCTGATAATAGTTTAGATGTGGAAGTTGCAGCCATTCCTTCCACGGAAGCCGAAGAATATATCGAAACAAACAATGTTGATGTACTTCTTCTTGGACCTCAAGTCCGCTATTTAGAAAAACGCTTCAAAGAATTAGGTGAAAAAGCCAACGTCAAAGTTGATGTTATTAACCCGGTTCATTACGGAACCATGAACGGTGAAAAGATTTTACAACAAGCATTAGACTTAACGAAAGAATAATAGGTGAATATAAATGGAACAAAACTTAGAAATCGTCATGTCCTTAATTATGAATGCGGGAAACTCGAAAAGTTTCTCGATGGAAGCTATTAAAGCGGCAAAAGAAAATGATTTTACTTTGGCCCAAGAAAAATTGAAAGAAGCAGAAAACTCGATTAATGCCGCCCATAACGCCCAAACTTCTTTATTAACAAAGGAAGCCAATGGCGAAAAAACCGAATTAAGCATGTTGCTTATTCACGGGCAAGACCACTTAATGAATGCCATTACCTTCCTTGATATTGCAAAGGAATTTGTTGAATTGTACGAGAAAATCAATGGCGATGCTAAAAATTCTTAAGTGATTGAAACAGATGTTTACTTACAAGTGCTGAAAGGTGATATAGATGATTCATAAAGATTTTTTATGGGGCGGGGCTTCGGCGGCCAACCAAATTGAGGGGGCTTATTTAGAAGGAAATAAAGGTCTCTCCAATATTGACCTTCTTCCCCACGGCGAATACCGCTTGCCTGTTGCCCGCGGCATCCGGAAATACTCGGATGTTCCTGAAGGGTTATACTATCCGTCCCACGAAGCGGTTGATTTTTACCATCGTTATAAAGAAGACATTGCTTTGCTTGCCGAAATGGGCTTTAAATGTTACCGCTTCTCCATTGCCTGGGCCCGGATTTTTCCGACCGGGCTGGAAGCGGAGCCGAATGAGGAAGGGCTAAAATTTTACGAAAATGTGATTGATGAATTGTTAAAATACAACATCGAACCTATTGTCACTATCAGTCATTTTGACGTGCCAAAAGGGTTGATGGATGAATTTGGCTCCTGGAAAAGTCGCCGGATGATTGATTTGTATGAAAAATATGCGGTAACTCTGTTCAAACGCTTTAAAGGAAAAGTGAAATATTGGATTACCTTTAACGAAATCAATATGATTTTGCACAAACCGTTTACCGCTGCCGGTGTATGGATTGAAGAACACGAAAATCGCGAGCAAATCATTTATACCGCGGCCCATTATATGCTCGTTGCCAGTGCTCTAGCGACGAAGCGGTTGCGGGAAATTGACCCGGCGGCCCAAATCGGCTGTATGTTAGCGGCGGGCGAATATTATCCGTATAGCTGCGATCCGGAAGATGTTCGGGTGGCGCAAATCGCGAACCAAGAAAACTATTTCTTCATTGATGTCCAAGCCCGTGGTGAGTACCCGCGCTGGGCATTGAAGAAATTTGAAAGAGAAGGAATTCAGCTGGATTTGACTGCTGAAGATGTTCAAGTATTGAAAGAGAATACTGTTGATTATATTTCCTTCAGCTATTATGCATCACGGACGCAAAAGGCGAATACGGAAGGGTTCGATACGAATACGGGAAATGCAGCCGGTGGTGTCGTCAACCCTCACCTATCCCGTTCCGAATGGGGCTGGATGATTGACCCGTTAGGTTTCCGGATTACGATTAACTCCATTTGGGACCGATATCAAAAACCTTTATTTATAGTAGAAAATGGGTTAGGTGCACGAGATAAAGTGGAAGAAGACGGAAGCATTCACGACCCGTACCGCATTGCCTATTTAAGTGCCCACGTGAAGGCGTTCAAAGAGGCAATGGAGGAAGACGGCGTTCCGATTCTCGGGTATACCTTATGGTCGGCCATTGACCTCGTCTCCTCATCAGAAGGGCAAATGGAAAAACGCTATGGCCTTATCTACGTCGACAAAGATGACAAAGGAGAAGGAACTCTGAAACGTTTGAAAAAAGACTCCTTCTACTGGTATAAAAAAGTCATTGAAACAAATGGTGAAGATCTAGATTCGGATAATTTTCGCAAATAGTATGTAAGATTTTTTACTAGCTCCTCGTAAAGTAAAGAAATTTACTTTAAGGGGAGCTTTTTGATTAGGATTACCTTTCAAAAACATTATTTGAAATTTAATGGATAGATATTGATTATTGAATGTTTGTCACTCCTTCTAATAATAAAATTGACAAAAATATAATATTAATGACATTTTTTCAACAAACAAAGGAATGAACAAATGTTTGTCGAACTTTATTACTAAGACAATTATTGAAAGGGGAGATTTCGTTGAAGCGGATTATTGCTGTTAACTCGAATACGTATCACGGGTATTCATTAAAGGATGCAATTCAAGGAATTCGGAAGGCAGGGTTCCGCTATGTGGAATTAACCGCCACGAAAGGCTGGACCGAGCATGTCTTTCCGACCATGACCTTTGAAGAATTGTGTCGAATCAAAAAGGAATTAAAGAATAACGGCATTACACCCTTTTCGATGAGCGGCCATACAAACTTAATGGATCGCGACCGTCTCGAAGATTTTATTACGAATATTCAATTGGCAGCCTTTTTCGAATGCGATTACATTATTTCTTCCATAGGGGAAGCCCATCTCGAGGATCGGGCAGAACTTGGCGATGATGAAGTAGCTGAAAATATTAAAGAAATCGTTCCGTACCTAGAAAAATATGATTTAATTCTTGGCTTAGAAAACCATGGAAAACATGCCACAGGTAAACACATCAAAGCCATTGTTGATAAAGTAAATTCACCACGGGTTGTCATCAATTACGATACAGCCAACGGCATTTATTACGGAAATGTTGACGTTGTAGAAGATTTAAAGGAATGCATTGACCGCGTCGGCCATATCCATTTGAAAGATAAAGCCGGTGCCTATAATGAGTGGAATTTCCCGGCTATCGGGAAAGGAACCGTCGATTTTCCTGCCATTTTTGAGCTGTTAAAGGAGGTAAAGAACAATTGCCCGATTAGTATTGAAATCGAATTTACCCAAGCCGGACCTAAAGATTTGCAAGAAGTCGATGAAGCCGTAATGGAATCCTATCAATATTTGCATAACCTTGGATTAAAAATATAGGGGTGGTGAACTTGATTAAAATAGGAATCGTCGGGCTTGGTGGTATGGGAACTGTCCACTTCCACAATTATAAGCATATTGATGGATGCCAAGTAGTGGCAGCAGTCGTCAATTCCCAGACAGGCAGAAAAAAAGCTGAAGAACTAGGACTCAAAGCTTATGAAACTATTACAGAAATGATTGAACATGAAAAAATTGATTGTGTCGATGTTTGTACCCCGACCTATCTCCATAAAGAACATGTGATGGAGGCGTTAAAGGGCGGGAAGCACGTAATCGTTGAAAAGCCCATTGCCTTAAACAAGCAAGATGCAGTAGAGATGTTTGCCTTGGCTGAGGAGAAAAAATGCCTTCTTTTTGTCGGGCAAGTATTGCAATTTACGAAGGAAACCGAACTCCTTCGCGAAATTCTCGCAGAAGGAAAATTTGGCAATCCTCTCGACGGATATTTCTGGCGCTTGTCGGAAGAACCAAAGTGGGCCGTGGATGGCTGGCTTTTTGACCGGGAAAAAAGCGGGCTTATCCCCTTTGATCTCCATATCCATGATCTAGATTTAATCATCAGTCTCTTTGGAAAGCCGAAATCCTTCTCCTATACATCTTGCGGTCGGGACGGAAAAAACCATAACGATGCCTACCGTTTCCAATATCAATTTGACGGACTCAATGTCACAGCCGAAGCGGCATGGTACAACGCGAAAATTCCGTTCCGTGCAGGTTGGCGGATTTATTTTGAGAATGGATTAGTAGAATCGAACGGAGAAAAAATTGTCCTTTATCCCGCAGAAGGAGAAGTGGAAACTCTCGAAATAAAGGAAGATATTCTAATTCCAACAGGGATTAATCTGCCTCCGACGGGCATGTTTTATCGGGAATTGTCCCACTTCTTAGAATGTATTAGAAAAGGCGTCCCCTCCGACCTTGTACCTAAAGAACGAGTACTAACCGTTATAGAGATTTTGGAAAATTATTGAATTTTAAAATGGAAGCGCTTATAATTAGAATAGTAAGACATATTTTTTTCATTGGAAAAATAAAGATATTCCGAAATAACTAACCGGAATGAGGGATGGGCGTGAAAGGATTAAAAACGGGGGATTTGAAGTTTATTCAAGAATGGAACCGATTTCTTATCCTGAACATCATTCGTAAAGAAGGACCAATCTCCCGAATCGAAATTGCTAAACGGATTGATTTAAGTCCAACAACTGTAACAACCGCCGTTTCCGATATGATTCGGGAAGGTTTAGTCGCAGAAGTTGGTCCTGGGACTTCTAGCGGAGGCCGAAAGCCCATCCTTCTTCGATTTATGCCCGATAGCAAATGTTTAATTGCTGTTGCGATTCGCAGTTCCTCTATTTCCATTGCGAGGATGAATCTAAATGCAGAAATCAAAAGGGAAAAACATTACTTAACCGGTGGCAGAAAGGGCGAGGAATTTCTTCAATATGTCATTGAAAAAATTGAAGAGTTTTTAGGCGATGAAGAGAATTTGGACCATTGTATCGGATTATCCGTCAGCTGTCCGGGAATTGTTGATTCCCAAAGAGGGGACATTCGCTATAACTCCAAACTGGAATTGGAAAACATTCCATTTACCCAGATGCTTGAAGAACGCTTCGGCTTAAAAACCTGGCTGGAGAATGATGCCAACGCAATGGCGCTTGCTGAAATGATTTTTGGAATTTATCGACAGTCAGAGCATATTGTTTATGTGACAGTCGGTGATGGTGTTGGCGCCGGAATTATCGCAAATGGAGAATTGTTCTCTGGATACGGTGGCGGGGCTGGCGAATTTGGTCATATTAGTGTCGTTCCTGATGGACTGCCCTGTGAATGCGGCAATATCGGCTGTTTGGAAAACTATGTCGCCTGGCCAGCCATTCAAAAAAGACTGGTTCAAAAGTTGTCGGATGATCGGCCATCTTTACTAAAAGAAAGGAATCTCACAATCCGAAACTTTCTAAGTGCTATTGATCATGGGGATGAGGTTGCTACCGATGTAGCACTTGAAATATCAGAATATTTAGCAAAAGGATTGGTAAGTTTAATCAATTTATTTAATCCAGAAGTTGTCATTATAGGAGGTGATCTCTTTCTAGACCATTCGTATTTATTAAATCAAGTAACCTGTTTGACCCGACGCTCCATTATGAATGTGTTTACCGATGACATCATTATTGATGGTGCTTCCTTTGGTTACGAACAGCATTTGGTTGGAGCTGCATCGATTTTGTTGTATGATCAATTTCGTTTTTCTTTGTTAGCGTAACACGTAGGCAGCAAGATTGACCCAAATCGATTTTTGTAAATCTAAAAGGGGGTATATGTGTTGAAAAAATCGATTCGTTGGTTGTTGGCTGTTTTATTAATAATTGTTCCGTTTTTGACTGCTTGCAGCGGAGGTTCGAAAACATCAGATGATGGTTCCGGAAATGGTGAAGGAGGAGGCGACGGGGACAAACCGAAAATTGGGATTCTCGCTCCGGCGGTCACCCACGGCTGGGTCGCGGCAGTTGCCTATCATGCTGAAAACCATATTAAGTCCTACTCCGATAAAGTAGACTACAAAATTTATACATCAAACAATGCAGAAGAAATGACTTCCCAATTGGATGACTTGCTCACCTGGGGAGTGGATGCCATCGTTGCATTCCCGCAATGGGAAGGAATGGAGGCACCGATTCAGCGGGCGATCAATGAAGGAGTTACTGTTGTCAACTTCGACATTGAAATTGCCGTTGACGGCGTTTACCGGGTATCTGGTGACAACTATGATATGGGCGTTCAAGGAGCGAAATATATCGTCGATAAAATTGGAACTGAAGGAACGGTCGTCATCCTTGAAGTACCTTCCTCTGGATCCGTATCTGAGTTGCGTAAAGCCGGTTTCTTAGATACGGTGGCTGAAATTGCTCCAGATTTAGAACTTTTGACCTATGCGACAAAGTTCACCCGGGAAGATGGCTTGAAAGATATGGCTGATATTTTAACAAGTGTCGACCATATTGATGCTGTTTACTCCATGGACGATGAAACATCCATCGGTGTTCTTCAAGCCATTCGTGAAGCCGGCCGGACCGATATTAAAGTCATTACCGGTGGTGGCGGTATGCAAGAATACTTCAAGATGATGCCGGAAAATGAGGATATTTGGCTACAATCCGCCCTTTACAGCCCGGCCATGGTTAAAGACGCCATTGATGTTGCTGTGAAATTGCTAAAAGGAGAAGAGGTTGAAAAAGAAATTATTATCCCGACAAAAGTTGTTGACCGAGAAAACTATACCGAATTCTTAGACGAAAATTCACCCTATTAATCTATGAATCTATAAATATTGTCGGTCAAGGGGGTTATAGAATTTCTGTAGCCCCTTCTTTTACCAAAAGGATAGGTGTGATGATCCATGAAAGTGGAGATAAAAAATATCTATAAATCCTTTGGTTCCAACCATGTCTTAAAAGATGTGTCTATTTCGATTGAAGGTGGGGAAATCGTTGCCCTTCTTGGTGAAAATGGTGCAGGAAAGTCTACCTTAATGAATATCTTAGGCGGGGTCATTCCGAAAGATGCTGGAACCATTTTGCTCGATGGCGAGGAGGTTGAATTTGCGAATCCTGCCCAGTCCCAAGAAGCGGGTATTAGCTTTATTCACCAGGAATTAAACTTGGTTAATGACCTTCCTATCTATCAAAATATGTTTTTAGGCCGGGAAATTAAAGGTCGTTTTGGGCGTTTAAAATTGGACCAAATGATCAAAGAAACGGAAAAAATTTTTGAAGAAATGCAAGTGGATTTAGACCCGCGGACGATGGTGCGGGAACTCGATGCATCTTATAAACAAATTGTCGAGATTTGCCGGGCAATGATGATGAACGCATCAATCATTATCATGGATGAGCCGACGACTTCCCTTACAGAAAAGGAAATCGAACGAGTCTTCCAAATGATGCGGCGCATGAAAGAACGCGGTGTCGGAATCATTTTCATTTCTCACAAATTAAATGAAGTTATGGAAGTATGCGATCGCTATATCGTCCTTCGCGACGGAAATTTAGTCGCAGAAGGGGCTATCTGTGATGTAACAACGGGAGATTTAGCTCGCTTCATGGTCGGGCATGACGTACGAACCGAGTCTTTAACCCGGGAGAAAAATATTAGCGAAGAAGTCCTTCGGGTGGAGAATCTTTCTTACCAAAACTTCTTCCAAAATATCAATTTTTCCATCCGCGCAGGAGAAATTGTCGGTATTACTGGTCTTCTCGGTGATGGGCGGAGTGAATTGTTTCAGGCTATATTTGGTGCAATTCCTTATGATTCTGGGAAAATCATTTTTAAAGGAAAAGAAACGACGGTTCCTAGCCCCGGTCATGCTTTGCGCATGGGGATTGGCTATTTACCGAACAACCGGAAGGAAAACGGAATTATTAAAGATATGAATATCATAGAAAATGCCTCTATTGCGTCATGGCCAGCCTATTCCAAATGGGGCAGAATCGATCGAAAAGCGCATGAAGATCAGTTCGAACAACAGAAAAAGACGTTAAAAATTAAAATGATGAATAACAAAGACAATATCAACAGTCTTTCCGGCGGGAACCAACAAAAGGTCATATTGGCCCGTTGGCTCTCAATCAATCCAAAAGTGTTGATATTGGACAACCCGACCCAGGGCGTTGATGTCGGTGCAAAAGAAGATATATATGACATCATTATGAAATTGGCAGAAGAAGGAATTGCCGTCATTGTCCTTTCCGGTGAGGCCCAGGAAATCATCCGTCTCTGTGACCGGGCGATCGTTATGTATCACGGGTACATCCAGGGAGAGGTCGCTGGCGATGAAATGACGGAAGAAAATATTATGGTGCTGGCAACCGGCGGACAATTGAACTAGGGAAGGGGAAGGTGGCCGATGATGGAAAATACAAAGAGAAATTTCTTTAGTTGGTTTAAATATAAATGGAACGCGGAACCTCTGTTCAGTATTTTTCTCGTCTTTCTCGTTATGGTTATTTTGCAAACCCTTGTGTTAGGGTTTGATTACGATTCCTTCGGGGAATGGTTCCAAACATGGTTGAACAACTGGATAAACATTTTGCGGAATAACGCCGCCACAGGAATTATTGCCCTCGGCATGACTTTAGTGATTATGACTGGCGGAATTGACCTTGCTGTTGGTTCGACCCTTGTAGCGGTTGGCGCGATGTTAATGATGTTAATTGACACGGGAACGAAAGGGATTTTGGCAGGCTTTGGTTTTGAAGGTGCCCTAGCTTTTATCCTGGCCATCATACTTGTCCTGATTTTTGGTTATTTGCTCGGTTCCTTCAACGGTGTGTTAGTTGCCTTTGGAAGGATTCCACCATTTATTGCCACATTAGGTACGATGATGGTATACCGAAGCGTAACCCAACACTTCATGCAAGGTTACAACCCAACCGTACCGGTGGATTTCTTGCAAATCGCTAGTCTCAAAATCGGCAACTTCATGATTATGCCTATTATTTACTGGCTGTTAATTGCGCTTATTTTGCATTACGTCTCCCAAAAAACCACCTTTGGCCGGCAAATTATTGCGGTCGGTTCCAATGAAAAGGCAGCAAAACTTTCCGGGGTCAATGTTAACAGGGTGAAGTTCCATGTCTATGCCCTCATGTGTGTTCTTGTGGCGATCGGCTCCGTCATCCAAGTTTCGCGGATTGGTGCGATGGACTTTGCCAATGCTGGACGGGGCTTAGAAATGGATGCCATTGCTGCAGCCGTCGTCGGTGGAACAAGTATGATGGGGGGACGGGGATCCGTTGCCGGAACGGTCCTCGGGATGTTAATCATTGCTGTTATGAATAACTTATTGAACTTATTCGGAGTTCCTCCCTTCTTGCGCGATGCCTTTAAAGGATTTATCGTGATTGCAGCTGTGCTCATGCAAAGGAAGGAACGAATCTAATTTTATATTTNAGGGAGGGTTATGGAATGAAAATAAAAGTCGCGATTGTTGGTACAGGTTTNTCGGCTACATCCCATTTGGAAGCCCTTCGGCGCGTACCGAACGTAGAGGTTTTTGCCGTCGTTTCCCGTTCGCTGGAGATGGCGAATCATTTTGCAAAAAAATACGGCATTCCTCATTCTTATGATGATGTCGATGCAGTGTTGAAAAACGAAGAAATTGCCGTTGTCCATAACTGTACCCCTAACTACTTACATTACGCTATAAACAAAAAAGCGCTAGAAGCGGGGAAACATGTTTTATCGGAAAAACCGCTGACCATTTCTTCAGAAGAAACGGAAGAATTGCTCGAGATTGCAAAGAAACATAATCGGATTCATGGCGTTTGCTTTAACTACCGGTTTTATCCGCTTGTTCAAGAGATGAAAACCCGCGTTCAAAATAAAGACCGGGTCTATCTCATCCACGGTGGCTATATCCAAGATTGGCTTTTGTACCCGACCGATTACAGCTGGCGTTTGGAAAAAGCGGTGAACGGTAAGTCCCGGGCCATCGCCGATATCGGTTCCCATTTCTGTGATACAATCCAGTACATTCTTGGAAAGAAAATTACCCGGGTGTTTGCCGACTTGCATACCATCCATACGAAGCGGAAAAAACCGACGGATGAAGTTCAAACCTTTGCAACGGCAGCATCACAAAATTATGAAGAAGTGGCCATTGATACAGAAGATGTCGGACACGTCCTGCTCCATTTTGAAGGGGGAACAAGCGGCGTCTTTACCGTATCCCAAGTGAGTGCCGGACGGAAAAACCATTTTCATTTTGAAATTTCCACGGAAGATACGACCTTCAGCTGGAATCAGGAGAAGCCGAATGAGTTATGGATTGGTAAACGGGATGAGCCGAACGGAATATTGTTGCGGGATCCGTCCCTGCTTTCTGAAAAATCCCGGTCATTTGTCCATTATCCGGGTGGTCATGAGGAAGGTTGGCCGGACGCTTTGAAAAACTTGTTTATCGATTTTTATGGACACATTCAAAATCCGGAAAAGGATACGTTTGAATATGCCACGTTCGAAGATGGTCATCGGATTATGAAAATTATTGAAGCGATTTTAAAAAGCCATGAAACGAAACAATGGGTTTCGATTGAATAGGAGGGATTTCTATGAAACTTGGAGTCTTCACCGTTCTCTATCAAAATTTGCCTTTCGAGGAGATGCTTGACAAAGTCGTAGAAATGGGGCTGGAAGCGGTCGAGTTAGGTACGGGTTATTACCCCGGTCAAGCCCATTGCAACCCGTCCTATTTACTAGAAAATCCCCAGGAATTAAAAGAATATAAAAAGGCCATTGAAAAAAGAGGACTTGTCATCAGTGGTTTAAGCTTCCACGGCAATCCCCTTCATCCAAATAAGGAAATTGCCGAAAAATCTCATCAGTCATGGCGCGATACGGTCAGGTTGGCAAAAGAGCTTGAGGTAGAAGTGGTCAATGGATTTTCCGGATGTCCGGGAGATCATCCGGGTGCAAAAAATCCGAACTGGGTCACTTGTGCCTGGCCGCCGGAGTATTTGGAAATTTTAGATTGGCAATGGAATGAAGTGGTCATCCCTTATTGGAAGGAAGAGGCAAAATATGCCGCAGACCACGGGGTAAAAAAGATTGCCTTTGAAATGCATCCGGGCTTTGTCGTGTATAATCCGGAGACATTGTTAAAGCTTCGGGATGCGGTTGGCGAATCGATTGGGGCAAACTACGACCCGAGCCACCTTTACTGGCAAGGTATCGACCCGGTGGAATCTATTAAAGTACTTGGTAAAGAATATGCGATTTTCCACGTTCATGCCAAGGATGTATTTTTAGATGAAGCCAATATTCGGGTAAACGGTGTACTCGATACGAAACATTATAGCAAAGTGTTAGACCGTTCCTGGACCTTCCGTACGGTCGGTTATGGCCATGGGGAAAAGGAATGGAAGGATATTATCAGTATGCTCCGGGCAGTTGGTTACGATCATGTTATTTCCATTGAGCATGAAGATATGATGTTATCCATAGATGAAGGTCTTTCCAAGGCTGTATCCTTATTGAAAAATTGTTTGTTTAAAGAACAGCCGGCGGAAATGTGGTGGGCATAAAAATAGGAATGTTGTTTTCATAGTTAAAGGCCGCTTCTTTATGAGGCGGCCAAAAATTTTGGGTTCGTTTTGAAAATGGAAGTTTGATGAATGCGGCGTCGGATGAATGGATAATTTTGTCGTATTCGGTATGCAAGTAAGAACGGAATTAACCAAAAATCACGAGCAAGACCGCAGCTCCTATACTTGCATAAATCCAACCTGAATGCTCCTTCGCGCAGGCAAGAAATTTTTTCATAAGAAAATCACCTCCATTAATATATGATTCGTTCCGCACCTTTCGATTTCGGGAACCGGGTTGTATCCGCAACTATCAAATGGACGTATTCCTCCTCAAAGAATGAGAACCGGATGGAAATGGGACTTGCTGGAGCGGGGAACGCCGAAAATAAGTAAAGAAAAAGTTCTTCCCAGTAGAAGAACTTTGCAACAACCTAAGCCAGTAATTTTCGATTTAAATCAACAACATCCTTTAAACCTAGCATTTCCATAAATTTTTCCGTACCGATTTCTTTTACAAGTTTTTCTTCTTCTGCTGAAATCGGGACAAGGGTGTAGTAGGTAATTGTATTAATGCTATGTTTGATCTCCGGAAGTTCCTTTGATCTAATTAACAATACACTCGATAATTTTGTGTTGGGGGTGAAAGTTGTCGGTGGTTCTCCTTCTTTGCCGAATGGAATAATGGCTCCTTCCTCAATTTTGAA
>NICF_comb_assmDRAFT_10002779_pt1 | contig 12944 bp, 12 predicted proteins | sample NewIslPassag4_SG_FD_11279 | JGI IMG/M metagenome (IMG submission 11279) | reverse complement strand
AAGCCGAAATCGACCGGCTGAAAAAGGCATTGGACCAGGCAGGCATCAGGCAGGACGGCGCCCTCGCCGAGGCTGCCGAATAGAGCCATCGTCGAGTATCGAACGACAATTCCGGCAGGGCAAATCGTAAGATGATGACCTGCCGATAATTCTCGCGCGCCGTATTCCCTGAAGTTCGGCGCGTCCTACCCAAGAACGAGAACGATTGAGGAAACGCATGCTCGACCTCCTGAAAGGCATCCGGGTTGTCAGCTTCAACCATTTCCTGCTCGGACCGATGGGCATTCAGGCCCTGGGGGACCTTGGCGCCGACGTGATCTCGGTCGAGACACCCGATGGTGCATGGCAACGCCATTGGAGCAGTGGCGATATCTGGTCGGATGGTCAGGGCATGCTGCACATGTGCGCCAACCGCAACAAGCGCAGTTTGGCGTTGGACCTCAAGTCGGAAAGAGGCAGAGAAATCGCATTCCGCCTCATCGATACTGCCGACGTCGTCTCGGAAAATTTTCGTCCCGGCGTATTCGAGAAGCTTGGCTTTGGCTACGACGTCCTGAAAAAACGCAAACCCGACATCATTTTCGCATCTGCCTCGGGCTATGGGCCGGACGGACCTTATCGGGAAAAGCCGGGGCAGGATCTGCTGGCCCAGGCGCTGTTCGGAATGATGGCCATAACCGGTCAAAGGCACACCGGCCCGAGGCCGGCGGGTGTTTCGGTCATCGATCATCACGGTGCTGCGCTGCTCGCGATGGGCATCCTCGCCGCGATCGTGCGGCGCGAGCGCACTGGAAAGGGTTGCCGGGTCGACGCGAGCCTGATGCTGGCGGCGCTCGATCTCCAGGCCGAATCTCTCGTCGCCTGGCTCAATGCTGCGGAAAAACCCAAGTCCATCAGTGCTTATCGCCACGTCGGAGGTTGGTACTATGCGGCGCCATACGGCGTTTACGCGACCCGCGACGGGCACATCGCGCTTTCCATCTCACCTCTACCGCTTATCGCCGAAGCCATCGGCGAGCCGAAACTAACCGCCTATTCCGAAAAGGATACGTGGCAAAAGCAGGACGAAATCAGCGCGCTCATCGCGGAGCGCCTCGTTTCGAAAACGACGGCGGAATGGATCTCCATCATGGAGCCGCTGAAAATCTGGCATGCCCCCGTGCAAACCTATGATCAAATCGTCGAGGACCCACAAATCAAGCACATGCAGGCCTTCGTAACGGTCCCCGGGGGCGGGCCGACGAAAAAACCGGTGACCCTGGTGAACCATCCCGTGCGATACGACGGACAAGCGGCCGAGGTGCGGCTCCCGCCACAACAGCTCGGCGCACAAACCGCGGAAATCCTGAGCGAGCTTGGATTGAAAAAGGCAGAAATCGAAGCTCTGGCAAGAGAGGGTGTTGTCAGGCTCGCCGAGGCTTAGCCTTTACGTTCACACGATCGGCCTGAGGAGCGCCAGTTCCGGCGCGCGTGCGGTCGATCCGCGTAAGACCAGCGGCGCCGGAAGTTCAACAAACTGCGCCGTTGGCCGTCCCGAAATCGTCGCAATCAGCATATCCGCAACACGCTGGCCGATTTCCCACGACGGCACGTGCACTGTGGTCAGCGGCGGGTCGACTTCCGCTACGATGTCAAGGTCATCGAAACCGCTGATCGAGAGTCGCGACGGTACGGCAAGGCCAAGCGCCCGAGCCTCCGCGATTGCACCCAAGGCGTGAAGATCTGTCGTGCAAACGACGGCTGTGATTTCTGGGCGCCGTTGCATAATCCGCCGCAGCGCCGCGCGCCCTTCTACGATAGCATAGGGGCATTCCACGATCTCCGGCGCGGGCAGCCCGGCATCGGAAATGCCGTTGATTGCCCCGAGAAACCGCCCGGCTATACGATCATTGTTCTCCGTCGGACTCGTGATAACCCCGAACTGACGGTGCCCGAGTTGCACGAGGTAATCCACCAAACGCCGATGCGCTGCGGCATTGTCGCAACCTACGCAAAGGCCGCGATTTCCCAAAGAGTAGGTGCAGGCATATGGAATCCCAGTTTCGTCCAAGCGCATGTAGATTTCGCGGCGCCTCTGTTGGCCAACGAGCACCAAGCCGTCGACCCCACGCTCCAACAGAGTTCGGATCTGTCGCTCTTCGACCTCGGGGTCGTAATGAGAACAGGCGATGAGCAGTGAAAAACCCTGACTTTCGAGCCGGGACTGCAGCGCATCGATACCTTTGGCGAACGTCGCCACCCCAAGTGTCGGTATGACCGCACCGATCGTCTGAAAACGCCGCGCCGCAAGAGCGCGCGCCGAACCATGACGAACATAAGCGAGCTTTTCGACGGCCGCTTCCACGCGGGCGCGCAATTCGGTGCTCACCTTATGCGGTGCGTTCAGAACTCTGGAAACGGATGCCGTCGAAACCCCCGCAGCCGCGGCCACATCCGCCATCGTGCTCGGTGAAGTCCGACGCTGGACGCGCCGGCGTGTCGGCCGAGTTTGTCTCTCCATTCCTGTTCGACCTTTTCCGTCCCGCAGATCAATGCGCTTCGACGGGTTCACATATTCTGAACACTCAGATTTTTCGCAACCCTCCCGATTGTCATGGCCCTACAGCCATGATAGCGCTTACACAAGCACTCGAAAACAACAAGAGGCTGCATCAACAACGTCAAAGGAGGAAACGCAATGAACTTCGCTTTTTGCAAGAGTCGGCGCACGCTGTTCGCAGCGGCAGCTGCCGCGCTTGCGGCGGGCTTCTCATCGCCCGCACCGGCGCAGCAGGTCGAGATCAAAGTGGCGTACATGAAGAACCCCATTCATGACGCTTCGCTCGACATGATGGAGAGGTGGGCCAAGGCCAACAACGTGAAGCTGACGCGCGTGCCGATGGCTTACAGCGTCTTCATGGAGAAGGTCACGGCCACGCTTACCTCGGGTGCGGACCAGTTCGATATCATCTGGCACAACGATGATTGGGGCCAGCTTTGGAAGAAGTGGGTGGAGCCGACTGATGACATTCCCGGCCTGGAAAATGCGGACCCATGGGTTCTAGAGGCTTTCATCAATGATGACGGCAAGCCCACCGTCGTACCCATGGCGCACACGGTCGGCACGTTCTTCTATCGCAGCGATCTCCTGAAACCTAACGAGGTGCCGAAGACATTCGACGAGCTTGTCGAGGTCAGTAAGCGGCTCCAGGCCGAGGGCAAGGTCAAATGGGGCTACGCCGGCGCCATGGCCATGAACAACACGTGGTTCACGTTCTGGTGGACCATGTGGTCGAACCAGTGCGATATCCTGAAACCGTTCTTCGAGCGCAATTACGAAAAGCTGAAGGCGAACAACTTCGAGCCGGGCATCACTGAGCCCTGCCATCAGGAAATCGTCGAGTACTGGTGGGACGCAATTAACAAGCACAAGATCAGCCCGCCCGGCATGACCGCTTATAGCCGCAATGAGTCTAACGCGATCTTCATGGCCGGCGAGTCAGCGTTCACGCTAATCGACTCGGTGCACTTCGGCGAGTTCAACGATCCGAAGCGATCGAAGATCGCAGGCAACGTCGCAATGGCACCGTTCCCGATGGGCCCGCGTGCAAAGCAGCCGACATCCTGGAACGAGGTCTGGGGTTGGGCCATCCCGATCGGCGTCCCCGCAGAGCGGAAAAAAATCGCGAAAGCTATGCTCGGCGCGATGATGAGCGATGAGGCGGGGCAGATCGACATGTGGAAGAAAACCGGCGGTCCACCTCCAAATGTCAAGCTTTGGCCGAAACTGCGCGCCGAAGACAAGGACTTCGACATGCTCATGAAGGCCGTTTTCGACAACAAGCCGGTTGCGCACTCGGCCTATTATTTCCCGGAGTGGCCGGCCGTACACAAAGCTTACTCCGACGTCGTCATCGGAGCCTTGCAGGGTAAGCGCGAGGACATTCCGAATGCGTTGCAAGAAGGCGTCGAAAAGATCCGTCGAGCGGCCGCTGGCAATTGACCTGTAAGCCACTCGAACAGATCCTCAATCGGCTAATCCGGGGCGACTATTGTGCCGCCCCGGCATTGGGCACCTGTGCTCGTCTGGCTCCCGCATGGTGGGCAACCCTTCACGCGCAATGACATCACGATCCTTTCTCGGCCTCGATGAAAAGAAGCGATTCATGCTAGCGCTGATCGCGCCCGCAGTCTTCGCTCTCGCGATGTTCCAGATCGTGCCCATTCTGACGGGCGCGAACGCCAGCTTTCGCGACTGGTCGCTGCACGATCCGCAGAAGACCTGGATCGGCTTCTCCAATTATCGCTACGTTCTGACAGACGAGGCGTTTCTCTGGACAGTGCTGCCGAACACCTTCGGCTTCATGTTTGCAACGGTGTCATGTTCGCTCGTCCTCGGGCTTGCGATTGCGCTGCTGTTGAACCAACGTTTTCCGGGACGCTGGCTTGTACAGACGATCATTCTACTTCCGCTGATGGTCGCGCCGGTGATTGCGGCTATCATGATCCGGTGGATGTTCAATGACCAATTCGGGATCGTGAATGTTGTCCTCGAAGCCCTGGGCTTTGAACCCGTTGCTTGGCTGACGCAGAAATGGACGGCATTTCTCGCCATCCTGCTCACCGACGTGTGGCTCTGGACCCCTTGGTTCGCATTGCTCCTCCTCGCTGGGTTGCAGAGCCTGCCACCGGAGCCATTCGAAGCCGCAAAAATCGATGCCGCTTCGGCGTGGCGTACGTTCCGATACATCACCTTGCCGATGCTTCGCCCGGTTATCGTCGTTTGCGTGGTCATCCGCACAATCGATGCGTTCCGCACATTCGACATCGTCTGGACGATTTCCGCCGGCGGTCCGGCCCGGGCAACCGAATTGTTCAGCTTGTACGCTTACGTCGAGGCATTTCAGTTTCTCAATTTCGGCCGCGGCTCTGCGGCTGCCGTGATCGGGGCCGTAATCATTATTCTATTCGCCATGTTTCTCTATCGGCTCCTCAATCGCTGGGTGGAGGTATCGAAGTGAGCGTGGCCGAAGCCATCCTGACGCCAAAGCGGCGGAGTTTCCTTGATGCCCTGGCACCTGGGGGCAGACGCGTCTTTTTCGCTTTGGCAATATTTGGTGTCTGCCTGCTGTTCGCTTTCCCGGTTTTCTGGCTGGTGCTGACCTCATTACGTCCCGGTTATGCGGTTTACTACGTGCACAGAGGGACGGATTTCACGATCGAGAACTTCTTCGAGGTGCTGTCGCAGGAAGTCGTCTTGAAAGCGCTGATCAACAGCTTTGTCATTTCGACCCTGGCGACGGTCCTTTCGCTCGGCGTGACGGTGACCTCAGGCTATATGCTCTCGCGGTTTCGCGGCCCCATTCCCAATGCCTGGTTTGCGATCATCTATGTTTTTCGCTGCGTGCCCTATGTTTCCTGGGTGTTGCCGCTGTATTTTGTGACGCGCGCGCTCGGCATTTTCGACACATACTGGGGTCTGCTACTGCCACATGTGGCCGTCCACATCTGCTTTTTCTCTTGGATCATGAAGGGCTTTTTCGACGGCATCGATCCCTCCATGGAATACGCGGCCATGATCGACGGCTGCTCGCGCTGGGGCGCCTTCTGTCGGGTCGCACTGCCAGCGGCCATTCCTGGCATCACCGCCCTTGCGATTCTCTGCTGGCTTTACACGTGGAATGAGTTTCTGTTCGCGCTAATTCTCACGGCGCAGAATACGCCGATCCTGACCGTCGTCATGGCGCAGTTCGTTCACGAGCTCGGCATGGAATGGCACCTCATGAGCGCAACGGCGGTCTTGGCCCTCGGGCCGGCGCTCATCGTCACCATCTTCGGGCAGAAATACGTCATTCGTGGATTGAAGGTCTAGGTCCAATGGCGGAGGTGATCCTCAGCAAGGTGCGCAAGGCTTACGGCAGTGTGCTCGCCGTAAAGGACTTTTCGCTCGATATCGCCGACCAGGAGTTCGTGGTTCTCGTTGGCCCGTCGGGCTGCGGCAAGTCCACAACCCTACGCATGATTGCGGGTCTCGAGGACATCACGAGCGGGACGATCACCATCGGCAACCGCGTCGTGAACGATCTGCAGCCCAAGGACCGTGACATCGCCATGGTCTTCCAGAATTATGCGCTCTACCAGCACATGACCGTGTACGACAATCTCGCCTTCGGGCTGCGCAATCGGCGCACGCCGGAGCGAGATATCGAGGCGGCAATTCGGCACGCCGCCAAAGTTTTGTCGATAGAAGGGCTTCTCGACCGTCGGCCGCGTCAGCTTTCTGGCGGGCAACAGCAGCGGGTTGCACTCGGCCGCTGCATCGTCCGCAATCCCAAGGTATTCCTCTTTGACGAGCCCCTGTCGAATCTCGATGCGCAACTCCGTGCACAAATGCGGTTGGAAATAAAAGAGCTGCGCCAGCGGGTGCCGACCACGTCCATTTTCGTCACCCACGATCAAGTCGAGGCAATGACGCTCGGCGATCGCATCGTCGTCATGAAAGACGGCTTGGTTCAGCAGGTCGGCACGCCCCTCGAGCTCTATCGGCGGCCCGTCAACCAGTTCGTCGCGAGCTTCATCGGCTCCCCGTCAATGAACTTTTTCCAAATGAGGTTGTCTGGCGCAGGCGACCAGATTCTCCTGACCGGTGAGGGCCTGAGCCTTGCGTTACCACCAGCCCGCTTCTCAGGTCTTGCTCGCAATGGTTCGGACTCGGTGACAGTGGGCGTGCGTCCACAGCATCTGCGGCTCGGCCGTGCAGAGGGCGCTGATCAGGTGAGCTTTTCTGGAACACTGATGGTGACAGAGCAGCTCGGAGATGAACAGCTTCTTGCAATTCGCGTAGGAAACAGCGATATCCGCATTGCTGGCGTCGACCCCGAGCTCAATCTGGCCACCGGCGCCTCCATCGAGGTCGCGACTGCAATGGACAATCTTCACATTTTCGATGGCACCTCGGGCGTTGCACTCCGCTGACGTCAATGCAGGGCCACAGAATATCAGCAAATCAGTAGGAGAGAAGAAATGAGCGACTTCTACGTGAAGGTCGGCGACTCGGTGAAGTTTGCCAAGACGGTGGGCGAGACCGACGTCTATATGTTCGCTGGGATTACCGGGGATTTTTCCGTCAATCACGTCAACGAGCAGTACATGGCACGCTCGCAATACGGGCGCCGGATAGCGCACGGCGCGCTGCTCATCGGCTACATGTCCACGTGCTCAACAATGATTATTGAAAAATGCAACGGCACGGGTGGTGATGAAACCCCGGTGTCGCTCGGATACGACAAGGTGCGGTTCCTTGGTCCGGTATTCATCGGCGACACAATCAATCTGACCTATACAATTACTGAAATAGATCCGGTGAAGCGCCGATCCTATAGCGAAATCAAAGCCGAAAATCAGCGTGGGGAGCTCGTCGGCGTGGCGCGCCACATCCTCGCCTGGACGAAAAACAAGCGCTGACGCAAGGCGGGGGTGCGAGGTCTCATGCGGCTCAAGGACAAGGTTTGCATCATTACCGGTGGCGGATCGGGCATCGGACGCGCCGCCTGCCTCCTGTTTGCGAGAGAGGGTGCCAAGCTCGCGGTTGCCGATAAGCACCTCGAAGCTGCGCAGGCGGTTGCAGACGAATGCGCGAAAATCGGCGCAAGAGCCATCGCCATCGGAGTCGACGTCTCGAAAGCCGCCGACGCCAAACGCATGGTCGACGAGACGGTGCGCGAGTTCGGCCGCCTCGACGTGCTCCTCAACAATGCCGGTTACGGCATCGCCGGAAGTGTTCTGGAGACCGACGAAACCGCTTGGGACGACCTGATGGCCGTGAATGTGCGCGGCGTGTTTCTCTGCACGAAATACGCCATTCCGGCCATGAAGGCTGGCGGCGGCGGATCCATCGTGAATACGGCGTCTGTGGTGGCCAATGTCGGCATCCGAAATCGCGCCGCCTATTGCGCCTCAAAGGGAGCCGTCGCGGCGCTCACACGCGCAGTGGCCATCGACCATGTTGCCGATGGCATCCGCTGCAACGCTATCGCGCCCGGCACGATCGACACGCCTTATTTCAACGAGATCCTGAACCGGAGCCCAGATCCTGTCGCAGTCCGCAAGGGTCTCGAGCAGCGCCAATTGCTGGGCCGCTTAGGCACGCCTGAGGAAATCGCAACCGGCATGCTGTTCCTGGCCAGCGATGAAAGCCGCTTCGCGACAGGCACGATCCTGACCATCGACGGTGGCATGACGGCGCAATAGGCATTTTTCACTCAGGGCGTTGGCTACCACGGCTCAGTGGCCGACGGCGGGGCTCACCTCGCGCGTGAGCCCGATCGGGAGACGTGGCGTATGCGGAGGTCATAACTCGCGCAACCGTTTCGAAAAACGCCGCGAGCCTTTCGATGCTGCCTGCGTCCTGAGTGAACGTTGCCGATGTATTGACGATATTCGCGAGCAGGAAAGCGATATCCTCGAGCGGGCTGTCCGGGCGCAGCTCGCCCTTGTCATGCGCCTGCTGCACTGCGGTACGCACGTAGCCGTGCACTTCTGTTGTGAACTCTGAAAGAGCTGCCCGTGCCTGCGGGCTCAACAGGTCGCTTTCGAGCCGAAGGCGTCCAATGAGGCTCCATGGCCGCCCTCCGATGCCGCCGCGATTGAACTTGCGATGTCGCTCGCTGTTGAATGCGACAACGCCTTGCAACTTTTCCGGCAGGGTCGTTTCAGGATTGAGCCAGATCTCGCGATGGCGCGCAAGTGCCGCGTCGACGTAATCTCGGACAACCTCCTCCACGAGCCGGCTTTTCGGCCCGAAATGATAATGAATGTTAGTCGTGGTAATGCCGAGCTTCGCGGCAATGTCGCCGTAGCTCGTTCCACGATATCCATTCCTGATCAGAAGATCGGTCGCGGCCTGTTTGATCCTCTGGCGCATGTCATTGCGCTGTCCATTCCCACGCGATCCACGCATAACGCCGCCTCAGCGGGATGCTCCGGTTGCGGCAGCCCGACAGCGGACCAAAAGTTCGCTGTGGCCCTCCTGCGCGATGCTGCAATCCTGCTTCAATATCTGCATGCCGAGCTTGAGAATGCCGCGATCGCCGCGCCGCGTCAGACGACGGTCATCGATCCGAATGGCGGCACTGATTCGATCTCCGATCAATATGGGCGCCCTGAAAGACCATGTCCAACCGAGTGTTGCCACGCCCATCAAGCGAACGGGGCAGCGGGTCTTGAGGCCATCGGCCAGTGCCAAGCCCAGAAGACCATGCGCAATTCTGCTCGGAAAGCCTTGCGCGCGTGCGAACTCTTCATCCATGTGCACGTCGAACAGATCACCTGCCAATCCGGCGAATCCGACCACGTGGGCCTCCGTGACCGTCACACCTGCTGTTGTGAAATGATCCCCCACCAAGACGTCCTCGTACCAGTACTCACCGGCTGGCAGCCGACGCCCAGTCGGCATTGCAACGTCATTCTCCATGAGTGTATCCGCCCTTTCCCGACCCGCACCTTGATCACTACTCGATCGATTTCGGCACCATAAACTTACTTACTACTCAATAAAAGCGGATTGACTGAAATGCAGCTTGCCGTCAGGATGCCGGAAAATGCCCGATCCGGCTTCTGGCCGGCATTGGACGGCAGAAATGCCGAATAAGCGGAATGAGTGCCTGCCTCATGGGAGGAAAACCGTGCGGGTGATTTCGGCGAGCGAGGCAGCGTGCCTCGTGCACGATGGGGACACGGTACTGATTGGCGGGTCAGGTGGCGGACACGCCGTACCGGAAGCCCTGATGTCAGCACTCGGAAAGCGCTTCCGCGAAACCGGTCACCCACGCCAGATCACGTCGCTTCACCCTGTCGGTCTTGGAGATAGAGCAAGCCGCGGCGCCGGACATTTCGCCCAGGAAGGAATGCTGAAGCGGATCGTATGCGGCACGTTCGTGGATTCCCCACCCATATCGGACATGGCGGCCGCCGACACAATCGAGGCTTACACGCTGCCGCAGGGCGCACTTTCGCAGCTGATGCGTGAGATGGCGGCAGGCCGTCCGGGTCTCTTCACCAAGACGGGTCTTCATACTCTGGTCGATCCCCGGCATGGTGGTGGAAAGCAGACGAAGCGCACCACAGAAGACTTGGTCGAGCTCGTCACCTTGAAGGGCGAAGAATGGCTTTTTTTCAAGCCTTTCAACGTGGACGTTGCGTTTCTCCGCGGCACCACGGCCGACGAGGACGGCAACGTTACCATGGAGCAGGAGGCGATCTATGGCGAGATGCTGTCAATGGCACAGGCGACACGCCGCGCCGGCGGCATCGTAATCGTGCAAGTAAAGCGGCTCGCCAATCGCGGAACGCTTCCTGGGAAGCAGGTAAAAATTCCAGGTATGCTGGTCGACTTCGTGGTTGTCGATCCCGCACAGCGCCAGACCTATCTCACAGAATATTCACCGAGCTACGCAGGCGAGCTGCGTGAGCCGCTCTCGACATTCGAGCCTCTGCCGCTCGATCCACGAAAAATCGTGGCACGGCGCGGTGCAATGGAGCTCTTCCCGGGTGCAGTATGCAATCTGGGATCCGGGATTTCGACTGGCATAGGCACGATCGGCGCTGAGGAGAACATCCTCGACCAAATCGTTCTCACAAACGAGCAGGGCCTCATCGGAGGAGCACCAGCCATTGGTTACGAGGCTGGCGCGGCTCGGAATTTCTGGGCAATGATCGACCAGCCCTACCAGTTCGATTTCTACGACGGCGGCGGACTGGACCTCGCCTTTTTGTCGTTCGCCCAGGTCGACGGGCGTGGTAACGTGAACATCAGTCGCTTCGATGGGCGGATCGTCGGCATAGGCGGATTTGTCAATATAAGTCAGAATGCGCGCAAGGTGGTGTTCGGCGGCACATTCACTGCGGGTGGGCTCCAGATGTCCTGGCCGGGCGGGCGCACCCAGATTGAACGGGAAGGCAAACATCGGAAATTCCTCTCCGAGATCGAGCAGCTTTCTTACAGCGGCGACTACGGCTGGGAACGTGGGCAGGAAGTCCTTTATGTGACAGAACGCGCCGTTTTCCGTCGTGTCGAAAAAGGGCTCGAGCTGTTCGAAATCGCTCCTGGCGTTGACCTGGAGCGTGATATCTTAGCCCACATGGGCTTCAGACCGCATATCTCAGACAACTGCCGCGAAATGGACGCACGTCTGTTCCGCCCGGAGCCTATGGGTCTCGCCCGCGACCTCGCAACCAAGCCGCGTCAGTTCCGCTCGCGTCGGGTTGCAGCCTGGCACCGCGAGCGTGAGGCCCATCGCGCGGCAGCAGAATAGGAACGGGAGTGTGCAGCGAAGGCCCAGCTGACACACATTACGCGGGGCAACCGCGTCTCGATAAATATGGGCTGGATTGAACGAAAGGGAGAACGCCCATGTCACTGCATAGTCGTCGCGCTTTTCTGACCGTCGTGGGGCTGGGCCTTGCGATCGGATCTGCGGCCCCCGCCCTGGCGCAGCAAAAGGTTACATTAAGGCTCGGACACGATCAGGTCACCGGCCATACCTATCACCGTACGACTTTGCATTTTGCAAAGCGCGTCGCAGAGGAAACCAATGACGAGATCCAGATCCGCGTCATGCCGGGGGCACAGCTCGGCGCGGAAACGTCGATGCTCGACGGCCTGAGAAGCGGAAACATCGATTTGTCGGTTTCCACTACCGCAAACGCATCGAGCTTCGTCAAGAAATACGGTCTGCTCAGCGTGAGCTATCTATTTGTGGACGACGCTCATTTTCTGCGCACGCTCAACGATCCCGAATTTCTGAAGATCTTTGATCAAATAACTGCAGAAGCCAACCCCGGCTTCCGTCGCGCCGGACTCATAACGCCGGGTGCGCGCCATTATTACAGCAACAAGGGTCCCATCACATCGATAGATGATCTCAGCCAGATCAAGATGCGCGTGATGGCCTCGCCGGTCGAATCGAAAGTCTGGGGCACACTCGGCACCTCCCCTCTGGCCATTCCATTCGGCGATCTTTATACCGGAATGCAAACGGGTCTCGTGCAATCGGCGGAAAATTCACCGGGTTCATACGCGCTCAACAAACACTACGAGGTTGCCAAATATTTCTCCCTGACCGGCCATCAGTGGCCGATTTCGGGCCTGTTCATTAGCGACGTGACCTGGAACAAGCTGTCCGACAAGCACAAGGCCGCCATCACCAAGGTCGCAGGCGAAATTTCGAATTTCTCTGTCAAAGATGCCGTCGAGAGTGACGCCAAAGTTCTTGAGGAGATGCAGGCCAAGAACGGTGTCATCGTCAACAAAGTTGATACCGCGCCGTTTGTGGAAAAGCTTTCTCCGCTGCAGGATGACGTAGCCAAGGAGCTGGGCGTCACCGAGATGCTTGCGCGCATCCGCGCCCTCAAGTGAAGTTGATCGAGGCAGGAGCGGGCACAAAGCAAAAGTTTTGTGTCCGCTTCTTTGCTCATTTGGGTCAGGATGATCCGGCAGGGGCAGGACGAGGAATCGGATGGAAGGATTTGTGCGGTTCAATTCGGCGCTTGAGAAGTTTTGCGGCCTCGCCGCTGCTTTTTGCCTGTTGCTGTTCACGATCATCGTTGCGACCGACGTGTTCTATCGCCAGGTTCTGGCGTCACCATTGCTCTGGCCTTCGGAAATTTCAGTTTCGCTGTTCGTCTGGTCTGTCCTGCTGGGAGCTGCTGTGTGCACACGGCGGAATTCACATCTCGTTGTCGAGATGCTGCCGGAGCTGCCTGCCCGAGCCGACCGGCTCCTGCGAATGCTTGTAGATCTTCTAAGCCTCGTTTTTGCGCTGCTGATTTTGTGGACGGGGAGTAAGCAGGCCTGGGCTGGTGTCAACCGCTATACTCCGATGATGGGTTACCCGCTCTGGCCGTTCCTCATTGCTCTGCCGATCCCGGCTGTGGCTATGGCCCTGTTTTCGATCGAGCGGCTCGTC